>Ga0123332_1001062_pt1 | contig 27377 bp, 28 predicted proteins | sample BioC12SIPDNA_4_FD_89958 | JGI IMG/M metagenome (GOLD analysis project Ga0123332, IMG submission 89958) | Anaerobic biogas reactor microbial communites from Washington, USA - Biogas_R2_A C12 SIP DNA | ecosystem: Engineered > Bioreactor > Anaerobic > Unclassified | place: Washington, USA... | reverse complement strand
CCGCCCCAGCAGCGCCTCGACCAGCGGAAAACGCAGCGCCTCAGTCAATCCCGGTGGAAAGTCCCGATCACCCACGACAGCCCCCTTTCCCAGATAACGGTCGCAGCCACGATACCCCCTGGTGCGCCTCCACCTTACCGCAAAGGACGCGCACCGCCAATCCATTTCCATCTCGACCCAAAAGCGGGATCAGGGTTTGACCGCCGCCCATCAGCCGCTACAATGCGCCGTTTTGTCTTTGGATCGAGTTGACGATGGGTGTATTGGCGAAATTCGTGTTGATCGTCTCGGCCATCACGCTGGCGGCCGGGCTGGGCTATCTGACCCGCAAACTGCGCCCGGCGACCGAACGGTACGCCGGCGATATGATGTATTACCTGGTCATTCTCGGCTGGACGCCGCTCTCGGTTCTGGTGATCTGGCAGATCGATCTGCAGCCGTCGCTGTTCGCCCTGCCTCTGATCAGCTTTCTGCTGCCCGTGCTCATGGCCCCGGTGGGCATGGGGCTCGGCCGGCTCCACCACTTGGATCGCAAGGCCTTTGGCACCTATACCGTCGCCTGCGGCATCGCCAACATCGGCGTGACCTTGGGCGGTTTCGTCTGCTATGCCCTCTACGATCTCGAGGGCCTCGGTTACGCGCAGCTCTACATCATGCCGTGGGCGATCTCCTACGTGGGAATCTACTATCCCCTGGCCCGTTACATCGGCGAGCCGGGCTCTTCCGTGGACGTCAGGTTCCTGCTGCGGACCTTCTTCGATCGCCGCTCGCTGCCCGGACTCGGCGCTCTGATCGGGCTCGCACTCAACTTCGGTGACGTTCCCGTTCCGGCCTTCATTACGGATTATCATATCATAGACATATTCATGGTGCCGTCCGTCCTCGTCAGTTTCTACTGCATGGGCCTGCAGATTCACTTTACCAGCCTGGGTGAAATGCCCCGGCTGCACGGTAGCTTGGCCTTGTGCAAGTTTCTGATTGCTCCGGTGATTACGGTGATCCTGGTCTGGTCGGCTGAAGGTCTACTGGGCAGCCTGCCTCCGGTGGCCCGCAAGGTCGCCCTCATCGAGGGCTTCATGCCTACCGCCATTTTCACCGTCGTGATTTCAAATCTCTTCTCCCTGCATCCGCGGCTGGCCAGCGTCCTGTTCCTGGTCAATACCGTCGCGTTTCTGGTCGTCGTCCTTCCGATTCTCATCGTGGTGTTCGGATAGATGTTACCGTTCGGCCGAAAGATAATACCGGAACCCGTGACGCTTCCGCGTGCAAATGCTGGAGTTGCGGAATGGCACTCCTATCGGAGTGCGGAAAGCCTTTACTTTTGCCCCGCTTGGGCCTATCATGTACCTCTTTGCACCGGGCCATGAGGGCCCGCGGGCAGGTGGCGGGAATCGCTTATGCTCAAAGATGCCATCCAGATCATCGATCGTTGCCGGCAACCCCTGGTGGTGGGGCACGTAAACCCCGATGCCGACTGCATCGCCAGCGTCGTCGTGACCTGGTCCGTGCTCGCCGCCCTCGGCAAGCGGGCGGCCATGATGCTGCCCGCGGAGACCGTCAGCCGGAAGTTCCGGTTCATGCTCGACCTGATGGCGTCCGGCGATCCGCCCGAGCCCGCCGACGGGACCGATCTGCTCGTGGTGGTCGATACCGCCCTCCGCAAGCGGATCAACCTCAGCCGCGGCTATGAGCTGTCGCCCGAACTGCCCATCTGCAACATCGACCACCATCTGGGCAATGAGTGCTACGGCACGGTCAACTGGGTCGACAGCGGCTTCGCCAGCGCCTCGCAGATGGTCTTTACGCTCGCGGAGGCCCTCGGCATCAGCCTCACTGCCGCCCAAGCCAGTTTGCTCTACACCGGCCTGCACGGCGATACGTTGGGCTTTTCCCTCCGCGGCACCTCAGCCGACGCCCTGACCGCCGCAGCCAAACTCGCCGAGGCCGGCGCGGACATTCCCACCGTCTGCCAAAAGCTCTACCGGACGCTCTCGCCGAGCGAGTTCCGCCTCATGCGGATGGTTTACGACAACACCCGCATCAGCCCCTCCGGCGCGATCGCCTGGAGTACCGTGACCCATGATGAACTGACCCGAGCCGGCTGTACGCCGTTCGATATCGACGAGCAGGTGACCGTGCCCCGGTCGATCGACGGGGTTCGCATCGCCATCCTCTTTTCCGAGCCCGAACCCGGAACCGTCCGTATGAACCTTCGCAGCGAAGACGACGTGAACATCCTGCCGCTGGCCCGCAGCATCGGAGGCGGCGGCCACGCCCAGGCCGCCGGCGTCGTCATGCACGGCTCGATGGACCAGACGGTCCAGCAGGTGATCGCCCGAGCCGCCGAATACCTTGAGCAACTCGACCGCCAATCCGATGACAGGGAGCCCGCCAATGCCTGCCCGTAAGAACGTCGAAAAGGTGATGATCATCGGCCTCGACTGCGCCGACCCGACGCTCATGTTCCAGCGATTCTGGAATGACCTGCCGAACCTCCGGTCGCTCGCCGAACGCGGCAGTTACGGCGTGATGACCAGCACCATGCCGCCGATTACCGTTCCCGCCTGGTCATGCATGGCCTCGAGCAAGGATCCCGGCCAACTCGGCATCTACGGCATGCACAACCGCGCCGACTGGTCCTACGGCAAGATGATCATTCCGACCAGTCTCGGCGTGCGCGAGCCTCGCCTCTGGGACATCCTCAGCGAGCATGGCCGAAAGTCGTTCGTCTTCGGCGTGCCGCAGACCTATCCGCCGCGACCCCTCAACGGCGAGATGATCAGTTGCTGGTTCGCGCCCAGCCTCGAAAGCGACTACACGTATCCCGTCTCGCTCAAGCGGGAGATCGCTGAGCAATTTGGCGAGTATCTGCCCGACGTGCGGCCGTACCGCACTGACAAGAAGGACTGGCTCATCGCCCAGACCCACCGGATGACCGACCAGCGTTTCGAGATGATCCACCACTTCGCCGCGAGCCGCGACTGGAACCTGTTCTGGTCGGTCGATATGGGGCCGGACCGGCTGCACCACGGGCTCTGGCAGTACATGGACGAAAACCACCATCGCTACGTTCCGGGCAACCCGTACGAGCACGCCATCCGCGATTACTACCGGTTCGTCGACGAGCGCCTCGGCCGGCTGCTGGCGACCCTCGACCTTGACCGGATCGCCGTGTGGGTCGTCTCCGACCACGGTGCCAAGGGCATGAAGGGCGGCGTGTGCTTTAACGAGTGGCTCATCCGCGAGGGTTATCTGATGCTCAAGGACGACCTGAAGGGCCCCACCCGCTTCGCCGACGTCAACATCGACTGGTCGCGGACCAAAGCCTGGGGCGAGGGCGGCTACTACGCCCGCTGCTTCTTCAACGTCCAGGGCCGCGAACCGCAGGGCCAGCTTCGTCCGGTGGACCTCGACGATTTCACCCGCGAACTGGCCGGCAAACTCGAAACCATGGTCGACCACGAAGGCAAGCCGATGGGCACCAAGGTGTTCCAGCCGAAGGACATCTACCGCACGGTCCGCGGCTTTCCGCCGGACCTGATCGTCCTGTTCGGCAACCTCTCGTGGCGATCCGTCGGCATGGTCGGCACCGGCACGCTCTACACCTTCGAAAACGACACCGGCCCCGATGACGCCAACCACAACATCGAGGGCATGTTCATCTGCGCCCATCCCGGCTGCGCCGCCGGCAAAACCGCCATCTCCATCTACGACGTGGCCCCCACTGTCCTGACCCAACTGGGCCTCCAGCCGCCAGCGGACATGATCGGCCGAAACGTCCTGCCCGACTGAAAAAGGGGACATTCTACTTTACCGGCCCAGCCTTCGCGCTGCCGGCAATACCCTGGCAGAGCCAAAAAGTAGAATGTCCCCTTTTCCTCTCTCAGCTCGCGGGACGGCCTCGGGGGCGAAGTGAGGTCTCCAAGCCGAGTAGTTCAGCGGTTGTGCGCGTCCATGTCCTGCCGCCGAATGGACTTCCGCGCTGGATGCTGCTGCGGATGGCGGCGAGTTCTGCTTCGTTCTGCGGCTGATTGACCAGTTCCAGCCAGTCATCCGGCCGGTCGACGGGTCCGGCTGCGAGCATGCTTCGCTGCCACCCGAACCACCGCAGGCTCGACCATCGCCACTGTTGCGCCTCCGGGACAAGATTGGCCCGGAGCGGGTTTCGCTCGACGTATCGCAGCACTGTCAGCAGGTGGCGATCATCCTGAACGGGAAACGCTCTGAAGCGGCCTTGCCAGATGTGGCCGAATGTGCCATGCCGCTTGTGATGCCGCCGCACGTGGGCGGTCAGCAGCCACTGCATCCAGCGGCTCAGGTCGCCATCCTCCCTGGGCCAGAGAACCAGATGGAAGTGATTCGGCATCAGACAATACCCAAGAATCGGCATCGGCAACCGGTGGCACGCCTGTCCGAGCAACTTCTCGAACTCCTGGTACTCAGCGTCATCCCGAAATACAACCGCCCCCGCGTTTCCGCGGTTGATCACGTGATAACAAATCCCACCTGCCGAAGCTCTAGCCGTCCTGGGCATCCCGACAACATACACGCGGCCGGCATCGCGGTCAAGAGAAAAAGGGGACATTCTACTTTTCCCCCGCTTGTCTGGTCCGGTTCGATACCGGTGTGGAACGGGCGGAAAAGTAGAATGTCCCCTTTTCTTCGAGTGCAATAACGGTTTACAGCGGCGGAGGAATCGGGTATGCTGGTCAAGGTCAGCAGCTACAAGAAGTTGCTTGGGGGACGTTGGATAGGGGGGCGATGCGATGGGGGTCGAACCGGAAGCGGATTCGTTCCAGGATACGCCGCGCGCCGCGGTGATTGTGGCCCATCCGGACGACGAGACGCTGTGGGCGGGCGGCACGATCCTCTTGCGGCCCAACTGGAACTGGACGATCGTCTCGCTGTGCCGCAAGAGCGATCACGACCGCGGGCCGAAGTTCTTCCGGGCGGCGGAACTCCTCGGCGCCCGGGCCTTCGCCGGCGATTTCAACGACGAGCCCGATCAGCCTCCGGCGCGGCCCGAGGACGTCGAGGCGGCCATCCTCGGCCTGCTGCCGGAACGGGCGTTCGATCTGGTCATCACCCACAGCCCGTTCGGCGAATACACGCGCCACCTTCGCCACGAGGATACCAGCTACGCGGTCACGGAGTTGTGGCGGCAGGGAGAGCTTCAAACGCCCACGCTTTGGATGTTCGCCTACGAGGACGCCGGCCGGCAGCATCTGCCTCAGCCGGTCGATCGGGCCCATCGGCTCGTCGAACTCTCCGATCCGATCTGGATGGCCAAGTACCGCATCATCTCCCAGATCTACGGCTTCGCTCCCGACAGCTTCGAAGCCAGAACCACTCCGCGCACCGAGGCGTTCTGGTGTTTCCGCTCCTACCACGACTTCGAGAACTGGCTCAACACGAAAGGCGTCAGGAATGAAAGTACTGGTGCTGTATGAATACCCGCCGTCGCCGGGTGGATTGGCGACGCAGGGCGATCTGTTGTATCGCGGCCTCAAGGCCATCGGCGTCGAGACCTTTCCCGTTCACACCGAATCGGCCCAGGAAAAGGAGTGGTACTACCGCTGGTTCGCGCCGGACGTAGTGCTTGGCGTGGGCTATTGGGGCCACAGTCCGCACCTGGTGCTCCATCCGCAGCGGTACGGCGTTCAGCCGGTGCCGTGGCTGGTGGCCGACGGCTATCTGGCCAACTACCACGAAGTGCTCAACGCGCTGCCGCTGATCCTGGTTACCTCGCAGTGGGTCAAGGACGTCTACATCCGCGACGGGCTCAATCCCGACATCGTCGAGGTGCTGCCCGTCGGTTGCGACACCGACGCCTTCGTTCCCCGCGACCGCAGCGATCCGAAGGTCGCGTGCGTTCGCGAGGCCCTCGGCGTCGAACCGGACCAGGTCATGATCCTGACCGTCGGAGGCGACGCCAGTTCCAAGGGCGCCCAGGAGGTCATGCAGGCCCTGTCCATCATCGATCAGAAGGCGCCGCCGTGGAAGTACGTCTGCAAGGTCTGGCCCCAGCCGCGGACGCTCCAGCAGAACCTTCACGACCTGCAACTGGCCGCCAGCCTCGGCATCGAGAAGAAGGTCATCTACACCACCAACATCATCTCGCGGAGCTTCATGCCGTACCTGATGGCGGCGTGCGACGTCTACGCCGCGCCCTCGCGGCTGGAGGGGTTCGGCATGCCGCAGGTCGAGGCCGGTGCCTGCGGACGGCCCGTCCTTGGTATCAACGCGATGGCGATGCTTGAGACCCTGGTCCACGGCCAGACCGCCTATCTGGCCGGCGTGGCCCAGGAGGTCATCCTCCGCGAGGTCACGCTGGGCGAGGAGTCCGGCTACCGGCCGGGCCACCGCGTCGTGTTCCAGAATCCCCGAACCGCCGATTACCGGGCCAGCGTTCACGATATCGCCAATTACCTGATGGACCTGATGCAGAGCGACCAGCTTCGGGCCACGATGGGCCAGGCCGGGCGCCGCCGCGTGATCGAGCTCTACGACTACCGCGTGGTCGCCCGCAAGCTGGTTGGAATCCTACAACGACGTTTGGGGTTGACTTAAATGAAAAAACGACTGAGAGATCTGATGGAACGGGCCAAACACGCCGCGCTCCAGGTGCTGCGGCACAACGCCACCGGGCCGTATCGCGGCCTGCCGAGGACCGCCGGATGGGGCTATCCCGAGCCGTACACCCGCGACCTGATGATCGCCGGGCTCGGCATCCTGGTCTCCGGCGACCAGATGCTCATCGAGAAGCTCCGCCGCGTGCTGGCCTCGCTGGCCCAGAACCAGTCGTTGCGCGGCCACATCCCGTCGCTCGCCCACGACCCGGATGACCGCGGGGCCAGCGACACGACACCCTTGTTCCTCCTGACCGCTGGTATCTTCCGCAACGTCACCGGCGAGACCGGCTTCCTCGATCCGGCGATCGAGAAGGCCTTACGGTGGATGGAGTACCAAAGCCCCTGCGATCGCGTCATGGTCGCCCAGATGCCCACCACCGACTGGCGCGACGAACAGAACGTCTGGGGATTCGGGCTGTACGTCAACACCCTCGTCTACAGCTATTTGCGGCTCTATGGGCAGCACGAGCGGGCCGCCGAACTCGAACGCTTGATGGAGCGGTTTACTATCCACGCCGACGTTAAGAACCGCCACGTCCACGAAGGACTCGTGGTGCCTCACAAACCCTACTTCGCCACCTGGTCCTACAAGCTCTACAGCGACGAGCGATTCGACCTGCTTGGCAACAGCCTCGCCGTCCTCTCCGGACTCGCCCATCCCACCCGCGCCGACAAGCTCATCACCTGGATCGAACATGAGTGCGACGCCCTTCGCGACCAGGGCGAGTTGGCGGTCGGCCTGCCGCCCAACTATTTCCCTTACATTCAGCCGGACGATCCCGACTGGTGGCCCCGTTACGAGAAGTTCAACCGTCCCGGCGAGTACCACAACGGCGGAGTCTGGCCGTTCATCTGCGGGTTCTACGTCGCCGCCGTCGTGGCCGCGGGACGACACCGGCTGGCGGTCAGGAAACTCGCGGATCTGACGAACCTGGTCCGGCCCGCCCGCAACGAAGGCCTGGAGTTCGGATTCAACGAGTGGCTCCGGGCCCAGGACGGTGCGGTATGCGGTCAGGACTGGCAAACGTGGTCCGCCGCCATGTACCTCTACGCCGCCGCGTGCGTCGAGGGCTGCCGAACCCCGTTCTTCGATGAAATCCGAAACTCAGCCGTTCCGGCTGGGACGCTGCAAGGCCAGCCGCACACCGAATGACAAGGAGGCGATGATGTCCAACCTGTTCCAACGCAGTCCCAGAAACCCGATCCTCACGCCGCACGACATGCCGTTCCCGGCGGAGGCCGTCCTCAACCCCGGAGTCACCGAGCAGAACGACGAGGTCGTCCTGCTCCTGCGGGTCGAGGACACCTCCGGCCACTCCAAAATCCACGTGGCCCGCAGCGCCGACGGCGTGAGCAACTGGCGGATCGAACACAAACCCATCCTCGACTACGGCAACCGCAAGTGGCGATACGAGAGCTGGGGCGTCGAGGACCCTCGCGTGACCTGGCTCGAAGAGGAAAAATGCTGGTACATCATGTACACCGCCTATTCGCCGGCCGGAGCGGCGGTGGGAATCGCCCGCACCAGAGACTTCGTCAAAGCCGAGCGGATCGGCCTGGCCCTCTCGCCGAGCAATAAGGACGCCGCGCTTTTTTCGCAGCGGTTCAAAAAACGCTGGGCCGCTCTGCACCGGCCGGAGGCCGGCGGAGGGATCGAGAACATCTGGATCGCCTATTCGCCCGACCTGATCCACTGGGGTGAACCGCGATGCGTGATCTTCGAGGGCAAAGGCCCGGCCTGGGACGCCATGAAGGTCGGCGCCGGTCCGCCGCCCGTCCTGACCAAGCACGGCTGGCTCTTGATCTACCACGGCGTCAAGCAGTACGCGGGCAACCTGGTCTACCGGGTGGGTGCGGCATTGCTCGACCGCAACGAGCCGCACAAGTTGATCGCCCGCTCGCCCCGCTGCCTCTTTAAGCCCTTCGCCCCTTACGAACTGACCGGCCTGGTCTCCAACGTCGTCTTCCCCACCGGGCTGCTCATGCGAGGCGACGAGATGTGGATGTACTACGGCGCCGGCGACTACTGCATCTGCCTGGCCACCGCCCGCGTTCAGGACATTCTCGACACCCTCGAAGCCAAGGAAAAGGTTCCCAGCATCGCCGACGAAATGGACGTCCAGCCGCTTGCCGCGGCCACCTGAGCCGCGCCGGCGGTCCATCACGAGCAGTGGCCGGCCAACTCGCTCGTACAAGACCCGCTTTTGCCCGATCATCGCCCTTGACCAGTCGGTCATGGGGACGATAAGCTATGCTCCGAGGCGCGAAGGCGTCGTCCTCGAATCGTGATGCTAAACCTCTTCTGTACGGAGCGAACCAATGGCGTTTATGGGTCTTGACATCGGCACCACCGGGTCCAAAGCGGTTGTCTTCAGCCTGGACGGCAAGATTCTCGCCAGCGCCTACCGCGAATACCCCATGCACTCGCCGCGAGCCGGATGGCTTGAGCTCGATCCCAACGAGGTGATGGCCGCCGTCCGCGAGGTCGTGACCAAGGTGCAGGCCGACAGTCCCGAACCGATCGAGGCCTTTGGAACCTCCGGCCTCGGCGAAGCCTTCGTGCCCGTCGACGCCAATATGCAGCCGCTGGACAACTCCATCATCGGGTTCGACGTCCGCGGCCAGAAGGAATGCGACGAATTTCGGCAACAGATCGACAACGTCGATGTCTTCAAGATCACCGGCCATCCCATCAACAGCTACCATTCGCTCTTCAAGATCCTCCACCTGCGCAACCATCAGCCGGAGATGTTCGCCAAGGTCCACAAGTTCCTCTGCTTCCCGGATTTCCTTTCGGCCCGGCTCGGCATCGAGCCGGCCATCGACTATTCGCTGGCGGCCAGAATGCTTCTGTTCGACGTGAACGAGAAACGCTGGTCCTCCCGTCTGCTGGACCTTGTGGGCCTCGACTCCTCGCTGCTGGCCAGGCCCGCGGCGCCCGGCCAGGTCATCGGCCGGGTCGGCCGCAACGACCTGGGATTCGCCGAAGGCATGGCGATGGTCCCCGGGCTCCACGACCAGCCCGCCGGCATCCTCGGCGCGGGCGTCGACGTCGGCCAGTCCATGCTCGCCACCGGCACCGTTGTCTGCATGGGCGTCCTGCTCGACCAGCAGGTCGACCCAGCCGTCATGACCAGAAGCAACCTCTGCCGCTATCCGACCTACGGCGGAAACTCGGTGTCGCTGGCCTGGAACTTCACCGGCGGAAGCGCGCTGCGATGGTTCCGCGACAATTTCGCCCAGGACCTTGCCGACCAGGCCCGCCGCGACAATGCCGACGTCTACGACCTGATCTTCCGCAGCCTGCCCGAAAAGCCCACCAACCTGCTGTTTCTGCCCTACCTGACCACCACCGGCACGCCGTACCTCGACACCCAGGCCGCCGGCGCCCTGGTCGGGCTGCACCTTAAGACCACCCGCTGGGACATCGCCCGCGCGGTCGTCGAGGGCGTGGTCTATGAGCTGCGCCTCAACCAGGACCTGCTCACCCAGGCCGGCGTCCGGATCGACGAATACCGCGGCATCGGTGGGGCGGCCAAGAGCCCGGTCTGGATGCAGACCTACGCCGACGTGCTCGACCGGCCCGTCACCGTTCTGGAGATCACCGAAGGGGCCTGCTGGGGGGTCGCGCTACTCGCCGCCGCCGGTCTCGGCCGCATCGACAACGCCGCCGACTACGCCCGCAAAGCCGTCATCTCCGGCCGAACCTACAAACCACGGGCCGAGTTCCGCGACCTTTACCAAAAACGCCTCGACCTCTACCGCCAAATCTACCCGACCAACAAGGACCTGATCCACCAGTTGGTCCAACTGGACTAAACGCTGGGCCATTGCCATCCGAGGATGGTTTCACGCTCTGGTGTCCGGTCCGGACGACCGGAGCACCTCAGACGCCCGCCGCTTGTCGGCGCGGTTCGCCACCACGTCCATCACCAGTTGATAGAGCGCCTCATCGTCGACAACCACCTGGACACCGTTGATTTCCAGGAATATCAGGGCGGATGCCAACCCGGTCCGCTTGTTGCCGTCTACGAAGGGGTGATTCTTGACGAGGTGGACCATGTATGCCGCAGCCATCTCGTAGATGTCCTGCTGCAGGGGAACACCGGCAAAACTCGCCTGGACTACCGCGATGGCTGATTCCAGCAGCCGAAGATCGCGCACGCCCGTACTGCCGCCGTAGCGTTCAATCTGGTCGGCATGAATCAGCAGCACGTCGTCCAAGGCCAGAAAGACGATGGCCATGACCTACTCCGCCAGTTTCTTGAGGACCTTGCCGTGCCGACGGTTCACCGTCTCCAGAGCCGAGGCGATCCGTGCGTCACGCGTTGGATCCTTCTGCGGGACCACGACCAGGCAACTGCCGTCGGTGAACAGCTCAAGCTCGGTCTTCTCATCGATCTTCAGCAGGTCCAGTATCGGACGGTCGATCACCAACGCCATGCTGTTTCCGTGCCGTGTCAGTCTCTTGCCCATCGCCAAAACCTCCCAGCGCTCTATTCCTCGGTTGATACATTGTATCATCATGCGCGACGCCTGTCAATTCCGCCGACTCTCATGGGACCCGAGATCCCCCAAAGCCTGTCCCAGCCAGGCTTTCCTGCGGTGACCCGACTCCCCCGAGACTTCCCCCGGGTTTTTCCCTTGACGGATATCCCTTCATTCAGTACACTAACCGGTTAGTGTAGCATTCTACAGCGTTCTGGAGCGATTCGTGGCTGTGACGCTCAGCGACATTGCCGAAGCGGTCGGTGTCCGTAAGTCCACCGTCTCAATCGTGCTGAACAACCGCCCCAACCGGGTCAAGATCTCCGACCGGACCCGCCGGCGCATCTTCGAAGCCGCCGAACGCCTCGGTTATCAGCCCAACGCCGCCGCCAAGGCCCTCTCGACCAAACGCACCGGCCACGTCGGCTTCATCCTTTCCGACCGCGTCACCGATGGCCTGGTCAACCTCTATTACGGGGCGATCTTCCGCGGCATCGAGCACGCCTGCCGCCAACGCGGCTATGGCCTGAACGTCAGCCTCTACAATCTATCGAGCGTCGACTCCTTCATCATTCCGCCCAAGGTCGGCCAGCGGGCGGTCGACGGCCTGATCCTGACCGGCTATGTCGAAGCCGCTGTGGTTGCCCGTTTCCGCGAGTTCGACATTCCCTGCGTCTGTATCGGCGATAACGTCGAGGTCGCCGAACTGGTGCCCACCATCGCCTGCGACGTGGTCGATGGACTGTGCCAGGCGGTTCGGCACGCCGCCGAGCTGGGGCACCGACGGGCCATCCTCTGCCACGAGCCGACCCGCCGGTCCCGCGAGGTCGCCGATCTGGTCGTTCAGCGGTGCGCCGGCGACCCGGTCGCCTCACGCTGCCGTCTCGATGTTCTTGAACCCTCAGCCGGGCGATGCGACTACGATGCGGCGGCTTGCGTTCTGGAGCACTGGCTGGCCGCCCCGCCCGAGGAGCGGGCGACGGTGATCTTCGCCAGCGACCAGACCCAGGTGGCGATGCTCGGTCTTTTGGGCGCCCGCGGACTCATGTGCCCGCGCGACGTGAGCCTCATCAGCAGCGGCGACACCCGGCTCTCCGAGTTCGCCAATCCGCCTCTGACCGCTGTTCACACCGATCTGGAGCAACTCGGCCGCGTCGCCCTCGACATGCTCGTCGACCATCTGGAAGGCGGCGGCGATCTGACGCCGCGGATGTCCAAGAACGACTATCCGTGCCGGCTTATCGTGCGAAGTTCCTGCGCTTCGCATTCACGTTAGGAGGCTGCCATGCATTGTGGAAAATCGAAGGCGTTCACCCTGATCGAGCTCCTGGTCGTGGTGGCCATCATCGCCGTTCTGGTGGCGATTCTCCTGCCCGCCCTGGCCTCCGCCCGCGAGAGCGCCCGGCAGACGCAATGCGCCGGTAATCTCCGCCAAATTTCATTCGGTGTCCAAGCCTACCTGAACGACTACAACGGCTATCTGGTCGGCCTGTTTCGCAGCGGCTATAGCCCTTCTCCGTGGTGGCAGTGGACCATGGCGTTGCTCAAGTACCTGCCGTGGCCCGGAGAGCCCATCTGGCTTTGCCCCACCAACGCCACTTCGGTCGACGCGCTGCCGGCCTCCAGCATCAGCTACGCGAGGGTCTCCAACAGCCACTACCACTATCCTTCCTGGAACGGGTACACGGGCACGTGGGAGGCCACCAACGGCTTCTTTCCCTTCCACAGAATTCCCTATCCTTCGCAGCAGATCGTCTTGGGCGAAGGGGCCTGGAATGCGGATGTCTACCATCCCAACAGCTTCTGCCTTTTCATCAACTTTCCCGGCCTGACCTACTACGGCTCGTTTCTTCACAGCGGACGAATGACATCTCTTTTCGCCGACGGGCACGTTGAGGCCTTCTACCCCGGCCAGATCGGAAGCAACATGCTGGACGACCCGGTCAACTGACAGAAACCAGTCACTCAATCCCTCGGAGATTCTCAGTGTCAGCACAATGTCCTGCCAGACGATGGCCCATCCATGCAACCGTCGGCGTCCTGCTCTTCTCACATGCCGCCTTCGCCGCCGACCGGCCGCTGTTGGACGTCGATTTCCAGAAACCCAACTGGTCGGAACTGCTGACGCGCCAGCAGGACACCGCGGCCGAGATCGACGACGGGGCGATCAGGCTCGAACCCGGCGTCGGCTACGCGACCCAGCTTTTCCCCAACAACCGGGGCCAGTCCATCCGGATATCGCTGAAGGTGCGCTGCCGTTCCGTCGCGGCGGGCGACGCCGCCTACAAGGTCGGCCGCGCCATTCTCGTCGGATACGACAACACGAAACGGGAAGTCTGCCATCGCGACATCCTTGTCGTTTCCGGCGATCGGGATTGGAGCGAAGCCGGCGGCCAACACCAGTTCAACGACGGCGTCCGCTGGTACGGCCTTCAACTCGCCAACCAGGGCTCATCCGGGACCGTCTGGTTCGACGATGTGCGGATCGCGATCGGACAGGAAGGACTGGAGGAGATGATCGGCGACCCATCGTTCGAAGGCACGCTCGGCGTCGATCACTGGTATTTCCAGAAGAACGGCGTCGACTGGGACGACCTGGCCGTCTGGTCCGAAGGAAGCGAGATTCTGGACGACACCGAGCAACCCGTTCTTGGCGGCCGCTGCATCCGGATCACCGGCCCGGCCACCCTCGTCAGCAAGGCCTTTGCCTACCACGGCGAGGAACTGCGGTTCGGAGCGTGGAAGAAAGCCGTCGATATCACCTGCGGCAGGACCGGATGGTCCGGCGTCGGCATCCAACTGGTCGGCCAGGACGAAAGCGGCAGACACCTCTGTCACGGCGACCTCGACCTGTTCACCACGGGCGACAAAGGCTGGGAGTACGCCGAAAGCAGCACCCGCTTCAGCGAAGCGGTCAAGAAGGTCCAGCTCTGGATCCGCTTCTTTGACGGGGCCGGCGGAACCGTGTGGTTCGATCAGGTCTGGATGGCCCGTCAGCCGCTGACGGGCGCCGTCCCGCCCTTCGATCCAAACCAAGCCGAACTCACGATAGACGCCTCCAAACCGGGTGAGACGATCAACCACCGCGTCTGGTCCGGCGTCGACCTGAGCTACTGCAGTTGGCTGCTGCGTCCCGACGTCCAGGAGACCCTGCCGTACCTGACCGAAGCCGGCATCGACTGGATGCGGGTTCACGATCCGATCAACGCCGTCGAAGCCTACCGCACCGATGACGAGCACGGCAACCCGGTCTACGACTGGACGCGGTTCGACCAGATCTTCGACATGCTCGTCCGCCAGTACCGGATCACGCCCATCGTCACCATCGAAAGCACGCCGCAGGCCCTCGATACGCCCGGCGTCCGACGCCCCCATTTCTGCAATCGCCTCGCCCCCAGCGACATGGGCAAGTGGGGCCGCTTCATCGAAGCCATCTTCGACCGCGTCGTCGACCGCTACGGCAAGGACGGAGCCGAGCAATGGCTCTGGGAGATCTACAACGAACCCGGCGGCCACTACTACCTGGGAACCGACGAGGAATTCCAGCAGCTTTCCGAACAGGTCTACCTGGCCGCCCAGCGGGTCGAGCAGCGGCGCGGCGTCGATCTGAAGATGGGCCTCACCAGCGGCGGACCGGCCCGGTTCGAGGAACGCATCCTCCGCTGGCTCCAGGAGCGAAACCAACTCGACGCTATCGACCACTACTCCAGCCACGTCTACATCGGCTCCAATGCGCCCATCCGCCTGCTCGGCGAGTTCATCCCGTATCTGCACCGATACAAGACCATGTTCCCCGGCCTCAAGGACTGCCCGGTCGGCATCACCGAATGGAACTGCAATAGCATGACCGGCGAGCCCGCCGACCTGCCGTGGAACGCCTCGATGGTGGTCAAAGCCGTCCGTCTCATGCTCGACGCCGACCTCGACTACGCCGCCTTCTTCAACCTGATCGACCATCCGGAAGTCGGCAACGTCAGAGGTTTCTCCGGCTATCTCGGCATGTTCACCAAGCACCCGGCCCCCAAGCCGGTGTACAACGCCTTCGTGTTCCTTCACCAGCTTCGCAGCGGCCGGCGGCTCGACGTGGTTTCCACCAACGATCCGATCGACGGCCTGGCCGTCGTCATGCCCGATCAGACCATCCGCATCGTGCTCGTCAACTACGATGAGGACCTGACTCGCCAACCGTACCAGACGCAGGTGAATGTCTCTATCAAGACACCCCAACCTCGCGACTACCGCTGCACGCGCCACTGGTGCGCGGACGAGGAGCACGGCGACAGCTACGGCAAGTGGATCGAACTCGGCCGGCCCGATCTTGACGTTCAAGGCGTCAAGGCCCAACTCCGCGAGGCCGCCCAATACGGTCAAGCCGACCCCGTGCCGGTCGTCCGCGACGGCCAGACCCTCTCCTTTGCCCTGGCCTGCCCCAGTCCCGGAATTCGCTTCATCGAACTAACTCCGATCACACCCGAGCCTGCCGCCCGGTAAACCGACGGCACCTGCTCTTTCAGCGGCCGATAAAAAGGTTGAGCCGCCCGCGATGCCGCGTTACAATACCCGCATACGATAGATCCGGTCCTTTCGTGACTCATCAGCGGGAGAGAAGCGCAAAGGAGGTTGTCGATGAACCTGTCCGAGTACTTCGAGCGGACGCGCGGGGTGGGTGTGCTCGCGACGGCGGATTCCAGCGGCATTGTGGACGCCGCCGTCTACGCCCGGCCTCACATGATGGATGAGAACACCGCGGCCTTCATCATGCACCATCGCCTCACCTACCACAACCTCCAGTCCAATCCGCACGCCGCGTACCTCTTCATCGAGGAGGGTTCCGGCTACCAGGGCAGACGGCTCTACCTGACCAGGATTCGCGAAGAGCGGGACCGCGAGCTTATCGAACAGCTCCGCCGGCGCTGTCCCGTGCCCGGACAGGAGGACGACGATCTGTACCTGGTCTACTTCCGGGTCGACAAGATCCGCCCGCTGGTGGGCAACGGCGCACAGGCCGCGGAGGATTAGGCGCAATAAACCAATCGGAAGGGGGGCCCGACGATGGTTCAGCCGGTGGTTCGAATCGTTGGAGCGGTCATTTGTGCCTGCGGCCTCGTCTCCTGCCAGGGCTTCGGTATCCTGCCGCCCGATCAGCCGGCTGAAGGGCCCGGCGGTTCAGACTATGACCACGCCAGCGTCCGGACCACTGTCGTCGGCCGAGGTGGCGAGCATGTGTGGATCTTCGAGCCCGCCTCACCGTCGCCGCAGACCGCCCCGCTGATCCTCTTCGGCCACGGATGGACCGCCATCAATCCCAAGTACCATGGCGGCTGGATCGAGCATCTTGTCCGCCGCGGCAATATCATCGTCTATCCGCGGTACCAGGAGTCGATCTTCACCCCGTCCGAGGAGTTCCTGCCCAATGCGATCGCCGCCCTGCGGACCTCGATCGAACTGCTGCAATCCGACGACCACGTGAGCCCGGACCTCGACTGCTTCGCCGTGGTCGGCCACTCAGCCGGGGCCGCTCTGGTCGTTAACCTCGCCGCCGTCGCCGAGCGGGAGGGCCTGCCCGCGCCCAAGGCGATCATGGCCGTCGAGCCCGCCGCCCTGCGCGATGTTCCCCGCCACGGAGCACCGCTGGAAGACCTGAGCCCGATTCCCGCCCAGACGCTGCTGCTTTCGGTAGTCGGCGATCGTGACACGCTGGTGGGCGACCTCGACGGCAAACGCATCTTCAATGAGACCACCGCCATTCCGCTTGAAAACAAGGATTACGTGGTCCTCGTTTCCGACGACCACGGCAGCCCGGCCCTGATCGCCGATCACACCGCGCCGCTGGCCTACGATGAGGACTACGACGTGCGCAGCCTGCACACCGGATACCTTCCCGAACTCTGCCCATTCCTCGGCCTCGAGTGCAGCCGCCGCGGCATTGACGCCCTCGACTACTACGGCCTCTGGAAACTCTTCGACGGCCTGACCGACGCCGCCTTCTACGGGATTAACCGCCACTACGCCCTCGGCGACACCGCTGAGCAGCGCTTCATGGGTCGCTGGAGCGACGGCACTCCCGTCAACGAACTCCGCGTCACCGATGATCCCGACTGAGCAGGTCGCTTCGCCCAGCCGCAAAGACCGGCACGGAGCACGCGGAGACGGCTTGGAGATCAGGGCAGAGGGCTGTACGTTTTGTACAAAACGTGCGATTCGTACAAGATCAGGATTTCGGGGTGGTGGTTGCAGGGCGTTGCCGATGAGCGGGTTGCGCGGGTTTTGTACAAATTGTCAAATCGGCGCGGCCTTTCGTCGTGGGGGAGTCCGGCGGTCAGGAGCTTCGGTGAACCGGCCGGCTGTCGGATGTACGTTTTGTACAGAACGTACGATTTGTAGAGGAGCGGCTTTTCCGGGTGCTACAAACCGGGACGGTACGGCAGTTGGCGGGGTTTTGTACAATTTGTAAGGTTTGCGCCGCGTTTGCGGTCTCCGCGGGCCGCAGAGGAAAGGCCCCGACGGTCCGTCGCGTATTCAGTTGTCAAGCGTCGCACGAAGCGACGCGTGGGCGGGGGCGCGGCGCGTCCCCGCAGGATAAAGATAGCACGGGAATGGAATAGAGTCAAATTGACCTTTTTGGGGGCGCAGGCAGAGACGCCGGAAGGGATTCCTGTGGGAATGCAGGGAACGGGCCAGGAATGTGGGCGGCGGGCGGATGGATGGGGGGTGGATCAAGAGGTGGTGCGTCGGGACGACGCACCCTACTCCAGCTATAGATTTCTTCTTTCCGCGTGCTCCGTGCTTGCCCTTGTCCGATTTGGCTTGAACCTCGCCGGCCATATTGCCAAAATCAGGACTAGAAAGGGGAACGACGATGAACGAATCTTGTTCGCTGGCGCAGAAGGAGTGCGTGCCGTGCAAGGGCGGCGTGCCGCCGCTGGGCGGCGAACCGCTGCGGCAGCTCCAACGGCAACTGGGGGGCGGCTGGCAGGTCGTCAACGAGCATCACCTGGAGAAAGACTTCAAGTTCGCCGATTTTCGCCAGGCGCTGGATTTCACCAATCGGGTCGGCGAACTGGCTGAGGACCAGGGGCATCATCCCGATATTTACCTGTCGTGGGGCAAGGTAGCGATCACGATCTGGACGCACAAGATCGACGGGCTGACCGAGAGCGACTTCGTCCTCGCCGCCAAGATCGACCAACTGCCGAGAGAGGCCTGATGGACTTGCCGCAGCATACGCAGGATACGCGAAAACCCCTGACCGGCCGAACCTCATTGGTCACCGGGGCGGCCAAGCGCATCGGCCGCCACGTCGCCCTCGGTCTGGCCCGCGCCGGGGCCAACGTGATCGTCCACTACGGCTCAGCGGAAGTTGAGGCCAAGGAAGTGGCCGACACGATCCGCGCCTCGGGCGTTGACGCCTGGACCGTCCAGGCGGATCTGGACGATCCGCAACAGGCCGAGGCCCTCGTCGACCGCTCAGCCGAGCAGGCCGGACCCATCGACGTCCTGATCAACAATGCCTCCATCTTTCCCGAAGGCCGCCTGGCCGACTGCTCCGCCCAGGACATCCTGGCCAACGCCCGGATCAACGCCGTCGCGCCGTTCCTGATCGCGCGGGCGGTGGCCCGGCAGGGCCGTCAAGCCGCCATCGTCAACTTCCTCGACGCCCGCATGGTCGATCACGATCCGCTTCACGTACCGTACAACCTCTCGAAACGCATGCTGCTGTCGCTGACCAAAATGATGGCTTTGGAGTTCGCCCCGCGCGTGCGGGTCAACGCCGTCGCGCCCGGCGTCATCCTTGCTCCGGTCGGCAAGGACGAAGAGAGCTACCTGGCCAAACTCGTCACCAGCAATTCGCTCCAGCGGATCGGCACGGTTGATCAGGTCCTCGACGCCGTCATGTTCCTCCTGCAAAACGAGTTTATCACCGGCCAGGTTCTTTACGTCGACGGCGGCCGACACATGAAAGGGTCCGTCTATGGCGGCTGATCGCGAGCTTGATCGCATCCACATCCGCGACCTGGCCCTGCGGTGCATCGTCGGCGTCTACGAGCACGAACGGCGGGAAAAGCAGGACGTCCTGCTCAACCTCACCCTCGAGGCCGACCTTTTGGCGGCGTGCCGATCCGACCGTCTCGAAGACACCGTCGACTACAAGAGTGTCAAGAAAAGGGTTATCGAGACCGTCGAGTCGTCCTCGTGCCAACTCATCGAGCACCTCGCCCAGAAGGTCGCCGACGTTTGCCTCGCCGATCCACACGTTCAGCGGGTCCGCGTCGTGCTGGAAAAACCCGGCGCCCTGCGGTTCGCCCGCACCGTGGCCGTCGAAATCGTCCGGGAGCGCAGCGGCCATGCCTGACCCGGCTGTGCGGGCCTTCATCGCCGTCGGGTCCAACATCGATCCGCACGCCAATATCCTTCTCGCGATCGAGCAACTCGCCCGATCCGTGCCGATGGTCGGCGTTTCGACGTTCTATCGAACGACGCCGCTCGGCCGCCCGGGCCAGCCGGCCTTCCTCAACGGCGTCGTTGTCGTCGAGACCGCGATGGCTCCTCGCGACCTGAAATTCGGCCTGCTCCGCCGGATTGAAGCCGACCTCGGCCGCGTTCGCACCGCCGACAAGTACGCCGCCCGCACCATCGATCTGGACATTCTGCTCTACGGCGATAGAATCATCGATCAGCCCGATCTGAAGGTTCCCGACCCCGACCTGCGGGAGCGGGCCTTTCTGATCGTCCCGCTGGCCGAATTGGCGCCGGACGTGGTCCTGCCCGACGACGGCCGGGCCGCCGCCGAGGCGGCTCGCGGCGTCGACGGCGCCGGGCTCGTCGCCGACATCGAGTTTTCCGAACGCCTCAGAAGGAGGGTTGGTCTGTGAACAGGGAACGCGTCGCCGATCTGATACGCCAACTGCTGGTCGAAATCGGAGAAGACCCGCAGCGCCAGGGCCTCGCCAAAACCCCCCAGCGGGTGGCTGAGGCCTGGGAGTTCCTGACCAAGGGCTACCACAGCGACCCGCAGCGGGAGATCAACGGCGCCGTCTTCGACTCCGAAGCCAACAACATGATCATCGCCCGCGACATCGAGGTCTACAGCCTCTGCGAGCACCATATGCTGCCGTTCTTCGGCCGCTGTCACATCGGCTACATCGCCCGCAACAAGGTTCTCGGCGTGAGCAAACTCGCCCGGATCGTCGACTGCCTCGCCCGTCGGCTCCAGATCCAGGAACGCCTCACCGCCCAGATCGCCCAGGAAATCATGCGGGCCGTCGAACCCGAGGGCGTCGGCGTGGTCGTCGAGTGCCGCCACCTGTGCATGATGATGCGCGGCGTCGAGAAACAGAACTCCGTCATGACCACCTCCACCGTCCTGGGCAGCTTCCACGACTCCCCAGCCACCCGCACCGAATTCCTCCACCTGATCAACCGCCCGGTCGAAAGCTGAAAGCCATCCACCTTGGGCGGATCAGGGAGCGGGGCGTCGCGCCATCGGCGCGAAATCCGGGCATGAATTCTCCGCCCGCTTCGGTATAATGGTGCAACAAGGATGTTCCTGCTGCAAACCCGCGAAGCGACGTGAGGAGGCTGACCGATGGGCTTGGGACGCGTGGCGGTGGCGATCGCGACAATGGTCATGGCGGCCGCCTGGACCTATGGACAACGCACCGAACAGCCAATCCCGCTGATCGACCCGAACCCGCCCGATCAGCCGACCCAACCCGCCCAGGTCTCCGAAGTCGAACTGATCGAACCGGACGAGCCGGGCGGCTCCCAGTGCCTGCGAATTACCCGCCAGGACACCGGCCGCAAGACCTACCCTCTGGCGGCCATCGAGAGCCCCGCGATCTCCGCCGTCAAGTACGGGATCGCCGGCTGGGCCCAATGGGAGACGGTCGAAGGCACGGGCTGGTTCGAGGTCTGGACGGTCCTCGCTGACGGAACCCGCTACGTCCAGAAGGCGGCCCTCGGTCCCGATCGGGCTCGCACGTTCAAGGGCGACCAGACCGAATGGGCGGCCTTCGAACTCACCTTCACCGCCCGCGACGATCCAGCCGCCCGTCCGGCCAGGATGGGTGCCGACCTGGTCCTCGACGGGCCGGGCGCGGTCGTGGTCAGCCAAGTGGCCCTTGTGGAATATCCGGGCGAAACGCTCCGACAGCCGTCCATCTTCTCATGGTCCAGGGCCTTCTGGGTTCCATTCTCGTCATTGACCATGCTGGCGTCACTCGGGCTGATCAGCATTCTTAGAGGCAAGCGGCGTCTGCTGGCCGTCGGGCTCCTGCTGGTCAGCGCGATCGCCCTCGTCTGGAAAGGCTTCATGACCGCTTAGGACAACCGCCGCATCGAGGCATGAGGACAGACATGGACAGAAGACCGACCTCGTTCACCCTGATCGAACTCCTGACCACCATCGCCATCATCAGCATCCTCATGGGCATGCTGCTGCCGACGATAGGGCGGTCCAAAGAGGACGCCCGCGGCATCTTCTGCTCCAACAACCTCCGGCAGCTCACGCTGGCCAACATGACCTACGCCAACGAGAACTTCGACACCTGGCCCGCCCGCGGCGACAATTCCGCCACCGACTATAATAATGCCCTCGGCTCGTGGGTTCCTTGCGGCGATGCCTTCGATCCCGCCTTCGATGTGGCCAAAGGCATGCTCTACCCGCTGATCAAGAACGTCGAGGTCTACCGCTGTCCCAGCGACGCCCAGCCGACCAGGGGGCAACTCTCCTACTCTATCAACGCCAACCTCTACTCGCTGCGGGTCGCCAAGGCCAGCACCGCCGCGGGCATCACCTATCCCATGCCCTCGCGCTTCACGCAGCAGCAGGACCGGCTGATCATCTTCGTCGACGAGGGCAGCCCAAACGACGGTAACTTCAAGCCCATCCAGCCCGACTACGACTGGGCCGACGACCCGCACTGGCCGCACAACAGCAAATCGTCGTTCTCCTTCCTCGACGGCCACGGCGAGCTCCGCCTGCGCACCGACCAGCAGATCATCGACTACCTCAGCCCCGTCTGGTTTCCCGACGACGACAACCGCGAGATCGTCGAACCCTGACCATCGGCTGGCTGGCTCTCGGCGGCGTCGTTACCCGCGTAGCTGACACGGTAGATCGCGCCGGCCTTGTCGTCCGAGACCATCAGGGCACCGTCCGGGGCGACCTCCACATCGGCGGGTCGGCCCCACGCTTTGCCGTCCTGCATCCAACCCTCGGCGAACGTCTCGTAGCTGATCGGGCGGGCCCGATTCCACGACCCATGCTCCGCGATGAAGATATGATTGCGGTACTTCTCCGGAAACATCGTGCCGGTATAGAACCGCATGCCCAGTGCCGCCACGTGCGGACCGAGGGCGATTTCCGGTCGAACGAAGCGAATCTCTTTCGCCTTGCCGATCGGTCCGTACACCGGGTCCCAGACGGTGTAACCGTGCAGGTACGGAAAGCCAAAGTGCAGGCCCGGCTCGGCGGCGCGGTTCAACTCGTCCGGCGGACGGTTGTCGCCCATCCAGTCCCGGCCGTTTTCCGTGAACCACAGCTCGCCGGTTGTCGGATGCCAGTCGAACCCCACCGTGTTGCGAATGCCCTCGGCGAATATCTCCAGCTCCGAACCGTCCGGCTTCATTCGCATGATCGTCGAATACCGCGGATCTTCCCGCAGGCACACGTTGCACGGCGCTCCGATCGGCACGTACAGCCGGTTGTCCGGCCCGAACCGGATGAACTTCCAGCCGTGGTGCTGGTCGTCGGGAAACGACTCGTTGACCACCACCGGCGCCGGCGGATCGTCGATCCGGTTCTCGATACTCGGCAGCTTCACCACCCGGTCGACGGCGGAAATGTAGAGGTCGCCCTCGTGGAAATCCACGCCTACCGGCTGGTCCAGCCCTCGAGCCACCACCGCCACCCGATCGGCCTTGTGGTCGCCGTCCTGATCGATAACGGCAAAGACCTTGCCCGACCACGAGCCGACAAACAGAGTCCCGTTGGGCGAAAAAACCATCTCCCGCGCCTCGGGCACGTCGGCTGAGTATACCTCGATCCGAAACCCTTCCGGCAGCACGATTTTATCCAGCCGGATTTGCTGTCCCACGCCGCACGACGGCAATAGCGCCGCCACGCCCAGCAACACCAGGTGCGCTCTGTCTCCCATGGCCATCCCCCCTTATTTGCGAATGGTGCCGATCAGCCTCCCGAAATCTCGAGCACGATCTTGCCGAACTGCTCGCCTTCCTCCATCCGCCGCATCGCTTCCTTCGCGTGGTCCAGCGGCAGCACGAAATCGACCACCGGCTTGAGCCCCGTCACGTTCACCGCCCGCAGCAGACGGCAGAAATCCTCGTGCGAGCCCATCGTCGATCCGAGCACCGAAACCTGATTCCAGTACAAGCTTTGCAGATCGATCCGCGCCTTCGCACCCGTGGTCACTCCGCAAAGGACCACCCGTCCGCCCCGGCGAACCACCTGCATGTCGATCACAAACGTCGCGGCGCCCACCGCGTCGATCACCACGTCCACGCCGGCCCCTTGGGTGATCGACTTGACCTCCTGGGCCACGTCGGCCTTCGCGTAGTTGATCGTCCGATCCGCTCCCACTTCCTTCGCCCGCCGAAGCTTCTCGTCCGACGATGACGTCACGATCGCCTCGGCGCCCGCGACCTTGGCGATCTGCAGGGCCGCCAGGGCCACGCCGCCGCCGATCCCGTGGATCAGCACCGTCTCGCCCGGCTTCAGTTCCGCCCGCGTCATCAGCATCCGCCACGCCGTCAGGTGGACCAGCGGCAACGCGGCCGCCTCCACGAAACACAGATGCTCCGGCTTGGGATAGAGATTCTCCGCCGGTACGGCGACCATCTCGGCGAACGTGCCCGGCCGCGTCGCCCCCACAATCTCAAAATCGCGGCACAGGCTCTGCTCGCCGCGGCGGCAGAACTCGCACCGCCCGCAGCTTATGCCCGGGTTCAGCACCACCTCGTCGCCCGGCTTGACGCCCTCCACGCACGGCCCGACCGCCTCGACCACGCCGGCGGCGTCCGAACCAAGTACGTGCGGCATCGGCGATTCCATCCCCGGCCGACCCTTGCGCACCCAGATGTCCAGGTGATTCAAAGCCGCCGCCCGGACGCGAACCACCGCCTCGCCCTCACCGGGAGTGGGCGCCGGAAGGTCCATCACCTCGACCGCATCCAGTTCCCCGTCCGCCCGAAACGCGACCGCCTTCATGCTTCACCTTTCATCCGACTATGCCCATGTTGTCCGGGACGCCGATGGCCCCGAATCCACAAACCACCTCAAACCGCCCTAGCGGACTACTTCAGAATGCAGATCGACTCGGGCACGACCAGCCGCAGCGCCAGCGACTCGGAGATCGCGAACTCATACTCGCGATCGTCCGGCCCAACGAAGCTGGCAGCCAGGTCCTGACCCAAAACGATGGATGCGTACTGCCGACCCGTCGCGATCAGCACGCCGCCCGACTTGAGCACCGGCGCCTTGACCAACCCGTCGGTGATGATCTGGCTGACGTGCTCGATCTCGGTGGCATTGCCTTGGTGGTAGCGGCGATAGAGCAGGTTGTACAGGTTCGGCGACAGCGCAGCCGCGTACGGCCCGTGAAAACCCGCCGCGTCCAGTTTCGTGATCGCCCGGATCAGATCGTCAGCGGCACGGCCGATCTCGTCCCACGACTGAAGCTGGTGCGATTCGGTCCCCTTGGCCGACAGCAGGCCTGTCATACCCGCCGCCTTCGAGCCGTTGAAGATCAGGTTGTCCTCAGCCTGGGCGCAGGCCAGCGCCGCCTTGGCGATCCCCTCCGCCTGGAAAGGCAAATCCGTACTCTCGAACGTGGCCACGTCGCGAACCGGCAGCTTGAAGGCGGCGTGAAGCTCCACCACCGGCACCGGCACGCTCGCGCTGATCGTTACGCCTTCCCCACCTTCACCGAGTTGGCGGTCCGTGCCGGGCAGGTTCTTGAGCTCCAGCCCGAACGGCCCGTCAATGTGCAGAATCCGCCAGCCCGAAAGCTGCGACTTCGCCGCCGCCACCACGATCTCGTCAATCCGATTCCATACCTTCTCCCCGAAAGGAGCGTCATCGCGATGCAAATACTTATTCGTCATGGTTTTACCCCCAATTCTTGAATGTCTCAGGTCCTCTCCGAAGCTCGGATCATCCCTTGGATTTCATCTCGCCGATCGACGGCACATCGCCTTCCGGTTCTTCCGCCGACGGCGTCTGCTCGGGAGTCTGCCCGAGCTTCCTGGCCTCTTCCTCCACCTCTTCATACCCGTTCTGCAGGAACTGCCGCTCGTCCGGCAGGAAGAAGTCCAGCAGACGCATGAACTCCCCGGCGTGCTCACGCTCCTCGTTCGCCACGTCCTGCATCACCTCCTTGGTCAGCGGGTCGTCCGTGGCGTCCGCGATCGCCTCATAGAGATGGATCGCCTCATACTCGGCGGCGATCGACAGCCGGATCGCCCGCGTGATCTCGCGCTTGTTCAGCTTCCGGTCCGGAGCCATACCGCTGAATGGATTGACGAACTCAGGCATGGGAGACCTCCTTTATCGCTGTAATCGACAATATAGCAATAGTAGTGTTGGGTAGAGACAGGCAGCTTGCCTCGTTGGCTCAACCCGGATTTCCCCAATTCGTGAATCAATGAACCCCTGTACGCTGTTTTATGATAGTTACTACTTTCCGCCTCCGTCAAGGAAAAAAGGTTTGATCTGGAGCAGGAAGGTGGCGCATGGTGATCGTGGGGGGGCAGCCAGTGTCGCTGTCGGTCGTTTACCCGCAGTCTTTGAACGATGGGTTCGGATTACCGCTGGGCCCCGACCATCTCGTCGATCAGCTTCTTTCTTGCCTCATCGACCGGCTCCAGCGGACTGACCGCCCGGCCGTTGCCGATCCCGAGCTTCGACAGCGCGTACTTGAGCCCCGAAATCCAGCACGGCCCCGTCCGCAGCATGGTCTGACGCATCGCCAGCACCCGCATCTGGAGACGCAGCAGCTCGGTGTAGTCCCGGTCCAGGTGAGCCTGCCAGGCCCGCACGAACGTTTCCGGCTCGTAATTCGCGCACACCGGCACCATGCCGCACGCCCCAGCGAACAGTCCATCCGCGATGAACCGCTCGTCGCCCATGAGCACGTTCAAACCGACCGCGCGGCCCTGCTCGACGAGCTTCCAGAAGACGTTCATATCGCCCGAACTGTCCTTGTAGTAGCGCGTCCAGCCGCGTTTGGCCGCTTCGCAAACCGTCTCGACCGCCACCGTCGATGCGGTAAAACCCGGAATGTTGTACGCGATCATCTCCATCCGGTCCGACGCCGCCGCGCGGGCCTCGCCGAACAGGCGAAGCTGCTCCGAAGCCGTGACGATCGGCTGATAGAACGTCGGCGTCAGCACGAAGTACTTGTACCCGATCCGGTCGGCCGCTTTGATCTTCTCGATCACCCGCCGCGTCGAGGTCTCCATCACGCCGGCCAGCAGATGCGCCTTGTCGCCCGCCTCGTCGCGCGTCACCTCGAGCAATCGGACCCACTGGTCGAACGACAGCAGCGGCCCTTCGCCCGCCGAACCGGCCACGAACAGCGTGTTAAGGTCCGCGCCGATCAGACGCCGCACCAGCTTCCGAAGCGATGGTTCGTCCACTGTGTCGTCGTCATGCACCGGGGTAATCAAAGGGACGATGACGCCGCGCAACTCATCGGACGTAGGCATGGACAGCTCCTTTCGCACGCCGCTGGGCGTTTCCGCACCATTGTCCCCGCTCCGCATGGCCGGTCAAGGGCAAAACCCGGGCCGTGGCCACATGGGGTCCGGGCCTCCAAAAACTAACTTGACGAGTGGACGGCGGTCGGCGAATCTATAAGATCACATCGTCGGGCAATCAGGAACCGGTAGGAGGCGCGGTGACATGGAAACTCGTACGATTCTCAACTGGACCTTTTGTGCTGTGTTGACGGTGTTGGTTTGCGCCGCGGCGTTGCTGCCCGGCTGCGGCGGGGGCGTGGTCGATCCGAACACGACGGACCCGAACACCGTTGACCCGAACGCGACCGATCCCAATGCGGTCGATCCAAACGCCACCGCCGACGCCCACACCATCCTGCTGCCGGAAGAGGACCGCCAAGCCGTCACGCCGTTGGTCGAGCAGTTCGTCGCCTCGCTGGCGACCAAGAGCCGCGACGAGGCCCGGACCGACCTGATCAACGCCCTCGCTGCGACGGAAGGGGTCGCCGAGGCCAAGCT
>Ga0123332_1001055_pt1 | contig 27510 bp, 18 predicted proteins | sample BioC12SIPDNA_4_FD_89958 | JGI IMG/M metagenome (GOLD analysis project Ga0123332, IMG submission 89958) | Anaerobic biogas reactor microbial communites from Washington, USA - Biogas_R2_A C12 SIP DNA | ecosystem: Engineered > Bioreactor > Anaerobic > Unclassified | place: Washington, USA... | reverse complement strand
ATCTCGTTGACCGTTCTGCCATCGGCCCTCCCCCTGACGCGGGGCATCAACGCCCCCATCACCCTGCCCATATCCGCCATCGAGCTGGCACCCGCCTCCTCGATCACGGACTGGGCAACCTCTCGGATCTCATCCTCGGTCATCAGAGCGGGAAGATACGCCTGCAGAATGTCGAGCTCCACGACTTCCTCGGCAACCAGATCCTCGCGACCTGCGGTCCGCATCATCTCGATCGCTTCTTCGCGTCGCTTCACCTCTTTGCGGATCAGTTCCACGATCTCGCTGTCCTCCAGGGTGTGCGGCGATTCGGACTCGACCAGTTGGATGTTGGTCAGGACCATTCGTATGGCCGCCTTGCGGTGCGCATCCTGCGCCCGCATTGCGTCCTTCAGGTCTGCGCGAAGCCGGTCTCTCAGGCTCACTTCTATCTCCTTGACCCGTCACAGACTACTAGTACTGCCGGCGCCGGTCTTTCAGCGTCGTGCGACGGCTCTTGCGTAGCTTGGCCGCGCGTTTCCGCTTACGGACGATGCTGGGCTGCTCGAAATAGCGTCGCTTGCGGATCTCCGACAGAATGCGATCCCGCTGCACCTTCTTCTTGAACCGCCGCATCAGAGACTCGAAGGACTCATTGTCGTCGGCCACAACAAACGTCACGCAACTCACCCCTTTTTTGCTCCCGGAGCCCAAGCCACCGGCTAGGCGTCACCTCTCCACTTCCCGAGAGTGCGTGACCATTATAGCGCGACACCCCCGCATGTCAAGCTTACCTCACCCCGCCGGCCTATCACCCAATCTAGCGTGATTGCCAGCCACGGCTCACCCGCCCCAATCGTACACGATCATCAGCAGCTGCCCGCCCGGCGCCCTCAGAGCGGTTTCGCGCCCACCCGGGTAACGCTCGCGTATGCCATCGAGCTCCAAAACGCGCTCGGGCACAACGGCAAAGCGAGCTGGACCAGTCACCTCGGGCAGCGGCTCTTCTGGCAGCACATCCTGTCCGGGGATCGCCCGCAGGGTAAAGGCCAGCGCCCCAAAATCCCAGTACAGGTACGGTGGACCAAGGAAGTAGACTCGTCCCGGGCATGCTGCCTCCGCGGGCACCACAACCGTGGGGTCACGGGCCTCCCCGAGGGCCTCGCGATCGCAGATCGGTTCCGGATTCTCGAGCACATACTGGGCAAAGACCGTCGCGATCTCCGCGCTTGGGTTTCCATAGACACGCGTGGGTGTGTAGATGCCGAAGTAGAAGACGAGGTTCAGCACCGCGATCGCCGCCAGCGCCGCGCCCATCGCCCACATACGGATCTTCCGTCTGGCCCCGAAAAGCGCCACGACGCTGTGGAGTCCCCACGCCACCAGCAACGCAACCGCGGGCACGAGCAGTAGCCCGCGCTGGCTGCTTGGAGGGTTCTCCGTCAGCACCCACGCCATAGTGACCGTTGTCCCGAACCAGAGCAGCGACAGCCCGCGTGAAGGCCACCGAATTCGTGCCACGGCCTCAACAATGCCCACCAGCAGCAGCGCGCCAGTGACGAAGTCGACCAAAGGCTGGTTCGGTCGGTACCAGAAGGTTGGATCGGGCCGAATGTGGAAGGCCGTGAACGATCGCCACACCTGCTGTACCAGCAACTCGAGCGCCGATTTACCGGTGATGACGATCTCGCGCTCCAGCCAGCCCGAAGCGAAGATGCTCACGGCGTTGTAACGCTCGCTCAGGGCCGACGGATACACGGAGTACCAGCCCAGGAGCGGCAACGCCGCCACCAGCCAACCTGCGCCGAACAGCAGCAAGCCACGCCAGTGAAGCCGTAGAAGTGTCCGGTCGAGGAGCGCCCGCCACGCCACCACGAGCGCGATGAGCACCGACACCCACCGCGCTCCGAAGTACGCATACCACCCGCAGCCGGCCACGAGGCCGGCCAGCCCCCACGCCGGCAGCCCCGCCTGCGCCCAGGCGCCCACACGGCCGCGCGGTTGCTGCGGATGCAGCGCTTCCCACACCAGCCACAGAGCGGTCGTGCCGATGAATGGATCGATGATCTGGTTAGACGCCAGGCGGCTGTAGTGAATGTGGTACGCCGAGAAAGCCACAACCACTGCTGCCACCCACCCTGTGCGCCGTCCGCCTACCGCCCGGCCCAGGAGAAAGGTCGTCAAGACCGTGGCGGTTCCCACGATCGCTGACAGGGCCCTTCCCCCTGCGATGGTGGCCCCGAATATGCGCATGGCCAACCCATAGGCCACAAACGACATGGTCGGGACCGAATACCAGCCGGTCGCGAAGGGATTTGCCAGGCCGCGCGCCGTCATCAGCAGCCCATCCCGCAGTTGGGTCCCCTCGTCTCCGCCGAGGTTGGCTGGAACTCTGCCCAGCGCAAGGCAACGCGCCAAGCCTGCCGCGATCACCAGCGCCACCAGTGCCCACAGGTCGATCCGCGACAGCCACGGCCGGCCATCACCCTTGACCCGTATCCAGGCAGCCACCAGCGTGCCGGCGAACGCTACGCCAGCCGCCACCCACATCACGAACAGGCTCGTGTAGTCACGTGTCGCGGAGTGCGCTGTACGCGCCCCAAACGCCACCGCCAGGGATGTAGCGATGGCACCGGCACGCACCCACCCTCCTGTGCTTTGCGGGATCAGTGTCCGCACCAGGGCTAGCCCATGCCGTGACGTGTCGCGCCGCAGAAGCGCCACCGCAACCACCACAAGTCCCGCGCCGGCGTAGAGCGCCGCATCCCACACATACACCTGCCGGGCCATCAGGTACGTTCCTACAAGCAGCAAAGCGAGCGCACATCCCAGGAGCACAGGACGAGGCCCGCGGCGTCGCCCGCCTACTGGCACCCGGTCGCCCAGGTCATCGGTGTCGCCTGCCCGGGTCACGACTTACGGTCCGCCTTCCCGGACCCAGTGCCAACCACGCCTATCCGGCGCACAGCTCGGCGATCCGTTCTGCGGCCACCCGCGCGCGGTGCCGCAACAGGCCCAGAGTCGCCGAACCGCGGACCGTCACGGCGAGGATCGCGTCATGGACGCTCAGAGCGTAGAGCATGTAATCACCGCCCGTGATGCTCTGCTCAAACCGCACCTGCTCGCGCCCCAGGATGCGCGCCACCTCTGCCGATGTCTCCCAACCGTGTAGCACAGCCCGCGAAACGGCTTCTGCCTCGGCGGGCTCGAGCAAACCCACCGCCGCTAACAGGCCCAGATCGCTGGTGAGCAGCACGCCGTCCGCCTCCACATCCGCCGCAAGGTCGCGCATCAGGGCCTCAACCCGGGCCTGATTCGTGCGAAAGGCACGCCGCGACAGCCTCTGCTTGGGTTCGCCGGTGGGCAGCGCCCCATCCTCATCAGGCTGGTCCACAGTCTGGGCAGATGCCCCGGCTGCCGGCTCCCTGCCGGTCTCCTGCGCATCCTCATCCGTGCCTGCACCTGTGCCGTGCCCCACATCCTCATAGGGCAGACTCTCTTCATCGGGAGCCAGTTCGACTGTTGACTCGGTCCTTCCGAACAGCGACTCCACCCAATCCGGCACTCCGTGCGCCGCGACCTCGAGCCCCGCCACCTCGCCAGCCTCGGGCCCCGCGATCGCGGGCGCGCCGTCCCTTGGATGGTCGCGGGACACGCCGGCGGGCAGCGGTGCGCGCAGCGCAGCCTCGATGTGATCTGGCAGGTCAGGCAGAAAGAAGGGCTTCGGCAGTATCCCCTGGATGGGCAGATCCATGTCGTCAAGCTGCGGGCCATCGCCCATCAGCGGGATCAGCACCAGCCGCATACCGGGATCCAGCGCACGCAACTGGTGAGCCAGCGTACGGGCATCGGGGCCAGCCAGCGCCATGTCAAGGAAGGCCACGTCAGGTGGAGCGCTCTGAGCTGATTGGAGGGCTGCCCCGCCATCGGCGCAGAGCGTTACCTCGTGCCCCAACCTTCCTAGCTCCTCTGCCAAGAGAGTCGCAAACGGCACATTCGGATCAACGACGAGCAGGTGCATGGTAGCTCCTCAGGTTAGGACGTTAACGTGTCCCCATTGTAGATGGACAGTGTCTACAGGCAAGCGGACGGACGAAGGGGTCGCTCGGTAAGAAAAGGGGCAGAGGGAGGCGCGAGTACGTAACCGTGGTAGAATGGCCCTCGGAAAGCGAGGTACAACACTATGGACGATATACGCCCAGTAACGTTGCACGCAATCCCCCGGCGCCGCTGGCGCTTCATCCTCGTCGCCACGACCCTGGCAGCCGTATTGCTCGCTGCTCCTCTAGCAAGCCGCTCGACTCCCACAGTCGACGCTGTACCCTTACCCGACGTCACGGACACCGGCGGCCACTTAGGTTCGTGCTACGCCTTCTACGACGTTGGGGACCAGATGCTCGCACCGCGGGCCTTCGCTGCTGGCTCACGTTGGGATCGCTTTGACTTCCGCTGGAACGTGATCGAAGGTGAGGAGGAGCGGCAACAGCCGTTCTTCTTCGATGCGCACGACACCGTTGTTGACCGCGACGTGGCCGCGGGCCTCGACGTGATCGGCATTCTCGGTTCAACGCCCAAGTGGGCCGCACCGGGCTGTCACGTCGCCGCAATGGACTCCCCGCAGCTCCCGCCTGAGTTGGCGGCTCGACCGTTCGTGTCACCTCTGAACGAGAATGAGCCCTACTGGTGGCGCCCCTGCCCGCCAGAGGGTCTGGACCTGCCGTGGGATGACCCCGGCAATCTCTGGGGCAACTTCGTCTACCAGACAGTGCTGCACTTTAGAGACAGGGTCCACGTCTGGGAGATCTGGAACGAGCCTGACCTCGGCGGCACGTTCTGGACCGGCACAGTCGAGGACTATGCGCAGTTGCTCCGGGTCGGGTACCAGGCCGTCAAGGCGGCCGACGCCGACGCGACGGTTCTCTTCGCCGGGCTTGCCTACTGGTACAACCCCAATTACTACATCTCCGTCTTCGACGTCCTTACCACTCTGGAAGGCGCGCCCGACAACAACCACTACTTCGACGTGTTGTCTCTGCACCTCTATAGCAACATCTACACCTTCGGACCCGAGACCGACAAGATCCGCGCCAATATGGAGGCGCGTGTCGGCCCCCACCCGATCTGGCTCACCGAAACCGGGGTGCCGCTCTGGGACGAATGGCCCACCCTGCCCGACCCTCCGCAGTCTGCGCGCGTCAACCGCGCAACCGCTGAGGAAGCCGCAGCCTATGTGATCGAGGGCTTCGCCGAGGCACGTGCTGCGGGCATAGACAAGTTCATCTTCTTCCGCACCCACGACGATGGCATGCTCGATGGGGCATTCCCGGCCAACTTCGGCTTGATCCGCGACAACCTGACCTACCGCCCGTCCTATGTGGCCTTTCAGGTCGCGGCACAGCACCTGCACGGCGAGAATCAGGTGTCGGGGCCCTTCACCGGCGATGGGGCTCGCCGCGTGACCTTTTGGGGCACGCCGCGCGGACGGATCGACGTCCTATGGAACACCACAGGCACGCCCCTCACGGTCACCCAAGCCGCCGTCGTTCCATCCGCCGCTCTGGTTGACCATCGGGGTGCGACAACTGCCTTGACCGCCGATGCGGGCGGCTACACACTCACCCTCGAGCCCGCCACCGCCAACACGGCCTCCGATGGCAGCTACATCATCGGCGGCCCTCCGGTTCTGTTGATACAGGCAGACCCTGAACTGCCCCGTTCCGCCATGCACTCGCTGCCCGCCCTCTCCTTTGGCAGGACTGTTACAGTCACGTGGGATGCCGGCGATGACATCTCTGGCTACTGGTACGCCGAGGTGGAACGTGCTACCACCGCCGGCGGGCCCTGGGAGCTGGCCGCAGGTTGGCCGGCCACCGTCGGCAGCACCTCCGCAGCGCTAACGATGCCGTCAGGCGGGCTCTGGCACTTCCGCGCGCGGGCCCGTGACAACGTCGGGAACTGGGAGGCGTGGCCCGATAGCCCGGAGACCTCCACGACGGTGTGGCTCACGCGCACCGTGCGACTCTCGGTCTCGGCCTACCTTGACGCCAACGCCAATGGCCTGTGGGACGCGGACGAGACCGAAGCCACACAGGCTCGGCTCGTCTGGCGCGACGGGACGGGGACGACCGTGGCTGAGACCTTGGGCGCCTCGTGGGACATCACGCGCACCATTGAGGGCGGCCTCAATATCCTCGACGCTCGCCTGGCCGACCAGGCGTTCGCCATAGAACGCTTCGCTGTCATACCTGGCACCACACCGGTTTCGGTGGAACTCATCGTGGGCCTCCGACCCGTCCGCGGTCGTGCCTATCTACCGGTCATCGAGCAGCACGACTGAGCGCTCCGCGATATGGCGGCACGGCCTCACCCGCTCGAAGCGTGCGCCGCGGCACGGGCTTGCGGCCCGGGCATGGAGTCATGCGGGCCGGGTGACGATGTGCGTCACCCGGCCCGCGCTGCCGGCTGGCATCCCGGCCCCACCCTCAGATGCACGCCATTCTATGGTCAGCGTAGCAGTACCCCGTGCGGGACTCCGCACAGAGTCGAGTGCGAGCTGCGGGCTTTGGGGCGCGGGGGCTTCCGTTACGAGACGGGGCAGTTTATCTCGCCGGATGGAGGATCGCTGTGCTTGGACGCAGGACCGGCCACTGGATAGCGCTGGGCCTGTGGCTCCTGCAGGCGTGCACAGGCCCTACGCCCACGCACGACCCGCTGGGCGCTGACCTGGCCACAGCTAACGAACTGGCCGGTGCCGGAGAGCGGTCGGCTGCCGCGGCTCTCTACCAAGACGTACTCCGTCGCGCGCCGCCGGACGATCCCAGGTCCGCTCTGGCCCTGGCAGACCTCTACCTGCAGTGGGGTCGCCCCAGCGAAGGCTTGGCCGCCGTCGAGGAAGCCGCGCAGCGCGGTGCATCAGGCGACGACGTCCTCTCCCGTCGCCTGGCGCTCCTCACCGCAGCTGAACGCTGGGACGAGGTCCTGGATCTCGCAGCCGGCCATCCCGACGACCGTGCGATGCTCGGCGCCACGCTCCAGGCCCACCTAGAGCGTGGCGACTGCAGGGCAGCCACCGTCGTTGCGGCCAACATACTCGCTACGCATCCCAACGACGTCGTCGCGAAGCGCGTGCACGGGTTGCTCTCCGGCGACTACCGGCTGCTGGCTGCCGTCGCTCCCGACTTGGGTACCAGCCCTGAAGGATGCGACGCCGCCTGCGAGAACGCCATCGCTCAGCAGCTGATTCGCGCCGGTGAGTGGGGGCTAGCGCACTGCGTCCTCTTGCGCGTCGTCGCACCTGGCCCAGCCCAGCCCGATGCGCACGCCTGGTTAGGCGAGGCACTTGATCGCCTGGGGCAGACTGGCGCCGCTCGCGCCCACCTACGCGAAGCGGTGACGCTCGCTCCCGAGTCGCCCTTGGCCTGGTTGCTCCTCGGCCGGCACTACCTCGTCGCCGGCGAGCTTCATCTGGCGCGCGTTGGGTTGCTCAACGCGCACCGGCTGGATCCCGGGAATCCAGCTCCCTGCCTCGCCCTGGCTGAGCTCAAGACATCGGCGGGCCTCTACGATGAGGTCGACAAGTGGATCGATGCTGCGCTGGCGCGCGCTCCGGCGAGTGTCGATGTGTGGAAGTCCGCCGCGCGGTTCTACCTCACCCGTAACCTATCAACCGCGGAGCGTCAGCTCGCCATAGCCCGTCACGCTACGGAGTTAGCGCCGGACGATGCCGAGGCACACCTGTTGCTGGGATGGAGCTGGCTACATGCCGGCGACCCGCAGCAGGCGCTCGCCGCGCTGGATGAGGCACTGAGCCTGGCACCGACGCTTGCCGAGGCACACCACCTGCGGGCCGTTACCCTCGAGGCCTTGGGCGACGTCGAGGCAGCGCGCGCCGCCCGCATCCGTGCAGCAGACCTTGGCATTCCACCCTCCGGCACGACGATCACCACCGGTCAGGCACGCCCAGACGCGCAGCAACAAATACCTGCGAAGTAGGCCTGCCAGCGTCCGCTCGGGCTTTCGCCACCTAGCACTTGCGGGCGCTACTCCACGCGTACCACGCCGATCGCGATGCCGTCCTGGCCACTTGCGGTCTGCAGGCGGACCCCATCGGGCCCATACATACCAACCCGCACCTCATAGACGCCCGGTTCGGCATCGGCGGGCACCCCCAGCGATCGCACGTCTACAACGACCTCGCTCACCGCCCAGCCGGTCGTGGGGCGCGTCCACGCCACGGGCTCGCCATCGTCCTGCGTCAGGATCCTCCCGCCGGGTTCGATCAGGTGCAGGTAGACACGATAGGAGATATCCATCTCCGCCAGGGCCTCCCAGGCCAAGGCTACGTCGAGCCTCTCCCCCGCCGCGACAGTGTCCGCGGCGATGCGATAGCCCGCGAGCGCCACGACCTCACCAAGTTCGGCGCCGCCTCGCGTAAAGCCCTGTGGTACCCGCCAGGCGCGCTCGGGCGCCTCGACAGAGAGAGGCCATGAGCCCAGATCACACCCGGCCAGTGACAGCGCCAACGTGTACACTCCACTCTCGAGCGAGCCAGGCAGCCTTATCTCGGCGCGCCCCACCCAGCGCTGCTCGCTCTGCCAGAGCCGCGTGGGCCACCACGCCGCCACGGGGGGACGGTCCCAGGTCCGCACCTCAGTCCCGGCCTCATCTCTGAGCACCAGCGTCACCCTCATATCTTCCGACGGCGCCAACACGGCTTCCCAAACCATCCGCAAGGTCACCAGATCGCCAGGCCCGGCGCTCTCTCGGTCAAGGCCCGCTTCCCATAGCATAACAGGGCCACAACGCAGGGGATCCGCTGCCTCCACATCCAGTGACGCCAGGTCGGGCGGCTCGTCCGGTGGTAATAACGTCACGTCGCCCAGCGCCAGCTCCGGCCCAACTGGGTTGCCCTCCGCGTTGAGCACCGAGACGGGCGTCGCGGTGGCGCGGTCGAACAACGCCATAACCAGTGTGTAGGTTCCCGGCGGCATGCCTGGCGGCACGTCCATATGGAAGTCCATACGCGCGTAGCCGTCCCGCGGCCACTGCACGATCCTTGGTGGCGTCCGCGCCCACCGGGCTGACCGCAGCCCCACCGCCCATCGTTCTCGCGCACTTCCATCGGCAACTTCGGGCCCGACCAGTGTTAGGCCAACGTGCCAGTCTTCGCCGGTGGGCGTCAAAGCCCGCCAGTACAGCGTCATATCGGGCGCGTGGTCGGGCCGAAAGCTCTCCGGGAGCGCCTCGATACCCAGCAGCACAGCCTGGCGCCCAAAGGTCACATTGCGTGGTTCAGCCGCACCCGCCAACTGGCCATCGTGCTGCAAACGGGTCCCCCGCCACAGCACCTGCATCCGATCGGCGACGCCCACCTTGACCACTACCATCGCCACCGTCACCGCCAGCAGGGCCAGAGACTGCCTCCAGCCGTGCGCCGCCTCGTCGCGCTCTTCCCGACTGCTCGCGGTCGCTCGCGACGCCTTGACATACGCCCAGGCCACCGCAGCGACGCTCACCACCGCAAGCACATCGGCTGTGCGCCGCAGGGGAGTCTCGCCGAAGGTCACTTCAATTCGGTGCTGCCCCTCCGGGACCTCGAACGTGAGTAGCCCAGTCTCGGGCTCGGGCCTTCCATCGGTCGGCTGCCCGTCCACCGTGACGCGCCAACCCGGATAGAAAAACGCCAGATACCGCGCCCGGAACGCAATGGGAGTGGCTAGCTCAATGGACGCGTCGAGCGCGCCGTACTCGGCAGCCAGAATGCGCCCGCCCGCCGGTAGCCCTTCCGCCGGGAGGCGCTCAAGCGGCCATGTCACGGTGCCGTCCGCATCCACTGGCGCATCGGGAAAGCGCTGCACCCACACTGGCAGATACTCGCCCTTCGCCGTCGTGCCGATCGTGTCGGTGGCCCGCTCCCATGCTATCATTGCCGCAAGCGATGTATCCCCCACGGCAGCGCAATGCGCCGGATAGAACCAGCCCCACGCCGAGCCGGCAACGATCGCTCCCACCACTCCCGCCAGTATCGTAACCCGCCAACTCGTCCCCGCCCAGCCCACGCGATCCGCCAGCGCGCCATATCCAGCACCAATCAGCAGTGCCACGCAGAACGCCGCAGGCCCCAGGCATCGCCACGGGAATTGGACGTACGCCAGGAGCGGTATGCGCTCCCACGCCGGTAGCGACAACGGCAACGTCAACAACGCCATCAGCACAACCAGACCCCACAGCGAACCGACCTGCCACCGCGCCCAGCGCCGCATCCGGCGCCACCCGATCGCTGGGAGCAGCGCAACCAGAACCGGTACCAGCCCCAGCGACTTCTCGGGCCAGTCGTTCAGGAGCAGTGGATCTGCTGCGCGCGGCGGAGCCAGGAGATGTCTCCAGGAGAGGAAGTTGTAGCGAAAGTCAAAGACCCACGTCCCCAGCAACCGCTCTGTCTGCACGTACCCGCGCTCGAGCAGCGGCGGGAGCCAGAAGAACGCCGTCACCCCGAGCGCCAGGACGCCCACCAGCACGCCCCGCGCGACGACGTTGCGGTCCCGTCGCGCAATAGCTTGGGCGATCACCCACACCGCCAAGACGGGACCAAACAGGAACGCGAACACGTGGTGGCTCAACACGGTCGCCGCCAGGCCGCCCACGCCCAGTAGCAGAAACCGCCGGTCGCGCTCCACGGCCCACCGGTGGACGCCCAGCAAGGCAAAGGGCGGGAATGCCCAGGCAAACCCTTCCCACAGGCTTCCCCGGTTGAAGACGTCATAGGCCTGAAACGGTGCATAGACATAGGCGACTGCAGCGACGAACCCGATCCCCACGCTTACCGGCCACGGACGACCTCGTCCGAAGACGCCCTGTGCCAGCCAGAACATGCCCAGGCCGCCGAGAACCATGCCCAGCGCAAACGTCGCGTTCATCGCCCGCGCCCATGCCAGGCCGACACGGTGCAGCAACGCTACGAGAGATGCGGGGAATGGTGAGGCGAACAGGAAGACGGGAAAGCCAAACCCCTGGGCCATGTCCGGCGCCCACCGCGAGTACACGACGCCCTGCCTCCACAAGGCGTCGATCTGAACCGCGCGCCAGAATTGGAATGTGTTATCGTAACCGCACGTCAGGTCATCGCTGAGGAGCGGCTGCAGCGCCGGCACCATGGCCAGCAGCAGCGCCGCAGCCACGACCACGACCCGCGCCGCTGGTGCACGCTGTCGCACCAGCCTCCCGGTATCGTTCACTCCGACCTCTTCATTCTGCTCCACAGCACACCTCAGGATCGTCCCACAGACGTATCGTTGCCTACTGAACTGCGTCGCACCTCACGCACCACTGGTACGTTCACTCCCCAATCTCGAACACGGCTACCACAGCGCTCTCCGCACCATCGGATGTCTTCAGGGGCGGCCCGGATACTGTGTAGAGGCCGGCCCGCAGTTCGTACTGCCCTGTGGGCGCATCGGCAGGTAACGTCACAATGCGTGTCTCGCTCACGACCTCACCCTCGGCCCAGCCCGTCGTTGGTCGCGTCCAGTCCGCGGGTTCCCCGTCGCTCTGCGCGACAATACGATCGTCGGGTCCTACCAGATGAAGGAACACGCGATAGGAGCTATCCATCGTGGTCATCGCACGCCACGCCAACCCCACCTCGACGGCGTCGCCCCTCGCCGGCGCCGTCGGCTTCACCGTCGTACCGACCAGAGCGACCTCGCCGCCGAACTGAACATCCCCTGGCACGTACCCTTCCGGAACGATCATCGTCCGCGCAGGCGCAACCACCGCGACCCGCTCGCTGGCAAGTACGCCGGGACACTCGGCCAGCCGCACCGTCAGCCGGTATGTGCCGCTGTCGAGATCCCCTGGCAACCGCACCACGTGGCGCCCAACCCACCGCTGCCCCGCCAGCCATCGCTCAGTTGGCCACCATGGCGTCGCTGGCGCGAGCTGCCATGTCTTTGCCGTAATGCCTGCCGCGTCGACAAGCTCGAGCACGGCGCCTGCTCCTCCTGACCCCGCCTCCGGGGTGCGGAGCACCTCCCATACCCACCGCACCGCGACGACATCGCCTGGCACCGCAGTGGATCGGTCCACAACCATATCCCAGAGCGCCAATGGCCCACAAACCACGGGCTCAGCCTCGGTCGCCACACCCAGCGCCGCAAGCTCCGGCGCTTGGTTCGGCGCCACGACCTCGATCGTGCCCAGTACCAGATCCGGCCCAAGCGGTTGGCCATCGGGATCAAGGCGCGATGCAGCCGCCAGCGTCGCTGCGTCGAAGACCCCCACCACAACGTCGTAGCGTCCCGGCGGCGTCCCGGCGAACGGCGCCACCGCGTGTGGATCATAGGCGTACTGTCCCGGCTGCCAGGACGTCGTCGCTGGCGGCGACTCGTATCCCCGCGGGCGCGCCGTGCCTGCCGGGCTCCAGAACTGACCATCGGCCCCGCGCAGTAACACCGAAGTGCGATAGGCCGCCCTCGGCGTGTGGCGGGCCTGCCATAGCAAGTCGACCTCCAACTCACCGTCCGCAGGAATGGGATCGTCGGGCAACGTATAGCCTAGCAACGTTAGTCCGCCATCGTAGTCGTGCACAGCGTAGGTCTCCACCTCGCGGTATGAGCTGCCCGCTTCTCGCGACGCGCGCCAGAGCGCAAAGGGCCCCCAGCGGATTGCCACCAGCAGCACCGCGACCACCAGCAACGCGGGCCCGACGGCATCGAGGCCGTGCACCTCAGGCAAAGACCACCGGTCCGAATTCCGCCGTGCCAGCCAGCCCAGCGCCACAGCGCCAGCGATTCCCGCTACGCCCAGTGCGGCGCCGGCCTCCCGCGCCGGCGTGGCGCCCAGTCGCACCGTCAAGTGATGCTCGCCCCCCGGAACCGCGAACGTCATCAGACCCGTATCGTCCTCGGCCCCTAACGCCACCGGTTCGCCGTCAATGCGCACCTCCCAACCCGGGAAGTAGAGCCCCAGCCAGCGCGCCTCGAACGCCTCGGGCGAGCGCAGCGTCAGATCAGCACTGAGCGGGCGGTACGATGCAGCCGCCACCGTCGCGCCCTCCGGCAGAGATCCCGTGTCAAACCGTTCCGGCAGGCGCCCCGCGATGAACGCCTCCGCCAGCGCCGTATCCGACGGGTGCTCCTCCACCCAGATCGGGAAGTAGCTGCTCTCCGGGTCGATTCCCAGCCAACCGTCCAGCTCCAGCGCATACAGCTCCTGCAGCCCCGGCCTCTCCGCTGTGGGGCACATGCCCTTCGGAGGGTGCATATCCGGCCAGGCAGCCACCGTCAGGCCCACCGCCACGACGCCTATCAGGCCCCGGCCTAGCCACACTCGCCAACGCGACGCTGCTCTGCGCTCCATAGCTGCGGCGAGGACTTCGATGCCGGCGCCCGCCAGCAAGCTCGCAGGCAACAGCGCCCGCCCGACAAGCCGCCACGGGAACTGCACAAACGAGAGTAACGGCACCCCTTCCCACAGCTTCACCGAACCGGGGGAGGCCAGCCATAGATATCCACACGCACTCAGCAACCACAGCCCCGTCGTCCATCGCTGCTCGCGGTCTCGTGGCCAGATCATCGCCACCCACGCCCCGATGGCCGCCAATACACCCTGTCCCACGCCAAGATAGACCCGCATCGGCGGGTTCAGATAGGCCGGCTCGTGCGGCACCGGCACGGTCGCGAGCATCTCGCCCCAGCCGACGAAATTGTAGTGGAAGTCGTTGTTGCGGGTCGTCCGCGAAAGGTGCAACTGCGCCCAGCCTTGCTCCGTGAGCGCGGGCAACCAGAACCAGGCTGTCAGCAGCACGGCGACCGCAACCGCCCCCAGGGCGTAGGGCCACCCACCCCGCCGCCGGTAACGCAATCCGATAAGGACCACATACGCGCCGAGAAATGGCGCCAGTAATAAGGACGAGATGTTGTGGGTCAGGAACAGCGCCGTCAGGAGCAGGACGGTCGCCACGATTGATGCACGACGCCGCTCTACCACCACCCGCCGCGCCACGACGAAGAGCCAGGGCGCTAGCCCCAGCGCCACACTCTCGGGCATGTTCCCGCGGCGCAGCGCGTCGAGCAGCACGTAGGGCCCCAGCCCGTAGGCCAGCCCGGCGACCCACGCCGCGCGCTCCCCGTAGATGTCTCGCGCCAGCACCGAGGCGCCCCACGCCCCCCCAACCATGGCCGCAACGTAGATGAGGCCCAGAACCCACGGAAGCGGCACCCCCAAGGCGAACAGGCCCTCCCCAACGAGATAGGGCAACGGCTCGCGGTAGTTGAAGAAGGGATATCCGTAGCCGAGCGCCAGGTTTGGCAGCCATCGCGAGAACAACCACCCGTGGCGCAGCATTTCGCGCAGGGCCACGATGCGGAACCCGTGCCACAGGTTGTCGTGGGTACATGGGAGCGCGTCGCCCCGGAGCAACGGCATCAGCCCGGGCAACTGGAAGAGCGTCAGGGCCACGAGCCGGATACCTTCGCCCAGCCGGCGCGAGCGCGTTGCAGCACAGCGGGGGAGATGCATACCCTACGGATCGAGCCTCGAGACGCGATACACGTGAACGAGCCGCTGCATCACTGTGAACCATGTCAATGCCACGAGGAGGATCAGGATAGGCTGCGTCCACAACGTCACCAGGGCGACGCCCAGGAGCAGCACGCGCATTGGACGCGTCAGCAAGCCCACCTTACACGCATACCCCACGCCTTCAGCCCGGGCGCGCGTGTAGCTCACCATCACCGAGCCCAGCAGGGTCAGGGCCGTAGCCAGAACCCCGAAGACATCGCCCCGGTTGAGCATCCACGCCAGCATCCCAATCAATACTGCGCCTTCCGAGAACCGGTCCAGGGTGGAATCCAGGAAGGCACCGAACCGGCTCTGAGTGCCGGAGATGCGAGCCAGCGCGCCGTCGAACGCGTCGGTCGCCGATGCCACCAGCATCACCACCCCCCCGATTCGGGGCTGCCCCAGTCCGACGATCACGCCCGCGACCACGTTGAACACGAATCCCACGATTGTGATCGTGTTCGGGTGGATATTCAGCTTGGCTAGCCCTGTTGCCACGGGGTGTGTCACTGCGGCAGCCTGCGCGCGCAGCCAGTCGTCGGACATGGGTCGCGACCTGTTCTCTCGCTTCATCTTGCCCTCCGTGTAGTGCATCCATCGTAGCCGATCAAGCGAAACAGTCAACTGGCTTGCTGTTTCACCCGCGCTGCGCTAGAATCGACTCGATAGCGTGAACGGAGATCACATGCCCATCAGACTCCTGTCCGAGGCCGTCGCATCGCGGATCGCCGCTGGCGAAGTCGTTGAGCGCCCCGCGTCAGTCGTGAAGGAACTGGTCGAGAATAGCCTTGATGCGGGTGCCGCGCGCGTCGAGGTCGAGACGCACGAGGGCGGCATCGCGCTCATCCGCGTACGCGACAACGGCGGCGGCATCCTCACAGATGAACTAGCGCTCGCCTTTCGCCGCCACGCGACCAGCAAACTGGAGACCGCCGACGATCTGGAGCACATCGCCACCTTGGGATTTCGGGGCGAGGCGCTGGCCAGCATTGCCGCCGTAAGCCGCACGACCTGCATCACCCGTCACGCCTCCGAAGCCACCGGTACGCGCATTCGCCTCGAGGCGGGCGAGGTTGTTTCCCAGGGGCCGGTGGGGCGCCCGCCCGGCACCGAGATGGTGATCGAGGACCTCTTCTACAATGTCCCCGCCCGCCGCAAGTTTCTCAAGACACACCGCACGGAGCGCAGCCATATCGACGCGTTCATCACGCGCTACGCGATTGCCTACCCCCGTACTGCATTCACCGTCGTCCACGACGGTCGTGAGGTCCTGACAACAGCCGGTACGGGCGATGTGCGTGACGTGCTGCTGAGCGTCTACGGCACCGATCTGGGCGCCGCGCTGCTTGAGGTGCCCGCAGACCTGACTCTCGGGCAGCCCATCTGTGTTGGCGGCTTCGTCGGCCCCACCAACGTCCACCGTGCCAACCGGGGCTACCTTACGATCTTCGTCAACGGGCGCTGGATCGAGGACCTGCGGCTCGCCTATGCCATCATCCAGGCCTACCACACCCTGCTGCCCGTCAAGCGCTATCCAGTTGCCTTTGCCACCGTCGAATTGGCCGCAGAGGACGTCGACATCAACGTTCATCCGGCCAAGTCCGAAGTTCGCTTCCGCGATCCCGACGCTGTCTTCCGCGCCGTCCAGCGTGCGGTCCGTGCCACTGTGCTGCGGGAGGCGCCGGCCACGACATCATGGTCGCCCGAGGCCACCGCGGATCACGCTGCGGCCCCAGCTTCGGGCCTCCTCTCAGCCTCCCGCCAGCCGGGCGCCGAGTCCGAGAGCATACGCGCCCGGCTCGCTTCCCTCGCTGCGGCCCAAACTCACATACGCTTCGGTGACCCGGAGCCCACATCGTCCGGACTCGGCCCCCAAGAGCCGTCGCGCAGCACCGTCAAGTTTGGGCCAGCCGTCGCGGCGCCACAGGCCGACCCAACGACCGCAGCGGAGCGCAGACTCCCCGTCCTCCGCACGGTGGGCCAACTCGCGACCATGTACATCATCGCGGAAGGCCCCGACGGCCTCTACCTGATCGACCAGCACGCAGCCCACGAGCGGGTGCTCTACGAGCGGCTACTGTCCGACGCCCTGCGTGGCCAGATAGCGACGCAGCCGCTGCTCTCGCCTGAAGCGGTGGCGCTCCCGGCCGACGAGGCCAGCCGCCTCGAGGAGCTCTTGCCAGCGCTCGGCGCGCTGGGCGTCGAGGTCGAACCGTTCGGTCCCAGCACGTTCCTTGTCCGGGCGCTGCCCGCGCTCCTCACCCACCTCTCGCCAGCCGATCTGCTTGCCGACATCGCCGCCACCGCTGGCGAATCCTCCCCCGTTCGCGAGGAGCTGGAAGAGGCGATCATCCGCCACATCTGCAAGCGGGCAGCGGTTAAGGCCGGTCAGGTGCTGTCCCGTGAGGAGATGGAACATCTGATACGAGACTTGGAGGCCACCGGCAACCCGCGCACCTGCCCTCACGGGCGCCCCACCATCGTGCAGATATCGACACACGACCTCGCGCGCCACTTCGGTCGCGACTGACGCACGTCGCGATCCGCATCGATCTCTCGACAGACGCCGCGCACGCCGGGGCCATCCGCCTGCATCGCGTCGCCCCAGCTTACACCACGCTGACCCCAAATGACATCAAACTCACTTGGCGCGTCGACGGGTTAGCGGTACAATGACTCTAGACCCTGTGCTCTCGGCTCAACGACACCGGTTCCGCCGGCACGATCGCAGCATGGGGCCAGCCGCCAACACCGCGCGAACCAAAGACGCCACCCCCCCCACATCCACGACCATCGTGCCCACACGGTCAGGACTGGCCTCCTCACGCGTAGCCCGGCAGTCATCGTTTCACCAAGCACTGTGCAGAAGGGAGTCGTTATGCCAAACACAATCGCGCGCTGGTTGTGCCTGATCGTCGCGTTGGCCAGCATCTGGTCAGTGATGCCTGTCACGGGCTCGGACCAGGAGAACGGAGAACCTAGCGCCTGGAGCTATCTCGGCCCTCGCGGGGGGATGGCGCTCTCGCTCGCCGTCTCGCCCAGCTTCGCCAGCGACGACCTCGTGCTGGCGGGGGAGCACCAAACGCTGAGCCATCCGATGCTTCAGGTCGGCCTCGGCATTCGTCGCTCCCCGGACGGAGGCGTGACGTGGCACCCGACCACGGTTGTCGCGCCGGATGCCGCGCTCAGTGCCACGCTTGCCGTTCAGGATCTCGCTTTCTCCCCGGCGTTCACGATCGATTGGACCGTCTTCGCTGCTACCTGGAGCGGCCTCTTCCGCTCGAGTGACGGAGGTGAGAGCTGGCACGCCGTTGAAGACGGGCCCGAGCAGTTCATCACCAGCGTTGCCGTCGCGCCCGACTTCGCTGCCAGCCGGCACGTTATGGCTGGCTATGGCTACGCGATGGCTCGCCTGCTCTACGTCAGCGAGGACGGTGGGCAGAGCTGGTCCCAGCACAGCGACGTCTCGGCCAGCACCGACATCGCCTACTCACCCAACTTCGCGACCGATGGCACAGCCCTTGCCGCCGGCGAGGGGATCTACCTTACGACCAACCGCGGCATCTCGTGGACACAGGTGCTCACTTCCGTGACCTATGCCGTCGCCTTCTCACCGCTGTTCGCGACGGACGCCACCCTCTTTGCCGCGGGTACCGACGGAGTCCGCATCTCCACCGATGGCGGCACAACGTGGATCAGCCGGACGGTGGCGACAGACACCACCTGGGTTCGGGCGCTGGCGATCTCACCGGCCTTTGCCAGTGACGCCACAGTCTTTGCCGGAACCCAGCGGGGGCTCTACCGCTCCACCGACCGCGGCATGCAGTGGGCCACCGTCGCCGAGTACCCAGGCCCCGACGTCTACGCCATCGCCCTGGCCCCCACCTGGGTGACGACGCCCACCCTCTTGGTCGGGAGCACAGCCGGCGTCTACCGCAGCGACGATGATGGCCATACCTGGTATCAGGGCGAGGGGGTGGCCCCCCTGCGCGTCCCGCGGTTGGTGCAGGGGCCCGATGATCCGAGGCGCCTGACAGCGGTTACGGCCTTCCACGGCGTCTATCAGAGCGACAACGGCGGCGCAACGTGGCGCCATGCCGGACTCAGGCGCCCGACCGGCATCGCGAACATAGCCCTCTCCCCGGACTACGTCCGCGATCAGATGATGCTGGCAGCCGTCCCCGCCGGCGGGGGCATGAACTTCTACCGTACCCTCAATGGCGGCGAAGCGTGGGACATCCTCGGCTCCACGGACTATCCGGGCGGCGGACTGGCCTTCTCGCCAGCTTTCCCCACCCACCCTGTCGTCTTTGCCACCGGTCAGCACGGAAAGGTGCTCAGCTCCACCGACCTGGGCGAGACGTGGCAGCCCGTGGGGGCGCCACCCACCGGCACGACAAGCCTCGAGGCGTGGCACGTTGCTGTGCCACCGACCTATCCATCCGATGGCACGCTCTTTGCTGGCGGTGCCGGGTTCTGGCGGCTTCCACCGGGCGCCCAGACCTGGCAACCCGCCGCCACAGGGCTTATCACGAATACCCAGGTCACCTCACTGGCGGTCTCGCCCGACTACGCTGTGGACCAGGTCTTGGTTGCGACCGGCCAACGCACCGAGCCCGACTGGACCACGAACAGCGGAGTCTACCGCTCGACCGATGGTGGCGTCACATGGATCCGGCTCGCCACCGGACTCCCCCCGGCCGATGCCCAGTCGCCTCCCCGGCGCGTTGCGTTCTCACCGGACTACGCCGCCGATCGCACGATCTACGCGCAGACCGAGACTCAGCTCTACCGCTCGACCGACGGCGGTGACACCTGGACGGCCATCAGTGTTCCGCCGAGCGCGCGGCCACTTCAGGATCTCACCGGGCATACGCAAGGGCGAGTCCATGTCGGTGGCGAATCCGGAGTGTGGCGCTACACTCTGTTGTCGCGGCGCCTCTACCTGCCGCTGGCCCTAAGATAGCCGGATGCGCGGCGTTCCCAACACGGTGCCCAGCCCCTGTACCCATTGAACAGCCTTGCGACGAAGGGAGTTGATCGATGACCGACGAATCAGGACCCTTGGCCAGTATCTATCGTCTCCGGGATTTCCGCAGCAAGCGGGCGTCGAGTTGGGATAGAACGGGAGGGAACACGGATTGGGTGGTGGTCCAGCCGGGCCAAGCACACACCCTATTGGATGAGGCGACTCCGGGATGCGTGAAACATATCTACTGGACGTACATCGAGGACGACGAGGCGCGCCGCCTGAATATCTTCCGCGGGATGGTCCTGAGGGCGTTCTGGGATCTGGCCGACACGCCCAGCATCGAGGTGCCTCTGGGCGACTTCTTCGGCGTCACCAATGGCCAGGTGCGGCCCACCAGGTCACTGGCCTTTGTCACCAACCCTGGTGCGTCCCCGTACGGCCACACCACCTGGGGGTTCAACTGCTATCTACCCATGCCGTTCGCCACGGGGGCGCGCATCGAAATCGAGAATCAGGGCGCCACTGACGGACGCATCTGGTACCACCTCGACTACGAGGTCTACGCCGCTGAGGCCAGCCTACCCGAGAACTCAGGGCGGTTACACGCTTGCTGGACGCGCGAGAACCCCACGCAGGCCATCGCAGTGCCCCAAGGCCAGGGCGAGATCAAGAACCTAACCGGCGATGATAACTACGTCATCCTTGATACGCAGGCGAACGGTCAGTTCGTCGGCTACTTCCTGACGGTGGTCAACCACCAACGCGAGTGGTACGGCGAGGGCGATGATATGATCTTCATCGATGGAGAGGGATTCCCGCCATCGATTCACGGCACAGGAACGGAGGAGATATTTGGAGGGGGTGCCTGCCCCAACGAGGAGTACTCCGGCCCCTACACCGGATTCCACTGCATTGAGAACCGCGGTAGGTACTCATACTGGGGCACGAATGGCATGTACCGGTTCTACCTGGTGGACCCTCTGAGGTTTCGGGAGTCCATCCAGGTGACGCTCGAACACGGGCACGGCAACGACAAAGCGAACGACTACGCGAGCGTTGCCTACTGGTACCAACAGGGCACGAACGGGGCGCTGCCACCACTCCCGCCGCCCTCGGCGCGGCGCGTCAATCTGCAGTAACCCGTCCGCGTCCATCGAGTCCGCGAACTGCCGCTAGCCCCTCGGCCCGTCCCGGCGCCGAGATGCGGGTCTCGCGTGCCACGCCCGCGACGACTGACTGCCCCGGCAGGACGTAGGCATAGGCCAGGTTCGGTGTGTTGTGAGCTAACCCCACCCGCCCCCGCCGGTCGATCAGGATCACGCCGCCGTAACCGCGCACGCGCTCCCACAGCTTCCCGATCACGGCATCAGCGGCCTCCTGGGCCGCCAAACCCTCGGCCATCATGTCCACCGCCGTCTTGCTCGTCACGATACGCATCAGAGCCTCGCCTACCCCTGTGGCTGCTGCAGCACCTGCCGTATCGTCGGCGTAGGCACCACACCCAACCAACGGCGAATCGCCCACCCGTCCTGGCCACTTGTCGGGCGTGCCTCCAGTCGATGTAGCCACGGCGAGCCGTTCGCTGACGTCGAGCGCCACCGCACCCACCGTGTCGCCCGCGCCTTGCACAACCGTCAGATCCGGCGGGTCGACCGCGGCGTGGATGAGCCCTCCTTCCGCTGTTGGATCGGTGACAATCCGGTACCTTGGGGGCGACCATGAGCCCTCATTGATCCTCCCCAGCAAGTCGTCTGGGTCGCACAGCGGAACGCCATAGGATTCCGCCAGCGCCTCGGCCCCCGCACCTACCACGAAACGGTGCTCGCTCCGCTCCATCACCAGCCGCGCGAGGCTAACCGGGTTGCGGATGCGTTCCACTGCCGCCACAGCGCCAAAATCCAGCGTCCGCCCATCCATCACGATCGCGTCCAGTTGCACCCGCCCCGCGCTGTTCAGGTAGCTGCCGCGCCCGGCATCGTAGGCCGGGTTGTCCTCCAGCACCCGCACCGCTGCCTCCACCGCGTCCACCGCCGGCGCACCACCCTTCAGGAGCTCCCAGCCGACCAGCGCCGCCTCTCGGCATCCCGCCGTGTGTCCCTCCACGTCTCTATCGCGGATATACCACGCGCCGCCGTGCACAATGATCACAGGGTAGTTCAACACTGCCTCCATCCGTTGCTCGTATTTCCGGCGTGCGCCCACCGGCTACAGGGCGCCCTGAAGCACAGAAGCCCGGTCGCCGTCTTTGGCGCCGCTCGCCCGCCCCACCACCCAGGCACTGAGCCCCGCCAACACGCCCGCGTGCAGGTGGACGTCATTGACCAGCAAGCTGTCAACCAGGCTGTGAACGGCAAAGTGGGTCCAGGCAGCCAGCAGGCCCAGTGCCAGCACTCGCGTCCAGCCACTGGCGCGTCGCAGCGCGCATAGAAGCCCCACAAGCTGGGTTGCCAGCCACACCATGTACACCACGAACCCAAGGATGCCCACCTCGGCCAGCATATTGAGATAGGTGTTGTGAGCGTGCCCAAGCGGAAGCGGCCAGTTGATCAGCCGGAACTCCGGATAAGCCGCTTCGTATCCGCCCAGCCCGATGCCCAACCAGAAACGCTGGCGCCACATGGCCAACCCGGCCTGCCAGTGCGCCATTCGCTCGATCACCGAGAAGTTGGCGTCCGTGATCCCCACTCCCCGTACGTCTTCGAAGCGCACGTAGGCCAGAAAGCCCGTGAGCCGCTCAGCGACTGGCGCCGGCAGCCCGCCGGTCACATACAGCCCCACGGCGGCTGCCACCAGGGCCGCCACCGCGATGACGCCCCAGATACCCTTCCGTGGCAGCAGCATCCCCACGACCAGGGTCGCGGCGCCGAACCCCATCCAGCCCCCGCGTGACCACGACGCGCCCAGTGCCGCAACGACCACCAGTGCCGGCACGCCGAAGAGCACGGTCTGGGCCAACCCACCCTGCCCCGTGCCACCACGCCACCACGCCACCAAGGTTGCGAGCGTCACGCCCACCAGTAACGCCCCTATCAGCCCCATCAGCCCGGCGAACGGATTCGGTTGCTGGAACGTACCGTAGGCCCGATAGAAGCGCGCGTTGATCGCGAACTCGGCGACGCCCTCACCTCGCAGGCCAAACTGCCACAGTCCAATGAGCGCCTGCGACAAACCCGCGCCCGCCAGCATCGCGACGGAGCGCCGCGCTCGAATCGGCTCGCGGGTTGACCATTCTCCGCCACTCACGGCTTGCCGGTGTAGCGAGAATGCACGGGGCAGCCGGATCGCGTCGTCCTCTCCCGTGATCCGGTCATAGACCACGACCCCCACCAGCAACACCTGTAGCCACTTGACCCACTCCAACAGCCCTGCCCAGGCGTCGACGGGGTTCCATAGCGAAACCAGGCCCATCGCCACAAAGGCGACCAGCGGATTCAGCATTGTGGGCACCGGCACCCGCAGCGACCGCCGGGCCAGCTTGCGCGCCAGGTACGCTGCGAGCGCCACCACCAGCACAGCCTGACCCACCTCGGGCACCGGGCTTGGCGCCCGGATCGCCAACCACGCGCGTAGCGGCCCGACCAACAGCGCAGCTCCGACCCCCACGAGCGGCTCAACGACGCTTCCCACCACCAGCGCAATCCCGCCCACGCCAAGCGCGAGCAGGGGCAGGGGCAGCCTCGCCACCAGCAGCCCCAGCGCAACCGCCACCAGCGCCCACGCCCCAGGGCGGAGGATAGCCCCATACTCGGAGAGCCTCTCAGACTCTAGCGATCGGATATGCACTGACGGCGTCCCCCCTCCTCCCCGCTCTACCCCGCCCGGCACAGGCAGCATCTCCTAGTACGCCACCCACGTCACCAGCCGCAGATCGGCATCGTAGACGAACTTCGCCTCGAACATCCTCCCCGCAGCATCAAGCACCCGTGGCGCGAATACGGCATCGGCCTGGGGGATCGGCAGCCTCGTGTAGTAGGTCTCGAGGTCCACCCACGCCAGGTCGCCCTCACGAGAATCGCCGTGCAACTCCCCCGCGACCTCGCGCGTCACGTAGATGAACAGCAGCCACTGCCAGTCGGGCCTTGGCGAGACCTCCGTGCAGAACCCTCGCCACGCGAGCGCCCCGGCGGTCAGTCCTGTCTCCTCCAGCAGCTCGCGTCGCGCCGCGTCGTGCGGCGACTCGTCAATCTCGATCTTGCCTCCCGGCGCAATCCAGAGCCCCAGGTTCGGCTCCTTGTTCCGCCGCAGTAACAGGATCTGTTGCCCCTGCAGCGCGTAGACCAGGACCGTCGCGATGCGCGCCATCAGCCCAACCCCAGCTTCGCGCGGAAGTAATCGATCGTCCTTTCCAATCCCTGCCGCAACGGCACCCGCGGCTCCCATCCCAGCAGCTCGCGCGCCCGCGTGATATCGGGGCAACGCTGCTTGGGATCATCGCGCGTCCGCTCGTCTTTGGGCACCACGAAGGTCAGCTCCGACCCACTCCCGGCGACCTCGATCACAAGCCGCGCGAACGCCACGATCGTGATCTCCATCGGGTTGCCGATGTTCACCGGACCCTCAACATCGACTTCCATCAGCCGGACGATACCGTCGACCAGGTCGTCAACGTAGCAGAAGGCTCGCGTGCGCTCGCCGTGGTCGTAGACTGTCAGCGGTTGGCCCCGCAGCGCCTGCGCGATGAAGTTTGGAACGACCCGGCCGTCGTCCGCGCGCATCCGCGGCCCATAGGTGTTGAAGATGCGCACGATCCGCGAATCGACGTTGTGATAGCGATGATAGGCCATCGTCAGGGCCTCGGCAAACCGCTTGCTCTCATCGTAGACCCCCCTGGGGCCCACAGGGTTCACATTGCCCCAGTACGATTCGTCCTGCGGATGAACCAGGGGATCGCCATAGACCTCAGACGTGGACGCCAGGAGGTAACGCGCGCCCTTTGTCAGCGCCAGCCCCAGCGTGTTATGGGTGCCCAGAGCCCCCACCTTCAAGGTCTGGATCGGGTAGTTCAGGTAGTCCACCGGGCTTGGGAGCGAGGCCAGGTGCAGCACCATGTCCAGCGCGCCCGCCACGTAGATGTACTGGGTCACGTCGTGTTTGATAAACGAGAAACGCGGGTGACCCGCCAGATGCGCGATGTTGTCGGTGCTGCCGGTCCGCAGGTTGTCCATTGCAATGACGTCGTGGCCGGCCTCCAGATAGCGGTCACACAGATGTGAACCGATGAACCCCGCGCCGCCCGTGATGAGAATGCGCATAGTGCCTCCTTGCTAGGATGAGCCGTACCGATTATACTGCATGCAGACGCCCAGTCATCTCACACCAAGGATCTCGAAATGGCAAAGTCCCTGTTGTTGACCGGCGTGCCAGGCATCGGCAAGACGACGATCATCCGCCGTGTCGTCGAAGCGCTGGGCGAACGCGCTGGAGGCTTCTACACCGAGGAGATCAAGGGCCCTGGCGGTCGCCACGGCTTCAAGCTGATCACCCTGGCGGGTAAGGAAGCGACCCTTGCTCATAAGGACTATCACGACCCCGACCAGCCCCGCGTTGGGCGCTATGGCGTGGATGTCCAGGCGCTGGAGCGCGTCGGCGTCCGTGCGCTCCAGCGGGCCATGGACGAGGGTAAACTCCTCATCGTCGACGAGATCGGGGCCATGGAGCTCTACTCACAGGCCTTCCAGGATATCCTTGCCAAAGCCGTGCTGGGACCGCACCATGTGTTGGGCACGATCATGTCGCGTCCCAATCCCGCCGCCGATGTGTTCAGGCACATCGCTCAGGTCGAGATCTGGGAGGTCGATCGCCGCAACCGCAACGACATTCCCGATCGCGTCCTCAAGTGGCTCAGGACGCACATCGACTGAGCACCCCCCCCTCTCGCTTCGACCCTATCTCCTGGTGAGGCTGCTCCGTGCCGGTCTGCCGGCAATCGACGCGATCGGCCCCGACGGTCTCCCGGCAGCGGCCCCCAGCGTCTGGCCTCTGACCTTCCCCTCCGAACGCTACCGCCTAGCCGGTGGCCCTCGGCGCTTGCCTTCCCGCGTCCGGTCCTGGGCACCCGGGACCAAGCCTCACCCCTCCCCGCGTCTTGCCCGCGCCTCGAACAGCCGGGCCGTCTCGTCGTCGATGTTGCAGAAGCGCACCTCCGCGATTCCCGACTGGGCCGTCTCTGCGAAGTAGCCCACCACAGCCTCCCAGATCACATCGACCGCCAGAGGCTTTGGAAAGCCGAAGATGCCCGATGAGATGGCAGGCAGCGACACCGTCTGCACGCCGTGCGCATCGGCCAGCGTCAGCGCAGCGGCTACCGCCGAGCACAGCAGACCCGGCTCGTCCCCTGCGTTCCGCCATGCCGGTCCCACGGCATGGATCACGTACTTGGCTACAAGCCCACCGCCGCCGGTGATGGCCGCCCCGCCTGTGGGAACCGGACCGTGCTCGCGTACCCAGAGATCGCTCTCACGCTGGATCTCCGGCCCGCCGCGGCGCGCGATGGCCCCGGCGACGCCGCCCCCATGGTCCAAGCGCCCATTGGCGGCGTTCACAATCGCGTCGACCACCTCCAACGTGATGTCACCGCGCACCACGCGCAACTTCTGACCCGTGGTCAACGTAATAGTAAGCAGGACCTGATTGGATGACATGCAAGCGCCTCCCTTCACGCCGCGTACCCGCGGTTGCGCCGGTTGGCATCGCGCGTTGCGCGGCTTCACACATCGGCGTTTCCATGCTACAATCGGTGTTAGAAATGGCCAACTCGAGACGTACTGGCCTCGCCCGGTCACTTAACAGGGGAACCGCAGGAGGGATAGGATGAGTCTGCTCGACAATGTCAAGGACGAGATGTTCGGCCTGGAGAAGCTAATCGCCAAGATTCCCGGCTACAAGGGTTACAAGGAGAAGGAACAGCGGCGTGAAGCGGACAGGCTGCTGCGCGATCACATCGTCAACCGTATGCGCACGGTCAAGACGCAGCTCGACGTACTGCAGACCGACCTGATCTCGGCGGGCAAGATCGACCTGCTCGACGAGACGGGCAGTGCCGCCACCCAGATCCAGACCTTCATCGACCGCGTGCGCACCGCTGCCTATGGCTACAGTGGCCTGTTCGACGCCGTCCGGATCAAGGAAGATGATCTGGACCGGGTCTATGAGTTCGACTCCGCACTGCTGAGCTACACCGATCGCATCGAGGGCGCCATCGCCCGCGCCCGTGAAGGGCTCGCTGGTGAGGACGCGCGCTCGCTCATCCTGCTCGTGCGGGATCTGGCCCGTGAGGCCAATGCCACCTTCGATGAGCGTGCCGACGTTCTCCGCGGCACGGCCCAGTAGCGCCGGATGCCCTGGCGCACTCGCTAGTTAAGCCTGAATGGAGGTATAGACAATGGCACGCGTTTTCGACATTATCGAACACATGGATGAGGGCCAGGATGAAATGGTCCACCGCTTTCCAGAGCGGGGAGGAGGCGACTTCCGCATCGGCAGCCAGCTCATCGTGCGCGAGTCACAGGCCGCTGTGTTCTTCCGCGACGGGAAGGCACTGGATACCTTTGGCGCCGGACGGCATACCATTACGACCGCCAATATCCCCCTGCTTGTCGACCTGATCGGCAAAGCCTTCTCGGGACAAACCCCGTTCAAGGCCGAGGTCTACTTCGTCACCACTCGCGAGTTGACCGACATGAAGTGGGGAACCCCCCAGCCGATCACGATCCAGGACCCGATCCTGCGGATGGCCCGCGTGACAGGCTATGGCACATACGCTGTCCAGATCACGGACCCCCAGCTCTTCGTGTCCAAGATCGTCGGCACCCAGAACCTCTACCGCACCCGTGACATCCAGGGGTTCTTCCGCAGCATCATCCTCACCAAGATGATGGACCTCATCGGCGAGATGGGCAAGTCCATCATCCAGATGGCGGCCTTCGCCGAAGAGCTTTCGGCCGGGGTGCGCGCCAAGGCGGCTGAGGAGTTCGCCTCCCGTGGCGTCACGCTCAACTCTTTCT
>Ga0123332_1001053_pt1 | contig 27558 bp, 24 predicted proteins | sample BioC12SIPDNA_4_FD_89958 | JGI IMG/M metagenome (GOLD analysis project Ga0123332, IMG submission 89958) | Anaerobic biogas reactor microbial communites from Washington, USA - Biogas_R2_A C12 SIP DNA | ecosystem: Engineered > Bioreactor > Anaerobic > Unclassified | place: Washington, USA... | reverse complement strand
GCACACGCTCGCGGATGGCAGGCTTCAAACCCCCAGGCGTTACCAGGTCCACCCGGACACCTAGGATCCCCTCCAAGCGCTCCTTGACCGCGAAGTACTCGAACATACCCACCGGCACGCCGAACTCGACCAGCAGGTCCACGTCACTACCTGCCGTCGCCTCGCCCCGAGCCACGGACCCGAACAACGCAAGCGACTTGACGCCCATCGCGGTCAGCTCCGCACGATGATCGCGTAGTCGATCGAGAACCTGACTGCGGTCCATGTTCAGCGTCCTCCTACGCTCAGTATAGGAGGTGGGAAGCAGCGAACCGTAGCGCCCACAAAGCAATGCGGAGGTGCAAGAGGATCCGCTCGGAAACGATTCCCCGCCAATGGCTTTCTACCAGCGGTAATGCCGAATATGCTCCCCCCGCTCCGCGATCTCGCTCATCGACTGGATCCCCACCTCGATGTGCTGGTCGGTGAACTGTCGGAACACCGCCTTCGCGGAGTCGCGCGTCTTGATGCCCCCGCGCCTGAGCGGCAGGTCCGACACCAGCAGCAGCGCGCCGATGGGCACCTTGCTGGCGAAGCCCACCGAGAAGAGGGTGGCCGTCTCCATGTCGATGCCCAGCGCGCGCTCGTCGTAGAGCTGCTGCTTGAAGCGCTCGTCGAACTCCCAGAAGCGGTAGTCGGTGGAGTGCACCACGCCGGTGCGGTAGTCCTGGCCCCGCTCGACGATGATCTGCGAGACGAACTTCTGGATCTTGAAGGTCGGCAGCGCCGGCACCTGAGGCGGCATGAAGTGCTTGCTTGCGCCCTCGTCGCGGATGGCGGCGGTGGGCAGGATGAAGTCGCCGACCTGCAGCGAGCGATGCAGCCCGCCGCACATGCCCAGGAACAGCGTGGCCTTGGGCTCGGCCGTGGCCAGCACCTCGATGATCAAGGCCGCCACCGGCGAGCCGACCGAGAAGTTGATGATCGACACGCCGAGCTTCCTGCTATGGCGTGCGGTCATGGCCGAGCCGGTGGTGGTGACCACGTCGTCGGACATGCCCTCGAAGCGGTCGAGGTAGTACTGGAAGTTGGTGAGCAGGACCTGCTTCTGGAACGCCTCGGGCGCCGCGCCGGTGTAGCGCTCGAGGATCTCGCGCCCGATGCGCCACTTCTCGGGGTTGTTGTAGATGAGGTTGTGGTTCACGGGGCGTTCGTCGATGTCGGTCACGTCCGCGTCGGCGCGGAGCTCCCCCACGCCGGCCGCCTCGTCCGTGAGGCGGTGTGCTTCTCTCTCGTTCTCCATGCACCATCATACCGGCCGGGCGACAGCGCGCGGGACGCGGCCGCCCGGCCTTCGGTCACGCGGAACGCCGCTACGGTCCGGCCGAGCGGTGAGTGGCGCGCGGCGCCACCATCACGCCCCGACCGGCAAGCGGGGTCGCAGCCCTCGAACGAGCGACCCCCGCGGCGCCTCCGCTAGACGATCAACGCCCCGTGCGCCGGCTCGAAGCGCGCGCTGAAGTGCCGCAGCACCTCCGGCGACTCCACCATGCGCACGCCGCGCACGCGCTCGCGCAGGGCGGCCACGTGCAGCAGCACCTCGGCCAGGTAGTCCACGTGGCTCTGGGTGTAGGTGCGCCGCGGGAACGCCAGGCGAACCAGCTCCAGGGCTGCCGGCTTCTCGCTGCCGTCGGGCTGGCGGCCGAACATCACCGAGCCGATCTCCACCGAGCGCACCCCGCCCTCGAGGTAGAGCACCAGCGACAGCGCCCACGCCGGGTACTCCGCCTGCGGCACGTGCGGCAGCAGCGCCTTGGCGTCGAGGTAGACGGCGTGCCCGCCGGTGGGCTGCACGATCGGCACCCCCGCCTCCAAGAGCCGGTCGCCCAGGTACTCGATCGAGCGCAGCCGGTAGCGCAGGTACGGCTCCTCGAGCGCCTCCTCGAACCCCACCGCCAGCGCCTCGAGGTCGTAGCCCGCCAGGCCGCCGTAGGTGGGGAAGCCCTCGGTGAGGATGAGCAGCGAGCGCGCCTTCTCGGCCAGGGCGTCGTCGTTGAGCGCCAGGAAGCCGCCGATGTTGGCCATGCCGTCCTTCTTGGCGCTCATGGTGGCGCCGTCGACGTAGCTGAACATCTCCTGCGCGATCTCGCGCGGGGTGCTGTTCTCGTAGCCCGCCTCGCGCAGCTTGATGAAGTAGGCGTTCTCGGCGTAGCGGCAGCAGTCCATGATCAGCGGCACGCCGAACTCGCGGCAGGCGGCGCTGACCTCGCGCAGGTTCGCCATCGACACGGGCTGGCCGCCGCCCGAGTTGTTGGTCACGGTGATCATCACCAGCGGCACGCGCTCGCGCTGCTCGCTGAGCACGCGCCGCAGCGCCGCCACGTCCATGTTCCCCTTGAACGGGTGGATGGTGCCGGGCTCCCGCCCCTCCGGGATGGGCAGGTCGAGCGCGGTGGCGCCCACCGCCTCGACGTTGGCGCGGGTGGTGTCGAAGTGGGTGTTGCTCGGCACCACGTCGCCGGCCTTCAGCGCCACGCCCGCCAGGATGCGCTCGGCGGCGCGCCCCTGGTGGGTCGGCAGGATGTGCTCGAGGCCGGTGATGCCGCGCACGGCCGCCTCGAAGCGGAAGAACGACGGGCTGCCGGCGTAGCTCTCGTCACCTCGCATCATGCCCGCCCACTGCTGGCTCGACATGGCGCCGGTGCCCGAGTCGGTGAGCAGGTCGATCAGCACGTCGTCGGAGCGCAGGGCGAACAGGTTGTAGCCCGCCGCGACGAGCGCCTGCTCGCGCTCCTCGCGGGTGGTGAAGCGGATCGGCTCTACCACCTTGATGCGGAACGGCTCGATGATGGTCTGGAACGGGGTGTCGCGTAGCGGCATGCGTCCTCCGGACCGCCGGGCGCCGGGCGGCCGGCGGCGGCGCGCCGTGAGCGGCGCGGATGTGAGCGTTACCGTGAGTCTACCCGCGCGTGAGCGCGCCGAACGGCGCTCGGTAGCGGAGTACCAGCGTCAGGCCGCGCACCAGCATCAGCGCGATCATGCCCCACCACACGCCCAGCAGCCCCCAGCCGAGCGGCAGCACCAGCAGGAGCAGCGCGGCCGCGACGGCCGCGGCGATCACCATCGCGCGCGCCAGGAAGCGGAACTCCTCGGCGCCCATGAACACGCCGTCGAGCACGAACACCACCGCGTTCAGCGGCTGCATCACCACGATGAACAGGTAGACCGAGTCGAGCGCCGCCACCACCGCCGGGTCGGTGGTGAACAGCCCCACCAGCAGCGGCTTGGCGAGCAGGAACAGCAGCGCCTGCGCCACCCCGAGCGCGAAGCCCCAGGCGATCACCCGGTCGGCCACGCGCCGGGCGCCCCCCGGCACCCCGCGCCCGGCCTCGGTGGCCACCAGGGCCTGCGCCGCCACCGCCAGCGAGTCGATGGTGAGCGACAGGAACAGCCACAGCTGCGACGCCACCTGGTGGGCGGCCACCTCCACCACGCCCACGCGCGCCGCGATGGCGGTGGCCAGCGTCAGCGTGCCGACCAGGCTGCTGGTGCGCAGCAGCATGTCGGAACCTACGCGCAGGAACGGCGCCAGCTCGCGCCAGGCCGGCAGGCGCTTAGGCACCGGCACCCGGTGCGGGCCGCGCACCAGCCCCAGCACGAAGGCGGCCGCTCCTACCCACTGGGCGATCAGCGTGGCGTAGGCGGCGCCCCCCAGCCCCCAGCCGAAGCCGAAGATGAACAGCGGGTCGAGGACCAGGTTCACGAGGTTCAGCAGCAGCGCGAACCTGAGCGGCGTGCGCGTGTCGAGGAAGCCGCGGTAGGCGCCGTTGCCGGCGGTGATGAGCAGCAGCGCCGGCCCCGCGAAGGCGCGCACGCGCAGGTAGGTGAGCGCGTCGGGCATCAGCTCGGGCGCCGTGCCCATGACCTCGAGCAGCGGCACCGCCAGCGCCTGCATCAGCAGCAGCGCCAGCGCCCCCGCGCCCACCGCCAGCACGAAGGCGTGCGCCACCACCGCCTCGGCGGCCGCGCGGTCGCCGCGCCCGAGCGCGCGCCCCACCATGGGCGTGGTGCCGTAGGCCAGGAAGTTGAAGACCATGAACACCATCGAGAAGAGCGCGGTGTTCACCCCCAGCGCCGCCAACGGCGCGGCGCCCAGGCGCCCCACGAAGAAGGTGTCGACCAAGGACACCAGCGGGTCGGCGGCCAGGGTGGCGAGCGCCGGCAGCGCCAGGCTCGCGATGGTGCGGTTAAGGCTCCGGGCGGGGCCGGGCGTGGGCGGCTCGGCGACGCTCACACCAGGCGCGCCTCGATCACGGCGGCGCGCCCCAGGCTGGCCCGCACCGGGCAGCGCTCGGCCGCCTCGAGCAGCCGCGCGCGCTGCGCCTCGCTGAGGCCCGCGCCCACCAGGCGCACCTCGACCGCGAAGCGCGCCGCAGCGTCGGGGCCCACGGCGCCGTCGCGTTCGTGCGTCACGCGCGTGGTGACCTCCTCGAGGGGCCAGCCCTCCTCCTGCGCGCGCGCGCGCACCGCCAGGCTCGTGGAGCCCGCCAGCGCCGCGCACAGCAGGTCGAACGGGTCGGGGCCGGCGTCCTCGCCGCCGGCGGCCTCCGACTCGTCGATCACCAGCGGGAAGCCGCCCGCGCTCGCCTCGGTGCGCGTGGTGCTCGCGGTGGTACGGGCGTAGGCCACGCCGTCCTCGCGCCACTCGTCGGGCGGCGGCGGCTCGGGCGGTAGCACCGTCGCCGCCCAGGCGCCCACCAGCTCGCCGGCCACGTGCGCCTGCTCCGGACGGGTGAAGGCGTGGTCGGCGCCCGGCAACGACACGAAGCTCTTGGGGTGGCGCGCGGCGTCGTAGATGCGCCGCGCGTTGTCGATGCCCACCACGTTGTCGAGCGGCGAGTGCAGCACGAGCAGCGGGCGCTTCAGCGCCAGCAGCGCGTTGCGCATCTCGGTCTCCTCGAGCTCGTCGAGGAACGGGGCGCGCAGGCGCGCGAAGCGGTCGACCACCCACAGGCGCGCCTCGCCGCGCGCCTCGATGGTGGTGTCGTCGTCCTCCAGCAGGTGCAGCATGTGGGTGGCGTCGGAGGGCGCCGCGATGGTGGCCACCGCCCGCACCTCGTGCAGGTCGAGCGCCGCGCGCAGCACGGCGGCGCCGGCCAGCGAGTGGCCCACCAGCAGCTCGGGGGCGCCGTGCGACACGCGCAGCACCGAGGCCGCGTCCACGATGTCCTGGGTGTCGAGGGCCAGGGGCGGCTCGCCCTCCTCCGCGGTCGGCGCGGCGCGCGCCTCGCCCTCCGCGTCGGGCGGCGCCTGCGGGGCGGTGAGCTCGAAGCTCAGCACCCCGATGCCGTACTCCAGCAGGCCGGCCACGAACGCCTCGGCCGAGGGGTCGCCGTCGGGGCCCAGGCAGTGGGCGAACACGGCGTAGGCGCGCAGGCGGCCGCGCGGGATGTCGAGGCGCGCGAGCACCTCCTGCCCCCGGCGCGTGCCGAACGCCACTTGGGTGGCCCTGGCCCTGTTGTCGAACATCGCCCCTCCGGAGCCGGTCAGCCGATCAGTCTTCCGATGCGCTCGAGCGCTGCCTTCACGTTATCCAGGCTGGTAGCGTAGCTGAAGCGCAACCGCCCCGGCGCCAGGAAGTCGGTGCCGGGCACCACCGCCACGCGCGCCTCGTCGAGCAGCCGGATGGCCGCCCGCTCCTCGTCGGGGTCGATGGCGCTGGAGTCGGCCATCACGTAGAACGCCCCCTGCGGCTTCGGGGTGCTGAGCCCCAGGCGGTTGAGCCCCTCGACCAGCACGTCGCGCCGTTCCACGTAGGCGGCGCGCGTCATGCGCTGGAACGCCGCGGTCTTCTCGACCTCGGTGAGCGCGGCCACCGTGGCGTGCTGCGCCACGGCGTTGGCGCCGCTGGTCGACTGGCCCTGCAGGCGGTTCATGGCCTGGACGAGCTTCTTAGGCCCGGCGCCGAAGCCGATGCGCCAGCCGGTCATGGCGTAGCCCTTGCTGGCGCCGTGCACCAGCAGGGTGCGCTCGGGCGCGTAGCTGGCGGCCGTGACGAACTCGCCGTCGTAGACCAGGTGCTCGTAGAGGTCGTCGGTGAAGAGCCACAGGTCGTGCTCCTCGGCCAGCTCGGCGAAGCCGCGCACCAGCTCGGGCGGGTAGACGGCGCCGGTGGGGTTCGAGGGCGAGTTGACCAGCAGCACCTTGGTGCGCGGGGTGATCGCCGCGCGCACGTCGGCCAGGTCGGGCACGAAGCCCGTCTCGGCGGGCGCCCGCACCACCACCGGCACGCCGCCCGCCAGCTCGATCTGCGCCGGGTAGCTGACCCAGTAGGGCGCCACCAGCACCACCTCGTCGCCGGGGTCGAGCACCGACAGGAAGCCGTTGTAGAGCACCTGCTTGCCGCCGTTGCTGACCATCACCTGGTCGGGGGCGTACGCGATGCCGTTCTCGCGCTGGAACTTGGCGGCCACGGCCTCGCGCAGCTCGGCGGTGCCCTCCGACGGGGTGTACTTGGTGAGGCCCAGGTCGATGGCCTCGCGCGCCGCGTCCAGCACGTGCTGGGGCGGCAGGAAGTCGGGCTCCCCCGCCGTCATCGAGATCACGTTCACGCCCTGGCGCGCCAGCTCCTTGGCGCGCCCGGCGAAGGCCACGGTGGACGACGCCTTGAGCCCCTCGATGCGGCGGGAGAGCGTGGCGGGCATCAGTCCAGCAGCTCGGCGGCGTCGAAGAAGATGCCGATCTCGCGCTCGGCGGTCTCGGGGGCGTCGGAGCCGTGCGCCACGTTCTCGTCGATGGTGCTGGCCAGGTCGCCGCGGATGGTGCCGGGGGCGGCGTCGGCGGGGTTGGTGGCGCCCATCATGGTGCGCCACGCCTTGATGGCGTTCTCGCCCTCGAGCACCATGGCCACGACCGGGCCCGAGGTGATGAAGCCGACCAGGCCCTCGAAGAACGGCTTGCCCTGGTGCTCGCCGTAGTGGCGCTCGGCCAGCTCGCGCGAGATGACCATCTGCTTGAGGCCCACGATGCGGAGGCCCTTGGCCTCGATGCGGGAGACGATCTCGCCTACGAGCCCGCGGCGCACGCCGTCGGGCTTGACCATCGCGAAGGTACGTTCGGTAGCCATAACCCCAGGAGGATACCACGCCTCGGAGGGCGCGGATCCCCTCCGCCACGGGGTTCCCGCCCGCGCCCGGCCGGCCTCAGCGGGGCGGCTCGACCTCCACGCCGAGCTGCTCCAGGTGGTTGAGGTCGTGGGCCGCCAGGTAGCGCACCATGAAGTCGACGCTCTCGAAGCCGCGCTCCGGGTGGTAGCCCTCGGCCAGCCAGTCCTGCAGCGTGAGGGACGCCAGCAGCGCCAGGTTCCAGGCGCGCAGCGCGCGGAACGCCTCGAGCGCCAGCGCGGCGTCGAGGCGCGCGTAGCGCACCGCCCAGGCGTCCTGGTCGTAGAGCGCCAGCTCGACGCCGGGCGCCGCCACCGTCTGCCGCAGGCGCCAGCCGGTGGCCAGCTCCACGTCGGCCAGGTGGGAGATCACCTGCCGGGGGCTCCACTTGCCGGGGGCGTACGGGACGTCCAGGACGTCCTCGGGGAGGGACTCGAACAGCTCGGCGAGGTAGGCGGGCGTGGCCTGCAGCACCTCGATCGGGTCGCGGCCCGCCAGGCGCGCGCTGGGGGTGGTGTGGGGCTCTTCCATGCCCGCACACTCTAGCCGAGCGCCACCACCCGGCGACGCTCGGCTGGTACTTGGGCGGGCTGCCGGGTCCGCCTCAGGCGTCGTCGCGGGGCACGACCAGGAGCCCCTTGGCGAAAGCGCGTTCGAAGGCGATCACCACGGCGGGGTCGAACTGCTCGCCGGCGTGGCGCACGATCTCCTTGACCGCCTCCACCTGCGACACGGCCTTGCGGTGCGAGCGGTCGTGGGTGAGGGCGTCGTAGGCGTCGGCCACCGCCAGGATGCGCGCCTCCAGCGGGATCTCCTCGCCCTTGAGGCCCTGCGGGTAGCCCTTGCCGTCCCAGCGCTCGTGGTGGGTGAGGGCGATCTGCTCCGCCAGGCGGATCAGCGGCGAGCGGCTGCCCGACAGCAGCTGCGCGCCGGCGGCGGCGTGCCCCTTCACCACGGCGTACTCCTCGGGCGTGAGCTTGCCGGGCTTCATGAGGATGCCGTCGGGGATGGTGATCTTGCCCACGTCGTGCAGCCGCGCGGCGCGCAGCAGCAGCTCGACGCGGTCGCGGCGCATGCCCATCTCCTGCGCGATCATGCCGCTCACGTGCGCCACGCGCCAGGTGTGCTCGCCGGTGTCGTCGTCGCGGTACTCGGCGGCGCGCGCCAGGCGCACCAGCATCTCGAGCTGGCTGTGCTCCAGCTCCTGGGTGCGGCGCCTGACGGCCGCCTCCAGCCGCTCGTTCTGGCGCATCAGCTCCAGCTGCAGGCGGCGCGCCTCCAGCAGGTTGCGGATGCGCAGCCGCGCCTCGGTGGCGTTGACCGGCTTGGTGAGGAAGTCCTTGGCGCCGCCTGCCAGGGCCGCCTCGCGCAGGCCCGGGCGTTCGTCGCCGGTGACCATCAGCACCGGGAAGGCGTCGGGCAGCTCCGGCGCCAGCTCGTCGAGCACCGCCAGGCCGTCGCGGCCGGGCATGCGGTAGTCGAGCACCAGCAGGTCGGGTCGCAGCTCGCGGAAGCGCGCGGCGGCGGCGCGCGGGTCGTCGCAGGTCTCGACGAAGCGGTAGCCTGCCGAGGTCAGCAGGCTCTTCATGACGACTAGCGCGGCCTCTTCGTCGTCGACGAGGAGGATGCGCATGGCGGCCAGCGCCGGGGTGGGCGCGTCGGTCCGGTGGGCTGTCAAGGTCACGAGGTCCCCTTCCTCCAGGGCCCCCAGACCTGGAGCTTGCGCCGAGCCACGGTCGCCCGGCGATCTTGAACCGATGGTAATGCCACGCGCCTTACGGCGCTCTTACCGCCGCACAGGGGGAAGCGACGGGCCGCGCTGCAGGAGCGCGGCCCGTCCGAAGCATACGCGTACGGCGCTTACAGCCCCGCCAGCAGCGTCTGCCCTGCCCCCAGCAGGTCGTGCCACAGGCCGGGGAACAGGCCCAGCAGCAGGGTGCCAGCGAGCGCCACGCCGATGGCCACGTTGGTGGCGGTGGAGGTCAGCCGCGGCGGCTCGTACTCGCTCTCGCGGAAGTACATGTGCGCGATGATGCGGAAGTAGTAGACCAGCGCCACCACGCTGGTGAGGATGCCCAGCACCGCCAGCCACAGGTAGCCGGCGTCGATGACGGCCTGGAACACCAGCACCTTCCCCGCGAAGCCGGCCAGCGGCGGGATGCCGCCGAGGCTCAGCAGGAACAGCGTGAGGCTGGCCGCCAGCCAGGGGCGCGTGCGGCCCAGGCCGGAGAAGCGCTCGAGGGCGTCGCCGCGGTCGTTGGCGTCGGTCATCAGCGTCAGCACCGCGAAGGCGCCGGCGTTCATGACGGTGTAGGCCGTCAGGTAGAAGGCCGCGGCCGCCACGCCGCCGTGCTCGGGTGCCAGCAGCGCCAGGCCGACGTAGCCGGCGTGCGCCACCGCCGAGTAGGCGAGGATGCGCTTCACGCCGCGCTGCATCAGCGCCGACAGGTTGCCGACGATCAGCGTGGCGGCCACGATCACCGACAGCGCGGTCATCAGCCAGGGCGCCAGCTGCGGGAAGACGGTGGCGCCGATGCGCAGCAGCGCCGCGAAGGCGCCCGCCTTCACCACCACGCTCATGAACGTGACCACCGGGGTGGGGGCGCCGGTGTAGACGTCGGGCGCCCACTGGTGGAACGGCGCCAGCGAGGCCTTGAAGCCCAGGCCCGCCAGCACCAGCGCGCCGCCCAGGGTGGCGAGCAGGGTGAGCTCGCCACCGGCCAGCGCCGCCACCAGGCCCTCGTAGACGAAGGTGCCGCCGGCGCCGTACAGCAGCGCGGCGCCGTAGATGAGGATGGCCGAGCCGAAGGCGCCGAGCAGGAAGTACTTCATGCCCGCCTCCTCCGACTGGCGGTCGCGCGTGCGCCAGGCCGACAGCACGTAGACCGGCAGCGACATGATCTCGAGGCCCAGCACCAGCGTGATCAGGTCGCCGGCGGCGGCCATGACAACGGCGCCCAGCGCCGAGAGCAGCATGAGCGGGTAGTACTCGGGGCGCTCGAGGTCCTGGCGCCGCAGCTGGTCGTAGCTCACCAGGATGGCGACGGCGGTGCCGACGAGGATCACGAAGGTGAAGCCCAGCGCCCAGGTGTCGCCGAAGTAGCGCAGCCCGAAGCTGGCGGGCTGGCCGCCCGGCTCCAGGAAGCGCGCCAGCGCGAAGACGAACGCCGTGACGACGCCGATCAGCGCGGTGCCGGCGACGGGCCGCGAGTCCTTGTGGAAGAGCGCGAAGAACAGGGTGGCCACCGCCGTGACCAGCAGGGTGATGGCCGGCGCCAGGGCGCTCCAGTCGACGTCGAGGACGGGTGGGAATGTCATCGCGCGCCTCCAGCCGCGGGGAGCGCGGCCGTGACGGCGCCGTCGGCGGCGGCCGCGCGCTCGAGTTGCAGCACCGTCAGCTCCGCCTGCTGCTCGATCTGGCGCAGCTGCGGCGCGGGCGAGACGCCGAGCCACAGCACGCCGGCGATGAACGGCACCAGCACGTAGAGCTCGAGGGCGCCCAGGTCACGCGTCGGCACCGTGGTGCTGCCCTGGAACAGCCGCTGGTAGAGGTTGACGCCGTAGACGCCCGCCGCGATCACGGCCAGCGTGGCGAAGGCCGCCGGCAGCGGCGAGCTCTGGAAGGCGCCCAGCAGCGACATGAACTCGCCGGGGAAGTTCGAGAGGCCCGGCACGCCGATGTAGGCGAAGATCAGGAACAGCGAGACGGCCGCCAGCGCCGGGGCGCCCTTGGCGAGGCCGCCGTAGTCGCGGAGCAGGAAGCTGCGGCGGCGGTGCCACAGCATGCCGGCCACCAGGAACAGCGCCGAGGTGGAGACCATCTGCGCGGCCAGGAAGTAGATGGCGCCGTTGAGGCCGGCCAGGTGCAGGCCGAACAGCCCCACGCCGATGATGCCCATGTGCGACAGCGAGCCGTAGGCCAGGAAGCGCTTGAGGTGCTCCTGGGCGACGGCCGCCAGCGCGCCGTACACCGCGGTGATGGCCGCCAGCGCCAGCAGCACCGGCGCCACGTTGAGCGCGCCCGCGGGCAGCAGCGGCAGCGCCCAGGCGAAGAAGCCGAAGGCGCCCACCTTGTAGAGCGAGCCGAGCACATCGGCGGCGCCCGAGGGGTGGTTCTGCTCGTTGAGGTCGACGAGCCACGAGTGCAGCGGCCACAGCGGCAGCTTCACCACCATGCCGACGGCCATGCCCACGAACAGCCAGGTCTGCGCGGAAGGAGCCAGGCCGGGGGTCACGAGCATCAGGTCGGTGACGTGGAAGCTGGCCGCGCCCGACAGGCCCTTGAGCGCCAGGATGCTCACCAGCATCAGGAACGAGCCCGCCACCGCGTACACCAGGTACTTGAGGGTGGCCTGGCGGCGGCGCTCGCCGCCGTAGACCCCCAGCAGCAGCAGCGCCGGGATGAGGGTGGCCTCCCAGAAGACGTAGAAGACGATCAGGTCCTTGGCGAGGAAGATGCCGTTGAGGCCCGCCTGCGCCAGCAGCAGCAGCGCCACGAAGCCGGCGGCGTTCCTCTCGACGCGGGTGGCGGCCACCAGCAGCGTGGGGATCATCACCAGCGCCGCCACCAGCACCAGCACGGCGCCGGCGCCGGTGGCGTCGAGCGCGAAGCTCACGCCCAGGCCCGGCAGCCAGGCGGCGTCGACGGGCTCGGAGCCCGGCAGGAACAGCGCCAGCGCGAAGGTGGCGACCCCGCCCAGCACCGCGAGGGCCTGCACGAACGGGCGGTTGGCGCGCAGCAGCGTCACCAGCAGCGCGACCGCCAGCGGGACCAGGACGACGTACAGCGAGATCACGCGAACACTCCGATCAGCGCCACCAGCAGCACCAGCGCCGCGGCGCCGAGCAGCATGGCGAAGGCGTAAGCGCGGACGTAGCCCGACTGCAGCCGGACCAGCAGCCGCCCCAGCAGCGGGATCAGGCCGGCGCTGCCGCTCACGCCGCGATCGACGACGTCGCGGTCGAGGGCGGCGATGCCGGCGGCGCCCGCCTCGCCCGGGCCGGTGAACAGCACGCGGTAGAGCGCGTCGAAGCCGAACGCGCCGCGCGAGGCGTTGGCGAGCGGCGTGGCGGCGAAGCGGCGCGCCAGGGCGCCGCCGCCCACCGCGTAGACCCAGTAGCCGAGCCCCAGGCCGATGGCCGCCACCGCCACCGAGCCGAGCAGCAGCAGCCACTCGGCGCTGGTGGAGAGGTGCGCGAGGTCGACCTCGGCGCTCACGGGCGCCAGCCACCCCTGCAGCCAGTTGGGCGCCAGGAAGGCGGGCAGGCCCAGGTAGCCGATCACCACGCTGCCGACGGCCAGGATCACGAGCGGCACGGTCATGACCGCGGGCGACTCGTGGGCGCGCTCGAACTCCGCCTTGGAGCGCGGCTCGCCGGCGAACACCAGGTAGTACCAGCGGAACATGTAGAAGGCGGTGAGGCCGGCCGTGACCATCAGCAGCCCGAAGAGCGCCTCGGCGCCGTAGCCGCCCAGCGGGCCGCTGGAGAGCAGCGCGCCGAGGATGGCGTCCTTGCTGAAGTAGCCGGACAGGAACGGCACGCCGGCGATGGCCAGCGTCCCGATCAGGGCCGTGACGCCGGTGGTGCGCATCTTGCGGCCCAGGCCGCCCATCTTGCGCACGTCCTGCTCGCCGCCCAGCGCGTGGATCACCGAGCCGGCGCCCAGGAACAGCAGCGCCTTGAAGAAGGCGTGGGTGAGCACGTGGAAGATGCCTGCCCAGTAAGCGCCGGCGCCCACCGCCGCCACCATGAAGCCGACCTGCGAGATGGTCGACCAGGCGAGGATCTTCTTGATGTCGGTCTGGCCCACGGCCACGATGGCGGCCATCAGCGCCGTGAGCACCGCCACCCACACCACCGTGGCGGCGGCGTCGGGGGCGTTGGCGAACACGCCGCCGGTGCGCGCGATCAGGTAGACGCCGGCCGTGACCATGGTGGCGGCGTGGATCAGCGCCGACACGGGCGTGGGCCCCGCCATGGCGTCGGGCAGCCACGTGTGCAGCGGCAGCTGCGCCGACTTGCCGGCCGCGGCCACCAGGAACAGCAGCCCGATGCCGGTGAGCACCGGCGCGCCGTAGGCGAAGCCGGGGGCGGCGGCGTTGACCGCCTGCACGTCCAGCGTGCCGAAGGCGCGGAAGGTGAGGAACATCGCCAGCAGGAAGCCCACGTCGCCGACGCGGTTGACGATGAACGCCTTACGCCCGGCGTTGGCGTTGGCCAGGTCCTCGTACCAGAAGCTGATCAGCAGGAACGAGCAGACGCCCACGCCCTCCCAGCCCACGAACATGAGCGGGTAGGAGTCGGCCATCACCAGCACCAGCATGGCGGCCACGAACAGGTTGAGCTTGGCGAAGTAGCGCGAGAAGCCGTCGTCGCCCTGCATGTAGCCGATCGAGTAGACGTGGATCAGGAGCCCCACGCCGGTGATGATCAGCATCATCAGCACGCTCAGCTGGTCGAGGTGGAAGCCGAGGCCCAGGGTGAAGTCGCCGGCCACCAGGAAGTCGCCGAGGTCGACGCGCACGGCGCCCACCTCGCGCACGCCCAGGAAGGCCAGCGCGGAGAGCACGAAGCCCGCCGCCACCGCCAGGCTGGCGACGACGCCGGCGGCGTTGCCGCGCAGGCTGCGGCCGAAGAGGCCGTTGATCACGGCGCCGGCCAGCGCCAGGAACGGCGCCAGCGCGGCCCATCGGACTAGGTCGGTCATGCACGCACCTCGGAGAGCAGGTCGACGTCGGTGCTGACGCGGTTGCGGAAGATGGCCACCAGGATGCCCAGGCCCACCGCCACCTCGGCAGCGGCGATGGCCAGCACGATGAACACGGCGGTCTGGCCGCCCAGCGCGTGCTGCGCCCCCGCCGCGCTCCACTGGCGGGCGAAGGCCACGATGGCCAGGTTGGCGGCGTTGAGCATCAGCTCGACCGAGAGGAAGAGCATGATGGCGCTACGGCGCGTGAGCACGCCGATGCAGCCGAGCGCGAACAGCACGGCCGACAGCGCGACGTAGTACTCGGTCGGGACCATCTAGCTCTCCTCCCCCGCCAGCACCGGGCGCGGCTCGGCGCCCTCGCCGTCGGGCGTGGCCGTGCGGGTGGCCACGGCGCGCGTCTCGGGCGCCGCCTGCTGCACCAGCGCCACCGCCCCGAGGATGCCCACGAGCAGCAGCACGCCCACCAGGTGGAAGGCCAGCAGGTAGTCGGAGAAGAGCGACTCGCCGATGGCGTCGGCGTTGCCGCCGCGCAGCGCGGCCTGGACGACCTCGAGCTCGGGCAGCGGGCGCTGCACCATGAAGACCACCGCCGCCACGCCGGCCACGGCGAGCAGCCCCGTGACCCACGCCACGGGCTTGAGCCACGGCAGGCTGCGGGTGGGCGTGGAGCCCACGTTGAGCAGCATGATCACGAACAGGAACAGCACCATCACGGCGCCGGCGTAGACGATCACCTGGATGGCGGCCAGGAAGTGCGCCTCGAGGGTGACGTACATGGCGGCCAGCGCCAGGATGCCGCCCACCAGGGACAGCGCGGCATGCACCGGCTGGCGCAGCGTCACCACGCCCACGCCGGCGGCCAGCAGCAGCGCGCCTAGGACGATGAAGGCGACCATCTCAGTAATCCACGCCTTCCAGCTCGGGGCGCGGCGCCGGCTCGACGCCGATGCGCACCTCCTTGCCCTTGGCGGCCGCCTCGCGGCGCTGCCACTTGCTGCCCGTGGTGCCCACCAGCATGTCTTCCTTGCCGTAGACGAAGTCCTGGTAGCGGAAGTCGGCGAGCTCGAACTCGTGGCCCAGCACGACCGCGCCCGTGGGGCAAGCCTCCTCGCAGAAGCCGCAGAAGATGCAGCGCAGCATGTTGATCTCGTAGATCTTGGCGTAGCGCTCGCCGGCCGACACCGGGTCGTCGGGGTCGTTCTCCGCCGCCTCCACGTAGATGGCGTAGGCGGGGCAGGCGGCGGCGCACAGGCTGCAGCCGATGCACTTCTCGAGGCCCGTGTCGGGATGCCTCAGCAGGTGGTGGCGCCCGCGGAAGCGCGGCTCGATGTCGACGCGCTGCTCCGGGTAGGAGACGGTGTAGGGACGCTTGAACAGGTGGCCCAGCGTGACCCCCATCCCCTTGGCGATGTCGAGGACGCTCATGGCCTACCTCCGTTCGTGCCCGCCCGCGAGCGGGCGGGGGTCAGGTTGCGATCAGACGACAAAGGCGATCACCGCCCCGGTGACGAGCGCGCTCAGCAGCGCGAACTCGAACAGGTAGAGCCAGCCGAAGCGCATCAGCTGGTCGTAGCGCAGGCGCGGCAGCGTGGCCTTGAGCCAGATGAAGAAGAACATGAAGATGGCCATCTTCAGGACGAGCCAGACGATGGGCCACTCGGAGATGCCGGGGACCACGGCGTCGAGGAACGCCGGCCCCTTGTAGCCCCCCAGGAACAGGGTGCTGATGAACGCCGAGGCGGTCATCATGTTCACGTACTCGGCCATCTGGTAGAGCGCCCACTTGAGCGAGGAGTACTCGGTCATGTAGCCCGCCACCAGCTCCTGCTCGGCCTCCGGGAGGTCGAAGGGGGTGCGGTTCACCTCGGCGGTGCCCGAGATCAGGAAGGTGGCGAACGCCAGCAGCAGCCCGGGCCACAGCCAGGGGCTGACCGACCAGATGTTCAGCTCCACGATCTCGCGCAGGTTCAGGGTGCCGGCCACCATGATGACCGCCAGCACCGACAGCCCGAGGCCCAGCTCGTAGCTGATGATCTGCGCCGTGGAGCGCAGGCTGCCGAGCAGCGAGTACTTGCTGTTCGACGCCCAGCCGCCCAGGAAGATGCCGTACACGCCCATGCCGGTGGCCGCCAGGATGAACAGCACCCCGATGTCGAGGTCCATCACCCAGGGGTTCAGGCCGAACAGGCTGCCGGCGGGGCCGCCGGGGATGGCGCCGAAGGCCACCAGCGCGAAGGTGATGCTGATGCCGGGCGCCAGCACGAACACGAACTTGTCGGCGCCCGACACGGTGATGTCTTCCTTGAAGATCGACTTGATGGCGTCGGCGATGGGCTGCAGCAGCCCCATCGGGCCCACGCGGTTGGGGCCGTAGCGGTGCTGGAAGCGCCCCAGCAGCTTGCGCTCGACGAGCGTCATGTAGGCGAAGGCGCCCAGCAGCACCACGCAGAGGACGAGCGCCTTGAGGAAGGTGACCCATAGGGGGTCGTGTGCGGTCACGAAGCCACCTCCAGCCGTACCTGGTCCACCACCAGGCTACCGAGGTCGGCCTGCACCAGGCCCACGCCCTGCTCGGGCAGGGCCGGCAGCGTCATCAGCCCGGCGGGCACCGCCTCGGTGACGCGCACCACGGCGTCGCGCCAGACGCCGCCCACGCGCAGGCGCACCTCGGCGCCGTCCATCACGCCGAGGCCCTCGGCGTCGGCGGGGTTCACGCTCAGCTTGGGGCCGCCCACGGCGGCGTTCAGGTGCGGGTTGCGGTGCAGGTACTCCACGCGCGCCATGCTCGGTGCGATCAGCACGTTGCCCCCGGCGGCCGGCGCCTCGCGGGTGGTCACCTTGGGGGCCGGGCGCGCCTTGAGGCGCGGGATCACGCCGTTGTCGGGCAGCTCGGCGAGGTCGAGCTCCAGGCGCCGCTTCAGCACGCGGCGCGCGCTGCGCACGCTGCGGCCCTCGAGACGCTCGCCCAGCGCCTCGCCCAGGTAGCGCACCACGCCGGTGAAGTCCTCGGCCTGACCGGCCTCGACGGGCGCGGCGCGCACGGGCAGGAAGCGCCCCTCGAGGTTCACCACGGTGCCGTCCTTCTCGTAGACGCTGCGGGCGGGCAGCACCACGTCGGCGAGGCGCGCGGTCTCGGTGAGGAACATGTCGTGGACCACCAGCAGCTCGCGCTCCTTGAGGGAGGCGGCCACGTCGGGGTCCTTGGCGGGGTCGAGGTGCGACACGATCAGCGCCTTGGCCTCCTGCAGCATGCCCGGGAAGGCGTAGCGCTCGTGGCTCGGCAGCACGCCCAGCAGCTCGAGGCCGTGGCTGTTGGCCATGGGGCCCACCAGCAGCTCCTTGACGCCCACCGCCCTGGCGAAGGCGCGCGCGGCCTCGGCCGCCTCGCGGCGCGCGAGGGCGAAGCCGCCCACCACCAGCACGCCGTCGCTGGCGCTCCGCAGGCGGTCGACCAGCTGGCGCGCAGCCGCCTCGTCGGCGCCCAGCGCGGCGCGCTGCTCGTCGGTCAGCTGGCCGCCGCCGGCCAGCGCGGTGAGGGCGCGGAACAGCTCGGCCTCGCCCCCGGCGGGGTAGAGGTGGCTGGCGCCGGCGTGGCGCATCAGGTCGACGCGGTAGGGCGCGGCGACGGTGAGGATCTCCGCGCGGCGCGGCATGCGCTCCTTGAGGCGCAGGTCGGCGATGGGCACGCCGTGCGGCAGCAGCTCGGGCGGGGTGACGCCCTTGAGCGCGTCCTTGATGCGCAGGTCGAGGATACCCGCCTCCTCGGTGACGTCGCCCACCACGAAGATGGCGTCGGCGGTGGCGAGGTCCGTGAGGGTGGCCGGGCGCGAGGGCAGCAGCGAGCCGGCGGGCCGCGGCGCGTGGTCGACCTGCCCGGTGCCGAGCTTCTCGGCCAGGGCCAGGGCGGCGACGCCCTCCTCCAGGGTGGAGTCGGCGCGCAGCACGATGCCCACGTCCTTGCCCGACAGGCCCTTGAGGCGCTCGGCGACGTACGCCGCCGCCTCGGGCCACGTCACGGGCTGCAGCTCGCCGTTCCGGCGCACCATGGGGCGCGTGAGGCGGTCGGGCGAGTCGACGTACTCGTGGCCGAAGCGCGTGCCGTCGTCGATCCAGGTCTTGTTGACGTCGGGGTTGAGGGCGGCCTTGACGCGCTCGATGCGGCCCGTGCGGGCGTCGACTATGACGGCCGAGCCGGTGGCGTCGTCCATGCTCGTGGTGCGGGTGTGGTCGTACTCCCAGTTGCGCCCGCGGAAGCGGCTCGAGGCGTCGAGCAGCGCGCCCACCGGGCAGATGTCGGTGATGTTGCCCGAGAAGTTGCTGGGCAGGCCCGCGTCGACGGTGCCGATGTAGGTGTGCGAGCCGCGCTCGATGAAGTCGAGCACCTCGTCGCCCGGCACCTCCTCGAAGAAGCGCACGCAGCGCTTGCAGTGGATGCAGCGCTCGCGGTCGAGGGTGATCAGCTCGGAGAGCTCGTGGTGCTTCTCGGAGCGGCGCTTGTCGAACTCGAAGCGCGACAGGCCGTCGCCGTACTCGTAGGCGCGGTCCTGCAGCTCGCAGGCGCCGCCCTTGTCGCAGACCGGGCAGTCGAGCGGGTGGTTGATGAGCGTGAACTCCACCATGCTGTTCTGCGCGTTCTTGACGGCCTCGGAGCGGGTGTCGATGACCATCCCCTCGGTCACCTGCGTGGTGCAGGTGGCCATCAGGTTGGGGAACCAGAAGATCTTGGGCTCGCCGGTCTCCTCGTCGAGGATCCAGTTGCCGTCCCGGTCCTTGCGCGGGGAGCCGACGCGCGCCAGGCACATGCGGCAGGCGCCGATCGGCGACATGTACTCCTGCGAGCAGAAGTAGGGGACGTCGTCGCCGGCCGCGAAGACGGCGTCGATGGCGCTGGTGCCGGGGGCCAGGTCGAGCTCGATGTCGTTGACAACAACCTTCATGCTTGCCACCAGTCGTTCTTCTGGTACTTCGGCCGGCCGTTGGCGGCGAGGTACTCGTACTCGTCGCGGAACCACTTCAGGCTGGCCTGCACCGGCATGACGCAGGCGTCGGCCAGCGGGCAGAAGGCGGTGCCGCGGATGTTGCCGACCACGTTCTCGAGGAGGTCGACGTCCTCGGGGCGGCCGAGGCCGGCCACCAGCTTCTGGTACATGCGCGGCAGCCAGTGGCCCACGCCCTCACGGCAGGGGGTGCACTTGCCGCAAGACTCGTGGGCGTAGAAGCGCACGAGGTTGTAGAGCGCGTCGACGATGCACTTGTCGCGCGGGATGACGATCACGCCGCCGGTGCCGAGCATCGAGCCGTTCTTGGCGAGGGTGCCGAAGTCCATCGACATGTCGAGGAAGCGGTCCTCCCAGGGGAACATGGGGGTGGAGGAGCCGCCCGGGATGAACGCCTTCGCCTCGACGGTGGGGCCGCCGGCGAAGTCGTAGATCAGCTCGCGGAAGGTGGCGCCCATGGGCATCTCGTAGACGCCCGGGCGCTTCACCGGCCCCGAGACCTGGTAGACCTTGGTGCCCTTGCTGTCCTCGCTGCCCATCGCGGCGAACCAGGCGGCGCCCTTGGAGACGATGTGCACCACGCTGGTCAGCGTCTCGACGTTGTTGATGGTGGTGGGGCGGCCGTACATGCCCGCCGCGGCCGGGAAGGGCGGCTTGAGGCGCGGGTTGGCGCGCAGGCCCTCCAGCGAGTTCATCAGCGCCGTCTCCTCGCCGCAGATGTAGGCGCCGGCCCCGCGGTGCACGGTGATGTCGAAGGAGAAGCCCGTGCCGAGGATGTCCTGGCCCAGCAGGCCGGCGGCGCGCGCTTCCTTCACCGCCTCCCAGGTGCGCTGGTAGCCCTCGTAGTACTCGCCGCGGATGTAGATGAAGCCGAAGGTCACCTGCATCGCGTAGGCGGCGATGATCATGCCCTCGATCAGCTGGTGCGGGTCGTCCTCGAGGAAGTAGCGGTCCTTGAAGGAGCCGGGCTCCGACTCGTCGGCGTTGCACACCAGGTAGCGCGGCCCGCCGTCGGGCGGCGGCATGAACGACCACTTGACGCCGGTGGGGAAGCCGGCACCGCCGCGCCCTCGGAGGCCGGCGGCCTTCACCTCGTCGATGACCTGGGCGGGCGTCATGGTGGTGAGCGCCTTGCGGGCCGCCTCGTAGCCGCCGGCGGCGCGGTAGCTCTCGAGGGCGTGCGCCCCCTCGACGCCCACGCGGCGGTACATGGTGACCTGGTAGCGCTCGTCGTGGCGGCTGAGGATGCCCTGCGGGCTGGCGGCTGGCTGGTCGCTCACGCCTCGCCCCCTTCCGCGCCGCCGAACGGCGTGGCCTTCTCGGCGCCCTCGTTGTCGCCGCCGCGCTCGCGCCACGGCTCGGGCATCTCGTCGCGCCTCAGCGCCTCGAGGAGGTGCCGGCAGCGGCTCTTGGTGACCCGCTCGTAGTAGGTGTCGTTCACGAGCAGCACGGGCGCGGTGCCGCAGGAGCCCACGCACTCGGCCTTCTGGAGCGAGAAGCGCCCCTCGGCGTCGGTCTCGCCGTTGACGATGCCGAGCTCGTTCACGAGGTGGTCGTACATCTCGTCGGCGCCGGCCAGGGCGCAGGAGAGCGTGGAGCAGATCTGGATGTGGTACCTGCCCACCGGCTGCTCGTGGTAGGTGGAGTAGAAGCTCAGGACGCCCTTCACCTCGGTGGCGGTGATGCCGACGATCTCGGCGATCTCGTGCATGCGCGCCTCGGAGATGTAGCGCTCGGCGCGCTGCACCTCCCAGAGCAGGGGCATCAGCGCGCTGCGGCGCCCCTCCTCGGGGTAGCGCGAGAGGATCTCGTCGACGACCTCTTGCTTGTCCTGGAAGAACGGGGTGGTGGTCTCTAGTTCGATCATCGGCTCACTTACTTGTCCACGTCGCCCAGCACCGGGTCGAAGCTGGCGATGTTGATGACCATGTCGGCGAACAGCCCCCCGATGCTCGAAGGCTCGAGGAGCTGCAGGTTGACGAGGCTGGGCACGCGCACCTTGACGCGGTAGGGCATCGAGCCGCCGTCGCTCACGATGTAGTAGCCGAGCTCACCGCGGGCGGACTCGGTGGGCACGTAGACCTCGCCCTTGGGCGGGTGGAACCCCTCCGTGACCAGCTTGAAGTGGAAGATCACCGCCTCCATGGAGTTCTCGAGCTCGTGGCGCGGCGGCAGGCTGATGCGGCGGTCGGGGTCCTTGATCGGGCCGGGCTCCAGCATGTCGAGCGCCTGGCGCACGATGCGCGCCGACTCGACCATCTCGTCGAAGCGGATCATCATGCGCGCCCACAGGTCGCCCTCCTGGTAGACGGGCACCACGAAGTCGTAGTCCTCGTAGCTGGAGTAGGGCGTGGCCTTGCGGAAGTCGAGGTCGACGCCGCTGGCGCGCAGGCTGGGGCCGGTGAGGCCGTAGTCGAGCGCCATCTGCCGGCTGACCACCGCGATGCCCTTGGTGCGGGCCAGCACGATGTCGTTGCCGACCCACAGGTTCCGGTACTCGTCGAGGCGGGCCTGGAAGTCGTCGTACCAGGCGCGCACGCGCTCCTCGAACCCCTCCGGGACGTCCTGGTAGAGGCCGCCCACGCGGAAGTAGCCGTAGTTCATGCGCACGCCCGCCACCATCTCGAAGATGTCGAGGATCTTCTCGCGCTCGCGCTGGGTGTAGAAGAACGGCGTGAGCGCGCCCATGTCGAGCAGGCCGGTGCCGAAGAAGATCAGGTGGCTGGCGATGCGGTTCAGCTCGTTGAGGATGACGCGGACGCGCTGGGCGCGGATCGGCACGCGCGCGTCCATCAGCTTCTCGACCGCCAGCACGTAGGCCAGGTCGTGGGCGAAGCCGTGCAGGTAGTCCATGCGGTTCGAGTAGGTGACGCCCTGCTGGTAGGTGCGGTGCTCGAACGTCTTCTCGAAGCCGGTGTGCAGGTAGCCGATCTGCGGCTTCAGCGACACGATCTGCTCGCCGTCGAGGTCGACCACCAGCCGCAGCACGCCGTGGGTGCTGGGGTGCTGCGGGCCCACGTTGATGCGCATGTACTCGGTGGAGAAGCTGCCCTGCTCGGCGGTCTCGGCCGGACGGGGAGGCGTCTTGAGGCTCACGGTTCACCGCCTTCCTCGGGACCCTGCGGGAGCGTCCCATGCGAACTGCGCACGCCCTCGCGCGCGCCGCCCTTCCAGCCCGTGAGGCCGGGGTCCTTGCCCATCAGGCCCGCGCGGAACGCGGGCGGGTCGATGAAGCGGCCGTCGTTGAACAGCGTGGGCGACTCGCCGAGCGGGAAGTCCTTGCGGTGCGGGTGCCCCTCCAGGTCCTCGGGGGTGAGGAGCTTGCGCAGGTTGGGATGGCCCTCGAACACCACGCCGAACATGTCGTAGGTCTCGCGCTCCATGAAGTTGGCGCCGGGCCACACCTCGGTGGCGGTCGGGAGGCTCTCGCCGTCGTCGAGCTCGACGCGCAGGAACAGGCGCGCTGCGCCGCTGATGTCGTGGACGTTGTAGACCACCGCGAAGCGCTTGCCGCGGTGGCCGGGGTAGGTCAGGTAGTCGATGCCGAAGATGTCGGTGAGCATCACGAGGCCTGCGGCCTTGACGGCCTCGAGCGCCTCGACGATGCGGTGCTTGGGCAGCGTGACGCTGACCATGCCCTTGAACTCGCTCGCCACGCCGTCGAGCTCGGCGAGGCTTGCCAGGGCCGCGGCCAGCGGGCCGCCCGCGGCGGGGGCGGTCATCCGTGCGCCCACCCTTCCACCATCGGCAGCTTCACGCCGCGCTCGTCGAACGCCTCGCCACGCACCTTCTTCTGCAGCTGCATCACGCCGTACATCAGCGCCTCGGGGCGCGGCGGGCAGCCGGGCACGAAGACGTCGACGGGCACCACCGAGTCGACGTTCTGCACGATGGCGTAGTTGTTGAACATGCCGCCCGAGCTGGCGCAGGCGCCCATGCTGATGACCCACTTGGGGTCGGGCATCTGGTCGTAGACGCGCTTGAGGACCGGCGCCATCTTCTTGCTGAGCCGCCCGGCCACGATCATCACGTCGGCCTGCCTGGGGCTCGCGCGGAACACCTCGGAGCCCATGCGCGCCATGTCGGTGCGCGGGTTGGTGGAGGCCATCATCTCGATGGCGCAGCAGGCGAGCCCGAAGGTGGCGGGCCAGAGCGAGTTGGAGCGGCCCCACGCCACCAGCTTCTGCAGGCTGGTGAACAGGATGCCCTCGGCCTCCAGCTCCTGCACGTCCTTCTCGAACAAGTCACGTAGGCCCATGCTCACTTCCAGTTCAGGACGCCCTTGCGCAGGAGGTAGAGGTACCCCACAGCGAGGATCGTCACGAAGAGAATCGCGTTGGCGAAGAGGAACTGCGGGGCGGCGTTGAACTTCACCGCCAGGGGGTAGAAGAACGCCGTCTCGAGGTCGAAGATGATGAACATCATCGCCACCAGGTAGAAGTGGACGGGGAACCGTTCACGCGCCGTACCGCTGGCGGGGATGCCGGACTCGTACGCGGAGAGCTTCGCCTCTCCCCCACGCTTCGGGCCGACCAACCCGCTCACGACCAGGGCCGCGGCCGCGATGAAGCCAGCCGCCAGGAACATCATCAGAACCTCTAGGTACAAGGCGCCTTACTCCCTTCGAACCTGCCGCGCGAGCGGCGTAGCGGTGGCGAGAAGCGCGCGGTGGGGGACCGAGGCCCTCGTGCGCGTTTTCACAACCATTTTCCCACCCAGTCTAGCAGGGGGCCAGGGGGCCAACAAGAAGAATCTAGCGCCATGACCGAACGCCAACGGTACACATGCGTCGACCGCACCCCGGCCCGCGGGCGGCCGGAACCGCGGGCGCCGCGATCGCCTTGCCCGTCGGCAACGAGGCGACGTCGCCCCGCTTGACAAGGCGAGCCCCCGCGCCTATATACTGCTCGGGCTGTTGGGGTCGTTAGCTCAGTCGGTAGAGCAGCTGACTTTTAATCAGCGGGTCGTAGGTTCGAGTCCTACACGACCCACCACGACCCCGGGAACCGCAAGGCCAAGCCGTCGAGGCCCCTTCGACTAGCGGTTAGGTCACCACCCTTTCAAGGTGGCGGCACGGGTTCGAATCCCGTAGGGGTCACCAAGCAGGAGGCGCCATCGCGGCGCCTCCTCTTACTTTCCGGGGCGCCCGCGGCCCGGCTCCCAGCGCGCCACCGGTAAGATGCAGCCAGCGTGGGCGATTAGCTCAGCGGGAGAGCGTCCGCCTTACAAGCGGAGGGTCGGCGGTTCGAATCCGTCATCGCCCACCAAGCGCGGGGCGCGCGGCCGTTGCGGTCGCGCGCCCCGTCCCCTCTCTCCGACCCCGGTCAGCCGCGCTGGCCCCCCGCCAGCCACGCCATCGTCTTCTCGGCCAGGCGGTCGAGCGCCACCACCGACGCCTCCAGGTGCTCCTCCTCGGTGTCCTCGATCTTGTTGTGGGAGATGCCGTGCAGGCTCTGCACGAACAGCATCACCGTGGGCACGCCGGCGCGCGCTACCTCGGCGGCGTCGTGCAGCGGGCCGCTCGGCAACCGGTGCGACACGCCCACCGCCTCCTTCACCGCCTCGTCGGCCAGCTCGATGAGCTCGGGGTGGAACGGCATGGGGTCGATGCGCCAGATGGTGTCCCACGCCACCTCGACGTCGCCCTCGGCGGCGAAGCGCTCGCTGGCGGCCACGGCGCGCTCGTACATGGCCGTGAGCGCCGCGCGGTCGAGGTGGCGCTGGTCGAGGGTGATGTCGCACTCGGCCACCACCGAGGTGACGATGCCGGGCCGCGTCACGCAGCTGCCGATGGTGCAGACGCCGCCGAGCTCGTCGGTGATGCGGTAGATCTCCTGGCTCATCTTGCCTGCCGCCAGGAAGGCGTCGCGGCGCCGGTTCATGGGCGTGGAGCCGGAGTGCGCCGCCTGGCCCCGGAAGCCGATGGCGTGGCGCTCGACGCCGAAGGTGCCCAGCACCACCCCGAGCGGCAGGTCGAGGTCGAGCAGCACCGGCCCCTGCTCGATGTGCAGCTCGAGGTAGGCGCCGGCGTTCCTCAGCTCGGCGTGGGCCTCGTTCATGCGGTCGAGCTCGACGCCACAGCGCCTCAGGGCGTCGGTGAGCAGCACCCCGTCGGCGTCCTTGCGGTGGCGCTCCTCGTCGGGCACCAGGGTGCCGCCGGCGGCGCTGGAGCCGAGCAGGCTGCGCCCGAAGCGCGCGCCCTCCTCGTCGGCCCAGTCGACGAGGCGCACGGTCACGGGCGGGCGGCCGTGCTCCTCCTTGATGCGCCGCACCACCTCGAGGCCGGCCAGCACGTTGAGCGCGCCGTCGAGCCAGCCGCCGCCCGGCACCGAGTCGAGGTGGCCGCCGATCAGGAGCTCGGTGTCGGACTCGCCCGGCAGCGTCGACCACACGTTGCCGGCGGCGTCCATGTGCGTCTCGAGCCCCAAGGCGTCGGTCTTCTCGCGCATCCAGGCGCGCGCCTCGAGCCAGGTGTCGGTCCAGGCGACGCGCCAGGCGCCGTTCTCGTCGGCCGTGCGGGCGCGGAGGTCCTTCAGCTCCTGCACGGTGCGTTTCGGGTCGAGTAGGCCCATGAGTCCTCCCGGTGACGGCGGCTTAGCGCCACGAGCAGCTGGTTGTCGCAGACACCGACATCCTAGCAAGCCGCGCGGGGGACGGGCGCAGGACGCAGGCGCGGTCCTCGGACGGACGCCCGGGGACCGCTCGCGCCTAGCGCGGGGCGCGGCCTACCACACGATGCGGTTGCGCCCCTGCCGCTTGGCCTCGTACAGGCGCGAGTCGGCGAGCGCGAACAGCGCCTCGTGCCGCTCGCCGGCGCCGTCGGACTCGGAGGCGTCGATCTCGCCGAGGGCGGCGATGCCGATGCTGACGGTGAGGGCCAGGCCGGCGCCGAAGCGCTCCCAGTCGTGGTCCTGCATCAGGCGCCGCGTGCGCTCGGCGATGGCCTGGGCGGTCCTGCGGCTGAAGTCGGGGAGCAGCACCGCGAACTCCTCGCCGCCCCAGCGCGCCACCACGTCGGTCTCGCGGAAGGCGGCGCGCAGCAGCGCCGCCACCTCCGCCAGCACCTTGTCGCCGACGGTGTGCGAGAAGCGGTCGTTCACCGCCTTGAAGTGGTCGACGTCGATGAGCATCAGCACCAGGTCATGCTCGAAGCGCGCGGCGCGGGTCTCCTCCTCGGCCACCCGCAGGCGGAAGAAGCGCCGGTTGAAGAGGCCCGTGAGGTCGTCGGTGATCGACAGCCCCTCGAGGTGCTGCGCGCGCTCGCGCAGCTCGCGGTTGGCCTCTATGACGGCCTGGTGCGCCACCAGCTTGAGCTCGTGCTCGTGGCCGAGCTGCGCCTCCAGCTCGAGCAGCTGCAACGGCAGCACCAGGTCGGTGCTCGTCTGCTCCAGGCGCTCGCGCTCGCTGACGTGCTCGCGCAGGCGCCGGTACGCCTCCTCGAAGCGCCCCAGCTCGGCGAGGGCGTGGGAGACGCGCTCGAGGAGCGTGACGGCGGTGGCGCTCTTGTCGAGCCGCCGGGCGGCCTCGAGCCCGCGCTCGTACTGCGTGAGCGCCTCCGCCAGGCGGCCCTGCGACGTGAGGAAGTCGCCGTACTGGGTGCGCACCTCGTCGGCGAACGGGTCGAGGTGGGGGCGCGGCTCCTCCAGCACGGCCACGGCCTGATGGAAGCGCTGCTCGGCGCGCCTGGGGTCGCCGGTCATGGCGTGACCCTCGGCGGCCTTGGCGATGGTGGCGGCGAGGTAGCTGCGGTTGTCGAGCCCCTCCTGCAGCGCCACGCCCTCCTCCAGCGCCGCCACCCCCTCCTGCGGCCGCGCCATGCGCACCAGCGCCCGCCCCTCGTTGCAGCGCGCGAGCGACGCCCGGAAGCGGTCGCCGTCCTCCTCGAACTGCTCGCGCGCGCGGGTGAAGCATGCGAGCGCCTCGTCGAGGCGGCCGGTGTCCAGGTAGATGTTGCCTAGGTTGTTGATCAGCGCGCCCGGCACGGGCAGGTCGTGCGTCTCCAGGATGGCGATGGCGGAGCGCATGTAGCGCATCGCGACGTCCAGCAGCTGGTGCGAGCCGTACACGGCGCCCAGCTCCGAGTGGGCGCGCGCCTCGAGCTCGAACAGGCCGTGCTGGTGCGCCAGGCCGATGGCCTCCTGGCCCGCCTGGGCCGCCAGCGCCAGGTCGTTGAGCTGGAAGGCGGCGCGCAGCGTGGCCAGCTTGGTCTCGACGAGCACGGCGGGGGCGTCCTCGAGCTCGCCGGCGGCGCTCTCCACCAGCAGCTGCGGCACCTGGCCGGCGGCGGTCAACGCCTCCTCGGGCTCCTCGAGCAGCGCGCTGGCCACGGCGGTGGTGGCCAGCGCCAGGCCGCTGACGGCGCTGCTGGGCCGGGCCTGCAGCGCCTCGCGGGCCAACGCCAGGGCCTGGCGCGGCTGCTTGAAGCGCGCCTCCCAGGCGGCGCGAGCGGCTTCGCTGGCGCCCGCGGGCGACTGGTGGCGGGCGGCGGTGAGGTCTTCGTTCATCGTCACTCTATCCGGGCCTGGCGGGGCTCGCGGCGCTGGCGCGCCGCAGGCCCGCTACCCCGAGGCAAGCTTAGCCACCGCGTTCTCACAGGATTCTTGGTCGCCACCCCGTTCTAGCCGCGGCTAGCGTGGGTGACGGCCTCGAGGGGCTGCCCCAAGCCTACCCCGCGCGCCCGCCGCCGCGGGAAGGGGCTGGTATCCCG
>Ga0123332_1001051_pt1 | contig 27633 bp, 26 predicted proteins | sample BioC12SIPDNA_4_FD_89958 | JGI IMG/M metagenome (GOLD analysis project Ga0123332, IMG submission 89958) | Anaerobic biogas reactor microbial communites from Washington, USA - Biogas_R2_A C12 SIP DNA | ecosystem: Engineered > Bioreactor > Anaerobic > Unclassified | place: Washington, USA... | reverse complement strand
TGGAGCACCGGGTAAAGATGCCCGGCTTTGTTTCAGAGGAGGACCGCAACCGGCTCTTTAGAGTAGCGGATTGCGCGGTCTTTCCAAGCCTGTACGAGCCCTTTGGCATCGTGGCGCTAGAGGCCATGGCGGCGCGGGTGCCCGTTGTGGCGAGTGAGGTAGGCGGCTTGCGGGAAGTGGTCACCCACGGCGAGACCGGCATCACCGTCTATCCGGGAGATCCTGCGTCCTGTGCCTGGGGCATAACGCATACCCTGCAGCACCCGGAGTGGGCAGCCATGCGCGTCCAGAACGCCCTACACCAGGTGCGCACGGTGTTCAACTGGGACGTGATCGCTTCACAGACGGAATCCGTGTATCGCCGCGTGGTGGCCGAACGCACCCTGACGGACTGGTGAGTTCCTCCTGAGCAGGGCGGAGCCGGTCAGACCGATGGATCACGGATGATGTCTTCGATCACGGGACGCGCGGCGGGGCGCTTCGGTGAGATGACGCACGCCTCCAGCAGTTGTTGTTCCACTGCCTCCGCGGACTCCCGACTCTTGGCGTGAACGGTCATCATGGGCGCACCGCGCTCGACATAATCACCGATCGTCACATTCAGCAGGATGCCCACGCTGGGATCGATCTGATCATCCTTGGTATGGCGGCCGGCGCCCAGTTCGACCGAGGCGACGCCAAAGGCGCGGGCGTCCAGGCTGGAGACATAACCGCTGGCGCGTGCGGCAATGGCGTGCTGGACCGGCGCGCAGGGCAGGCGCCCATAGTCCTCGATAACCGCTGCGTCTCCCCCTTGGCCGCGAATCCACCGGGCAAAGCACGCCAGGGCCTCGCCGGCAACAAGGGCGGCTTGGAGCCGTGCCCGAGCGCCGGCGAGATCTATATCCGGACGGCCCAGGAGCACCATCTCGGCAGCCACAGCCATGCAGTGCTCTCTGAGATCCTCTGGCCCGCGACCTTTGAGTAGCTCGATGGCTTCGATCACCTCCAGGCTGTTGCCCACAGCACGGCCAAGCGGCCGGTTCATTCCAGAGAGCACGGCCGTCACCCGGCGTCCCACGCTCTGGCCGATCGCGATCATGCGTTGGGCGAGCTCGCGTGCCTCTTCCAGCGTGGACATGAAGGCTCCTCGCCCCACTTTGACATCCAACACGATTGCGTCCGCCCCTCCCGCGATCTTTTTGCTCATGATAGAGCTGGCAATCAACGGCAGGCTTGGGACAGTGCCCGTGACATCTCTGAGTGCGTACAGCTTGCCGTCGGCGGGGGCCAGGTCCTTGGTCTGGCCGATCACGGCGATCCCGCTTTTCTGAACCACATCGTAGAACTCGGCCATAGAGAGTCGCGTGCGATAGCCCGGAATGGATTCGAGCTTGTCCAGGGTGCCCCCGGAAAAGCCCAGCCCCCTGCCGGACATCTTGGCGACCGGAAGGCCGACCGCTGACACCATCGGGGCGACCACCAGCGTGGTTTTGTCGCCCACTCCTCCTGTGGAGTGCTTGTCTACGACCGTTGAACCGATGGGTGATAGATCGATCGTGCTGCCCGATCTGACCATGGCCATGGTCAGATCGACCGTCTCCTGCGCCGTCATACCCCGGAAGTAGATCGCCATGGCCCAGGCCGCGGCCTGGTAGTCCGGAATGCGATCCTCCGCATATCCTGACACCATGAAGGCGATCTCTTCCGCGCAGAGTGCCAGGCCATCTCGTTTTTTCTCAATGATCTGGATGGCGTCCAACATAGGCTCCTTGTTTGCAGCGTGCGTGGCAGGGGCAACCTCATTCTAGCTGGACAGAGACGGGGCGGTCAACTGCCCGGGGCCCGTCGTCCGGTGTGCTGGACTCATGGCGACCAGCAGGTAGAATAGGGCAAAGGCAGCGGCTCAGTTGGCGAGGAGCTAGATTGCAGCGACCGCCCCTGGATCGATGCTCACATGCGCTGTCATCGCCAGAGGCTGGATAGCAGCAGTCCGGGGCAGTTACGGGCGGGCGGTTTGGTGCGCGCTAGATCGTGAGGTGCTGACATGCAAGATATATCACCGATAACCGGTAGCGAACTCGACCTGAACACGGCCTCCGAGGACGATCTCGTTCGGTTGCTTGGGGTGGCTCCCCACGTGGCTGCGGCGATCATCGCGCATCGTGACGAGTTCGGCCCTCTGGATAGCACGGCGGCGCTGCAGAATCTCCCAGGAATGGACGCAGCCACGCTCGAACGGCTGGGTGAGCACCTCGCGCGGGCGCAGGCGGATGCAGAGCCCTCATCAGAGGCGGCGCAACCTGAAGACATGGTTAGTGTGTCCACAGGTGTGGGCCGAGAGCACACTCCCGACCTCGCCCCCATGGACGAGGACGCAACGCTTGAAGCTCGGCCAGAAGGCTCGCCCCTGGCCGGTGTTCCGGTCGAGGGGCTGCCCGCGGATGTGCACGAAGAGGATGTCTCCTCCTGCACCTTTGCGTCTGGTGCTGAGGCACCGGACGACGCGATCGGCTTGACAGAGGGCTTCCAGGAGCCTCAGATGGAACTTCCGGCGCTGGAAGACGCCGATGGCAAGCCGCGCGATACAGAGGGCGACGCCTGTGCGGTTGAGAGCGACTCGCCAGGCGGTGTTCAGGACCACTCAGAGGGCGCGGAAGCCGTGGTCTGCGAGGGCGCTCATCCAGACGGTGATGCCAGGGATGAGGCGGATGCAAAGAGCGAAGCGTCAGAGACGTATTGCGATGATTGGGCTGTCCTGCCGTCGGACCAGCCTGAGCAGCCAGAGGCGGACGAGTTGGTTCGTGCGGCGGCCGGAACGCGAGCCGGATCTGAGAGCGCCGGTTCTGCTGTCCCCTCCGGTACAGCGGCCGGCGAACTCCCTGAGGCGAGCGACGCGGGCCGCGAGCCTGCCCCTGTGGGCAGCATGGCCCCATCCGATGCGCCCAAGCGCCGGTCCTGGCACGACATCGGCTTGATCGCTCTCGGCGGTCTGCTCGGCATCCTGGGAACCCTGCTGGTATTCGGCGCGCTGGGAGGCACGCTGCGTTACGCGCCGCGATCACTTGTGGGTGCCCTGAGTGACAACATGGCGACCATGCAGCAGAACCAGGAGACGACGTGGACCGAGCTTCAGTCGCTGGCGGAGCGCTCTGCCACGTTGGAGGCTCGAATTACGGCTCTTGAGGATCTTCGGTCGCGGGTTTCTGCGATCGAGGAGGACGCAGCAGCACGGCAGGCGCAGCTTTCCGTCCTGGGTGACAATCTCAAGGGACTGAGCTCAGATCTGGCTGAGCTGGAGATGAGACACAGCGCCCTGATCGCCGGAGTGGAAGGGCGTCTGGATGATCAGGAGTCCGCACTCGCGCTGTTCGAGCAGTCGATTGACGACATGCAAGGACAAGTGAGCTCCATGGAAGAGCGGCTGGTCCGATACCAAGGTTTCTTTGATGGATTGATGGAGCTACTTCGCGAGCTTTCAGGCGAAGAGGGCGATGAGCCGGAACTGGACCTGTAACCGAACGGACGATGGCAGCCGGCGTGGCCGCGGCCAGTTGGCCCACCCTGTTGTTTATGCTAATATGCGCCAGATAGCAGTCCAAAGCGGCGGGAGGCTGGATGTTCGGGAAGCAAATCGGCATTGATCTCGGTACGGTCAACGTGATCGTATATGTACGCGGCAAGGGCGTGGTGCTGAACGAGCCTTCCGTGGTGGCCATCTCCGTCAGCGACAACCGGATTCTGGCCGTTGGGAATGAAGCGCGCGCGATGCTGGGGAGAACGCCGGAGACCATCGAGGTGGCGCGCCCGATGCGAAGCGGCGTCATCGCGGACTATGTCGTGACCGAGGCAATGCTCCGCTACTTTATCTCCAAGGTGTGCAGCCGCATGGAGCGACGGCCGGAGATCATGATCAGCGTGCCCGTGGGCGTAACGAGCGTCGAGGGCCGCGCAGTCCGGGATGCGGCCATACAGGCAGGCGCGCGCGTCGCATACCTTCTTCCCGAGCCGCTTGCGGCGGCTCTGGGCGCCGATATGCCGATCGGCACACCCTCCGGGAACATGATCGTAAACATCGGTGGCGGCGCCAGCGAGGCGGCGGTGATCTCGATGTTCGGCATCGTGGTATCCAGCTCTGTGCGGGTGGCTGGCAACAGCTTTGACATGGCGATCACCAACTATGTCCGGCGCAAGTACAACCTGATGATCGGAGAGCATACGGCGGAGGAGCTCAAGATCAGCATCGGCAGTGCCCTGCCGCTCGATGAGCCGCTCACCATGGAGGTTCGCGGTCGTGATACCGTCGCAGGACTGCCGCGAACGATCACGGTTACGTCGGCCGAAGTCACCGATGCTCTCTCCGAGCCGTTGACCGCCGTGGCAGGGGCCGTGCGGTCGGTTCTGGAAAAGACACCGCCGGAACTGGCTTCGGACATCATCGATCGTGGGATGGTGCTCTCCGGGGGAGGAGCGCTTCTTCGGAACGTGGATCGGTACCTCACTCAGGAGACTGGTATCCCCTGCCATGTAGCCGAGAACGCCATGCTCTGCACGGCGCTGGGCGCCGGTGAAGCGTTGCGGCACCTGCCGATCCTCCGGCGGTCTCTGGCCCCGGTGTGAGCCGGACTGTCCCTTCTCGACGCCGCCCATGCCCGGGCGGCGTCTCCAATTCCGGCACAGCGCGGAGCCTAGAGGTAGTACGTCATGGCCTGCAGGCGGGCGATTGGATCGATGTAAGTGACGTGCACGTCCTGGGGAGTGGAGAGTGCCATGGGGGCATAGTTGAGAATCGCGCGCACGCCACAGGCGACGACCTGATCTGCCACGGCCTGGGCCGAACGCGCCGGTACCGATAGGATCGCGATGTCCACATGGTTTTCCCGTATTCGGCTGGGCAGTAGCTCCATCGGCTCGACGAGCAGACGACCGACCCGGGCGCCCACTCGGTCTGGATCGTGATCGAATACGCCGACGATGGCAAAGCGATGATCCTCAAAGCCGCGGTAGTTCGCCAGGGCGTGCCCCAAGGCTCCCGCCCCGATGATCACCATATGCCAGTCTTTGTCCAGTTGCAGGATCCGCTGAAGTGCCGATATCAAGTACCGGATCTCGTAACCGAGCCCGGGTCTGCCAAACTCGCCAAAGAACGATAGATCCTTGCGTATCTGGGCCGAGCTGACGCCGACCGCCTCGCCAAGTTCTGTCGAAGAGACCAGCGTTCTGCCCGCCTCTGCAAGGTGGTTGAGGGCCTGCAGATAGAGCGGGAGGCGACGTACGACCACATCCGGTACCATAGTCTGAGGCATGTAGGCGCTCTCCGTATGATGGGAGCTGGCTATGACAGGCAACTACTCGGGCGAATCCAGTGCATTGACGATAGCGCGGCCCTCAACGATGCCAAGCCACGAGCGGTCAGAGGTAGACAAATCCACCGAGGATAGGAGATCGGGACGGCGTCGCCAGGTGCGCTCCAGCGAGCGCTCGCGGCGCCAGCGCTCCACTCGCGCATGGTCGCCACTGAGAAGGACTTCTGGTACAGCTTGCCCGCGGAACTCGGGCGGACGGGTATACTGGGGATGCTCCAGAAGGCCGCTGGAAAACGAGTCCTGTACAAGGGCGCGCATGTCGCCGAGGACCCCGGGAATCAGTCTGGTAACGGCCTCAACGATCGCCATCGCCGGGATCTCGCCGCCGGAAAGCACAAAGTCGCCCAGCGACAACTCGTCCGTCACAAAGAGGTCACTGACCCGCTCATCCACCGCCTCATAGCGCCCGCAGATCAGCGCGATGCGATCGAATCTCCCGAGCGACTGAGCAATGTGCTGGTCAAAGCGGCGACCCGCTGGGCTCATCAGCAGCACCGGGATCTGCGTATCGCCGGTAGCCTTCTGCTCCGCAAGCAGGTCAGCATCTAGTACAGCTTCGAGAGCGTATCCTATCGGCTCGGGCTTGAGGACCATACCTCCGCCGCCACCATAGGGGAGGTCATCGGTCACCCGGTGCTTCCCTGGCGCATAGTCTCGGATGTTGTGCCGGTGTATCTCCACCAGGCCCGCGTCGATGGCACGGCGGACGATGCTCTCCTCAAAGATGCCGTCGAATACCGCCGGGAACAGCGTAAAAATGTCGAAACGCATGGGCTCCTTTCGATCATGGCATTCTACCGTCTTGATCGCGTGGCGGCAAGTACCATGTGATCTCAGCCTGGCCCGGGGCGCCGGCGGCGTTCAGAGACGAGGCGGGGCGATGCAAATGCCTGCCGAGAGCACGAACAAACGAAAAGAGGAGGCGGGCACGCCCGCCTCCTCTATGATTGGCGTAAAACTTGGCGCCCTAACCCGTATATTCGTCCATTTCGGAATCCAGATCGGAGTCATCCAGCGGTCTGGTGTCGTCCTTTGCCGTAGGCTCGACTGTGGCTGCTTCGGTGTGGCTCGCCGCTGGGGACGGGTACGCCGGCTTCTCAGGCGGTGACTGGGGCGCCGCCGAAGCCGCAGCATCGCCGGCCAGTGAGGCAAAGGGGGCCCAGATCCGCTCTTCACTGGTGCCAAAGCGGGTCAACACCACCGAGCCGAGGCCCCAACACACCGCCAGCAAGGTGGCCAGCCCGCCAAGGCAGGGTATGCGCCCGATGAGTGTGAGCAGCACAATGCCTACCGCCACTCTGCCGCCTCGGCCAAAGCCCGAAGTGGCCCGCACGACTCTGTCGCCTACGACGGCAGCCGATGCGATCCAGCCCAGGAGGCATCCCAGTGCCAGAGCTACGCCCAGCACCATGACGACAGGTATGCCCACAATGATGATCGTCAGGAGGGGCATCAGGATAGACGCGGCCACGAGAGTGAGTACCCCCATGCCCAGACAGAGCATCGACGACCGCGACATCACGTCGCCCATGTGATCGATGGGTCCGGGGAAGACGAAGGCTGCAACGACGCCAATGACCAGCAGAACCATCAAGCCACCAATCCATCCGAGGATCCGCTTCAGAGTAAGCACCGGAGCCGATTCGGACGCTCGATCTATCAGCGGCGGCGTTGCGCCAAGGTCGCCTCGCAAGGCACTGCCAAGCTGTGCCATGCGCCCGGTGGCCTCAGCCCCCGCGACGACGTTCCCAATCACCTGTGCATCGGGATCCCGAACGAACTCACCCATGGCTACGAGGTCGCCCACGATCCGGGCTGTGCCATCCAGTTCCAGCTTGCCGCCGATGACGACCACTGCGCCTTCGACGGTGCCCGCGATGCGGACATTGCCCCCCACGACAGCGAGGTCACCGGTGAGTGTTCCTCCCGCCTGGATCTCTGCAGAGCCTCCCACGACGGAGGCGTTACCGGCGATCCGCTCTCCCGATCTGATCACCAGGCTCTGTCCAAAAAGCGATATGTCACCGGAGTCGGCGGATACTGGCATCAGGCTGGATGCCATTAGCAGAATAACGACGACCATGTATGTTCTGAGCCTCGAATACATCAATACCTCCGATTGCCCCGTGTTCGGGTCAACTGTGTTCCCCTAGGCGCGCTGGCGGATACGGAGCCCATCTGGCTGGGCAGCGGCGAGCGCCTTGATCCAAAGGCCTCCAACGAGGATGGCTACGGCAGCCCATGCGGCCAGTAGCGCGGTGGGATGTCCGGGCAGCGTTCGCACGATCACCCGGATGGCGAGCAGTACGGCGCCCGGGATCGCGGCCAGTTGTGACAGGATACGCGCCAACCCGTTGACGATCTGCGGATCGGCGGATCGCAGTGCGGTGACCAGCATGCCGGTCCCTGCCGCCAGGCCAGCCGCGAGCACAACTAGCGCGAGCCCAATACGGATAATTCGTAGTGCTCGCATTCGCCGCCTGCTCTGCTCCACGCGTGCCATGGCCCGGATGGCGAACGATGGCGGAGGATCGACTAGCGTCACCGAAGCCAGGAGGGTATCCAGTTCGGCAGCGCTCTCGGCGGTGACGCCAAGAGACTCGGCGCTCACAGGCCTCACCGAGGTCGAACGCCCGTACAGCCGGCGTGTCCGCCGCGCACTCTCCTGGACGGTCTCAGATGGCCCGATATAGGGCATGGCTCCTGTTCCTTTCCGCCAAGACTTGATCCTCTGCCCGAGGAAGGGCAGCCGCTTCCCTGTCCGCGGCCAGGGCCTCGGCCATGGCCTCACGAGCCCTGTGCAGACGGGATTTGACGGCACTCTCGGTCGTGGATGTCACTTGGGCGATCTCCTCATACGATAAATCGTGCCAGTATCTCAGTATGATCACGAGCCGGTGCTGTTCTGGCAGCAGCGCCAGCAGTCGACGTATCTGTTCCTCGCGATCGCGGTCCATGGCCTCGCTCTCCGGAGCGGGGGCCGTGTCCGGGAGCCATCGATCGGGCTCCATGTCGTCAAGCGAGACCTGGCGCCCGTGCCCCCGCCGAAGCCGGTCAATACAGTAGTGGGAGGCGATGGAGAGAATCCAGGATGAGAACTTGCGCGTGGCATCGTAACTCTCCATGTGCGTAAATGCGCGTACGAACACCTCCTGCGCAGCATCTTCGGCATCGCTAGGATTCCCCAACATGCGATACGCGAGGCTGTACACCGGACGCTGATACGCTTCGACTAGGTTCGCAAACGCTTCCTGGTCGCCCTGTTGGGCACGCAGTACCCACAGGCGCTCGTCATCAACGGACGCCACCCCAACATTGCCTCCCCGAGATCCAACCGCGTCTCCGTTCACCATACTCTACGCGAATGACCATTCGCGGTTGCGCAGGTAGAACACAACCTGGCACGAAAACCGGGGATTCGCCGTCCACGGCGGATCCCCGGTGCTACACGCACGTGGCTCAGAACAGCAGCAGGTTCGCTGCACGTGTGGACGTGTCATACTCGGCGACACTGCGCTCTCCGAAACGCCCCATGACCTCGCCCGGGTTCAGGAGCGTCGTGCGCTCGAACGACGCGACGCTCCGCCTGTGGTTGTGACCATGACATACGAGATCGTAGGTCCCGCCACGGGCGAGAGCCTGGCCGATATCCGGCCAGTGCGTGATGGCGACGCGTTGACCGCCCAGCTCCAGCTCGCCCAACTCACCATGAAAGGTCACGCGGCCCAAACGCTCCACACTGTGAGCCGCATGCAACCGATCGCCATCGTTGTTTCCCCACACTACGTGAATCGGCCCTTCAAAGCCCTCGCCGATGGAAACCATTGTGAATGGAGAGCAAATATCTCCGAGACAAAGCAGGGCATCGCAATCCTTAAGCAGGCCCAACGCAGTTCCCAGCGCCCATATGTTGTCGTGGATGTCGCTCAGTATGCCAAGCCTCATGGCTGCTACCCTCTCAGTGCTGCTTGTTGCCGGCGAGGAGGTATGCGCGAACCAGATCCATCCCGGCGTAGATTAGTGACCATCGCCCGATCGTACCCTCTCGCGTGCGACGGGCTTCGCCAGCGCGGATTCCGTCCGGTGTAGCCAGTGCAAGGTAGGCCTCGCCCGCATCGGGCGAGCCCGGGTTGAGCGGGCCCAAGATGGCCAGCGCGAGGTCCGCACCGAATCGAGCGCGGGCCGCGGAAGCCGCGCTATCGGCCCAGGATTGGCTGGGGAAAGCGTCATCGAGAGGCTCTTCCAGTGAGAGCCCGCGGACAAGTGCGCTCTGATCGGAAACCACCAGAGCGCCACCGAACGTTCCACGGTGCGCTCGAGACGCATCGGCCATCTGCTGAGCGAGTTCGCCTTCTGTGGTCAGTTCCACCAGAGCCAGGCTGAGCCCCGTGGTGGCGAGATCCCGTGCGACCGCTCCCGCGATCGTATCCTGATCCACGCCAAAGACGCGAAACCCGAGGCGCTCGCGGATCTGAGCCTCCACGGGCGCGATGAGTGCCGCGGCCTCCGCCTCACTGTTCGCCTTGGCCGTAATGACGATGTCCGTCTGTCCGGGGTGGGCACGGGTGCCGACGGAGGGGTTGGTCAGGACCATGAGGTCGGGGATCAAGGCATCCGCGGCGCTCTCCCCGATTCCACACGTGCGGACCACGCGGCTCTTGATCACCTCGGCCAGACCGAACCGCCGCTTGAGCAGAGGCAGGACCTCGTGCTCCATGAGGTAGCGCATCTCCGAAGGGACGCCGGGCAGGCTGATGATCAAGCGGTCCCCTTGCTCAACTGCAAAGCAGGGCGCCGTGCCTACCGGGTTGTGTATGATCTCTGCACCCCGTGGGAGGCGTGCCTGGCGGTCATTATTGCTGGTCATCTGATGTCCGCGCTGGCCGAACATGGCGCGAATCTCCTCCAGAAGAGACTCGTCCAGGTACAGATCACGCCCGGTGGCAGCGGCCACGCCCTCTCGCGTCATGTCATCAACCGTGGGGCCGAGCCCCCCGGTGGTGATCACCACATCGGCTCTCTCCAGAGCGCGTGTGAGGACGTCGGTGATGCGTGTGAGGTTGTCACCCACGGTAGTTGTATAGTACAGATTGAGTCCGATAGTGGTGAGTTGTTGGGCGATCCACGCCGAGTTGGTGTCCACGATTTCGCCCAGGAGCAACTCGGTTCCGATGGTAACGATCTCTGCCTGCACGGTGTCGTCTCCTACACGCCAGGTGTCGCTTGCTGGTCCCTTGAGAGGGATACGCAGACTCAGCTAGAGGATGTCGTCCCGACCCAATTGCCTCAGGGTCTCCACGAGCTTGCCGACATCCTGCGCGTGGTCGCGATGAAGCACCAAGAGCGCGTCCCCTGTGTCGACGATGACCAGGTTCTCTACGCCCACGGTAGCGATTGCACGCCCGGCTGTGGAGTGAACGAGATTGTTGCGCGATCCGACACTGAGCGCCGTGCCGCCGATTTGCGCGTTTCCCAGCTCATCCTTGTCGAGAACGTCGTATATCGCCGCCCAGCTCCCTACATCGCTCCAACCCATCTCCACGGGCACCACGGCGACGTTATCCGCATGCTCCATGATGCCGGTGTCGATGCTGACGGGTCTGATCGCTTCCCAGGCGTCCCGCGCCTCAGGCCCAAGGGGGTCGGCTGCACGGCCGACGCGGTCTATCTGCTCCCTGAGCTCGGGCTGTTGTCGCTCAAACTCGGAGAGAATGCGCTCCAGTGTCCAGGTAAAGTAGCCCGAGTTCCAGTAGTAGCGTCCGGTGGCCAGGAACTCGACCGCTCGATCGTAGGCGGGCTTTTCTGTGAACCGCACCACTCGGTAGATGTCCGCATCCTGCTCACGAGCCGCCCAGTCGCCACGTTCGATGTATCCGAATCCCGTCTCTGGGCCCGTTGGAACGATGCCCACGGTTACCAGAGAACCGCATCGCGCCACGACGGTGGAGGCGCAGATAGCGCGGCGGAAGGCCTCTTCATCCTTTACCACGTGGTCGGCGTGTACTGAGACCATTACGGCGGATCCTCCGGACCTCGCGAACAGTCGCACCGCCGCGAGACCGAGGGCAGGGGCCGTGCCACGGGGAGCGGGCTCAACGAACACGTTCTCTTGAGGGATTTCGGGCAACTGTGATGCGATCCAGGGAACGTGTTCGGGGCCGGTGAGGATGCAGATCCGCTCCGGCGGGATCAGCGGCCGTATCCGATCCACCGTGCTTTGGAGCAAGGAGTGTTCGCCGAGCAGCGGCAAGACCTGCTTGGGCGAGGCACGGCGAGAGAGAGGCCAGAGGCGCGTGCCCGAGCCACCTGCCAAAACGGTGATGTAGACATCCGAAAGATCGAGGCTGTGCACGGCGCTCCTCCTGTCACTGGTTCAGCGGGCGAGCACATAGCTCATCTGGTCGACGCGGCGAACCATGCCCTTGAGTTCCATCATGAGCAGAGTACCCGTTACTTCCGAGGCAGGCAGGCCCGTCTGTCGGGCCAGGTCGTCCACGTGTATCGCCTCGGCTCCCAGGTTCTCAAGAAGAAGCGCCTCATTGGCGTTCTCGGGCACCTGGGCGGCCACTTCCCTATGCTCCACGATCATCGTGAGGTTCAGCTCGTTGAGCACGTCTTCGACTGACGTGACGAGCTTGGCCTCCCCGCGCTGAATGGCGTCGTTCGTGCCCGCGGAGGTGCGAGCCTGGATATTCCCCGGGACGGCAAAGGTCTCACGGCCCTGCTCCAGAGCAAACTGCAGTGTGATCAAGGCTCCGCTCTGCCGGTCTGCCTCCACCACGATGGTGCCCAACGAAAGACCGCTGATGATCCGGTTTCGAGGCGGAAAGTTGTGGGCTTCGGGCTTGACGCCTGGCGCATAGTCCGAAATGAGCGCTCCGGACTCGACGATCTCGGACGCCAGCGCACGATGCCTGTACGGATAGACATAATCGAGTCCACTGCCGAGCACGGCAATTGTGCGCCCTCCGGCGTCCAGGGCGGCGCGATGCGCGACGCCGTCGATGCCCAGCGCTAGGCCGCTCACCACCGTCACCCCGTTCTCCGCCAGCCCGCCAGCGAGGCGCTCAGCGATGGTCTTCCCGTAGCCGGTAGCATTGCGAGTGCCGACAACGGCCACAGCGAACTCATCGGCCGGGAGCAGGCTCCCGCGCACGTAGAGCAGGGCAGGCGGCTGATCGATTTCCCGCAACAGGCGAGGATAGTCCGGTGACTCCCACGTGACTACCCCGATGCCGAGTTGCTGGAGGCGCTCCAACTCGCTATCCAAGTCGATTCGCGATCGCAGGTAGAGCAGCTTTTCCACGGCGCCCTGGTTCAGCCCCGAGGCACGCAAAGAAACGGCACTGGCATGCCAGGCCGTTTCCAGATCGGTAAAATGGTCCAGCAGGGTTCGCAGACGCACGGGTCCGATGCCCGGCACCAACTGAAAGCCGATCCAGTACCTGATGTCGCTCAAGGCTCGGACCCCCCGGCAGCCGCCCTAGTCGATCAGGCCCTCCGGTATGCGAACCGTCATGGTCCCTGCTTCAAGATCGATGGCGCTTATAACATCGCGGATGGCCGGCAGGAGTATTTCTCCGGCTGGCCCATGGACAACGTAGACGTCGTTTGCCCCGGTCTCGAGAACGCCTGTCACCTCGCCCAGACGTTGGCCGTCCTCTCTGAACACCTCCAGCCCTTCGATCTGATGCTGATAGTATTCGCCCTCACCGAGGGGCAGTGCGTTCCCCTGGTCCACATAGAGGAACAAGCCTCGCAGCTGCTCGGCCGCGTCGCGATCGGCCACTCCGTCCAGAAGGAGCAAGGCAAACCCCTTCATCTGGCGAGCCCCTCTGAGGGTATAGCGCCGCCGCTCAGGGCCAACGTAGAGGTGATCCAGATCCTCAAAACGATCTGGATTCTCCGTCTCTACGCGCACCTTGAGCTCGCCGCGCAGCCCGCGGGGAGCCACGATCTGTCCGACCACCAGATACGCTGCGTCTCTCTCTTCTGGCGTGCTGCTCCGGCGTGAACTCCGGGCCCGAGCCTGGCTCATACGATGTCGAGCACGACTCGGCGGCGCCCCTGGATGGTGCCCGCGACCTGCAGCAGTGCTCGCATGGCGTTCGCCACGCGCCCCTTGCGCCCGATCACCCAGCCCTTGTCATCCTGTGCGACGTAGAGCTTGAATATGACCGCCTGATTGCCGCGCACTTGCTGTACGCGGACCTCATCGGGGCTGTCTACCAGTTCCTTGGCCATGTACTCGACGAGTTCGCGCATGCCGTCCCTCCCGTTCGATGGTGATACCGGTGAGCTCAGGCCTGTGCGGGGCTTTCCGCCATGACCTCTTCGAGCGTCTTTTCTCCGCGATGAACGGCCATAACCTCGGTCTTTTCCAGCAGGCGATTCACAGCGTCTGAAGGCTGCGCGCCACGCTTGAGCCAATGCAGAGCCCGCTCACGATCGACCACGATGGTGTTCGGCTCCGTACGCGGGTTAAAGTGACCGATCGTCTCAATGAACCGCCCGTCACGCGGGCTTCGCTGGTCGGCAACCACGATGCGATAGCTGGGCTGACGTATGCTACCGACCCTGAGCAGTCGAATTCTAACCATGCTTCCTTCCTTCTGGCTTGATCTATCCGAGTCTATATCGCCTGAAAAGCGGTCAGCGGAGCCTCGGCATAAGGCCGCGCATACCGCGCCCGCTCTGCAGTTGCTTCATCATCTGCTGCATTTGCTCGAACTGGCGCAGCAGATTGTTCACTTCCTGAACGCTGGTGCCACTTCCGCGGGCGATGCGACGCCTGCGGCTGGCGTTGATGATTCGAGGCGCCCGGCGCTCCTGAATGGTCATCGAGCTGATGATCGCCTCGGTCGTCTTGAGTCCCCGCTCCGTTGCATCGCTTGGCAGTTGCTTGGTGACCTGCGACATCCCTGGAATCATCTCAAGGAGATCGTTCAAAGGCCCCATGCTCTTGACGGCGTGCAGTTGCTCGATAAAGTCCTCCAGCGTAAATGCCGACGAACGCATCTTACGCTCTAGGTCCGCAGCCTGCTTCTGATCGAAGGTCGCCTCAGCTCGCTCGATCAGCGTGAGCATGTCACCCATGCCCAGGATACGCGAAGCCAGGCGGTCCGGATAGAAGGGCTCCAAGTCCGTCGGCTTTTCGCCGCTGCCCATGAACTTTATCGGCACGCCAGTGACTGATCGAGCGGAAAGCGCCGCTCCGCCGCGGGCATCACCGTCGACCTTGGTAAGGAGAAGGCCCGTCACGCCGATGCGCTTGTTGAACTCTTCCGCCACGGCGACTGCTTCCTGACCGGTCATAGAGTCCACAACGAGCAGGCACTCACGAGGTGAAGTGAGCTCACGAATGGACTCGAGTTCGCTCATCATCGTGTCATCGATCTGCAGCCGTCCGGCCGTATCAAGCAGAACAGCCGTGTAGCCCTCACGCCTGGCGCGATCGACACCGTTCCTGCAGATGCGCGGCGGTGCGACGCGGTCGCCCTCGCTGTGTACCGTGATGTCGATGGCGCGCCCCAGGGTCTCCAGTTGCTGAATAGCTGCCGGGCGATAGGTATCTGCAGCGACCAACAACGGACGATGACCCAGCTTGCGAAGATGCACAGCGAGCTTGGCCGCCATCGTGGTCTTGCCCGAGCCCTGCAGGCCTACCAGCATCAACACGACGGGGGGCGTGCCCCCCAGATCCAGCTTGGCCGGCTCGCCGAGAAGCGAGATCAACTCCTCGTGGACGATCTTGATGACCATCTGAGCGGGCGTGAGAGATCGGATCACACCCTCGCCAATGGCGCGTTCCGCTACCCGATCCGTAAAGTCCTTGACGACACGGTAGTTGACGTCCGCCTCAAGTAAGGCCAAGCGTACGTCGCGTAAGCCGGTTTTGACGTCCGTTTCGGAGAGCCGCCCCTTGCCCGATAGCTTGCGGAAAGCCTCCTGGACTTTGTCAGATAGAGATTCGAACATGACCCCTGCCTGTATCGCGCAACTCCAATCGCACTATTCTATAGTGCCCAGGGCTTGGCGTCAAACCCGGGTGGAGCACGCTTGGCGGAAGGGGACGCGCCCGGCTAACCCACCTCTTCTTCCTCTGTGCTGGAGGCCATCACGCGAGCCACGCGGGGCGCTGCAGTATGCACAGTAATGCCCTGATGTACGCGCATGTCCTGGCCATTTGCCCGTGAGAGGGCGGCCACCACTCGCCAGGTCACGGTGCCGTCGTCGGTCGCAAACGTGGGGCGCCACTGCTGGGGGACGTCGAACGCAAAGTCATACAAACGCTTCTCTCCCAAAGAGAAGCGGACGTCAGTACCAAGGTCGGCCTCGTCCTCAAGCCATACGTAGGTAGTGCCCTGTCCCCCTGGCTGGCTCTCGCCGCGATAGCGGCCCGTGTCGGCATTCCAACCGTTGATGTACACGATCGTGTCGTTACCCAGCGGGTGGTTCTCCACCCTCAGAAGCATGGCCCGGATCTCCGTCGCCGCAAAGTCCTCGGACGGGCTGACGATCACGCGGCCGCGAATGGTTTCTCCCTCAGAGAACGTCGTGTGTTGCAGTGCCAGGGCCAACTCGCCAGCGACAGAGGACGTCGTCACACGCTCGGCATGCATGCCTGCCCCTGTGGCGACACTCGAGCGAACCAGCATCTCGGTGTGCGCCTGCCCCAGAGGCTGAGCTGTTCCGTCCACGCGAGCGGATAGCGTCCAGCGAACCGCGCAGCCATAGCCATGGTGTGTGGGCACCGGGTCATCCGGGAGCACCAGACGGAAGGGGTAGCGCACCGGCATGTTGCGCCGGAGAAGGCCCGATGGCACGATGGGCAGTTCCTGCATGTGGAGAGTCTTGGTGCTGCGAACGAGCTCGGCCTGGGAGCCGTCAGCTTCGTTGCTGACCTCATGGACAAACATGGCTCGGCAGGTCAGGTACACGCTGCCGCCATTGATACGGCTGTTGCGCTTGGAGTTGATGACCAGGTAGCCGCTGATCGCCTCGCCGCTAACGTAACCCTCAGGGTGCTCAGCGACGTCTATATCCACCGACGTTTCGCCGTCACGAGAGGGCAGAAGGTGCCCGGCAAACCCACCGGCGGCCGCACCGAACAGGGCGCCACAGATTCCGCCGACCAACAGGCCAGCGAACCCGCGGTTGGCTGCCCCGCCGATTAGGCCAATGAGCAGAAACAGCACGCCTCCGGCCACGACGCCGAGCACTATGTTCTCGTCGGCCAGTTGCAGTACCGGCGCGATCCTCGGATGCCGCTCGGCGCGGTCGAGTACTGCATCCAGCCAAGCTCGTACCTTCTGCATCATGGCACCCTCCTCTGTCGTACGCGGCGCGCTGTACGGAGGCTGCGCGACATGGCCTCGTGCACCCAGCTCTCATACGGCGCAATCGTCGATGCCATTATAACACGCTGGCGAAACATGCAAAAGGAGAAACGCCACCCACAACGCCTTCAGTTAGGCTGTGTGATTGACTCACGCGGGACGCCACCATAAGATGGGACGGCGGTCAACGATGATCCAGGAGGTGAGAGATGTCCAGGCTCCGTTTTCCGGCGGATTTCGCGTGGGGCTCTGCCACAGCCTCGTTTCAGATCGAAGGGGGTGTCGAGGAGCGCGGCCAGTGCATATGGGATGATTTTTGCCGCTGGCCCGGCAAGGTATTCGAGGGCGACAACGGTGATGTGGCCGTCGATCACTACCACCTTTACAGAGCGGACGTAACCCTCATGGCGCGGCTGGGGTTTCGAGCCTACCGTTTCTCGGTCTCCTGGCCCCGCATCCTCAAGGAGGGCATAGGTGAGGTCAACGATGTCGGCCTTGACTATTACAGCCGCCTGGTAGACGAGCTTCTCGAGGCTGGCATCGAGCCTTATGCCACACTCTACCACTGGGACCTGCCGACGGCGCTGCAGCGTGTGGGCGGTTGGGCGTCAAGGGATACGGCCTCCCGGTTCGTCGAGTATGCCCGAATCGTGGCCGATCGCCTTGGTGATCGTGTGCACCACTGGATCACCCACAACGAGCCGTGGGTGGTTGCCATGGTGGGTAACCTCTATGGTACGCATGCGCCCGGATGGGAGGATCCCGGCCTCGCACTACAGGTGGGCCACCACCTGCTCCTGTCTCATGGACTGGCCGTGCCGGTCATCCGGCAGGCTAGCCCGGGCAGCCAGGTGGGTATTACGCTCAACCTGTATCCGACCTATCCAGCCACAACGAGCGCGGAGGATCTGGATGCCGCACGCATTCAGGATGGCTTCTCCAACCGGTGGTTCCTCGATCCGGTCTTCAAGGGCCACTATCCCGAGGATATCTGGGCCTTGGCGGGGGCTCAGGTTCCTCGCGTCGAGCAGGCCGACCTGTCGATCATCTCTCGGCCGATCGACTTTCTGGGTATCAACTACTACTCACGGCATCTGGTCGCGAGCGATCCATCCGGACCCATGGGCGTTCAAACCCTGCATCCAGAGGGTGAGTACACCCAGATGGACTGGGAGGTGTACCCGCAGGGCCTGACCGATATCCTCACCCGCGTATACGCCGACTATTCCCCGCGGGCGATCTATGTAACCGAGAACGGCTGTGCCTACGAGGATGTATTGACCTCCGATGGCCAGGTACACGACGCCAAGCGTACTGCCTATCTGAGGGCGCACTTTGCGGCTGCACACAAGGCCATTGCCCAGGGGGTTCCACTGCGGGGCTATTTCGTCTGGTCACTCATGGACAACTTTGAGTGGGCCTATGGGTACAGCCGGCGGTTTGGCATCGTGTATGTGGATTTCCAGAGCCTCAGGCGCTACCCGAAGGACAGTGCGCTCTTTTGCCAGTCGGTAGCGCAGGAGAATGCCGTAGTCCTGAATTGAGTGCCAGGTTGGAGGGTGCGATCTATGGAGCGTAACGAGCTCAAGAAACGCGTGTGCGAGGCGATCGATGCCCGTCGCGATACCATCGTTTCGATCGGCGAAGATATTCGCCTGCATCCCGAACTGGGCTACAAAGAGGTTCGGACGGCTGCGATCGTGAGCGAACACCTCGGCCGGCTCGGTGTGCCGCACGAAACCGGGCTGGCGATCACCGGGGTAAAGGGAGTGCTCGACGGCTGCTCACCCGGGCCGACTATTGCGTATATGGGCGAACTGGACTCTATCGTGGTGCCGGAGCATCCGGACGCCGATCCGGTGACAGGTGCAGCCCATGCCTGTGGACACAACGCGCAGATCGCCAATCTCCTGGGCGTGGCGTACGGGCTTGTCGAGGGCGCTGTCATGCCTGACTTGGCGGGAAGAGTGGCGTTGATGGCGGTGCCCGCTGAGGAGTACGTCGAGGTCGGGTATCGGCTTGCGCTAAAGGAGCAGGGCATAATCGAGTTCCTGGGGGGCAAGCCGGAACTCGTCCGGCTGGGCGCCTTTGACGACGTTGACATGGCCATGCTGACGCACCAGGCATCGCGCGAAACGGGCAAGCTCAGCGTGGGCGGCCCTACGAACGGGTGCGTGGTCAAACTCATAACCTACATAGGCCGAGCGTCTCACGCCGGGGGCGCGCCGCACCGCGGAGTCAATGCGCTCAAGGCTGCTACGCTGGCTCTGCAGGCCATCGACATGCTGAGGGAGACCTTTCAGGATGACGACCATATCCGCGTGCATCCCATCATCACACACGGTGGCGATCTGGTGAACGTCATACCCGCCGACGTGCGCCTGGAGACCTACGTGCGGGGCGCCTCCGTGGACGCGATCGTGGAGGCAGCTAGCAAGGTAGACCGGTGCCTGCGGGCCGGCGCGATGGCTCTGGGTGCCACGGTGCGAATTCGGACTCTTCCGGGCTACTTGCCTCGGAAGCCGGCCACGGCGCTCGCCAAGCTCTACAGGGCGAATGCCATCGACCTGGTCCGCGCTGATGGCTGGTGGGACTCGGCGTTCGGAGCCGGATCCACAGACATGGGTGATATCAGCCACATCATGCCCGCAATCGAGGCTCAGGCCGCAGGCTTTTCAGGGACGGGCCACGGCGCGGACTACCTGCCGTCCGATCCGGAGGTGGCGTACATCATCCCGGCAAAGGCGGCCGCCATGACTCTGGTCGACCTTCTCGCCGAGGGTGCCGGCAGTGCCCGGGAGATGCTCGTCGCGTCCACCCCAGAGATGACCAGAGGCGAGTACCTTGCCTTCATGCGTAGCCTGGATGCAGACGAGACCTGGAAGGCTGAGTAGACTCAACTGGCAGGGCGCAGGGGAGCTTCGGCCGCCCTGCGCCCTGCCCACTAGAGCTTGTACCCGATCGTCCTCAAGAGGTCCTTGCGCCAGGCTACGTCCTCAGGTCCTTCCACTCCCCGCGGCGAGGCCCCGTCCACAACGCCCATGATTCCACGGCCTTGCTCAGTCTGCGCCAGGACGACCTGAACGGGGTTGGCTGTTGCGCAGTAGATCCGGCAGACTTCAGGGACACCCTTGATGGCATTGAGCACGTTGACAGGGTAAGCCCCCTCGGCGAGAAAGATCACGAACGCGTGCCCGGCGGAGATCGCCAGTGCGTTCTGTTCAGCGAGCTTTGTCAGGGTGTGGTCGGTACCGCTGGAGCGCACAAGGCAGGCGCCCGAGGCTTCGCAGAAGGCAAGTCCGAATTGGATGCCCGGTACGGCAGCTGCAAGCGCCTCGTGGAGATCCTCTACGGTCTTGATAAAGTGCGCCTGTCCGAGTATGACGTTCACGTTCTCCGGCTTGTCAATCGAAACGAGTTCAAGCTGCATGTTGCTCCTCCTGAATGGGGGGCAAGGCCAGGAACGGCGCTAGAGGGCCTGGGTCACCCCGCGCGGATGGGCAACCAGGTGGTCTGGCCGGCGGAGACGTTGAACTCCTCTGTGTAGAGCCGGCCCTGGTACCAGATCTCCGCCGTCCATGCGCCCGCAGGTAGATCCCCCACGGCAAAGTTTTCCGTCCATTCGGGATCTGGATTGACGTAATCGAGCGGGTACGTGAAAGTCTCCAGCGTCGCACCCGCCGCGGACGTCAGGACGATCTTGGTCTCTGTGTCGACCAGGTTTCCCCGCGAGTCCAGGAGCGCGCCGGCGAGCGTGCCTCGGCCTTCCAGTGGCCGGTACCACAGCTCGGGGTTGGCCGTATACCCATAGTCATTCTTGCCGATGCGGACCTCCGTGTGCAAGTGAGGAGCCTCGGCATCGCCGCTTGCCCCGACCAGGCCGATCTGCTGACCGAGGGAGACGGTTTGCCCGATGGCTACCTGAACGGCGGAGAGGTGCCCAAAGACCGCATAGACGGGTCTTCCCTGGAAGCGCTGGTCCAGTTGCAGGATGATGAGCTGCCCGTAGAAACCCGGGCGGGCCCCGTAGACGTGCTGTTCGTCGCTGCCCGCAGCCACCACAACACCGGAAGCGGGGGCCAGCACGGGCGTGCCTTCCGGATTGACCATTTCGACACCATAGTGCACGGGATACGAGCCATCCATGCGCGATCCGTAAGGGTAGTATCGTGCTATGCGCAGCTCTGCCGGAGCGGCGATGGGCCTCTCCAGCCAATAATGATCCCGCCGGATGGCATCGACCGGTTTGAGTGTGGGCGCTGTTGAGATCTGAAGGGTAGGGGTGGCGCTCTCTTGCGGTGGCATGCTCTCGCCGATCGGGGAACCTGCACCTGCCGGATGTGAGTCGACCGGAGGCTGAGCGGCCTCGTCCGAAGGCGCGCCCGCCTCGGCGATTGAGAGGCCGGCAAGCTTGCTTTCGATGAACGCCTGGATGCGGTTAGGCGCTTGATCGGGCTCGCGCGTGAGAACCGTACCAAGCAGTACAAGCACGAGTACAGCCATTGCCAAGGCGAAGGCCACTTGCCATGTGAGGCCCGGCTTGCGATCCTGTCCCAACATCTCTTGCCTCTCGATGAGCCTGTCTTGCCCGTCATTATAGCATTTGGCGCCTTACGCACAGAAATGGGCCAGGCGCGACCCGCAACGGCCCGCCGATATTCATGCTGCCGAATCCTCGTGAGGGGCTTGCTGAGCGCTGGGTTTCGTCTCATTCGCGCGGTGCACCGTTGGGGTGTATCATCCAATGCTAGCAGGACCCAGCGTGCGGGGCATCGCTGGGTCGCATCTCGTCTGCTACGCTGTTGGGTGAGTGCTCGCGGCAGCGGACAGACGGAGAACAACTGGTCGGAGGGTGACTCATGTCGTTCACGCTTCGCCTGCAACAGCTGCCGCTGTTCCGGGCGCTCCACAGCCGTGACTACCGGTGGTTCTGGCTAGGTCGGCTGGCTGCTTCCGCCACCATGCAGATGAGCGTTGTGGCTCAGGGCTGGCTCGTCTACGCACTGACCGGATCGGGTTTTGCCCTGGGATGGGTGGGTTCCTTTGGGGCCCTATCCACGCTGTTGATCTCCCCCTATGCCGGCGTAATGTCCGATCGTCTGGAACGGCGCCACATCCTATCGGTCACGCGTGCTGGTATGATCGTGAACATGGCCGCGATCACCCTTTTGATCGTAACCGGTCGCATTCAGGTCTGGCATCTGGCGGTGAGTGGCATGCTGGGCGGTGCCCTTGGCGCCTTTATGATGCCCGCGCAGAACGCGCTTCTGGCCGATCTGGTCGATCGATCGACGCTGCTCAACGCGGTCTCTCTCACGGCCGTGGGCATGGGGCTGATGGGCATCTTTGGCGCCTCGGGCGCGGGCCTGATGATCGATGGTTTTGGCGTCTGGTCGGTATATGCACTCATTGCGGTGCTCTACGTCATCGCGCTCTACACCGTCATACAGCTGCCCTTGACGGGTGTTCGCCAGGGCCCGAGGCGTTCCATCGGCCGGGAAATCGTATCGGGACTGGAGTACATCAAGCGCGAGCCGCGACTCCTGGGAGTCATATCGCTGTCGCTGGCGCGAGTGCTCCTCGCCATGCCCTATGGTACGCTGTTGCCGCAGTATGCGGACAAGATCATGGGGCTGGGGGCATCCGGGCTGGGGCTGTTGGCTTCTGCATCCGGCATTGGTGGGCTGATTGCCGCACTGGGCGTGGCTGCGCTCGGGGACTTTAAGAAAAAGGGCCGTCTGCTGCTGATCGCCGGCATGCTGATGGCTGTGGGGCTGATAGTCCTGTCGCTCACGCGCAGCCTTGTGGTTGCCTTCATCCTGCTGATCATGGTGGGTATGGGGAACAACGCCGGCATGGTGGCCAATCAGACCCTGGTGCAGACCTACTGCGAGGACGAGTATCGCGGACGCGTGATGAGCACGTACACCATGCTTTGGGGGCTGACGCCGCTTGGCACGATCCCGGCCGGCGCGCTGGCGGACCATTTTGGCGTGCCAGCGGTGTTCGCCGGGCAGGGCGTGCTCCTCCTGATCATTTTCATGTTGGTGTGGTTCAAGATCTCCGCCCTGCGAACCCTCGAGTAACATCGGGCGGCGCGATGGGCGCCGTTTTTCCCCCACGGGCTTGGCGTCCCTCGCCAGGGCGTGGCGAATGTCAGTGAACCCGCCTCTCCCAGGGGAACGCCAGCCGGTGGGCGTATCCCACGAGATCTAGCCTCGGCTGACCCTCTCGCGCAACCTTCTCACGGGATACACGATGACGCCAGCGACGCCGGCCAGCGCGAACACCCAGGTCATGCCAGGCAAGACAGCCGCGCTGGTTCCCGCGAGTATGGCGTGGATGGTTCCCAGCACGAGCGCGAGATAGTTGAGCCAGTGTATATAGCGCCATGTCTTGTTCCAGCGCGCCCGCGCGAGGGCTGCCGCGGCGGCCAGCATGAACGCGACCAGCGCCGGGGACCCTCCGTAGCGGAAGAACTCGCCGGACGTGTAGGCGGCGGTGAGCACTTGGGGCGATCCCATCACGATCACGAGCAACACGGGATGCAGCGTCAGCAGCAGGAGAGCCGAGAGCGAGACCCAGTGGTGCAGGCGGACAAAAGGCTGGCGATATCGGCGCACCAGCGGGCGGACGTAGGCGGACGAGATGATTGAAAGCACTGCAAACAGGTACCCTACGAGGGCGGCGCCCCTGGCCCAACCGTACAGCCCGGGCGTCTCTGCTGCCGAAAGCAGGATGACCGTGATCGCTACCGCAATCACCAGTACGAGCGCAAAGGCGGTCAGTGGTTTCGATCTCATGGGGTACGCCTCCGTATAGCTAGCTTCCCTCTGTTTCGCCGGCTGTACGCGTAACGAGCCGGCCATCGAAGAACGCCGACACCGCAGAGAATACCTTCTCTCGCTCCGTGTCGACGGTTACGACGTGGGCCGAATGCTCCAGCGTCAGGATCTGCTTGTCTGGAGTGCCCCAGTGACGGAACATGTACTCGGCGGCGTTCGGGGCTAGTGCCGTATCCTGAGTGGAGTGCACGATCAAAGCCGGGACGGAGATGTGGCCGAGCTCCCGCCTAACGCGCCGCTGCAGGTGCCAAAGCTCACCCAGCGCGTGCGTGGACCAGCGGTCATAGTGCCAGAGCATGGTTCGGGCATCGGGAGCCTGCAGACCGCTCGGTCCTTTGGGGAAAGTCGGCTTGATCGCGTGCAAAAGGGGTGCCAGAGGCAATAACTGGTTGCTGACGGCGATGGCCGGCGACAGCAGGGCGAGCCCATGGATCTCCGGGTTCCTCCGTGCCAGATACGCCACGATCAGGGTGCCCAGGCTGAGCCCTGCAGCGAACACGCTCTGGTTCTGGGTTCTCAGGCGGGCCAGCCCTGCCTCGGCCGCCCGGATCCACTCAGGCCAGCGCACTGAATGCAGGTCCGCCAGGGTCGTGCCGTGTCCCGGCAGGAGCGGTGCGAGGCAGTGATACCCCTCTGCCGCCAGTTGCTCCGCCAGGGGGCGCATCTCCGCTGGCGATCCCGTCAGCCCGTGGATCAGCAGACACCCCGCACGACAGTGTTCCGGTCGGAGCTCAAAAGGCTCGGGCGATCCTTTAGTACGGACCTCTCTGCTCACGATACGTCCTCCGCGGGGTACGTCGCCTCACGCCGCCATATGTCCAGCATGAGGTCGTAGCGCTGCAGTGGCATTCCCGTAAAGATGCAGTTGCTGGTGGAAAAGATGTAGCCATAGCCCGCCATGCCCTGAGACAGGGAACGTCGCACATCGGCGGCCACCTCGGCTTCTGAGCCGGAGGTCAGGAGGCCACAGTTGACGTTGCCGATCAACGCCACGCGATCGCCCACCAACTGCTTCACCTGTCCGAGGTCCACACCGGCTTGGGGATCGATGGAGTGCAGTGCGTGCGGACCGGCCTCAACCAGCTCGCTCAGAATCGGCATGATGTTGCCGTCCGTGTGCTTGATGACGTAGAACCCGAGCTCGCGCTGCCCCTGGACGAGTTGCCGCAGGAATGGGCTCACGAATTTGCGAAACATCGGTGGGCTCAGGAAGGGACCCGTGTTCAGGCAATAGTCGGAACACAGAGTGAGGCCGTCCAGACCGCCATGCCGCCGAAGGGCGTGGCACTTTTCCAGCATGGCGTCCACTCGTCGCTGAGCGATATCGAGGGCCTGTTGGGGATGATCGTGTACCCAGGCGCACCAATCCTCCATCTCGCTGCCGCTGGGGATCGAGTAGGTCGCGTCGCCATGAAGGGTGAGGTAGTAGCGAGAGCCGGACTTGTCCCGAATGGCATCGATCAGGCGCAAGGTCTCATCGAGGGTATCCGGGTTGGGGTGGAGAAAGATCGCGTCATGCTCATAGCGTTCCGCCGTCTGCACGTACAGGCCCGCCATCTCGGCGCGGTGCAGCGCTCGCTCGGGCTCGGACATCTGATCCCATTGGTGATACGCCCGCTGGGAAGGGTGCACCTTCCCGAAGGCCTCCATGGTGAGAAAGAAGACGAGCTCGAAGTGGGGCACTCGGCCCACCAGAGGCCGACGCTCTAGCGCTGCGATGAAGCGTTCACGCGGAGTCATAGTCGCCATGGGTACCCTCACTCTGCGGCCTGTACCTGCAAGATAGTGGCCGGGCGCGAACCTGTCAATGGCTGCCGATGGCTACCGGGCCGGTGATTCGGCCGACAGTCGGGCGCGGGCCTTACCACCTGCAGACGGCGGCTCTCGTGGAGGGGCAGCCGGAGGGAACCGGCCGCTACCTGACGTCGACACCACGAACGAGCCGGGCTGACTCGATCGAGTCAACCCGGCTCTCTCCGTGCGGCGGTTGCGCTACAGGTCGCTGAGTTGGAAGGTAATGGACGCGGAGAGCGTCTCTCCGGGCTCCAGGATCGTCAGGTGTGCGGCATCCTGCAGTCCCTGGGCATACAGGTTGTGCGCATCGGTAGAGCACGACTGATTCTCTACGCAGAAGAACGGCATGCCCTTGGGCACATAGATCACGCTGTGCGTGAAAAAGTCATCGGCATACAGGGTGAGGGCTTTGCCAAGGCTGTGATACCGGATCACCTGGGGCTTGGCCCGCTCCAGGCCAAAGAAGACGTCGTCCAGCTCAAGTTCGGAGATCGGCTTTGGTGTGCGGAGGTCCGCAGGCCCGTTGGCGATGTCGATCAGACGCCCCGACGGAATCTGCGTCTCGTGCTCCATCCACTTGGTGGCCGGGCACTCGATCGTAACGCTTTCTCTTGGACCATATACGTTAAACGTTGGGTGGATGGCCAGCCCAAAGGGCAGCCGGTACACCGCATCGGTGTTGGACACGGTAAAGTCCATGTGCATGGTCCGCGGCTCCAGGCGGTAGACGAGCTCCAGAGTGTTCTCGATCGGGAAGCGCTCGTACATGGGAGTTCCTGGAACGCACTTGATCGAGGTGCGGACCGAGATGCTGGATTCGCCCTCCACCGGCTCATCCACATCCCATACGGCACGCTGCACCAGGCCGTGCATAAAGTGCGTGCGCTCGTTGGGCTCAAAGGTAAAGACGCGCCCGTCAAAGGTAAACGTCGCGTTCTTGACCCGGTTCGGCATGGGATACAGAATCGGGCTGCCCATGATCCGCTTCTGACCATCTCTCTCAAAGGCGCCGAACATGTACTCCCGTCCGCCTACCTGAAAGCTGTAGGGGTTGCATCCCTGGGTGGGCGCAAAGGCGAGAGAAACGCTATCGGCGGGGTCATCGGCCACCAGGCCCATCTTGAGTGCGGGGAGCCCGGTGTTTGGATCGGTCTCGTAGCTGTGTGTATACTGTGGCATGATACCTCCTGGTATGCTGGCCTCCATCGGTGTGGCCGCTGTGCCTGCATTATACACGCAATCGGCCAGCTGGGAACGCAAGGCGGGATTGGGCAGATGCGCATCACCTCAATAGAGCCCGTGATCGTGCACGTGAATCACCGGGGGGACTGGGTCTTTATCCAGGTTCACACGGACGCCGGACTGACGGGCTTGGGGGAAGCAAGCCACAGTGGGAACGATGCGCTTCTGGTGCAGGTGTTGTCCCAGTATCAGGAGCGACTGCGTGGCGAGGATCCCAGGAGGATTGGCGCGATCCGGGCCTGGGCAGCCAGGGGTGATCTGGGCCGCGTACGCCGCACGGCCTGGAGCGGCCTTGAGCAGGCTCTGTGGGATCTCCTGGGGCAGTCCTTGGGGGCTCCCATTCATGCCCTCATGGGAGGTGCCGTGCGTGAGCGCATTCGGCTGTACGCGAACATAAACAGGCATGTCGAGGCTCGCTCTCCGGAGGCGTTCGCTATCGCGGCAGCGGCCGCTGTCAGCGAGGGCTTTACGGGCATAAAGCTCGCCCCGTTCGATGAGGTCTCGGGCGCCAGCCGCAGGCGAACAGCCACGGATGCACCATGGCGCCTGGGCATCCAGCGCGTGCGTGCCGTTCGCGAGGCCATCGGACCGGGCGTCGAACTGATGGTCGATTGCCACGGCCGGTTCGATGCCGGGGACGTCCGGCAGGTGGCGCAGGAGTTGGCGGCTCTCGATGTGCTGTGGATCGAGGAGCCGGTGCCGGACACGCAGTTGGAGGCACTGTCTCATCTCACCGGGCAACTGCCAGTCGCGACCGCCGCGGCGGAGAATGTGTACGGCATCGAGGGCTTTGCCCCGTTCTTCTCTTCTCGGGTCGTTGATGTGCTGATGCCAGACGTCAAGCACGATGGGGGGCTGCTGGAGACCAAGATCATCACGGAGGCGGCCCGGATGGCCGGGCTGCTGGTGGCGCCGCATAATCCCTCGGGCCCCGTTTCCACTGCAGCCACGGCTCAGGTGGCCAGCACGTTGACGGACCTGATGTTCCTGGAATACGCCTGGGGCGAGGCAAGCTGGCGAGCCGACTTGATGGATCCACCCGAACGGATCGAGGAGGGATATCTGCTT
>Ga0123332_1001042_pt1 | contig 27701 bp, 19 predicted proteins | sample BioC12SIPDNA_4_FD_89958 | JGI IMG/M metagenome (GOLD analysis project Ga0123332, IMG submission 89958) | Anaerobic biogas reactor microbial communites from Washington, USA - Biogas_R2_A C12 SIP DNA | ecosystem: Engineered > Bioreactor > Anaerobic > Unclassified | place: Washington, USA... | reverse complement strand
GCCGGTGGTGCCCGCACTGCGCCTCGCCCGAACCGTGGCGGACCAGGCCGGACTCCACAGCGCGGCGCGGTCGGAGAACCTGCGCGGCGCGATGGTCGTCGCGCCCACGGCGGCACCGTCGGTGCAGGGGGTCCGCTGCGTCGTGGTGGATGATGTGATCACCACCGGCGCGACCCTGGCCGAGGCGGCTCGCGCCCTGCGCGTGGCCGGCGCCGCAGAGGTCCTGGCGGCCACCGTCGCGGCGACCCGACGGAGGCCCCGACAGCCCTGACGAAACGGTCACGTCGGAGGGCACGGCGCCCGTGAGGCGGCCCACCCGGCCGGCGCGGAGGCCCGGGCAGAGCGCCCACCGGTGGCAACAGGGGGAGGTGGCGCACGACATACGGCACCCGACTGTCTTTCCCGGAGGAACCGGGCTAGTGTCTATTTATGGGACGCCCCCAGCGCCGCACGGTCACCCGACGAGGTGACCACAGCCGCTGTGGGAGGCGCCCGGGAAGCCGCCTTGAGGAGGTGGTGCCGGACGGGTAGAGGGCCGAGACAGCCCATGGTTCAGCACTGTTCTGCAGCTCGAGGAGGATCCTATGGAAATCACCGTGACCGGCCGGAAGAAGACGGTGTCCGACCGCTTCCGCCGCCACCTGGAGGAAAAGCTCGACAAGATCCCGCAGCTCGCGCCGCGGGTCTCCCGGACCGACGTGGTGCTCACGCACGAGAGCAACCCGCGGCAGTCCAAGGAGAGCGAGCGCGTGGAGATCACCTGCTACATCAAGCGGACCGTGGTCCGCGCCGAGGCCTGCGCCGACGAGGAGTATGCCGCCCTCGACCTGGCGATGACCCGACTCCTGGAGCGCCTCCGCCGGTCCAACGACCGCCGCCGGATCAGTCACACCGGCAAGCACCGCAAGCCCTCCGTGGCCGAGGCGACCTTCGGGTTGCCGACCGACCCGCTGCCCACCACGCCGCCGTCCGAGGAATCCGTGAACGGCGTGCCCGACGACCCGGAGGAGGCAGTCGCCCAGGCTCTCGGCACCGAGGGGAACAGCCCGATCGAGCTGCGTGAGAAGGTGCACGCCTCCGAGCCGATGTCCACCGGGCAGGCGCTGAACCAGATGGAGCTCGTCGGGCACGACTTCTACCTCTTCCACGACGTCGACACCGACCAGCCGAGCGTCGTCTACCGCCGTCGTGGGTGGTCCTACGGCGTGCTGCGACTGTCCTCCGCCAGCGGCGACAGCGAGGAGGAGTCTGCCGAGGAGCAGACCGCCGCCGTCGGGTGACCGACAGTTAGGCGCCGTCGGGTGACCGACAGTCAGGCGCCGTCGGGTGACCGACCGCACGAACGCACGACGAGGGTCCCGACACTGTCGGGGCCCTCGTCTATGTTCGGCGTATGCGTGCTGAGCTGACCGCTGGACAGGCGCGGCGGATCGCGCTGGCCGCCCAGGGCTTCACCGACCCGCGGCCGGAGGTCCCGACGATGCGGCACGTCCAGCGGGTGATCGACCGCGTGCAGGTGGTGCAGATCGACAGCGTCAACGTGGTGACCCGCAGTCAGTACCTGCCGTTCTACTCGCGGCTCGGCCCCTACGACACGGCGCTGCTGGACCGGGCCCGGGACGGCAGTGGTCCTCGGTCGAGATCTCCTCGGCGGTTGGTCGAGACCTGGGCGCACGTCGCGAGCCTGGTGCCGCCGGAGACCTGGCCCTACCTGGGCTTCCGGATGGCGCAGGCCGACGAGGACTCGTGGAGCCGCCGCGTGGTGCGCGAGCACCCTGGCGTGCTGGAGACCGTTCGCGACGTGGTCCGAGAGCGAGGGCCCCTCACGGCCCGGGAGGTCGACGCGCTCGTCGAGACGGCCGAGGAGCGCAGCCGGGAGAACTGGGGCTGGAACTGGTCGCTGGTCAAGGAGTGCCTCGAGCACCTGTTCTGGGCGGGGGCGATCGTGAGCGCCGGCCGCAACAGCCAGTTCGAGCGGCGGTATGCCGATCCCTCCTGGGTGCTGCCACCCGAGGTGCTCGCCCGTGGCCCCGGTCAGCCGCACGCGCCGGACCGGGTCGAGTCCGCGGTGGAGCTGATGCGACGGTCGGTGCGGGCCCACGGCATCGGCACGGCGACGGACCTGCGCGACTACTTCCGGCTGCGGCAGGCGATGGCCGGTCCGGCGCTGGCCGAGCTGGTCCGGCTGGGCGAGGTGGAGCAGGTGCGGGTGCGTGGCTGGGACCAGCCGGCCTATCTCGACCCGACCGCGCGACGCCCGCGCACGGTCCGGGCACGTGCCCTGCTCAGCCCGTTCGACTCTCTCGTCTGGGAACGGGCCCGCACCGAGCGGATCTTCGGCTTCCACTACCGCATCGAGATCTACGTGCCCGAGCCCCAGCGCGTGTTCGGCTACTACGTGCTGCCGTTCTTGCTGGGCGACGAGCTGGTCGGCCGGGTGGACGTCAAGGCCGACCGCGCTGCGGGACGACTGGTCGTCCGGCGGGTGCATCTTGAGCCGGAGGCGCCCCCTGGGACCCGGGAGGAGCTCGCAGAGGAACTGGAACTGCTGGCCGGGTGGCTGGGTCTGGAGCGCGTCGAAGCCGCCTGATCACGCGGCGTCGGGTGGATGGACTCACGTCACCGGGTGAGCGCGGGAACCACCGTGGACGTCACCCGGAGGGTACCGACCGTTCACCGACGACACGCCTCAGGGTCTTCCCAGGTGTCACCGCCGAGGGTTAAGGTCCGCCACATGCCCCCGTCAACCGGTGGCTCGTCCCGTGTCGGATCCTTCGAAGGAATGAACATGTCACGACTCAACCGACGGACGCGTGCGGCGCTGGCCGCGACGTTGTCCGTCGCTATTGCCGGGGCGCTTGCCCCGGGTGCGGCCACCGCGCTCAGTCCCCAGGTGTCCCCCGCCCCCGCCGCGCCGCTCCCTGCGGCGAACGCCCCCGCCGCCCTCGACGACCTGATTTTCAGTGAATACACCGAGGGGACCGGTCAGAACAAGGCCGTTGAGTTCTATAACGGAACCGGGGCTGAGATCGACCTCTCGGGCTACGTCCTGGAGCAGTACAGCAACGGAAGCCTGAGCGCGGGCCTCACGTTCTCGCTGGTGGGGACGGTGGCTGATGGCGACGTCTTCGTCTTCTCGCACTCCGCCGCCGCACCGGAGCTCCTCGCCGTGGCGGACCAGACGACCGGGTCTGGGCTGTTCAACGGGAACGACGCGCTCGTGCTGCGTGGGCCCGAAGGGCAGGTCGTCGACTCCTTCGGGCAGGTAGGCGTCAATCCCGGCACGGCCTGGGGCACACCGCCGACGGTAACCGCTGACGCGACACTGCGTCGCATGGCGTCCGTCTGCGCCGGGGACACGGTCCCGGATGACGCTTTTGAGCCGGCCGACGAGTGGGTCGGCTACCCCATGCATACCTTTGACGGGTTCGGCACGCACGCGACGGACTGCGACGGTCCCCAGGCTCCGGTGATCAATGAGATCTCCGTCGACACGGTGAGCACCGACATCGAGTTCCTCGAGATCTTCGGGGAGCCGGACACCGACTACTCGGACTTGAGCATCCTGCAGATCAAGGCCGACAACCCGCACGGGATGGCCGGTCAGGTGCTCACCGTCTATCCCGTGGGAACCACCGATGCGGACGGCTTCTGGCACGTGGACCTGCCCCTGAACGCCCTGCAGAACGGGTCGATCTCGCTACTGCTTGTCTCCGGCAACACAAGTGCGCCTGGGACGGTAGTGGACACCGACCTTGACGGCGTCATCGACGCCCCAGCATGGGACGCAGTGCTGGACGATGTCGCCATCGTCGACGGGGATGCAGGTGACCTTGCCTACTCCGACACAGTGCTGGCCCCGGGCTTCGGCGGCAACACCAACCAGGTGGGTGGCGCCTCACGGATCCCGGACGGGGCAGACACTGACACCACCGCGGACTGGGTGCGCAACGCCTTCAACAAGGCCGGATTCCCCGGCTTCGACGTGACCCCGGCTCCGGGCGAGGCCTGGAACACGCCAGGTGCGCCCAACGAGGTCTACGAGGAGGAGCCCCCGCCGCCCGGTGGCGAGTGCGGTGACCCCGCCACGCTGATCGGTGCGGTCCAGGGTGAGGGCGACGTCACCCCGATCCCGGGCCCGGTCACCATCGAGGGCGTCGTGGTCGGCGACTTCCAGTCCGGTGGCTTCAACGGTTTCTTCGTGCAGGACGGTGGCGACGGCAACCCGGCGACCTCCGACGGCATCTTCGTGTTCGCGCCAGGCGGCGTCGAGGTCGCGGTCGGTGACAGCGTGCGCGTGACCGGGACGGCAGGTGAGTTCAGCGGGCAGACCCAGATCAGCGGGTCGCTCACGATCAACGTCTGTGACTCGGGCGTCGACCTCCCAGAGCCGACCGTCTTGGAGTTCCCGCTGACCGACGCTGACAAGGAGACCGTGGAGGGGATGTACGTCACCTTCCCGGCCGACCTGTCGATCCTGGAGTACTTCAACTACGGCCGCTTCGGCGAGGTTGTCGTCGGCACCGGCCTGGACACCGACCGCCAGTTCCAGCCCACCGCGCTGGCCCTGCCGGACTCTGCGGAGGCCGTGGCGGTGCGGGACCACAACGCCGACAACCGCATCACGATCGACGACGGGCTGAGCGCGCAGAACCCCGACGACCTGCGGCACCCGGCCGGCGGCGAGTTCACCCTGGAGCACACCTTCCGCGGCGGTGACACCATCACCGACCTGACTGGAGTGATGGACTACCGCTTCGACCTCTACCGGATCCAGCCCACCGAGGACGCCGTGTTCACGCAGGCCAACCCCCGTCCGACGGAGGTGCCGGAGACCGGCGGCAGCACGATGACGGTCGCCTCCTTCAACGTGCTGAACTACTTCACGACGCTCAACAGCCGCGGGGCGAACACGCCTGAGGAGTTCGAGCGGCAGGAGGTCAAGATCGTCGCGGCACTGGCCGAGCTGGACGCCGACGTCGTGGGTCTCATCGAGATCGAGAACAACGACGACCTGGCAGTGCAGACGCTGACCGCGGCGCTCAACGAGGAAATCGGCACGGACACCTACGACTACCTCGAGACCGGGACCATCGGCACGGACCAGATCACGACGGCCTTCATCTTCAAGCCGTCCGCGGTCACCCCGGTCGGTGACTTCGCCACCCTGACGACCGCGGACGACCCGCGCTTCCTGGACGACAAGAACCGTCCGACCCTGGCGCAGACGTTCGAGGAGAACGCCACCGGTGAGCAGGTGACCGTGGCGGTCAACCACCTGAAGTCCAAGGGCTCCGACTGCCTCGACGTGGGTGACCCGACCGACCCGTGGGCGGGCAACTGCAACGGGGTGCGCACCGACGCCGCAGTGGCGATGGTCGACTGGCTGGCCGGTGACCCGACCGGTACGGGTGCCGAGAACACGCTGATCATCGGTGACCTCAACTCCTATGACAAGGAGGACCCGATCAACGTCTTCCTCGACGCCGGCTACTCCGACCTGCTCCTGGACCACCAGGGCGAGGAGGAGTACTCCTACGTCTTCGACGGCCAGCTGGGCTACCTCGACTACGCGATGGCCAACGAGGCGCTGTCCGCGAAGGTGACCAGCACCGAGGCGTGGAAGATCAACGCCGACGAGCCGAGCGTCCTGGACTATGACTTGTCGTTCAAGGGTCCTGGTCAGGCGGCGCTCTTCGAGGAGAACCCCTTCCGGTCCTCCGACCACGACCCGATCCTGGTCGGCCTCGACCTGGCGCCGGGCGTCGACCCGGTGGTGGTGAACCGCCTGGCCGGTGAGGACCGCTACGAGACCTCGGCCAACATCGCCGCCGAGTTCGGTGACGTGGACACGGTCTACCTGGCCAGCGGTCAGCAGTTCCCGGACGCCCTGACCGGAACCGCCCCCGCGGTCCGCGACGGCGCCCCGGTGCTGCTCACCCGGGCCGGCTCGCTGCCGAACGTCGCAGGGACGGCCCTGGGCGCGCTGCAGCCCGAGCAGGTCTTCGTGCTCGGCGGCGACGCGGCGATCAGCGACGACGTGCTCGCGCAGGCCGAGGCGATCACCGGCGCGAGCGTCGTCCGGATCTCCGGCGACGACCGCTACGCCACGGCGGCCGCTCTCGCCCAGGCACGGTTCACGGCCGCGGACGTCGACACCGTCTACGTCGCCTCCGGCGTGGAGTTCGCCGACTCGCTGGCGGCCGGTCCGCTCGCCGGGCTCGAGGACGACCCGATCCTGCTCACCAAGCCCGGGGCCCTGCCCAACGTGACCATCGCCGCGCTCGCCGCCCTGGACCCCGATCACATCGTGGTGCTCGGCGGCCCCACGGCCGTCAGCGACGACGTCCTGGCTGCGCTGCAGGGTCACGCGGACACGGTGGAGCGGGTCAGCGGCGAGGACCGCTACGCGACCGCGGCGGCGGTGGCCTCCCGGATCGCACCGTCCGACACGGTCTTCGTCGCCTCCGGCCAGAAATTCCCGGACGCGCTGTCCGGTGCGGCCCTGGCCGGCCTGCAGGCGAGCCCGCTGCTGCTGACCCAGCAGGACCACCTGCCGACGGTCACCGGGGAGACCCTGGTGGCCCGCGAGCCCGGCACGGTGACCCTGTTCGGTGGTCCGGCAGCCATCTCGGAGGCGGTCCGTACCGCCATCGAGGCGCTGTTCCTGCCGTAACCCGCAGGTGAAACCCCGGTGGGGGCGCCCCGGCTCGGCCGAGGCGCCCCCACCTCGGTTTCCTCAGGAACGTGATCGGCGATTAGCCTGTCCTTGAGGTCCGCGTGCGGTTTCACGCGACCACGACGACGTGTCAGGAGACTCCGTGCCCAAGTTTTTCGAGAAGTTGCTGCGTGCAGGCGAGGGCAAGACCCTGCGCCGTCTGGAGGTCATCGCGCAACAGGTGAACGCCCTCGAAGAGGACTTCAAAGGGCTGACCGACGCGGAGCTGCGGGAGGAGACCGACAAGTTCCGGGCCCGCCTCAAGGACGGCGAGACTCTCGACCAGCTGCTGCCGGAGGCCTTCGCGGCCGTGCGCGAGGCGTCGGTCCGCACGATCGGCAAGCGACACTTCGACGTGCAGCTCATGGGTGGGGCGGCGCTGCACCAGGGCAACGTGGCCGAGATGAAGACCGGTGAGGGCAAGACCCTGGTGGCGACCCTCCCGTCCTACCTCAACGCGCTGACCGGTGAGGGCGTGCACGTGGTCACCGTCAACGACTACCTCGCCGAGTACCAGGCCGAGCTGATGGGTCGCGTGCACCGCAGCCTCGGACTCGAGGTCGGCGTCATCCTGTCCAAGATGACACCGGACGAGCGCCGCGCCGAGTACGCCAAGGACATCACCTACGGCACGAACAACGAGTTCGGCTTCGACTACCTGCGCGACAACATGGCGTGGGCGACCAAGGACCTCGTCCAGCGCGGTCACCACTACGCCATCGTCGATGAGGTCGACTCGATCCTCATCGACGAGGCCCGCACCCCGCTGATCATCTCCGGTCCGGCCGGGGGGTCGGCCCGCTGGTACACCGAGTTCGCCACGATCGCCCAGCGTCTCAAGCGGGGCGAGGACGGCTCGGGCGACTACGAGGTCGACGAGAAGAAGCGCACGGTCGGGGTGCTCGAGTCGGGCATCGAGAAGGTCGAGGACTACCTGGGCATCGACAACCTCTACGAGAGCGCCAACACCCCCCTGATCGGCTACCTGAACAACGCGATCAAGGCCAAGGAGCTGTTCCGGCGGGACAAGGACTATGTCAACGTCGACGGCCAGATCATGATCGTCGACGAGCACACCGGCCGCATGCTGGCTGGCCGCCGCTACAACGAGGGGATGCACCAGGCGATCGAGGCCAAGGAGGGGGTCGAGATCAAGAACGAGAACCAGACCCTGGCCACGGTGACCCTGCAGAACTACTTCCGCATGTACGACAAGCTCGCCGGCATGACGGGCACGGCCCAGACCGAGGCAGCCGAGCTGCACCAGATCTACGGGGTCGGCGTCGTCAGCATCCCGACCAACCGGCCGATGATCCGCAAGGACCAGTCGGACCTGATCTACCGCACCGAGAAGGCGAAGTTCGACGCCGTCGTGGAGGACATCGCGGGCCGCCACGAGAAGGGCCAGCCGGTGCTGGTGGGCACCACCTCGGTGGAGAAGTCCGAGCTGCTGTCCGAGCAGCTGCGCCGCAGGGGCATCCCGCACGAGGTGCTCAACGCGAAGCAGCACGCCCGTGAGGCCGCCATCGTGGCCGAGGCGGGCCGCAAGGGAGCCGTGACCGTGGCCACCAACATGGCCGGCCGCGGCACGGACATCATGCTGGGCGGCAACCCGGAGTTCCGGGCGGTTGCCTACCTCAAGCGCCAGGGGCTGGACCCCGAGGAGACGCCGGAGGAGTACGAAGCCGCGTGGGACGAGACGCTCCAGGCCGCCGAGGAGGCCGTGAAGTCGGAGTACGAGGAGGTCCACGGCCTGGGTGGGCTCTACGTGCTGGGCACCGAGCGGCACGAGTCGCGACGCATCGACAACCAGCTGCGCGGACGCTCGGGCCGACAGGGTGACCCCGGCGAGAGCCGCTTCTACCTGTCCCTCGAGGACGACCTGATGCGGATGTTCAACGCCGCGATCGTCGACCGGGTGATGCAGACGACGGGCATGGACGACAGCGTGCCGATCGAGTCCAAGGTCGTGAGCCGCTCGATCCAGAGTGCCCAGGCCCAGGTCGAGGCGCAGCACTTCGAGACCCGCAAGAACGTCCTCAAGTACGACGACGTCATGAACCGCCAGCGTGTCGTGATCTATGACGAGCGGCGCCGGGTCCTGGAGGGACAGGACATGGAGGACCAGATCCGGAACTTCATCAACGAGGTCGTGGACGACTACGCCCAGTCGCTGCGCGGCGACGAGGTCGAGAAGGAGGGCCGGGACCTGGAGCAGGTGCTCACCGACCTGCGCAGCGTCTACCCGGTGAGCCTGGATGCCGAGGAGCTCGAGCAGACCGTGGGTGGAATGGGCGGACTGACCCCCGATCTGCTCGCCGAGCAGCTCACCTCCGACGCGCAGCACGCCTACGACGAGAAGGAGGCACTCGTCGGTCCCGAGCAGATGCGCGACATCGAGCGTCGTGTCGTCATGCAGGTGCTGGACCGCAAGTGGCGGGAGCACCTCTACGAGATGGACTACCTCAAGGAGGGCATCGGCCTTCGCTCGATGGCTCAGCGTGAGCCGATCGTGGAGTACCAGCGCGAGGGCTACCAGCTCTTCCAGGCGATGATGGAGGCCATCAAGGAGGACGCGGTCAGCACCCTCTTCCGGCTCGAGGTCAAGGCGCCCGAGGGACAGGAGGCCGCCGCCTCCGGTGGCCTCAGCGTCCCCTCGGCCCTGGCCGGCCTGGTCGATGCCAAGCCCGCCCCGGCCGCTGCCCTGACCTACAGCGCCCCCTCCGAGGACGGGTCGGTCGAGCAGCGGCGGGTCGGCGCGGACGGCGCGACGATGACCCGCGCCGAGGTCAAGAAGGGCCAGACCGGCAACCGGGCCGAACGCCGTAAGGCCCGCAAGGGGAAGTGATCTCCGTCGAGGAGGTCCGTCAGATCGGGCCGGCTGCAGATCGGCCGGCTGACCCAGTGGTCCTCCGGTGATCCACGGACCGGGGACCAATCGATCGCGAGGTCGGGCCGCTCGTCAGCCGATCTCGAGGGCCGTGATCAGCCAGCGCCCGTCGACCCCGCTCATCCGGAGCGCGAGGGCCCGCACCGAGGATCGGTAACCGATCACCGCGGCCACCTCGGCGATGCCGTCGACCGGTTCGCAGACCCGCACGGCGCGGACGACCAGGGCGCCACCGGGGCGCTGGTTGCGCTGGCGGGCCTGGAGGCCGCGCCGGGCTATCCGGTCGCGGATGGCCGGATCAACCCAGCGGTTCAGCTGGTTGCTGGGACGCAGGCCGTCCATCGCCTCCATGATGGCGGTGATCAGTCGACGCGCCCACGCCTCTGGGTCGGGGAGGTCGCCGCGCCCGGTGGACTGCGGGCCGAACAACTGGTCGTGCCCTTCGCGCCGGAAGTCCACGGCCAGGGCACCCTGGACGAAGCGCGGGTCTGGTGTGACCGGGACCTGACCGCTGGGGATCGGCGGCGGCTCGTTGTCGGGGATGGGGAGGACCGTGAGGTGCCGGTGGCGGGCGCCCTCCTCGGGGGTCGGCCCGCGCCGTGCATCCTCCCGCGGAGATGGCGCGGCGCACACGGCCGGCTGCGCGCTCACCGGGTCACCTCGGCCGTGCCGGGGGGCACCAGGCGGGTCCCGGGCAGGATGTGGTCGGGGTCGGGGCCGATGGCCGCCCGGTTGGCCGCGAACCAGCGCGGCCAGGCTGTCGCGATCGCCGCCGCGTCGGCGTCCGGACCGAGATGCCGAGCGGCGATGTCCCAGAGCGTGTCGCCTGCCCGCACCACGACCGCGTCGGGCTCCGCGCTGCCCCGGCTGACCAGGGTGATCGCCGACGAGTCCGCGGAGGGTGCCGGCGCCGTGGGACGCCACCCTGGTTCCGGAGCGCCGTCGGCCGGTTCCCCGGCCGGAGCCCGGCCCTGATCCGAGGCCACCTGCGGCCCCACGCTCGGACCCGATGTCAGCGCAGCGCTGGTCGTGGGCTCCGATGTCACTGCGGCTGACACTGCGGCGCTGGTCGCCGGTCCCGATATCAGTGCGGGGCCTGCGGTCGGCTCCGGCGACCGCTCCTGGACGGGGCCGAGCGGGTGCGCCTGCGCGGCCCCCACCGGCAAGGCGGCCATCGCGACGGAGATCAGCACCGCGGAGACCCTCGGGGCCAGACGGGGCGCGACGAGTGCCGCGCAGGATCGCATCGGGGCGGTGGCCCGCCCGGGGAGGCTCACGACCGCGCCAGCCAGCAGGAGCGCCGCCAGCCAGGCGGCGACCAGGCAGGCGCCAGAGAGCGCGATCACCTCCAGTCCGCGAGAGACCTCCATGAGCCCGTCGAGCAGGCCGGCCTCCCACTGACGTCGCACATGCCGCCCGCAGACCAGGGCCAGGAAGGCCACTGCCGCCGCGCCCGCCGCGCCCAGGGCGCTGGCACCCAGGCCGACCCAGAACGACGGGTCCGGCCGGGCCTCCACCTCGCCGGCGTCGCCTCGCTGCGTGTCCATCGCCCCTCCACCCTCGCAGTTATGCGTTCAGTTGCGTTCGGTTGCGTTTGTTCACGATCATTAGAGCGCATCAGGCGCGAGCGGGCAAGAGGGGAGCCCGCCTGTGGACGGCCGTCCTGGGCCCTGCGGGTCGGGCACAATCGGGGCCATGCGCTGGAGCGACCTCTTCGACGACCTCGAGGCACAGCTGGCCGCGCAGGAGGCCGCCGAGCGCCAGGGCGAGGTGGTCGAGCACACCCGGGCGAGCCTGGGCCGGGTCCGCCTCTCCGAGCGTCTCCTGGCCGACACCGGGGCGACGGTCCGACTGGCGCTGCGCGGCGGCGCCACGGTCCAGGGCGTCATCGACGACCTGGCGCAGGACTGGCTCCTGGTCCGGGAGGGCGAGGCGGACCGGGCGCGCGAGGTGTTCGTGGTCCTGGCGAGCGTGCTGACCGTCCAGGGGCTCTCCGGGCGGTCCGACACCGGCCGCCGCAACCGGGTGCAACGCTCGCTCGACCTGCGGCACGCGCTGAGGGCCCTGAGCCGCGACCGGGCGCTGGTCCGTGTCCACGACGTGGACGGCGGCGGCAGCGTCGGAACGATCGACCGGGTCGGCGCTGACCACCTGGACCTCAGCACCCACCCGGACGACCTGCCGCGCCGCACCCGCGACGTTCACTCCGTGGTGACGATCCCCTACACCGCGCTGGCCTGCGTGGTGCGCAACTGACTACGCCTCGCGGGCGTCGTCCGTCCCCTCGTCGTCCGGCTCGAACCGCGTCCCCGACCCACCAGTGGCGTTCGGCGCATCCACCGCCTCGGTCGCGCGGGCAATGGCCTCCCGGGTCTCGGCATACATCCGCTCGATGTAGTCCTCGAGCATGCTCGACTCGACCCGCCAGATGCCGCGGCCCCCGATCTTCACGGCCGGCAGGGCACCCGTGCGCACCAGGGCCTTGGTCTGCGCCATGGTGATGTTCAGGACTTCTGCGACGTCGGCCAGGGTCAGGAACCGCTGCTGCACCTGGATCTCCTCCTCGTCCGGGACGCCGGGTGGCGAACCTTGACGGGGATTTTACGTCCTGCGGGTGGTTCCGCCTTCGGGCCTGTGGACAAGATGTTCGCGGCCCGGCGGGACCGCTACCGTGGGCCCGCCCGGCGGCGCCCGTCATGCGCCGCCCGACCCGACAGCTACCGAGGGGGACATGTGACCAGCGGCATCACGCGCGAGGAGCGGGCGGAGTCACCGCGGGCCCGGCGGTTGCGGCTCCCCGGCTGGCGCGACACCAGACTGCTGGTCGGGCTCCTGCTCGTCCTGCTGTCGGTCGCGGGAGGGGTCAGGCTCGTCTCCTCCCTGGACCAGACGACGGCGGTGTATGCCGCGGCCCGGCCCATCCTGCCCGGCCAGGAGGTCGGGTCGGACGACGTGCTCCCCGTGCAGGTGCGGATGGACGCACCGATGGCTTCCTACCTGGACGGGACGCAGCCGCTGGCGCCGGGCACGGTCGCGCTGCGGCAGGTGGCGGAGGGGGAGCTGGTGCCCGCGGGCGCCCTCGGCAGCGCCAGCCAGGCGCGGGACAAGACCGTCACCGTCCCCATCGACCCGGCGACGGCGCAGACCTTCACGGTCGGCACCGTCGTCGACGTGTGGGTCAGCCGGCGGGACCCGGACCAGGTCGGCACCGCGTACCTCGACCCCGAACTGCTGCTGAGCCGGGCCGTGGTCGCCGCGACACCGACCAGCTCCAACGGGCTCGGGATGGGGATCGGCCGCGCCGCGGTGCAGGTCGTGGTCCCGGCCGACCGGGTCGGAGCCGTGATCTCCAGTGTCGACCAGGAGGCCAAGGTCACCCTGGTGCCCTCGCCCGGCGGGGCGGGGAACGCCTCGTGAGCCTGCCGCTGCTCACGGCGGTCACCCCGCAGTACGAGTCCGGCCTCACGGCCAAGCTGGGCACCAGCGGGTCGGTGCACGTCGTGCGCCGCTGCGCCGACCTGGCCGAGCTGCTCGGGGCGGTCGCGGCGGGGATCGGTCGCGTCGCGGTGGTCTCGGCCGACCTGAGGGGGCTCGACGGTGCGGCGATCCGGGAGCTTGTGGACCGCGGGGTGCTCGTGCTGGGGGTGCACCGGCCCGGTGACGAGGCGGGGGAGCGGATGCTCCGGCGGTGGGCGGTCGCCGTCGTCGTGCCCGCCGACGTCGACCAGCCCACGCTCGACGCGGCGCTCACCGAGCTGGTCAGCACGGCGGACGAGCCACGCCTGCCGTCCGCCCGCGAGCCGCGCGTCGATGCCGCGGCCGCAACGGACGGCGGCCCGGGGGAACGACCGTCCGGACCCCACGGCACCGCCGCCGAGGTCGACGGGGAAGCGCCGACGCCGGCCGGTGCCCCTGAGCGTGGCAAGGTCGTCGTGGTCTGGGGCCCGGTGGGATCTCCCGGGCGCACCACCGTGGCGGTGAACGTCGCGGCCGAGCTGGCCGAGGTCGACACCCCCGTGATGCTGGTCGACCTCGACACCTACGGTGCGTCGGTCGCCCAGGTCCTCGCCGTCCTCGACGAGGCCCCCGGGGTCGCCGCGGCGGCCAGGGCTGCGGACCAGGGCACGCTCGCGCGTGCGGCCCTGCTGCGGCTGGCCCCCGAGGTCGCGCCCGGGCTGCGGGTGCTGACCGGGTTGCCCCGGCCCGACCGCTGGCCGGAGCTGCGCGAACACGCCGTCCAGGACGTCCTGGCCGAGTGCGCCGACCTTGTGCCGCTGACCGTGGTCGACATCGGATTCTGCCTGGAGGCTGACGAGGAGCTGAGCTTCGATACGACGGCACCGCGGCGCAACGGCGCGGCCCTGGCCGCGCTGGAAGCAGCCGACGAGGTCGTCGTCGTGGGGTCCGCAGACCCGGTGGCGCTGCAGCGCCTCGTGCGGGGCCTGGACCAGCTGGCGGAGGTGACCGACGTCCCCACGACGGTCACGGTGAACAGGGTGCGCGCCGGCGCGGTGGGCAAGGACCCGGGCCGGCGGGTCCGGGAGGCCCTGCGACGCTTCGCCGGCGTCGAGGACGTCGTCCTGGTGACCGAGGACAGGGCCTCGATCGACGCCGCGGTGCTCGAGGGAAGGACGCTGCGGGAGGCACGTCCCGGCAGCCCGGCGCGGACCGGTCTCCGCGAGCTGGCTGCCCGGGTCGGTGGCCACCCGCTCGCACCGGCCGGGCGCCGGGCAGGCACGCGGCGGGCCGCTCGCGTCTGACACGATGGGGTCGTGCTAGATCGCCTGACACCGGTGGACTCCTCGTTCCTCTACCTCGAGGGACCGGTCACCGCCATGCACGTGGGCTCCGTCCTCGTCTTCGACACCCCGCCCGAGGGGTTCGACTACGAGACCCTGCTGGACCTGGTGTCCAACCGGATGGCCTACGTGCACCGCTACCGGCAGCGGGTCCGTCAGGTGCCCGCCGGCCTGGGCGGACCGGTGTGGGTCGACGACGCCGACTTCGACCTGACCTACCACGTGCGCCGCTCCGGACTGCCCCGGCCGGGCACCATGGAGCAGCTCTCGGAGTTCGTCGCGCGCATCCAGTCCCGGCTGCTGGACCGCGAACGACCCCTGTGGGAGGTCTACCTCGTCGAGGGGCTGGAGGACGACCGGTTCGCGATCGTCACCAAGACCCATCAGGCCATGGTGGACGGGGTCCACGGTCTGGACATGGGTCAGGTCATCCTCGATGCCTCGCCGACGGACGTGGCGCCCATCGTGCAGACCTGGACCCCTGCGCCCGAGCCCAGCGACGTCGAGCTGCTCACCCGCTCGGCGATCAGCACCGTCACCTCACCCCGGAGGCTCTGGGACGGGGTGCGGGGCGGTCTCACCGACCTGCGGCACACCGGCGCCAAGGTGGCCGAGGTGGGCCGGCAGGCCGGCACCGCCCTGGTCCGCACGGCGGCCAGCCCGGCCCCGGCGACCCCGCTGAACACCCCGATCGGCTCGGCGCGCAGGGTCCGGCTGATCGACCTGGACCTGGAGGACTTCCGGCAGGTCCGTCACCGTAAGTTCGGCGCGGGGGACCTGGGGCAGGTCACGGTCAATGACGTGGTCCTGGCCACCCTCACCGGCGCGCTGCGCGAGTGGCTGATGACCCGGGGCGAGCCGATCAGCAGTGCGAGCACGCTCCGGGCGATGGTCCCCCTGTCGGTCGAGGACGCGGTGGGCGACTCCCATGTCGGCGGACCGGTCGTGGCGGCGTTCGTCGACCTGCCGATCGGCGAGCCCAGCGCCGCCATGCGCCTGCGACAGGTGAGCTTCCGGATGGCCAAGCAGCTCAGTGACGGCCGCGCCATCGGTGCCGCCGGTCTGGCGGGACTCGCCGGGTTCGCGGCGCCGACCCTGCACTCCATGGCGGCCCGCGCCGCCAGCGCCATGTCGCGCCGCATGTTCAACCTGGTCATCAGCAACGTGCCCGGCCCGCAGGAGGCCCGCTATGCCGGGCCGGCGCGGTTGGTCGCGAGCTACCCGGTCATCCCGCTGGCCGAGGGGCAGGCGCTCGCGGTCGGGCTCACCTCATACGACGGCCGGGTCCACCTCGGTCTCAACGCCGACCGGGATGCCATGACCGACCTGGACGTGCTGGCCGAGTGCATCGACTCGGCCCTGGCCGAGCTCGTGGCCGGCGATGACTGAGACAGGAGAGACGATGGCCGCCATCCCCCCGCAGGTCCGCTGCTACCTGCCCCTGACCGCTGACCTGGTGCACTCCCTGCACGAGACCGGGAGCCTGCCGGGCGACCTGGTCGCCTTCGTCGTCACCGAGTCGGTGCGCAGGTCCGACCCCAACGGTGACGAGGAGTCCTGGGAGTTCGCTGCCCTGCAGGACGCCGCGGCCCACTGCCAGCAGGAGGGGCAGCCTGTGCTCGTCGCGGCGGCTGACGTCGCCCGGGATAGCATCGATGACAGCGGCCCGACAGGTTCGCGGGTGCTCGTGCGCGGATCCGTCACCCTGCCGAGGATCGCGTCGCTGCACGTCGGCGACGACCTGGTGGGTGAGGTGTCGTCCGTCTCGGACGACGAGGAGATCATCGAGCTGTCCTGGTACGACGCCACCGAGCTTGCCGAGGTGCGCCGCCTGCTGTGACCATGACGTCGGGTGTCAACGCCGAGACCACCGCAACGACTGGAGGAACTGACCGATGGACGCTGTGACACGTGTTCCCGAGCCGATCAACGAGCCGGTGCTGGACTACGCACCCGGGAGCCCCGAGCGGGCCGAGCTCGAAACCGCCCTCGCCGAGATGGCACAGACCCCCGTCCAGCTGCCCCACGTCATCGGCGGCCAGCCCGTGACCGGTGGCGGTGAGGAGATCGACGTCGTGCAGCCGCACGCCCACGCCGAGGTGCTGGGCACACTGCGCAATGCGCAGGCGGCGGATGCCGAAGCAGCGATCGAGGCGGCCACCGCCGCCGCACCCGGCTGGGCCGCCCTGGACTACGACGACCGGGCCGCGATCCTGCTGCGTGCGGCCGAACTGCTGTCCGGCCCGTGGCGGGCCCGACTGAACGCCGCGACCATGCTGGGGCAGTCCAAGACGCCCTACCAGGCGGAGATCGACTCCGCGTGCGAGCTCATCGACTTCTGGCGGTTCAATGCCCACTTCGGCCGCCAGATCCTGGAGGACCAGCCCATCCGCAACGCGAACGGCGTGTGGAACCGCACCGACCAGCGCCCCCTCGAGGGCTTCGTCTACGCCGTCACGCCGTTCAACTTCACCGCCATCTCGGGCAACCTGCCGACCGCGCCGGCCCTGATGGGCAACACCGTCGTGTGGAAGCCCGCGACCACCCAGCAGCGGGCCGCCTCGGTCGTCATGGAGATCCTGCAGGAGGCGGGGCTGCCCGACGGGGTCATCAACATGGTCACCGGCCACGGCATCGAGGTCTCCGACGTCGCCCTGGGCCACCGGGACCTCGCGGGCATCCACTTCACCGGCTCGACCCGGGTGTTCCAGCTGCTCTGGGGCACGGTGGGCGCCAACATCGCGGGCTACAAGTCCTACCCGCGGATCGTGGGTGAGACCGGCGGCAAGGACTTCATCGTCGCCCACCCCTCGGCCGACCCGGACGTGCTGCGCACCGCGCTGATCCGTGGAGCCTTCGAGTACCAGGGGCAGAAGTGCTCGGCTGCGTCCCGCGCCTACATCCCCGCCTCGCTCTGGGGCCAGATCCGGGACGACCTCGCCTCGATCACCGACGCGCTGCCCGTCGGCGACGTCCGCGACCTCAGCAACTTCATGGGGGCGGTCATCGACGACCGGGCCTTCGCCAAGCACAAGGACGTCCTGGACCGCGCCAAGGCCGACGACGCGGTGACCGTGGTGGCGGGCGGGACCTACGACGACTCGGTGGGCTACTTCGTGCGACCGACCGTCCTGGAGGTCAGCGACCCCACGCACGACACCTTCACCACCGAGTACTTCGGCCCGATCCTGGCGGTGCACGTCTACCCCGACGACCGGTTCGAGGAGACCCTCACCCAGATGGAGTCGGTGGCCGACTACGCGCTCACCGGGGCGATCATCGCCCGGGACCGGGCGGCCATCGCCCTGGCGACCGAGCGGCTGCGCTTCGCGGCGGGCAACTTCTACATCAACGACAAGCCCACCGGCGCGGTCGTGGGGCAGCAGCCCTTCGGCGGGGCCCGGGCCTCCGGCACGAACGACAAGGCCGGCTCCCTGCAGAACCTGCTGCGCTGGACGAGCGCGCGGTCCATCAAGGAGACCTTCGTGGCGCCGACCGAGTGGCGCTACCCGCACATGGGGTGAGGGACGGCCCGCCCGCGCGCCGCAGCCGTTGCCGTCCGGGGACTCAGGCCGGCTTCTCCTCGAACCACTCGCGGGAGAGCCGGCCCTCGAGCCGCAGTGCCTTGGCCAGCACCGGGGCGACCGCGGCCTCGACCTTGCTGCCGAGGAACGGGATGTTGGCCTTCAGCTCACCCTCCATGGTGTGCTCGGTGCCCCCGTCGTCGGTGGCCTCCAGCACCACGCTGCCGGACATGCTGACGGGGGTCCGTGGGATCTCCAGATGGAGCGAGGCGGAGTGGCCGCCGTCCTCGTCGGGCGTCAGGCTCCAGACCGTCGTCTCGATGACGTCCACGGAGTCGCCCACGAACTTGCGGGCGAAGTCGGGGAACCCGTCGGTGGGCAACCGCCGTCGGGTCACGATCGTGCGAGCGTCGTCCTCGACCTCGACGGCCACCTCGTGCTCGAGGGCGCCGCTGCGCGTGCACTTCAGCTCCTGGTAGTCGGGGGAGCAGATCATCTCGAACACCTGCTGCGGCGACGCGGCATGCTCGACGGTCTCGTGGATCCTCATGGGGTCACTGTAGAGGCGTCGCGGAGTCCAGCAACGCCCCGGCCCGGCTCAGGCTCCGGCGCAGCTGTTGTCGGGCCTCCGGCAGGGGGACCCGTGGGTCGTTCACGTCCTGGGTCAGGCGCTGCAGGCCGTCGGCGAGCGCGCTCAGGCACGCCGCGACCGCAGCGGCCAGCGGCTGGTCCGGCTGCGCGCCCACCAGGGCTGCCGCGCGGTGACACCGGGCGGCCAGTGCGGAGCAGGCCGCCGGGTCCAGGTGGTCGCCGCCCTCGACCGGCAGGTCGGCGTCCGGTGGTCGCGGCGGGACGGGCCGCGTCAGCGTGACGCGGCCCAGGCTGAGGTCGACGATGGCGTCCACCACACGGTCGAGCAGAACCCGCACCCGCTCCTGGGTCACGGGGTCGCCCACGGGGGCCCCGCCACCGCTGAGCTCCTCGGCCAGGCCGAGCAGCGGCAGCGACGAGAGGTTCCCGGACATGTCGGACACCCTACGGTCGAGCGGCGACAGTTGGGCGGGGTTGTCCACCGGGAGCCGACCTGCCGGTAGCTCCGGCGGACGATAGGCTCAGTGGCGGCGCACGAAGAGGTGCGTCGCGGCTCGCCTACAGGAGAACACCTGATCATGTCGTCCGACGACACCCTGCTGGACCGGTTCTACCGTCACGCCTCGCACACCGACCTGCTGGACCGTGAGCCGGCCGTGCGCGAGGCCATCGCGGGACAGGTCGCCGACCTGTCACGGCGCCGGGAGCCGGGAACCACGCAGGTGCGTGTCCTCAACCCCTCGCGCGCGCAGGACGGCTGGACCTCACGGCATACGGTCGTCCAGGTCGTCACCGACAACATGCCCTTCCTGGTCGACTCGGTCCTGGGCGAGCTGAGCAACCGCAACCTGTCCGTCCACCTCCTCCTGCACCCGCAGGTCGTCGTGCGCGGATCGGGCGAGAGCCTCGAGGTCGTCGATGTCGACACCGCCGACGCCGGTCACGACGACCGGGTCGAGTCCTGGATCCACGTGGAGATCGACCGGCTCCCCCAGGAGTCCTCCCGCGAGGCGCTCCAGAGCCGCCTGCTCGAGGTGCTCGACGACGTGCGGCGGGCCTGCGCGGACTGGCGGAAGATGCGCAAGCAGGCTCGCGACCTGATCTTCGAGCTCGAGGAGGGGGTGCCGGACACGGTCGACCCCGCCACGGTGGAGCCGACCATCAAGTTCCTCACCTGGCTGGAGGACAACCACTTCACCTTCCTCGGCTACCGCGAGTACGAGCTGGTGCAGGAGGACGGCACCGACGCGCTGCGCTCCCTCCCGGAGACCGGGCTGGGGCTGCTGCGCGTCCCGGAGGGCCAGGCACCGTCGGTGAGCCGGCTGCGGCCGGAGGCCGTCGCCACGGCCCGCGAGCCGCGGCTGCTGACGATCACCAAGGCCAACTCCCGGGCGACGGTGCACCGGCCCGTCTACCTCGACTACGTCGGGGTGCGCAAGTTCGACGCCGACGGTGCGGTGATCGGCGAGCGGCGTTTCCTCGGGCTGTTCACCCAGAGCGCGTACGCCGAGTCGGTGACGCGGCTGCCGGTGATCGGCGACAAGGTGCACACCATCCTGGAGCGCAGCGGCTACGCGCCGGACAGCCACTCCGGCAAGGACCTCATGGGGGTCCTGGAGAACTACCCGCGCGACGAGCTCTTCCAGGCCGACACCGACTGGCTCGCGGACAGCGCCAACGAGGTGCTGCACCTGCAGGAACGGCGGGGCTCCCGGCTGCTCGTGCGCAAGGACGAGTTCGGGCGGTTCATCTCCATCCTGGTGTTCATGCCGCGGGACCGGTTCAACACCTCCGTGCGGGAGCGGATCGAGCAGATCCTCCGGGACGCGTACGGCGCCGAGACGGTCGACTACACCACCCGGGTGGGGGAGGCCGCCCTCGCGCAGGTGCACTACGTGCTGCGGATGCGCCCCGGCGGGAACATCCCCGAGGTCGACCCGGATGCCCTGGAGAAGCGGGTCCAGGACGCGATGCGGACCTGGCAGGAGAAGCTGACCGACGTCATACAGGAGCACGAGGAGGACGAGACGGTCGCCGACACGGCCGCCAGCTTCTCGGCCGCCTTCCCCGAGGGGTACAAGGAGGACTTCGACCCGGCCACCGGCTACGTCGACCTGCAGCGCATCCGGTCCGTCGTCGGCGACCCGAGGCGCAACATGCGCCTGCGGCTGTATGCCGAGGAGGGCGCGCCGGCGGGGGAGCGGCGGCTCAAGCTGTACCGCCAGGACGCGATGACCCTCACCGAGGCGATGCCGATCTTCAGCCACCTCGGGGTCGAGGTCACCGACGAGCGGCCGTATGTCGTGGAGGAGGACGCCGACGACATCGCCATGCGGATCTACGACTTCGGGCTGCGGGCCAAGGACCCCACCGTCTGGGAGAGCGACGACCTGCGCTCCGAGGAGGAGGTCGCCGCCGAGTTCGAGGAGGCCTTCGCCGTCGCGTGGAGCCGCCAGGGTGAGAGCGACAGCCTCAACGCGCTCGTGCTCGACGCGGACCTGTCCTGGCGCGACGTGGTGATCCTGCGGACCCTGGTCCGCTACGTCCGGCAGGTGGGGTCGTTCAGCCTGGAGTACCTCGAGTCTGCGCTGGTCGCCAACCCGCACATCGCGCGTCTCGTCGTGGACCTGTTCGCCGCCCGGTTCGACCCCTCGACCGGTGCCTCGAACACCCAGCGTGACGCGGCCGCGGAGGAGGTCATCGGGACGATCCACGAGGCCCTCAACGAGGTGGCGAGCCTGGACCAGGACCGGATCATTCGCCAGCTGGTCTCGGTCGTCGAGGGCACGCTGCGGACCAACTTCTACCAGCTCGACGAGGACGGGCGGCCCAAGCCGCACGTCTCGCTCAAGCTCAGTCCCCGCGACATCGACGGGCTGCCCGAGCCCCGCCCGGCCTACGAGATCTGGGTCTACGCGCCGCGGATCGAGGGCGTGCACCTGCGGTTCGGCGCGGTGGCGCGCGGCGGGCTCCGGTGGAGCGACCGCCGGGAGGACTTCCGGACCGAGGTGCTCGGCCTGGTCAAGGCCCAGATGGTGAAGAACGCGGTGATCGTCCCGACCGGGTCCAAGGGTGGGTTCGTGGCCAAGCAGCTGCCGCCGCCGAGCGACCGGGATGCCTGGCTCAACGAGGGCATCGGCTGCTACCGGATCTTCATCAAGGGGCTGCTCGACGTCACCGACAACCGGGTGGCCGGGGAGATCGTCCCGCCGGAGAACGTTGTCCGGCGCGACGGTGACGACAGCTACCTGGTGGTCGCGGCGGACAAGGGCACCGCCAAGTTCAGCGACATCGCCAACGGTGTGTCCCGTGACTACGGCTTCTGGCTGGACGATGCCTTCGCCTCCGGCGGGTCGGCCGGCTACGACCACAAGGGCATGGGCATCACAGCCCGCGGGGCGTGGGAGTCGGTGAAGCGGCACTTCCGCGAGCTGGGCCATGACACCCAGACGCAGGACTTCACCGTCGTCGGCATCGGGGACATGAGCGGCGACGTCTTCGGCAACGGCATGCTGCTCTCCGAGCACGTCCGGCTGATCGGCGCCTTCGACCACCGGCACGTCTTCCTCGACCCCGACCCCGACGCGGCGACCTCCTTCGCCGAGCGGCAGCGGCTGTTCGACCTCCCCGGCTCCAGCTGGGCCGACTACGACTCCTCGCTCATCAGCGAGGGCGGCGGGGTCTTCCCGCGGTCCGCGAAGTCCGTGGAGATCACCCCACAGGTGCGCGAGGCACTCGGCCTCGACGAGGGCACGACGTCGATGACCCCCAACGAGCTGCTCACCGCCGTGCTCAAGGCGCCGGTCGACCTGCTGTGGAACGGCGGCATCGGCACCTACGTGAAGTCCGCCGAGGAGACGAACGGAGAGATCGGCGACCGGGCCAATGACGCCATCCGCATCAACGGCGGCGACCTGCGGGTCAAGGTGGTCGGTGAGGGCGGCAACCTGGGCTTCAGCCAGCGGGGCCGCATCGAGGCCGCCCGCGCGGGCATCCACATCAACACCGACGCGATCGACAACTCCGCGGGGGTGGACACCTCCGACCACGAGGTCAACATCAAGATCGCCCTCGCCCCGGTGGTCGCGGAGGGTGAGATGTCGCTCGAGGAGCGGGACGAGCTGCTGGCCTCGATGACCGACGAGGTGGCCCGGCGGGTGCTCCGGACCAACTACGAGCAGAACGTCCTGATCGGCAACTCCCGTGACCAGGGCGGGGTCATGGCCCCGGTCCACCGCCGGCTGATGGAGCACCTCACCGAGCACGTCGGGCTGGACCGCGCCCTGGAGTTCCTGCCGGACGACCGGGCGATGCTCGAGCACGAGGAGAGCGGCACCGGCCTGACCTCCCCGGAGTTCTCGGTGCTGGTCGCCTACTCGAAGCTGAACCTCAAGGAGGAGCTGGGCGAGTCCGACCTGCCCGACTCGCCCTACTTCGAGCAGGCACTGCGCGGCTACTTCCCCGGACCGCTGCTGGAGCAGCTGGGTGACCGCGTCGGGGACCACCCGCTGCGGCGGCAGATCATCGTCAACGACCTGGCCAACGCCATGGTCAACCGGGGCGGTGTCACCTTCGCCTTCCGGTGCGTCGAGGAGACCGGTGCGACCATGCCGCAGATCGCCCGCGCCTTCGTGGTGTGCCGGGAGGTCTTCGGCATGGCCGGCTACATGGAGCGGGTCGAGGCGCTCGACAACGTGGTGGCCACCCAGCTGCAGACCAAGCTCTACCTGGAGTTCCGGCGGCTGATGGACCGCAGCGTGCGCTGGTTCCTCAACAACCAGTCGCTGACCGGGGAGATGCAGCATGAGATCGACCGGTTCACCGGACCGGTGAGCACCGTGCGGCCGCTCCTGCCCGAGTTCCTCCAGGCCGAGGAGCGGGAGCGGTTCGAGCGGCAGGCCGAGGAGGCCCGCAGCGGCGGGGTCCCGGAGGACCTGGCCATCATCTATGCCGGGCTGCTGGACTCCTTCTCGGTGCTGGACATCGTCGAGCTCGCCGAGGAGACGGGACAGCCCGTGGAGGACACCGCGGCCCTCTACTTCGCGGTCTCCGAACGGGTCCGGGCCGACACCCTGCTCAACCGGGTGGCCGACCTGCCCCGGCAGGACCGCTGGGACTCGCTGGCGCGGGGTGCGATGCGCGACGACCTCTACGGGGTGCTCAAGGCGCTGACCCGCACGGTCGCCGGCAGCACCACGGGCACGAGTGCGGACGGCCGGGTCCAGCTGGACGCCTGGGAGGAGTCCAACTCCGAGGCCATCACCAGGGTCAGCCAGGTGCTCAGCAGCGTCGACCGGCTGGAGGCCCCGGGCATGGGGCCGCTGTCGGTGGCGCTGCGGGCGCTGCGCGGGCTGGTGCGGCAGGGCGCGACCAACTGACCTGTGCGCTGCCGTGGTCGGTCCAGAACGGGGCCGGGAGGTGGCTGGCTCCGGGACCTGATGTCATACGGCCCCACCCGGGTGCCAGAGCGGCCGGGGTCGGCAGGTTAGTCTGCGAACGTGCCGACCCTTCGCGACGTCCTCGGTCGGGCCTCCCTGTCCCGGGCCGATGCCGACTGGCTGCGGCGCCTCGTCGGCGACTGGCAGATGGTGGCGGACCTGTCCTTCTCGGACCTCACCCTGTGGGTGCCGACCGCCGACTGCGACGACGGCTGGGTGCTCGTGGCGCACGCGCGCCCCACGACCGGGCCGAACTTCTACAACGACGACGTGGTGGGCAAGACCGCAGAGCCCGCCCGCCGTGACGTGCTGAACCAGGTGCTGCAGACGGTCCGACCGCTGGACCCGCCGGAGGCCGAGTCGATCAGGGAGCAGTACGTCCCGGTGGTCCGGGCCCGGCGCGCGGTGGGTGTCCTGGTCCGGCACACCGACCTGCACAGCATGCGGCAGCAGGGTGGCCTGGAGGTCAACTACCTGGAGCTGGCCCAGGCTCTGCTGCGGATGATCGGTCAGGGGAGCTTCCCCAGCGAGCTGGCCCCGACCGGCATCGGCCGTGGCACGCCGCGCGTGGGGGACGGGGTGCTGCGGCTGGACGCGGACGGCCACATCGAGTACGCCAGCCCCAACGCGATCTCAGCGCTGCGGCGTCTGGGGTACACCGACCAGGTTGCCGGCACGGACCTCTCGGAGATCGTGACCAGCCGGTTGCCGACCGGTGCGATGCTGGACGAGACCATGCCGCTGGTGCTGACCGGTCGGGCACCCTGGGGCACCGAGATCGAGACGGTCCGGATCAACCTGACCATGCGCGCTGTCCCGTTGCTGGACGGTGGCACGCGCTACGGGGCGATGCTGCTGCTGCGGGACGTGAGCGAGCTGCGACGGCGCGAGCGGGAGCTGCTCACCAAGGACGCCACGATCCGGGAGATCCACCACCGGGTCAAGAACAACCTGCAGACCGTCTCGGCCCTGCTGCGGCTGCAGTCCCGCCGCCTCGACGACCCCGGCGCCAAGCAGGCGCTGCAGGAGGCCGGGCGCCGGGTGTCCACGGTCGCCCTCGTGCACGACACGCTGAGCCAGGGCTTCGACGAGACCGTGCTGTTCGACGAGATCGCCGTGCGGATCGCCCGGGCCACCGTGGAGGTCGCCTCGCAGGGGGGTGCCCGGGTCAGTGCCGGGCACCGGGGGTCGTTCGGGCGGGTCCGGGCGGAGGACGCCACGCCCCTGGCGATGATCCTGGCCGAGCTCGTGCACAACGCGGTGGAGCACGCCTACGACACCAGCAGCCCGACCGCGGACGGGGAACCGGTCGGCTCCGTGGTCATCGAGGCACAGCGCGGCTCGGCCACGGACGGGGTGGCCGAGGGCGTCGTCCGTGGTGTCGTCGACGGCGACGCCGGCGGTGGGGACGTGCTCACGGTGACCGTGTCCGACGACGGGCGCGGTCTGCCCGAGAACCACCAGCCGGGCACCGGGCTCGGGATGCAGATCGTCCAGGCCCTGATCAGCGACCTGCGCGGGGAGATCTCCTGGGAAAAGCAGGAGCCGCACGGAACCGTCGTGCGGTTCGTCGTGCGGCTCCGGGGGTTGTCGGCCGAGGCCTGACGAGCGTCTGCCGAGATGTCAGCCCGCGCGGCGGGCGCGAGCCTTGCGGCGCTTCAGGGCGCGGCGCTCATCCTCGGACAGGCCACCCCAAACCCCTGCGTCCTGACCGGTCTCCAAGGCCCACTTCAGGCACGTGTCCATCACCGGGCAGCGTCGGCAGACGGCCTTGGCCTCCTCGATCTGCTGCAGGGCGGGGCCGGTGTTGCCGATCGGAAAGAACAGCTCCGGGTCCTCGTCCAGGCAGGCAGCGCGACTGCGCCAATCCATCTAGATGCTCCTCGTTCATTCCCCCGGGATCCGCCTCGCGAAGGGCCCGGGTGTGGTGCGGGTGACCCAACTTCGCGTCGCCCGATGTCTGGTGTAGCGTGATCGTCGGCAGGAGACCGTCCTCGGTCGCGCCGCTCACACGCATCAGGGCACTACGTTGTGCACTGGTTGATCGTGGTGCGCCCAGCAGGGCCGCTGAGCACAGTGTTCCTATCCTCACAGGTAGTTGAACCTCACACAAGAGATATCGCGCAGAAATCTGCCCGAAATACTGAGGCATCGGTCACATGCGGTCGATGCCCCTCTTCACGCGTCTGTGTGCACTCGTCCGCACGCTCGCCGCACTGGGCGTCGATGAAGGCCGACCCTGGCGTTCCCACTGATGCGCAGTCCACCTGCGCTCGTCCGGTGCGGGTGAGCAACACGCCATCGGTGTCAGCTCTCCGCGCTCGCACCGATGGCGTGTTGCTCGCACCGATGGTCCCGGGGGCTCGGCGAGACGTGCCTCAACCGGGTCGGCCCGGCCCGGTCGCTGTCCCGGACGGTCCGACTCGGGCCGGCTCCGCAGTGACGCGGGCACGTTCTAGGGTGGGTGCGGCACCCCGGTGCCCGCCGACCGTGCCGCCCCGGTGCGGCCGCTCCCGACCAGCTGGAGGACTCCTCATGACCCTTGCCCTCGTCAACGCCCACGTCGTGCCCGTGGAGGGCGACCCGTTCGACGGGACGGTGCTGGTGGAGGACGGCCGCATCACCGCGCTCGGCGCGGACGTCGCGGCCCCCGAGGGTGCCGAGGTGGTGGACGCCCAGGGTCGCTGGGTCCTGCCGGGCCTGATCGACGCCCACGTGCACCTGGGCGTCTGGGAGGAGGGCGAGGGCTGGGCCGGTCAGGACACCAACGAGATGACCGACCCGGTGATGGCGGCGGCCCGTGCCCTGGACGGCATCAACCCGCGCGAGCAGGGCTTCGACGACGCCCTCTCCGGCGGCATCACCTCCGTCAACGTCAACCCGGGCTCGGGCAACCCCATCGGTGGCCTCACCGTCGCGCTCAAGACCTACGGCCGCTACGTCGACGAGATGGTGCTGCGCAGCCCCTCCGGCCTCAAGGCCGCGCTGGGGGAGAACCCCAAGCGCGTCTACGGCGACCAGAAGAAGACGCCCTCGACCCGGCTCGGGGTGGCCCTGATCCTGCGCAAGGCCTTCACCGAGGCACGCAACTACGCCGAGAAGTCGGCCAAGGCGACCAAGGACGGGGAGTATGCAGAGGGTCACCTGGTCAACCAGGCTCTGGTCCAGGTCCTGAACCGGGAGATCCCGTGGCGGCAGCACTGCCACCGGGCCGACGACATCGCCACCGCCATCCGGATCGCCGAGGAGTTCGGCTACCAACTGGTCCTCGACCACGGCACCGAGAGCTACCTGGTCGCCGACCTGGTGGCCGAGAAGGGGGTGCCGGTCCTCTACGGCCCGCTCATCGTGAGCCGGTCCAAGGTCGAGGTGCGGGAGCGGACCCCCTCGGCCCCCGGCATACTCGACCGGGCCGGCGTGCAGGTCTCGATCATCACCGACCACCCGGTCGTCCCCATCGAGCACCTGATCACCCAGGTCGCGCTCGCGGTCAAGGAGGGCATGGGCCGCGACGCCGCGCTGCGGTCGGTGACCATCAACCCGGCCACCGTTATGGGCGTCGCCGACCGGGTCGGCTCGCTCGCCGTCGGCAAGGACGCAGACCTGGTGCTCTGGTCCGGTGACCCGATCGACCTGCAGTCCCGCGCCCTGCGCGTGTGGATCGAGGGCCGCGAGGTCTACAGCTATGACGAGCAGGAGCGCCGCGGCACCGTGCTGCCCCGCTGACATCGACATCGCGGT
>Ga0123332_1001037_pt1 | contig 27770 bp, 23 predicted proteins | sample BioC12SIPDNA_4_FD_89958 | JGI IMG/M metagenome (GOLD analysis project Ga0123332, IMG submission 89958) | Anaerobic biogas reactor microbial communites from Washington, USA - Biogas_R2_A C12 SIP DNA | ecosystem: Engineered > Bioreactor > Anaerobic > Unclassified | place: Washington, USA... | reverse complement strand
GGCCAGGTTGGCCAGCGCCTCTTTACGGTAAACGGCGAACGGCTTTTCGCTGTAAAAGCTCTTGCCGGCCTCCAGGATCTGCTGGCCGATCTGGCCGTGGAGCAGGTTGGGCGTGAGGCTGATAATGATCTCGATCTCGGGATCGGCGAGGAGCTCCTCCGGGGTGAGGACGCGCTCGATGCCGTACTGCTCGGCACGGAAGCGGGCCGCCTCGGGGTTCACATCCGCGATAGCCGCGAGTTCGATAGCGTCCACCTTTTGGGCGGTCTCGATGTAGATCCCGCTGATGACGCCGCAGCCCATGATGCCGATCTTTGTCGCTTGCACCATCTTCTCGTACTCCTTTGTGGTTTCCCGCCAGGATCCTCCTGGCTTTGTATCGCCGCCACCCTCGGCGGCCGTACCGTCATCGTATCACCTGCGTCCCGGCGGCGCAAGCGCTCTAGCGCGCCGCCTGGGGTGGTGAGCCACCCCGTATCCGCGGGCGCCCTCGCCTCATCAGGCCGAGAGCACGATGAGCGCCTGCGCCAGATAGTACGTCGCCAGCACCCAGAGGCCGGCCCGGGGGACCGGCCGGCGGAAGCGGTCCAGGGCCAGCAGGACGTCGGAGAGGACGAAAAAGAGCGCACCGATCCAGCCGAGGATCGCGGCGCCGCCGGCCTGCGCCGCGCGGGCGCCCGCCGCCCAGGCCATGCTGACGATCACCAGCGCATAGATCGCCACGGCGAGACGCAGCCCCTCCGCGCCGCGCCAGAGCACCGCGACGAGCGCCGCCGCCAGCGCGAGGTACGGGAGGTAGGTCCAGAGGGGGGGCATGCTCGCCAGGCCGCAGCCAAAGGCCATGATGTACACCAGGTGCGCCAGTGCAAAAGACACCAGGCCGGGAAGGAACCGGTCGCCGGGGAGCATGAGCCAGATATCCCCCGCCAGCGAGGCGGCCAGGCCGATCCCGAGGAGCAGGCGAATCCCCGGGCCCACCCCCGGACGCACCAGGAGCAGGGCGAGGATCAGCGCGGTGGTGAGCGGCTTGAAGAGATAGTGCCAGCGGCGCCGGTCCGGCCGGTCCGTGAGGATGGCCAGCACGCCCGAACCCAGGATGGACGCGCCCAGAACGATGGATGTCCCCATGGCGACCTCCCTGCACGGCACGGCGCACCTTCGCCGCCTCGGCCATTACGCGCCGCAGCGCGCGCCAACGGTGGCATCATCGCCCCGTTCCGGCGCCCTGTCAACGGCTTGCACTCTGGATTGCTGCCGGCGCCCCCCTGGCCTAGACTGGGAACGCAGTCGATAGCCATCGAAACTGGAGGTGACCATGCCACTGCACACCGAGGCCCTCAAGGCGGTGCGCTACGCCGCGGCGCTCAGCCGCACCTGGCGCGCCGGCTCCCCCGCGGTGGACCCGGTGGCCCACGTGCGCGCCGCCGCCGAGCGGCGCGAGGCGGCCTTCCTGGCCATGATGCACCGCTCGATCTACGGGCACCCCGCCAGCCCCTATCTGGCGCTCTTGCGTGCCGCCGGGATCGAGGAGGGCGATGTGGCCGCGCTGGTGGATCGCGAGGGGATCGAGGCGACACTGACGCGGCTGTGCGAGGCGGGCGTGTACCTCACGCTGGACGAGTTCAAGGGCCACACGCCCTTGCGGCGGGGGAGCGTGGCGCTGGAGACGACGGCGCACTCTTTCGATAACCCGCAGAGCGGCGGCCACGTTCCCGGGCAGAGCGGCGGCACCCGCTCCGCGGGAGGGCGCGGCGGGCTGACCCGCTTTTCGCTGGATCTGGACGACTTGCGCGACGAGTTGCCCTCTCGGGCGCTGCATCTGCGCGCCCATGGCCTGGAGGGCTGGCCCTATGCCATCTGGCTGCCGGCCCCGCCGGCGCTGGGCGGCCTGCGCGTCCTCATTCAGAACGAGGGCCTGGGCCTCTCCCTGGCCGGCTGGTTCAGCCAGACGCGTCCCCTGCGGGGAGCCGGCGGGAGCGCGCCGCTCACCGCGATCACGCTGGGGGAGGCGGCCCTGCTGGGCCACGGCGCCCACTGGCCCGTCCACGTTCCCATGGATCGCGCCGATCGCGTCGCCCGCTGGCTCGCGGAGCGCACCGCCGGTGGCCGGCGGATCCAGCTGTATACCACCGTCAACGCCGCCGTTCGAATCGCCCACGCCGCCGAGGGGCTCGGGCTGGACATCTCGGGCCATGCCATGCGCACCTCGTCGGAGCCGCTCACCGCCGTCAAGGCGGCGGTCCTGGCCCGCCAGGGCTTGCGGGTATGCTCAGTCTACGGGCTGCTGGAGGCCGGGATGCTGGGCTTTTCCTGCGGGAACCCCGAGCACGTGGACGAGATGCATGTGCTCTCCCATCGCTACGCCCTCATCCAGCGGGAGCGCCGTTACCCCGGGCTGGACGCCCCCATCGGGGAACTGCTGATCACCGTCTACTCGCCGGCCAACGCCAAGATCCTGCTGAACGTGGAGACGGGGGATTACGCCACGCTGTGCGAGCGGACCTGCGGCTGCCCGCTGGAGGCCGCCGGCCTCACCCGCCGGCTGCACACCATCCGCAGCTATGAAAAGCTGACCTCCGCCGGGGTGACGTTCATGGGGAGCTCGCTGCTCGAGGTGCTGGAGGAGGTGTTGCCGGCGCGCTTTGGCGGGAGCGCGGCCTCCTACCAGTTCGTCGAGCGCGAAGTGGGGGGCGAGACCGTGGTGAGCCTGGTGATCGATCCTGAGGTGGGGCCGCTGGATGAGACCGCCGTGGTCGAATACACCCTGGAGGAGCTGGCCCGGCGCACGCGGGCCGGTGGCGCCCAGGCGAGCCTCTGGCGCGATGGCCGCCTGCTCCGCGTGGAACGGGCCCAACCCTACACCACTTCGGCCGCCAAGATCCAGGCCCTGCACGTGCAGCACGGCTCGTAGCCGCGTGCCGGATTACCGCCCGGCCTGCGCTTACGGTGCCGGTTGTGGCGCGCCGCCTGGTCTGCCGCTCCCCGCGCGTGGATGTGCGAGGCGCCTTCAGGGATGTCTGGATCCAGGAGATCCCCGCCGGCCGCGATGGTCTTGCCATCGCTCTGCAGGCTGTTGCTGGATAGCGCAAGGGAACCGCCCGGGGCGCAGCGCCCATCCGGCGTGCCATCGGTGTGCAGGCGGGGCGAAGCCATCCACGGGCGATTGGGCGGCGGCGGGCAGGGGAAACCAGGTGAGGACCAGGAGCAGGGCGCAGAGCGGGGCGGACAGCGAGCAATACGCGTGTCTGGGCGAAGGCGTCGGGCGTTTGCTATACAGGGTGTGGCTCCCTGGCGGCAGATGGGCCCGCCGGGCGCGGGCCAGGCGACATCGGGTTCGCCACGCGGCCGGCGGGGAATAGCAACCCCGCGAGTGTAGCGCGATGGGTACGCACCCTTCGTAAGGCGCGGCAAGTTCCGCGCGAACGGGCCGCACGCGCTTTTCCTGCGTTCGCGGTATACTCCCGGGTAACGGAGGAGGGGAGGCCTCTGGCCTCCCCTCCCTCTGCGTACGGAGGGGGATGGCCTCTGGCCTTCCCTCCGTCCCGGTCCGGACGGGCGCTATCCCCTCAAGAGATCACCCGTCCTGACCGGCCTCTTTTGCGCCCTCACTACCGCGCAGCGTCGCGATGCGGGCCTCCAGGGCCTCCATCTGGCGCTGAAGGAAGCTAGCCTCCTCGCGGAGGGCCTGAGCCTCCACCTCCAACGCGCGCGCTTCCTCCTCCTGGGTGGGCTCTACCCAAGGCCCCTGGGTAAAGTCGTCGGCCGGGACGTAGCCCCAGCCGGCCCCGCCACCGAGGCCCCGGCGGCCAAAGTAACGGGCGCCAAAGCGACGGCCGGCCCAGCGGGCACCGAGCCCCAGGCCCAGGCCCACCAGCGGCCAGGCGCGCCAGCGCCGGCTGCCGGGAGCGCAGGTTCCGAACCCACCGCCCGTCATGGGGCCTTGACCCCGCGGGCCTGTTCCATCATTGAACGGCATCGATCTCTCCTTTCGTGTTCTCCATCCGTGCCGGTCGCCGCAGGCGCGCCCCGCGCCCCATGCGGCGTGGGGGTGTTCCCGCCCGCGCCGCGCCGGGCCGCAGGGGTGCCCGCCGGTTGCGTACGCACGGACCATTTCCTCGCGCGGCGCAAAGGCGCGCCCCGCGCCCCATGCGGCATGGGGGTGTTCCCGCCCGCGCCGCGCCGGGCGCCAGGAGTGCCCGCCGGTTGCGTACGCACGGACCATTTCCTCGCGCGGCGCAAAGGCGCGCCCCGCGCCCCATGCGGCATGGGGGTGTGCCCGCCCGCGCCGCGCCGGGCGCCAGGAGTGCCCGCCGGCTTCATGCGCACGGACCATTTCCTCGCGCGGCGCAAAGGCGCGCCCCGCGCCCCATGCGGCGTGGGGGTGTTGCCGCCCGCGCCGCGCCGGGCGCCAGGAGTGCCCGCCGGTTGCGTACGCACGGACCATTTCCTCGCGCGGCGCAAAGGCGCGGCGGGGGCCCCGCCGGCCGGCCCGCCTCCAACGTCGGCGCGCCCACACCTCAGGGGCGCGGGCGCCCGCGCCAGACGGACGGCCGGCCCAACCTCGTGCGCCATACCTCAAGCCCGTGTAGCCACGGCCCGTGAGTACACGGCCAGGGCTGCCCATCGGGGGTCCGCCTGGACCGCCGGCATGTATCCCACCGCGCCCGCGCGGGGGGTGCATGTGCGCCGCCCAGTGCCCTCGGCCGTGGTGAGTGTGTCGGTATCCTGTTCCGGTCTGCGGGCCTCTCTCGTAAGGGCCCCATCGATCATCAAAATGCATACCTGCTCCTGTTCGTGTGTGTGGTCAAATCCATTCGTCCGGGGCAGTGGCCCCTTCCATCCGGCGCCGATCGGTTACCACCGGCGTCTCCGGCCCCTTCCGAGGCCCAGGCCGCGCCGTCCTGCGCGCTGGCCGGCCCCGAGCCCGAGGCCAAAGAGCCTCCGGATCGGCCCGACCGGTCGGGCCGGCTGTCCGAGGCCCGGCGCCGTTGGCGCGTCCTTATCGTCATCGGGGAGGGGCAGGGCACAAAAGCCCCAGCCTCCGCCGGTGAACGGGCCGCGTCCACCCGGTCCGGTTCCATCTCCGCGTGGCATGCTCATCACCTCCTCTGCGAAACGTCATTTGTCCATTCAAGCCAGCTTTTCTGCTCCGCTGTACACCTCCTGCACGTGAAGCACAACCGCAGCCTCGCCTGGCAGCCGCTCCGGGTTCCAGGTCTTCATGTCGTCATAGATCGGCCCGGAGGTCAGGCGCTCCAGCCGTCCCTTGATCTGGAACGACTTGCCTTCAGCGGTGATGAACACAAAGGCGCCTTCACTGCCGGAGGCGATGTTGGCCCGGGTCTTGTTGAAAAAGTTGTCCACCAGGACAAAGCGGTCCTCGGCGATCTTGCGCACGCAGGTCATGTACACCAGGTTCGGCGTGCACTGTGAATCCACGGTACCGAATACGATCGGGCCCTCGTGCCCTTCCCAGGCCTGGCTCACGTTCTCAGGGAGTGCGGTCATGCTGCAGTTCCTTTCCTCTTGGGTTGTTCGATACTCGACTTGAGCGACGGGTACAGTGCCTCTATAGCCGCCGTAAGCGGCGTCGCCGGCATCTCGGTGACGGCTCTGAGCGCGCGCATGGCGCTCACGGCCGTCTCGTCATAGGGCAGCCGCGCCAGGACGGGAATCCCCGAAACCCGGCACTGGGCCTCGATCCGCGCGGTCATCCCGGCATTGATGTCCGCCTTGTTGATGCACACGGCACAGGGTGTGCCAAAATGCCTGGCCACGGCGATGGCTCGCTCCAGATCATGCCATCCGGAGAGGGTGGGCTCGGCCACCAGCAACGCCAGATCCATCCCCGTGATCGCCGCGATCACCGGGCAGCCGATCCCCGGCGATCCGTCCACCAGGATCCAGTCGGCCCGCGTCTCTGCGGCGGTCTCCAGCGACGCCGCCCGCACCTGGCTCACGAGCTTGCCCGAGTTGGCCTCCCCCGGCTCCAGGCGCGCATGGATAAAGGGCCCAAAGCGCGTCTCGGACCGGTACCAGTAGCCGGACCGGCGATCGACCATCTCGATGGCGCCCGCCGGGCACTGGGTCGCGCAGGCGCCGCAGCCCTCACAGGAGAGCGGCTCCACGCTGTAGCGGCCGTCCGCGACGTTCACCGCATCAAAGCGACACACCTCGGCGCACCGGTTGCATCCGGTGCAGCGCTCGGCATCGATGCGGGCCAGTTCGCCGCCGATAAAGGCCTGCGGCTCACCCGGCTCGGGGCGGAGGATGATCTCCAGGTTCGGCGCGTCCACGTCGGCGTCCGCCAGGACCACGCGTCCCTCCTGAGAGAACAGGTGCGCCAGCGCGGCCGCCACCGTGGTCTTGCCTGTGCCGCCTTTTCCGCTCAGGATCACGATCTGTTCCATGCCGCCCCCCTCTCCTGCCCGTCGGCCATCGCGGCGGCGCGCTCCAGCAGATCCTCAAAGGCGCCCCGGTACTCGGGCAGCGCCTCCAGGAGCGGGCGCCCGCTCGAGTAGGCCTCGGCGATCTCCCGCCGGTACGGAAGCCGCATCAGGATGGGCAGCGCCTCCTCCTGGCAGTAGCGATCCACCGCCGGATCCAGGCCGTCATCCTTGTTGAGGATCACGCCCACCGGCTTTTTGAGCACGTCCCGCGCCAGGTTCACCGCCAGGCGCAGATCGTGCAGCCCAAAGGGCGTCGGCTCGGTGATGAGCAGCGCGACGTCCGCCGGCCTCAGAGTCTCGATCACGGGGCAGGCGGTGCCGGGCGGCGAGTCGATGATCATAAAGGGGCGAGCGTGCCAGCCGGCCTCCACCGCGTGCCGGTGCAACGCCCCGATGATCGGCGTGGCCATGGCCTCTCCCACCTGAAGCTCTCCCTGAGCGCATTCCAGCGCGCCCGCGCGACCCCACTCGATCCGTCCGATCGGGTGGGGCTCCTCGTGGATCGCGCCCGCCGGGCAGTTCAACGTGCAACTGCCGCAGCCGTGGCACATCTCCGGAAAGACCAGCGTGCGATCGGGCAGCGAGGCGATGGCGTTAAAGGCGCATACCTCGGCGCAGCGCCCGCAATGGGTGCAGCGCTCCGCGTCCACCACGGGGTGCAGCGTCTCGACGTTCCGGGCGTGGCCAAAGGTCGGCCGGATAAAGATCGCCGCGTTCGGCGCCTCCACATCCGCGTCGATGAGGACCGTGGCCGCCCGCGCCGAGGCGACCCGCGCCAGGGCCGTGGCCACAAGCGTCTTTCCGGTCCCCCCCTTGCCGCTGGCGACGACGATCTGTGTCACCATCAGGCTCCACTCCCGCGGCCGCCGCCCATGCCCATCCCGCGCCCCAGGCCGCGGGCGCTGGCGCCGCCCGGCTTGCCAAAGTCCTTATCCACCGTCGGCGCGCCCAGCGCGGCCAGCTGGCCCGCTTGCAGGGCCTCGATGGCCTGCTGCACCGTTCCCTCTTCCGCCTGGTACACCGGGATGCCCGCCGCCATGAATACCTGCAGGGCGTTCGGCCCCACATTGACCCCGATGACCGCCTCCACCCCCTGGCGGACGATCATCTGGGACGATTGAACCCCCGCGCCCCCCGAGGCAGAGATCGCCGGGTTCGGGATGGCCCGTGCCTCCAGGGTCTCTGTGTCTGCCAGGATAAAGTAGGGGCAACGGCCGAACATCGGGCTGACCTCCGCCGAAAGCTCCGTCCCTGTGCTGCTGATGGCTACTCGCATCTGTCCTCCATGTCTGTTTGTGGCCGCCTCTAGTGCAACTTTTCCGGATGGTCTTCCAGGCGGCCCTCGATATAGGCGCGCACGGCCTCGTCGATCTCGATGATATCCGTCACCACCGGGCGGATCCCCACCTGCTGCATGGACTGGTAGGCCCCATACCCCATTCCGCGGCAGAGCAGGGCCTCGCACCCGCGGATGACCTCGGCCATGCTCACGTGCTTTTCATGGCTGGCAGCGCCGGTCCCGTGCCGCCCGGCGCTCTCCTCTTCGGTTTCGTGCGCAGCGGCCTGTGGATGGGCCATCTTGCTCACCATCTCGCGATGCACGATCTCGCCATCCTCGATGGTGAGCACGACATAGAACGGGGCCCTCCCAAAGTGCTGGCTGATGGTGCGTCCGTCGTCGGTGATGCAGGCGATCTTCATGTTGCTCTCTCCTTATGCGCGGATATGGCTAGGCTCCGCCGTCCCCCTCTGCGGGGGCGTGCGGGCTCTCGCTCGCGTGATAGGCCTCGAAGAAACGATGCAGGATCTCGTCCGTCAGGCGTAGGTCCTCGACCCACGTCGCGAGGTAGGCATGGCCCTGCTCCGTCAGGGCGTATACCCGGCGCGGCGGCCCGCCGCTGCCCTCGCTATCGGGACTGGAGACCACCATGCCGTTGGCCTCCAGATCGTAGAGGATCCGGTAAATGGCGCTGGCATCGATCGGGTAACGCTCGAGCCCGAGTTCAGCGAGCCCCTCCAGCAGGCCGTAGCCGTGGTTGGGCCCGCGATGGAGCAGCAGCAGCACGGCCGGCTCCACGAAACGGCGGATACGCCTAGGCCTCGCGCCTCCGAACCCTCCTCCGTGCCTTCTCCGTCCCATCGTGAACTCCTTGCCTGTTGCTATTTGTTATTCTCATATAGATTATAGCAAATAGCGTGAGCCCTGTCAAGCCCCGGCTGTTTGCATGAGGCGTCCTCGCCGAGGGCAGGTGCTCGCTCGCTATCTGATAACTACATATAGATTATAGCATATAGCGTCGTCCCTGTCAAGTGAGCCCGGCGCGCCGATTCCGGTCTCTGCCTTCCCTGGTCCCTGAGCCGGAGGCCGGCGCGGGCCCGAGGCCGCAGCGCGTCGGAGGCGGGCCCGCACCCCCGGCAGGCCGCCCTTGCCGATGCGGGCCCCGGCCGCTACACTGGGTCCACGCCGGCCCGGACGCGGGCCCATACGTTGCCGGCGGGAGTGACAGCTTTGATCAAGTACATCGGCTCCAAGCGCCTGCTCGTGCCCCTCATCGTCCGGACGGTGGCGGGCCTGGCCGGCGTGGGCACCGTCATCGACCTCTTCTCCGGCACGGCGCGGGTGGGCCACGCCCTCAAGCGGGCCAACTACCGCGTGCTGGCCAACGACCACAACGCGTACGCCGCCACGCTGGCGCGCTGCTATGTCCAGGCGGACGCGGCCGATTGGCTGGCGGAGGCCGCTCGCCTGGTGCGGGAGCTCAACGCGTTGCCCGGCCGCTACGGCTATTTCACGGACACGTTCTGCGTGCGCTCGCGCTTCTTTCAGCCCCAGAACGGCGAGCGGATCGATGCCATCCGGGAGGCCATCGCCCGGCTCGCCCTGCAGCCCGAGCTGGAGGCCATCATGCTCACCTCTTTGATGGAGGCGGCGGACCGGGTGGATTCCACCACCGGGCTGCAGATGGCCTATCTCAAAGAGTGGTCGCCCCGCTCCTACAACGACCTCTCGCTGCGGGTCCCCGATCTGCTCCCGCTCTCCCTCCACGGCAAAGGCCGGGCCTGCGGGCTGGATGCCTTTGAGGCCGCCGCGGCCCTGGAGGGCGACGTGGCCTATGTGGACCCGCCCTACAACCAGCATTCGTACCTGGGCAACTACCATATCTGGGAGACCCTGGTGCGCTGGGATAGCCCGGAGGTCTACGGCGTGGCATGCAAGCGGGTGGACGTTCGGAAGCGACGGAGCGTCTTTAACTCGCGCCCGCGTTTTCGGGAGGCCTTCACGCGGCTGCTCGGCGACATCCGGGCGCCGGTGATCCTGGTGTCCTTCAGCAACGAGGGGTACATCACCCGGGAGGAGATACTCACGGCCCTGCGTGCGCTCTGGGGCGGGAGCGCACGGGTGGAGACGATCGAGCGCGATTATAAGCGGTACGTGGGGGCGCAGATCGGCATCTACAACCCCCAGGGGGAACGGGTGGGCCGGGCGGGGCACCTGCGCAACAAAGAGTACTTGTTTGTCGCCAGCCGCCCCGGGTACGGGCCACCCGTGGAGCAGGCGCTGCAGGGCGCCTGCATGGGGCGGGCGCGCTAGGGGCTCTCCCCCCGCGCGGCATCGACGCACCGGCCGCTGGCGCCCCGGGCCTCCCTTCGACAGCCATCGCGGGTCACCTGGCCGAGATCGGGGGCTGCACCGGCGACCCCCTGCCCGCCGATACGGTGTGCCTCAGGCGTCCGCCCCAGCCTGCGCCGCGAGCCCGCGCTCTCGGGCCCGCTCCCGGGCGATGATCTGCCAGGCCTCGGCCAGCGTCTCCGGCACCGGCCTGCGGCGCTCCTCCGGCTTGAGCGCCATCTGGAGCGCGCCGGTGGGGCAGGCGGCGGCGCACAGCCCGCAGCCGATGCAGCGATCGGCGTCCAGCAGGACGTGCTCTTTTCCCGACGTCAGGGCGCCCATGGGGCAGCGCTCCAGGCAGGAGCCGCAGTTGGCGCACAGGTCCGGCGCCAGAACGGCGGCATAGTCGTTGGTCACCGCCTCCGCCGGGCGGGGGGCCCGCCGGAGATCGGCCAGGATCCCGCAACAGCAACCGCAGCAACAGCAGATAAAGGCCACGTCCCGCGAGTTGCTCGGCTGCAGCACCAGGTTGGCCGCCCGGGCCAGCTCCAGGATGTCCAGGACCTCCTCCCGGGTGATCTCTCGCGCGCGGCCGGTGCGCACGGCGTAACGGGCCCAATCGCCAAAGGCCAGGCAGACCTCCTCGGGCGCGTCGCACCCACGACCGTTCAGTCGAGCCATGCGCCGGCAGATGCAGGGCTGCACGGCGAAGTACGTCTGCGCCTCCACCAGCGCGCCGACCTGCTGGTAGGCCATGGCCTCCGGCTGGAAGGCGATCGCCTCGCCCACCGGGATGGTGCGCATCTGCGGGAGGGTGTCCGGCTCGGCGCGGGGCTCGATGCTGCCCCAGTAGCTGTACACCCGGCGGCGAAAGCCCGTGCTGAGCCGGTTCTGCTGCATCTCATAGATCCCGACGATCCAGGGGAGGGCCTGGTAGCGCAGTCCCTCGGGCCCCTCGGAGGAGAGGGTCAGCCCCTTGCGGGCCATCTCCTCCAGGCGCAGGGCCACTTCCCCCGGGGGCAGGCCGGCGCGGGCCGCGATGGCGGCAGGCGCGTCAGGTTCCAGCGTCAGGTGGACGGCCAGGGCGGCCTCCTCCGGAGTAAAGAGGTACGCGAGCAGGCGGAGGTGCGCCCCTGTGCGGCTGGGGGCAAAGCCCCCGGGCAGGCGATCGAGGTGGGCCGCCAGGGCCTCGTAGAGGGTCTCGTCCATGTTCGCACTCCCCGATATGTGGGCGCGTTCGCCCGTCCCCAGCCGGCGCGTTCGCCGGTTGTCCCCGCCGTACTCGCCGGCTCTCAGCCCGCGGCCAGCTCCTCGAACATCGCGCGCACGCCGGCATAGGCCTCGGAATCCCACTCCAGGCCGCGGGCGACGCAGGCTCGCGGGCCCAGCGCCGCCAGCAGGTTGAGCAGCGCGCGCAGCGCGGCGATCCCCCCGGCGGCTTCGTAGGGCATGGCACAGCCTCGCAGCATGGCCAGCACCTCGGGCGCCGTGGTGCGCTCCAGGTAGCGCCCACCGTAGGAGAGCGCGGGCTGCGGCGCGCCGCCGGCGCGGTTGTAGGCCGCGATCAGGCGCCACAGCGGCTCCCGGAGAAAGCTGTTCAGGCACCCTGCCGCCACCCAGATCTCGCCGCGGCGGATCTTTTTCATCGCCCAGATCACGTGATACAGCATCACCGCCAGGTCCTCGGCGAGCGGGTCCTCGGCGAGCGGGTCCTCGCCGCCCGGCTCCTCGCCGTCCTGGGCCTCCCCGTCGGTCGCGGCACCCGCGGCCGCGATGGCGCCCGCCACCTGCGCGGGCAGCGTGCCCGCGGGGTCATAGCGCACCTCCCAGCCGGCGGCCAGGATCTCGGCGTTCACGGCCAGCGCCTCGCTCGCCCGATCCTCGCGCAGCAGGCTGAAATCCACGTCCCGCCCGTCCGCATAGAGCACGCGGCGCACCAGCCACTCCCAGTCCCGGCCGCCCAGGGGCGTCCGTTCGGTGAACGCGCACAGCGGGTGGCCGAATGGCCGCAGCCAGCCCGTATCCCCCAGGTAGCGGCCCGGGTCCTCGCAGAACACCATCAGGTCCAGGTCCGACCATTCATCGGCGGGGGGCGCCTCCCGGGCCTGCGAGCCGATGACGATCAGCCCGTGGACGCCGGGCTCGCGCTCCGCCCAGCGGACGATGCGCGCGGCAAGATCGACATAACGAGGGTGCACGGTGGTCTCCTGTCGCCCGTGGGCAGGGGGAGCGGCCCCGGCGGCCCGGGGCCGCCGCAGCCGGTGTGCGGAGCGCTCGACGCTACAGCGTGCGCGTCAGGTGCCGCAGGTAGCCGATGGCAAAGGCGTTCCCGACATCGGAGACGCCGTTCTTGCCCGGCTGGAAGGTCCGGTACTGGTCCGAGGGGAGATGTTCCTCCCTCAGGTATCCGCTGTAGCCGGCATCCGCCAGCACCTTGATCCAGCGGGGGATATCGATATCGCCCTCGTCCAGCCAGTACTCCTTCTCGCCCTCGCCCTTTTTCACGTTCCGGATGTGGACGTAGAACACCTTGCCCATCTCCACCAATTCCCGGGTGGATTCGTACATCTTTTCGCCATCGCCATGGAACAGGTTGCCGGAGCAGAGGGTCAGGCCGTTGTTCGGGCTGGGGATATCGGCCATGAGCCGTTTCTGCACCTCGCTGGGCATGAACCGGCCGTGGCCGTGCAGCGCCAGCTTGATGTTGAACTCGTCCGCCAGGGCCACCAGCGGCCGGTAGTAGGCGATTACCTCATCCCAGGGGGTATCGCGCTGGCCTGGCGGGAACATCACGACCATCTCCGTGCCGACGGCGGCCATCACCTCAAAGCACTGGCGCAGCTGGGCATAGTGCGCCTCCGCCTCGGCGCCCTTGGGGAGATCCCGCGGCGCCCAGGCCACCATCGGTCCCCACTCGATCCCCGCGCCGACGATCTCGTCCTTCCAGGCCTGGACGGTGGCCAGGTCCAGAGTGCCTTTCTCCGCGAACCCGGGGACCGCGTCCCACGGTACGGACAGGGCCTCGATGCCCATCAGCTTGACGAACTGGATGGCGCCGGCGACGGTGCCATCGGCCACATTGTCCACGTTGGTGCACCACCTGAGCATCTCGCAACTCCTCTCACAGCTGTGTGCGCACGGGCGGCCGCGGGGCGGCCCGATCACGCCTCGCTCACGTTACTCGCGCCGCGTGGCCGCGTCAACCCTCCGCGAGGCCATGTTGGACGTGCGGGTTGGCGCGCAGCACCTCCTCCGCCACGGCCCAGAGGCGCGGCAGCCAGCGCCGCACCTGCGCCGCGCGGCGCGGCAGGTCCTCGGGGCTGCGAATCCCCAGGTCGGTCAGGAGCGCCCGGAACGCGGGGGTGTGCGCGGCGCGGGCGGCCGGCGTGCCATCCAGCGCGAGGATCTGCTGGCAGCGGGCCGAGGTCACCAGGATCCAAAACGTCGCCTCGCGGTGGTCGCCCGCGGCGATCATCGCGGCGCTGCCCTCGATGGCCACCGGGCGCGCGAGGGGCGTGACGTCGCAGGAGTAGGGCAGGGGCGTCCGGGCGGCGGCCGCGGCCTCATCGAACGCGCGTGCCAGGGCGGCGAGGTGCCCTGAGGCCTGCGCCGGCGCGATTCCCTCGCATCCCAGGCCGGCCAGCAACCCGGGGTAGAGCGCCGCGTGTCCGTAATCGGCCAGCACCTGCCGCGCCGCCGCGTACCGGCGCCGCACGGTGGGGTTACGCAGCGCCGAGGCCAGCAGGACGTGAGCGGACACGCCGGCCGAAAAGGCCCAGGCGAGCACGCCCTGGGCCAGGGAAGCCTCCGCGTTCACCCCGGCCAGCCCGCGGTCCGCCTTCTGGAGGGCCTGTTCGGCCCTGCGGCGAACCCACCGTGCCTCGCAGAAGCGGGCGCGCACCGCCTCCTGGAGCGGCGTGAGGAGGCCGTCCGGATCGCTCAGGATGGAGCCCTCCCACAGGCCGTGCGCCAGGTGGTAATCCGCCAGAACGGACTCGGCCTGCGCCAGCCGCTGCGTGGGGATCCGGGAGGCCTCCAGGAGCGCGCCGCGATAGCGGAACTTGCCCCGCGTGGTCTCGCCGGCGCCCTCGCTGGCCACCATGATGTCCACGTCCGAGTAGGGCGGCCAAGGGGCATCGCGTTCCCCGGGAGCGGGCGACGGCGCGGAGGCGAGGGAGCCCGCCAGGTACGCCCCCCGGAACCCGGGCTGGCGGCGGGCGACCTCTTCCACCCAGGCCGCGGCGGCGGCGTGGGCCCCCGCGGCGGTGAGCGGCTCTGGCGAGGGAGACTCGGAGGCGGCCATCCCTCAGCGCGCCTCCAGCCACACGTCCGCCGGGCGCAGGGCGCCGCGGGCGTGGCAGTGGACCCGCACCGTTCCCGCCTCCCCAGTGGAGCGCACGTAGGCGATCAGGCGCCCGTCGCAGGCCCGGCGCTCGGGCGAAGAGCAGGGGGTGGTATCGGCAAGGTCGCCGCCGTCCAGCGCCAGCAGAACACCGGGGCCCTCGACGATCACGCCCAGCAGGTCGGTGGCGCCTGGCACCGGCCGGCCGGCGCCATCCAGCACCTGGATCTCGATCTGCGCCAGGTCCTCGCCGTCGGCCGCCAGCGCGGCGCCTCCCCAGGCCTGCGCCCGCAGCGCCGCCGGGGCCCCCTCCGTTACGAGGGTGCTGCGCGCGAGCGTGCCATCGGCCGCCCGGCCCACGGCCTCCAGCTTGCCCGGCTCAAAGGGCACGAGGGTTTCGATGCAACCCGTCTCGGGGAAGGCCGCCAACTGGAAGGTGCGCAGGGGGCGCCCGTTCAGGCGCAACTCCACCTCCGGGCAGTTGGTGTAGCAGGTGACGGCGATGCTCTCCCCCGGCACAGCGCTCCATGAGGGGCGCTCCTGCAGCCGGCGGACGTGCGCTCGGGCCCCCGGCGGGAGGCCGCGCAGCAGCGGCGAATCGGGCTCCAGCGGGCGGCTGGTCATCAGCTGGATCACCGGCTCGTCCAGCCAGAGGCTGCGGCGAAAGTGGTAGGCGGCCTTGGGGTAGCCCGCGGTGGTCAGCAGCCCGGCCGGCGAGCCGTGCACCGGCCAGCCTCGGGCCTCCCCCAGGTAGTCGACTCCCGTCCAGAGGAACTGGCCGGCGATGTAGGGGTGATCCCGCACGGCGCGCCAGGCCGCATAGTGGCCGCCGTTCTCGCTCCCCAGGAGCGGCCGCTCCGGGTAGCGGGCGTGGTCCTCGCCGTAGCGTTCCTCCTTATAGTTGTAGCCCACCACGTCCAGCACGTCGCAGTAGCCCGTGAGGTTGGAGAGCTCCGGGAAGGCCACCGCAGCCGTCACGGGGCGGGTGCTGTCCCAACGGCGGACGATCTCCCGCAGCCGGCGCGCCAGGGGCAACAGCCGCTCGGCGTTGGGCCGGTCCGGGCTGTAACGCCGTTCCTCGGCGGGCTTGTTGGCGTCGTTGTTGCCCGTCATCGTCTGAAAGTACGGGTGGCCGTAGGGATCGTTAGGGTAATCGATCTCGTTGCCGATGCTCCAGAGGATCACGGAGGGGTGGTTCCGGTCCCGCTGCACCAGCAGACTCAGATCCCGCTCGTGCCAGGCCGGGAAATCCTCATAGTAGCCATGGAGCTTGGGCGGGTAGACGTTGTGGCCCTGCCACCACTTGTTCTTGGGGCCCTCCCACTCGTCAAAGGCCTCGTCGATCACCAGGAACCCCAGCTCATCGCACAGATCGTAGAGCTCGGGCATGTGCGGGTTGTGGCTCATGCGGATGGCGTTGCAGCCCGCCCCGTGCAGCGCCTCCAGCCGGCGCCGCCAGACCTTGGGGTGGACGGCGGCCCCCAGGGTGCCGGCGTCATGGTGCACGCACACACCCTTGAGCACCAGAGGCTCGCCGTTGAGGGCAAAGCCCTCGTCCGCGGTGAACCGGGCGGTTCGGATCCCCACCCGCTGCGTCTCCGAATCCATCACGGCGCCCGCCACCAGCAACTCGGTGGTCAGCGTGTACAGGGCGGGGTGCGCCGGTGCCCAGAGCGCCGGCCCCTCCACGCGGCCCTCCTGGGCGATGGTCGCGCTCTCCCCGGCGGGGATCTCGCAGGGGGTCTCCAGCACGGCCACGGCGCGCCCGCCCGGATCCCGGAGCGTGTGGCGGATCACGCCAGAGGCGGACGCACCGGTCTCGTTATGGACCCGGGTTTCGATGGCGATCCGTGCGGAATCCGCGTCCGCCTCCGGCGTGGAGAAGAACACCCCGTACTGGCCGATATAGACCGGCTCCGTGACCAGGACGCTCACCTTGCGGTAGATCCCCGAGCCGGTGTACCAGCGGGAATCCGCCGTGTGGGCGTGCTCCACGCGCACGGCGATCACGTTCTCCTCGTCGCCAAAGCGCGCCGCGTGGGAGATGTCGTGGGTAAAGGTGGTGTACCCGCCGGGCCACTCCCCCAGGTGGTGGCTGTTGGCCCATACCCGGGCATGGCTGTAGACTCCGTCGAACACGAGCCAGACCTTCTTGCCGCGGCACTCCTCCGGCAGGGCAAAGCGCCCTCGGTACCAGCCGATCCCGCCCGGCAGGTAGCCGCCCCCGCTCGAGTGCTCCGGGCTGAAGGGCTCGCTGACGGACCAATCATGGGGCAGCGTCACCGCCTGCCAGGCGCCGGCGCGCGCCGCGCTGCCCTCCGGCGCGTCGTCATAGCCTCGATACCAGGCCTCCGGGCAATCGCCCCGGTGAAACATCCAGTCGCGGTTGATGGTCTTTTGTAGCCTTCCCACGGCCGCACCTCCCCCTGGTGAACCCGCTCGCAGGGCCATTTTACCCGCGGCGGCAGGGGAGGGAAAGGGCTCCCCGCTCGATTTGTGCGGGGTGAGGCCACCTGCTATACCGGGCCGCATCACGTGGCCGAGCGTGAGGAGGGGTGCCGTGGCATCTGCGCGGCCGGGAAGCGGCGAACCCGTTCTCGCCTCCGCCCCGCGCTACTCCTCCACCGGCCGTTCCACCGCCAGCGTATCGGCGGTCCGGCCCAGCCAGGCGTTCACGGGCGCGGTCCAGGTCTCGCCGGTGATCGTGTTACGCAGGCTGACCTCCTGGCAGTACCAGGCGTCGTCGCCACCGCTCCGGTCCACCGCCAGGCGGATGGCGGAGAGTGCGCCGCGATCCTGTGCCGAGAGGGTGTACCATTCGGAGGCGTTGCGCTCGAAATCGTCATGGTCGGCTTTGTCCAGGGCGAACGGCCCGGATTCGACGCCGTCCTCCCAGAGCAGGGTCAGCGATACGTTGGCATTGGTGCCGGCCCCCGATCGGTCGCCGGTCCGCACCATCACGTCATAGGTGAGCTCAGAGATCGTGCCGGGCTGGTAGGGCTGCAGCGGAATGGTGGCGGTGGTGGAGTAGGGCGCCCGGTCGGCCGCCAGCCAGAGCTGTGGCCACGCCGCCCAGGCCCGGCCGGTCACGCGGTCGCGCACCACGACGCGTTCCACGAACCACTCGGGGCCGCCCCCCGCGTTGTCATGCGTCAACCGGATGGCGCTGACCTCGCCCCCCTCCTCCCAGAGATAGACGCGATCGGCGTCTCCGCGCTCGAAGGTGCCGGCGTTCACAACGGGCGGGGCGTAGGCCTGCGTGCTGCCCTGGCTGAGCACAAGCATGCCGCCCCGCAGGTCGCCATCGATCACCAGGCCCACGTGGATCAGCGCGTCGGTGCCGGCCCGGTCGCGATCCCCCGTGGTGATCTCTACCTCGTAGCGGGCGTTTAGCACCTCCACCAGCATGTCCGCCGGGCCGGCGTCGGTCCAATCGCCCGCCTGGCCCAGGTTCGAGCCCGGCTTGGAGGTGGATTTCTCCGGTTCATCGATGGTATCCTCCAGCCCGCCGCAGAACCCGTGGCCGCCGGCAGGCGCGCCGTCGCCATCCAGCAGGAGGGTGCAGCTGACGTTCGGGTCGCAGCCAGGCAGCGTGCATGTGGCGCTCTCGTCCCACCGGGCGGGGTCGTTGGCGGTGCCGCTCCAGATCGACTCGCTGGGGTACTGGCCGGTCAGCGCGTCCACCTGCGCGTCGGTGAGGCCCCGCCAGGTCTCGGGAGAATCCAGGAAATCGATCAGCTGGTAGCGCCGGCAGGGATCCGGCTCGCCCACGTTGTAGGCGTCGAACAGCCAGCGCCCGCCGCCCTGGTAGCGCGGATCGTCATCGAAATACGAGTCCGTCCACTGCCCGGGCAGCGGCACGTCGATGACCGGCGCCAGCAGCGGGTCCCAGCCACAGGTCTCGCCATCGCCGGAGACGTGCAGCGTCACGTCCTCGCACACGGCGGTGGAGGGGTACACGGCGTGCTTGTCCTCGCCCGGGTAGAGCACCAGGCGCCCGTCGCGATCGAACTCGAGCTCGGCGCACATCAGCTCCGTATCCCAGACGTCGTCAAAGGTGAGCGCCACGTTGGCCAGCGTGCAGGAGCGCTCCCAGACGTGCCACAGCCCGTGGTGCCGGCTGGGTCCGCCGTGGGCCGAGGTGCGCACCCACTCCAGTTCGGCGCCGCGCTCGCCCGTGACGCGCCAGGCCATGGTCACCGTCTCGGAGTCACCACGGTGGGCCTCGAGATAGTCCATCACGCCCAGGCCGAGGGCGCCCCAGTCCTTGGCCCAGCCAAAGGCGATGTACACCAGGATGTACATGGGGCGCTCGCCCTCCAGCGCGTCCGCGAGATCGGGCGGCGTATAGCCGGTGACCCGCACGAAATAGTTCATCGCATAGGGCGCGTGGAAGGGATCAAGGAACCTGTCCAGCCACTGCTCCTCTTCATCAAGCTCGAGCACCGGCATGGTGTGGGCGATCACGGCGTTCTCCCAGCGCTGGTCGATGCCATCGCCGTCGATATCCGTGGCGGGATCGATGAACATCGACAGGCTGCTGGAGAGCAGGCGCCCGTTCTCGCCCAGGGCCAGCTCAAAGAAGGGGAAACTCAGCGTGGCGGGCGCGCTGCGGCTCGCGTTGCCGTGGGCGTCCACCGCCTCGGCGATGTAGGTGATGTCTTTGCCGACCATGGCCTCGGTGACGGTCAGCGGCAGCGACCACGCCGTGGTGCCCTGCGCCTCCTGCCAGGAGCGCCCGCCATCGGCGCTCACGCGCACCCGGGCGATCTCGCCGGCGTCCTTCGCCGTGCCGCTCAGAGTAAAGCCGGTGTGGATCACCGTCTCGCCGGAGCGCGGCGCGGTGATCGCGACCACCGGGCCGGTGCGGTCCACGGTAAACTCTTGCGTGGCGGCGGCCGTGTGCCCGGCGGCGTCGTTCACCGTCAACTGGAGCGCCCAGGCGCCGTCCGCGAGCGTACCCAGGTTGGCGGGCCGGTAGAACAGCTCTGACTGGATCTGCACGCTGCGGTGCGCCAGTTCGCGCGCCGCGGCCCCGCCGTCGCCGCCCAGCGAGAGCGTCCAATCCACCAGGTTATAGTCATAGGCCGTGCCCCAGTTCCAGGTGCCCGAAGGCGGCGGATCGCGCGGATCGATCACGGCGATGGGCGGGGTGGTGTCGGCGCCATAGGCCACCAACCGGTAGCCCTCGCAGCCACCGATGGCGCTGATGGCGCAGCCGCCCCAGCCGATCACCAGCCCACCGGAGACCGCCGGTGGCCCGAGCCACGGCTGAAAAGAGGGAACCAGCACAGGCGCGCCGCTCTGATCGTCGGCCCACTGCGCCGGCAGCCAGGCTTCCTGCGCGGGATAGTTGGTGCGCCCGGCGAAACGGGCGTTCCAGGGCAGCGCCGGGTGCACATCCGCAAAGGACCAGATCACGCGGCCGTCGCCGGCATCCAGCAGCCCGGCGCCGCTGACCACCCGGCCATTCCCGGTGATGAGGGGCGCATAGGGCAGCGACCAGTGGCGCGGGTAGGCCTCCAGGTGTTGGATGATGGGGCCGTCCTGCCGCCACAGCTCGCGGCCATCGCTCGCATCCACGGCCATCAGCCCCTCGCCGGCGTCCCAACTGCCGGCAATGTACAGCCTCCCCTCGCGATAGCTTGGCCCGCTCTTAAAGGCCGCCCCCTCCGCGCTGCGCCAGATCACGCGGCCCGTGCCGGCCTCGGCGGCATACAGCGTCGCCTGGTCCGCCCAGTAGAGGCGCCCCTCGGCGGCCACGATGGGGCCCAGCAGACGCGCGCCAATCACGCCGCCGAAGGCGGGCTCGCTGTCGCTCTCCAGCGTCCACAGGGGCGCGCCGGTGCGGGCCTCCAGGCCGTACAGCCGCCGCCCGTCGGAGAGATACACGCGCCCGTCCAGGAGGGTGGGCGGGACCAGGCTGCCATCGGGCTCACCCAGGGGTGCAGTCCACAACGGTGCGCCGGTCTCGGCGTCCAGCGCGGTGACGACCGCCGTCTCATGCCCCGGGAGCACCAGCACGCCCTCGGCCACCACCGGCATGCCCGCGCGACTGTCGGGCACATCGTGGCGCCAGAGCAGGCGGCCGCCGGCGCCATCCAGGCAGTAGACCGTCGACGAGCCTTCGGCCTGATCCCCGCCCGGTGCGTTCCAGACTGCCGCGTATGCCCGTCCTCCCGCGATCTGTGGCGCGCCCACGACCACGCCGCCGGTGGCGAATCGCCACAGCTGGCGGCCGTCGGCCAGGCTGAAGGCATAGAGCGCGTAGGCCTCGCGATCCGCGGCGGCGGGGCGATAGTTGCGCGCCGAGAGGTTGGTCCAGGGGGCATAGAGTTGCCCGCGGGGGGCCACCGAGGCCACCACCATGCGGTCGTCGGCCACCAGGGGTGAGTAGGGCAGCCACGCTTCGTCTTGCGATGCCAGGGCGACCCACTTGGGCTCGAGCGCGTCGGCGACCGCCCCGGCCACGGCGCCGGCGTGGCTGGCATCGCCGCCGTAGCAGGGGGACCCGCCGGCCTCTGGCACTGGTGTGCTCGTTGGGGTGGCCGTGGCCGCAGGCTCGGCCGTGGGCGGCGCCTCGGCGTCGGCCTCCTCGGCGGCGGGCGCCGTGGGCTCAACCGTGGCTACGGGCACCGTCGCGGCCGGCGCCGTGGCATCTTGAGCGTTCTGATCGTCGTGCCGGCAGGCGCCCAGGGCGATGCACAGGCCGAGGGCCAGCATGACGAGGGCACGTGTGTGTCGACCGGCCATGGCGCGCTCCCGTGGGCGGATAACTTGAGCCTCTGGCCATCATACGGGCCCGAGTTGCCGCCGTCAATGGCCATCGCCACCGGGCCGGGATGGCCTGCCCCCCGGCAGGCGGCGCCCTCCGCCCCGTTCCCCGGGGTGGGGGCTAATGGCCTATACTGGGCCGCATCACGTGGCCGAGTGTAAGGAGGGGATATCGTGAAACGTGTTCCGCCGGGGAGCGGCGAGATCGTGCTCGTGGACGCCGCCCCGGAACCGGCGGCCCTGGACGAGATCGGCGTGCTCTTGAGCGAGTACGCCGCGGCGCTGGGGATCGACCTGGGCTTTCAGGGCTTTGAGGAGGAACGGCGCACCCTGCCGGGGCGGTACGCGCCCCCGGAGGGGGCGTTGATCCTGGCGCGGGTGGGGGGCGAGCCCGCGGCCTGCATCGCCCTGCGGCCCCTGGCGCCGGGGGTGGGCGAGGTCAAGCGGCTCTACGTGCGACCTGCCTTCCGGGGGAGAGGGCTGGGCCGGCGACTGGTGGAGCGGATCATCGCCGAGGCGCGCTCGCGCGGGTGCAGAGTCCTGCGGCTTGATACCCTCCCCGAGATGTCCGCCGCTCGGCGGCTGTACGCCTCCTTCGGCTGGCGCCCCTGCGGGGCCTACACCCACAACCCGATCCCGGGCGCGATATTCCTCGAGTTGGCCCTGGAGGCGTGACGGCGCGCGAGTAGTACCGGGCGGCACCGCCGCTCTCTGCCCTTGGCACGAAAAAGAGGCGGGCCCACGGGCCCGCCTCTTGGCACGCACGCCTCTTAGCGGATCAGATGCCGCATGTATCCCAGCGAAAAGGCCGTTCCGATATCGGAGACGCCGTTCCCGCCCGGCGTAAAGGACCGGTACATGTCCGTCGGCAGGTGCTCGGAGCGCACGTAACCGTCGAACCCGCCGGCCTTGAGCGCGGCGATCCAGCGCGGCAGGTCGATGTCGCCCTGGTCCAACCAGTACTCCTTCTCGCCCTCGCCCTTTTTCACCTGGCGGACGTGGACAAAGAACACCTTGCCGGCCTTGGCCAGCTCATAGGTGGAATCATACATGCCTTCCCCGTCGCCGTGGAAGATGTTGCCGGAGCAGAGCGTCAGCCCGTTGTAGGGGCTGGGCACGTCGTTCATCAGCTGCCACTGGACCTTGCTGGGCATAAAGCGGCCGTGCCCGTGCAGGCCCACCTTGATCTTGAACTCGTCCGCCAGGGCGATCAGCGGCTTGTAGTAGGCCACCACCTCGTCCCAGGGCGTGTCGTTCTTGCCGGGCGGGAACATCACCAGGATCTCGGTGCCCACCGCGGCCATCACCTCAAAGTTCTTCCGCAGGTTGGCAAAGTGCGCCTCGGCCTCCGCCCCGGTGGGGAGATCCCGTGGCGCCCAGGCCACCATCGGGCCCCACTCCACGCCGGCCGCCACGATCTCATCCTTCATCCCCTGGACGGTCTCCAGGTCGATGTATCCCTTGTCGCGAAAACTCGGGATGTTGGCCCAGCCGACCGAAAGCGCCTCGATGCCCAGCGTCTGGACGTACTTGATCGCGCCCGCCACCGATCCATCGCCCACGCCACCAACGTCTGCACACCACTTCATGGTTCCGTCCTCTTTCCCTCGTGGATGATCGGCACACCCCCTGTGCCCGGTGCGGCGGCCCCATGCCGCCCGCAGCGGTACGCTATCGCATTGTGACAACGCTGTCAACCCGGCGCGCACGTGTGATGGCGCTTCGGCACGCTCGTAGGCCTGCGCGAAACCCCTTGACACGCCGTGCCCCCGGCGCTAGGCTCGCCCTGTTGTCTCGCCGCAGCAAGAAGGAGGAGCCACGATGGCCGCGACCTGGGATGAGGTAATGTCCTACGAGCACGAGTTCCTCAAAGCCTACAAGAACCCCGCGCGCCCGATTCTCTACAACTCGCCCGAGCTCCTCTTTCTGGAGCACCTCTGCCGCGGCCACATCGACGCCGCCGTGGCGCTCTTTGACGAGGAGCAGCAGTTCCATCGCGGCCCCAGTGTGGTGGATGCCCCTCAGGGCCGGTATGAGGGCCTGCAGGAGATCCGGCGTTACGCCGAGCAGTGGCTGTCCTGGTTCAACGCCACCGAGTCCTGGATCGAGCCGGTGCACCAGACGCGCGCCGGCGGGCGCTCCGCCACGGAGCTCGTCGTTTACTACCGCGTCCGTGGCTTCAGCAAGGTCCTCAACTTTCCCATGTGCATCGTCGCCGAGCTCCGCGGGCTCGACCGCCTCAACGAGGCGCGGGTCTACTTTTTCTTCCGCTGGATGCCGGGGCTGCATGCCCACCGGCGCCGGGTGTTCCCCGTGGAGCGCGAGGCGCCGCCCCAGCAGAACATGATGTCCTCCCTCCTGCGGGACTATTTCTACCAGGGGGACCGGCTCTTTATGGAGGGCAGCTACGAGCGCATGTGCGAGCTGGTGGGGCGGGATGCGATCTTTGGCGGCTTCCGGCCCACCAACCTGGAGCCGGTGTACTATGGCACCGAGGCCTACCACGAAAAGCTGAAGGAGTTCATCCCACGCGGGCCGCGGCGCGAGCTCCCCGAGGGTATGGAGGTGCCCGCCGGGATCCGCACCGAGGTCATCACCGATGACGGCCTGACGATCGTCTGCGAGTGGGAGGGGTTCGTCTGTGCTCCCGGCGCGCCGCGGCAGGTGGGGATTCGCCAGAGCGGCTGCAGCATCTACGTCCGCGAGCCCGAGACGGGGCTGCTCCAGCACGTGCGCATCATCGATAACGCCGGGTTCGAGGCGGAGATCGATTGGAGCCAGGTGGACGAGCGGGATTGGTGAGCCCGGCCGGGCCCTCTTCTTGACGTAACGCCCCCGGGCGCGCTACAATCGGCGCACACCGGCGGCGCCACCAGAAGGGGGAGGCATGGACGAACTGGATCTCGCGCTGCGTTTCGGCAGCGCGCTGGCCATCGGGCTGCTCGTGGGGATGCAGCGCGAGCATTCCCAGGGGGGGCGCAAGCAGCGGCTTTTTGCCGGCGTGCGCACCTTTCCACTGCTCGCCCTGGTGGGGGCCACGGGCGGCCTGCTGAGCGAGCTGAGCGCCAGCCCCTGGCCCCTGGTGGCGGTGATGGTCGCCATGGGCGCGCTGATCGTCCAGGCCTATGCGGTGCACACCCGCGGCGGGCGGGTGGGGGCCACCACCGAGGTGGCCGCCTTCCTCACGCTGCTCTCCGGCGCCCTCTGCTACTATGGCCTCTACGGCCTCGCCGCCGCCCTGGCGGTGGCCATGACGACGCTCCTCACCCTCAAGGTTGAGATGCACGGCTTTGTCCAGCGCCTGGCGCGCGAGGACCTCTTTGCCGTGCTCAAGTTCGCCGTGATCACCGCCGTGATCCTGCCGGTGCTCCCCAACCGCGATCTCGGGCCGGAGCCCCTGAACGTCCTCAACCCGCAGCGGATCTGGCTGATGGTGGTGTTCATCTCCGGGATCGGATTCCTCGGGTATGTGCTCATCAAGGCGCTGGGCGCGCGCGTCGGGTTGATCCTCAGCGGGCTGCTGGGGGGGCTGGTCTCCAGCACGGCGGTGACGGCCAGCCTGGCGCAGCGCAGCCGCACGCAGTCCCTGGATTCGGGGACGGCCGGCCTGTACAGCGCCGCCATCGCCGTCTCCTGGACGACGATGTTCCTGCGGGTGCTCCTGGTGGTGCTGGTGATCGCCCCGGCCCTGGCGCGGCTGCTCTGGATCCCCTTCCTGGCGGCCACGCTGGTGGGGCTGGCGTACGGCGCCCTGGCCCTGCGCCGGGGGGCGGGAACGCCGGCGCAGGAGATCGCCCACAGCAACCCCTTTGAGCTGATGCCCGCGCTCCAGTTCGGCCTGCTCTATGCGCTCATCCTCGTGGTGGCGCGGGCCGCGCAGGTCTATCTGGGCGATGCGGGCGTGTACCTCTCCAGCGCCGCCGCCGGCCTGGTGGATCTGAACGCCATCTCGCTCTCCCTGGCGGAGATGTCCGCCGCGGGGAGCGTGGGAACCACCCTGGCGGCGCAGGGCCTGGTGCTGGCCGCCATCACCAACACGCTGGTCAAAGGGGGGATCGTCCTGAGCGCCGGGGCCCCTGGCCTGCGCCGCGCGCTCTGGCCCGTGCTGGCGCTGATGGTGCTGGTGGCGGGAGGCGTGGCGGCGGTGACGATCTAGCCCGCCAGGGCAGGCTATCTTCCGTGTTCGTGGCGGTGGTGCAGGTCGGGCTCGTGGGCGTGGGCGTGCGTCACGGACGTGTGGGCGTGCCCATGCGTGTGAGGTCCGCTCGCGGGCACCTCGTGGTGTTGGTGATGCAGGTCGTGGCTGTGCTCGTGGGTGTGCTCCTGGCTCGCGTGCGTGTGCTCGTGCAGATGCCGCTCAGAGACCAGCAGCCGGATGGAGGCAGCCAACAGCACCACGGCGAACACCAGCCGAGGCGTGAGCGGATCCCCCAGCAGAACGATCGATAACAGCACGCCCCAGAAAGGGGCCGACGAAAAGATCAACTGGCTGCGCGTCGCGCCCAGTTGCTGTGCCGCGCTGATATAGAGCACGATGCTCAGCCCGTAAGATAGCGCGCCCACCCCCAAGGCCGCCGCGACGCTCCAGCCGGTGAGCGGCACGCGCCCGGCGCTCAGGGCCAGGCCGAGGCCCAGGTTCGTGGCGCCGGCGACCAGGCCTTTCCAGAAGGTCGATTGTGCCGGCGTGATGCCATCGATCAGGGCCGTCAGGTGGTTGTCGATGCCCCAGCAGAGGCAAGCGGCGGCCACCAGCCCCACGGCGGAGAGGCCGGCGCCCTGGGCGGCCCCCTCCCAGGCCAGGATGAGCGCCGCCGCCAGGACGCCGCCGGCAGCCAGCCACGAGCGCCTCGTCAGGTGGTCGTGGAATACCAGGTGCCCGAGGACCGCGGTAGCCATCAACTCCAGGTTGAGCCAGACGGATACAGAGGTCGCCCGCGCGAGGCTCAGGCCTGCGAGCAGCGCCACCGGTCCGAGCACACCCCCGAACAGCACGGCGCCGGCCAGCCGCACGGCGCTGGCGCGCTCCATGCGCCAGGGCACGACCCACGCTCGCTCGCGCACCGCCAGCCCCAGCACGCCCAGGCTGGCGCCGAGATACAGCAGGCCCGCCAGGATGTACGGCGAGAGGCGCTCCACCAGCGGCTTGCTGACGGGTGTGGCCGCGCCAAAGAGCAATGCGGACGCCAACGCCATCCAGAATGCCGTTCGACGCACGCGCCTGGTGCTCCTGTCTTTCGTCATGTGCTCGCCCGGACGCCAGGGATGCGGATGCGCAAGCGTGCCCCGCGCTCGGGTTGGGCCCGTCGCTCCGCTAACGATCTAGCCGGCCGGAGCCCAGAGGATGCCGCTCTGGCCCACCGAGTAGATCTTGACCTGCGGGTTGGGGAAGGCCCGATCCGCGGGGGTGGCCCCCTCCAGCGTGCCGGCCTGGATGCCCTGCGCGCAGGCGCGCAACTCGCCGATCACGCCGCGATCCACAGGGCAACTGCCGTGGCAGCAATAGATCTCCTCATACCCTGCCACGACCTCCAGCCGGTCCAGCGTGGCGATGTAGGTGGGCAGGCTGCGCTCCGGCCCAAAGAGAAAGACGGGGCCGTGCGACAGCGTGTCGCCGGAGAACAGCGCGCCGGCGGCCTCATCCAGCAGGCAGATGCTCCCCGGCGTGTGCCCCGGCGTGTGCAGCACCCGCAGGCGCACGCCGCCCAGGTCGAACAGGTGGCCCTCCGGCGCCGGGAGCCACTGGTGGGAGCCGGCGGGCAGCCGCCGCTCCAGCAGCGGGATCTCCTCCGGGTGGGCGTACACCTGGTGGAACGGCTCCAGCGCGGCGGTGTGATCGCCATCGGCGTGGGTCAGCGCCACGGTGAGCGGCCGTGACGTGATCGATTGGATGTGCGGGCGCAGGTCGACGGCCTGCACGCCGGCATCCAGCAGCAGCGCGCGCTCCGACCCGACGATCACAAAGCCGCGCACCCGGCCCTGCTCCAGGCCGTAGATCGCCTCCGTGTAGCGGTGGATGGTGGTCTCAACGCTATCAGCCATGCTGTTCCCTCCCTGTGTCGGCGCGATTCTCGTACCGATAGTGTACCCGGTGGGCGGGTGGGCCGCCAGCCCGATCGCGGGGGGCGCCCCGCGGTGCTTGAGGCCCGGGGGGAACAGAAAGCGCCCGCTGCCGGCCGGCAGCGGGCGCCCTTTCCCTGCGCAGGGCCTAGAATACCGTCGCGATCGTCTTGAGCAGGTCGATGATCGGCACCCCCTCCGGGCAGGCCGCCTCACAGGCGCCGCACTCGATGCAGGCCTCCGGCGCGCCGGCGTGCGCCGTCACCGCGTGGTAGTAGCCGTTCTGCCACGGCACCGGCGCAAAGATCTCGCGGTCGTTGTACAGACCCAGGTACGTGGGGATGGCGATGTCCTCCGGGCATACCGGGCGGCACTCTCCGCAATAGGTGCAGGCGTTGGGCGCCTTGGCCACCAGCGCCTGACGCACCGATTCCAGCAGGGCCTGTTCCTCGGCGTCCAGCGGCTCCCAATGATCAAAGATGCTGACGTTATCCTGCACCTGCTCCAGCGCGCTCATGCCGGAGAGGATGCAATGGAT
>Ga0123332_1001031_pt1 | contig 27867 bp, 25 predicted proteins | sample BioC12SIPDNA_4_FD_89958 | JGI IMG/M metagenome (GOLD analysis project Ga0123332, IMG submission 89958) | Anaerobic biogas reactor microbial communites from Washington, USA - Biogas_R2_A C12 SIP DNA | ecosystem: Engineered > Bioreactor > Anaerobic > Unclassified | place: Washington, USA... | reverse complement strand
TGCGAGTCTATGCGCCGCCCTGCAAGGGGTCAAGCGCGCGCGAGACCGAGCTCGAGGCCGAGGTGAGGCTAGGCCCCGCCGGCTAGAGCATCGCCTGCCGAGCAAGTGCATATGCGTCGATGGACAGCCCTAAGCAGCAGAGTGGTCGGGTGACACAGGCGTGCATATGTGTTCTCAGGCTATACGGTTTGATAATACGAATCATCAAATCCCGTGTGAGCGCTTCGGCGCGTACGCCGTCGCCCGATTCGCGACCGTCCGAGCCGGCCCCTAGGCCGCACCGACGGGGTCTCGGTGGAGCGGGATCCCGGGGACGGACCGACCCTCCGCGCCCACGAGAGCTCGAGGACGGTGCTTCCTGGCGGCGGGCTCGAGAGCGGCCGTGCGGACGGGTGCCGACCCGGCGGGGACGGTGCGGGAGCGCACGTGCTAGCCTCACCGCGATGGCAGCCGGGAAACGCGTCACGGTCGAGTACTTCGCGGTCCTGAGGGAGCAGAGGGCCGTAGCGAGCGAGACGGTGGCGACGTCCGCCCGCACGGCCCGCGACCTCTACGAGGAGCTGCGGCAACGCCACGGCTTCGCGCTGGAGGCCGGGCGGCTGCGGGTCGCCGTGAACGGCGACTTCGCGCCGTGGGAGCGGGAGCTCGCCGACGGCGACCGCCTGGTGTTCATCCCGCCGGTGGCCGGAGGCTGAGATGGGCTCGGGCGAACGCCTCTGGTTCGACGTCGCGGGCGATGCGATCGACGTCGCGGCGCTGACGCGGCGGCTGCTGGCGCCCGCAGCGGGCGCGGTCGCTACGTTCGAGGGCAGGGTCAGAGACCACGCGGCCGGCAAGGCCGTGACGTCGCTGGCGTACGAGGCCTACGAGGAGCTGGCCCGCCGCGAGGGCGAGCGGATCCTCGCGGAGGCCGCCTCACGGTTCGCGCTCGAGCGCGCCGCGTGCGTCCACCGCGTGGGGCAGCTGCGGGTCGGCGACTGCGCCGTGTGGGTGGGCGTGAGCGCGGCGCACCGGGGCGCGGCGTTCGCGGCCTGCCGGTACGTGATAGACGAGGTCAAGGCGCGCCTGCCGGTCTGGAAGCACGAGCGCTACGCCGACGGCAGCGCGGTCTGGGTGAACGCCTCCGAGGTGGTGCCGGAGCAGCCGGAGCCGGTCTCCCCCGGCCCGTCACGGACATAAGACGTATTATGTTCTCGCCGTGTTACCCTCGTCGCTGACGACATGAGCGACGCGAGAGGCCCGCGATGACGCGTGAGCTGGCGCCCTGGACGCCGGAGGCGGAGCTGGCGCGCGTCGACGCGCTGGTCGGGGCGAGCGAGGCCGAGCGCCGGCGCTTCGCCGCCCGGGCCGTGGCCGAGCGCGACCACGAGGCTCTGTGGCTGCTCACGCGCGCCTACCTGGAGACGCAGCAACGCGCCGCCAACACGGTCGCGTCGTACCGCAAGGGCGTGGCGCTCCTGCTCGAGGCCTGGCGCGGGGTCGACCTCCTCAGGCCCGCGCGTGCGGACGCCGAGGCGTACGTGCGGCGCCTGCGCGACCCGCGCCGCGAGGCGGACCCCGAGGACCGCTACGTGAGCGCCCAGAGGCGCCTCGGCAGGCAGCCCACGCGCCCGCTGTCGGCGGCGACGGTGCGGCAGCGCGTGGCGGCCGCGAAGGCGTTCTACGAGGCCATGCGGTGGTCCGGAGTCACGACCGCCGACCCGTTCGCCGAGGTCGCGCTCCCCAGGCTGACCGAACGCCCGGTCGAGCGCGCGAAGTCCAAGGCGTACACCCTCGAGGAGCTCGAGTGGATGGCCAGCGTCTGCCGCGACTGGGACGACCGGTTGATCCTCCTCCTCGGCGCCCACGCCGGGCTGCGCGTGAGCGAGATGCTGGCGCTCACCTGGGACGACGTCGACCTCAGGACCGGGCGCCTGAGGGTCCGGTTCGGGAAGGGTGGGAAGACCGCCGGCGTGACGATGAGCGAGGAGCTGAGGCGCAACCTCGTCGCCCACGCGCAGGACGTGCCGCCGCCCGCGCCGGGAGAGCCGGCGCCGTACGTGCTGGAGACGCGCTCGCGCTCTCGGGTCTACACCCGCCTCGAGGAGCTGTGGAACCTGGCGCTGGACGCGCGCGGCCTGCCGCCCGAGCGGTTCACGAAGGGCGTGCACGGCCTCAGGCACTTCGCCGGCGTCCACTACGCCTCGCAGACGAGCGACCTACGCAAGGTCAGGGACCACCTCCGGCACGCCAGCATGAGCAGCACGGAGATCTACATGGCCGCGGCCGAGGACACCGACGAGGTCAGGGGCTGGAGCATCGGGCTCGACCCGGACTGAGGAGGCACGGGATCGGCTGTCACGGGAGGGAGCCCCACCGAGCAGGGACCGTACCCGCCGACCAGGGCGGACCCGCCAAGCGAGCCACTGGCCGGCTCCACCTAAAGCACCCTGAGCAGGAACGCGACCTCGTCGCCGGCCTCCAGCCCCTCGTCCCTCCGCACCTGCCTCTTCACGGGCAGCAGGTAGCGGCCCGACCTGCCCTGGGGGAAGACCGACGTGCGCCACGTCGTCCTCCCCACCGTGACCTCGACGCGCAGCGAGCCGAAGCCGCCGGCCATGCCGCCGTACCCGGCCCTGATCTCGTCGGAGACGTCCTGTGGGAGCGAGACGAAGTACCACGGCGCCGGCCCGTCGTAGCGCCAGAGCGGCGCCACCAGCGCGAAGACGTCGGCCACGTCCGGCTCCTCAGTCGGCGGCGTTGAACAGCTCCGCCTGGGGGAAGAGGTCCTCGAACGACCGCTCGAAGCCGAGCTGGGCGAAGTCGTACACCTGACCCTCCTGGTCCCGGTTGCGGCGCCAGCGGTGGTCGCCGTCGCGCTTGCGGTGGTACTCGACGATCCTGACCCTCTCCCCGGTCAAGGGCTCCAGGCGGAGCCTAAGGCTCGTCCTCAGCTCCTCGATCCGGCGCTCGACCACGACCGTCTGGCGCGGCTTGCGCTGCTGCGGTTCGGGGGCCGGGGTGAGTGGCTTCTTGGCCACGGCTGGAGGTCCTTCCTGCCGGCGTGCACGCGCCGTGCACGGGTACGCGACGCCAGCACGATACCCTAAATATCTAAGGGTATTGCCCCGTGAGCTACGTGCTGGTGCCGGGTCTCACCCTTCGGCGCCGGAGGTCGTCACCGCTCCGAGCGCGACCGGGCCAGCCTCGGTGCGCCGGGGTGACCGGCCGCGAAGCCGCCCCACGCCCGCCTACGCGGCCGGTGTCATTGTGACGCCACCGCGGGCCGGGGCGGGGCGCGACAGCTCCTCCTCCTCGTCGCCGAAGTCGATGTCCTCGTCCTCCGCTGCCTCGTCGTCATCGTCGTCCCAGAGGCCGCCGGCCTCGTCCTCGTCGTCCCAGTCGTCCTCGTCGTCCCACTCGTCCTCGTCGTCGTCCCAGTCGTCGTCCTCGTCGAGGTCGTCCTCTTCGTCCCACTCGCTCTCGTCGTCGAAGTCGCCCTCGTCGTCCTCGTCCTCGTCGTCATCGTCCAGGAAGGGTCCCCTGGCGGCCACGAGGCCGTGCACGTCGCCGGGGCCGTGGTAGCGACGGACGACGAGCGTCCGGAGCGGCTCCGGGTCGATCGGGTCCAGGTCGAGTCGATCCGTCGTCATCTCTGCCCTCCTGTCCGGTGCGCGCTTCGCCGGGCGCGACCGGCGCCCAGTGCGTGCCTGGGCCGTGGTCCGGCACCTTCAGCCTAATGGCACGGGCGCCGGCTGTCGCGCACCCGGAGCGCTTGACAGGCACCCGCGGCCGGGCTATCCAGGTGAGGTGAGAACGCGTTCTCAAGATCGCCGCGTGCGCGGTGGGCGCCGCTTCGTCACGACCACGCTCGCCGCCCTCGCGCTCGCCTGGCCCGCCGCGCGGGCCGTGGCGCAGGGCGACGCACTGCATGTCGTCGTCTCCATCCACCCCTGGGCCGACCTCGTGAGCCAGGTCGGCGGCGAGGCGGTCGCCGTCACCACGCTCCTGCCGCCCGGCGCCTCCCCGCACGCCTTCGAGCCGCTCCCCTCGCAGGCCGCCCTGCTGGCCGCCGCCGACCTCGTCGTCCTCAACGGCGGCGTCGACGGCTGGCTCGAGCGCCTCGTCGACGCGACGGCTCCGGAGGTGGCGCGACTGGTGGTGCTGGACCGGGTCCGGTTCGAGCCGGTGGCCGGGCACGACGACGACCACGCCAGCGAGGGAGGCGCCGGCGTCCCGAACCCGCACGTGTGGCTCGACCCGGACGTCGCCGCGGCCGCCGTTGGCGTGATCGCGGAGGAGCTCGCGGCCCTGCGCCCCGAGCTGGCCGACACGTTCGTCGCCAACGCGGCGGCGGTCCGCGCCGACCTTGCGGTGCTCGCGGCGGAGGTCGCGGCGCTACTCGCGCCGGTGCGCGGAGAGCCGTTCGTGCCGTTCCACGACGCCTGGCCGTACTTCGCGCGGCGGTTCGGCCTGAACGTGGTCGCCACCCTCGAGCCCTTCCCCGGCCGCGAGCCCAGCGCCCGCTACGTCGCCGAGACCGTCCTGGCGATCAGGAGGTCGGGGGCGCGCGTGATCTTCGAGGAGCGCCAGCTCGGCGGACGCACGGCCGCCGTGGTCGCTGAGGCGGCCGGCGTGGAGGTCGTGATGCTCGACCCGATCGGCGGCCCGCCGGGCCCGGAGACGTACCAGGAGCTGATCCGCCACAACGCCCGCCTGATCGCCGAGGCGTTGGCGATGGAGTGAGCGCTGACGCGGTCGCGTGGCGGTTCGCGGCTCGCGCGCGAACTGGATTTGATAATGCGACCCGGCTCACGGTCCGAGCCGGGCGCGTCGGCTAGCGTGCGCACGTGGAGGTGACGTCCCTCGAGCTCTCCAAGGCGACGCGCGCCCAGCGCGTAGCCCGGCTGCAGCGCCTCTCCCAGGAGGGCCTGGAGCGGTTCGCGGCCCGGGCGGCCGAGACGCGTGACGAGGAGGCCCTGTGGGAGCTCGTCGAGGCCTACGTGACCCTGCACGGCGCGCGCGGCGCCGCGACCAGCGCCCACACCCTGCGGGCCTACCGCCGCGGCCTGGCCGAGCTCCTGACACTGTGGCCGGGCGAGGACCTGCTCGACCCCGAGCGCGACGCTGGGCAGGCCTACGCGCGGCGCCTGCTCGAGGGCGACCGCGACGAGCTGGCCGCCGACGAGCGGCGCGGCCGGCGCGGCCGCAGGCTCAAGCGCGGACCCCTCTCCCCCGCGACCGTGGCGCTGCGGATCGCTGCCGCCCGGGCGCTGTACGGCGCGCTGATCTGGGCCGGGGCCACCACCGTAGACCCGTTCCGCGACGTCAAGGTCGACGCCCTCGCGGCCCGCGACGGCGAGGCCGCGACCGCCCACGCCTACACCGACGCCGAGCTCGACGAGCTGCTCGCCGCGGCGCGCGACGCGCACGAGCGCGTGCTGCTCCTGCTCGGGGCGCACGCGGGCCTGCGCGTGAGCGAGATGGTGCGCCTGTTGTGGCAGGACGTGGACCTGCGCGCCGGCACGCTGCTAGTGAGGACCCCGGGCGAGGAGGAACCGGCCGAGGTCATGCTCAGTCGCCGGCTGGCGGCCGAGCTCCGCGCCTACGCCCGCGAGGTCGAGGCCGACCCCGTCGCCAGGCACCGCGCCCAGCTCCTGGAGCTGAGGTCGCAGTACGGCGTCTACAACCGCCTCCGCGGCATCTGCCGGCGCGCCCACGTCGAGTTCAAGGGCGTGCGCGCACTGAGGCACGCCGCCGGCGCGCGCCTCTACCGCCAGACGCACGACGTCGGGCTCGTGCAGCAGCACCTCAGGCACAAGGCCACCGACATGGCGCGCCGCTACGCCCGCGCCGACAGGCTGCGGCTGCGGGGTAGCCTGGACGCGTGGGAGTGAACCGCCAGGACGCGACCTCGCCCGCAGCCGACGGCCCGGAAGCGCGGGCCGGGACGCCGGCCACGACCGACAGGCCCACGGCCCTCAGGGGCGTGCACACGATCATGCCGACGCCGTTCACGCCGGACGGCCGCCTCGACGAGGAGAGCCTCGCTCGGCTGACGCGCTTCCTCGTCGCGCGGGGCGTCGACGGCGTCACGGTACTGGGCTTCCTCGGGGAGGCGCACAAGCTCTCCGAGGCCGAGCAGGACGTCGTCGTGACGGTGACGGTGCAGGCCGCCGGCGGGCGGGTCCCCGTCTTCGCGGGGGCCAGCGCCGGCGGCGTGAAGGTGGGCGTCGAGCGGGGGCTGAGGTTCGTGGAGCTGGGTGCCGCCGGGCTGATGGTCGCTCCGGTCGCCCCCGAGGCCGCGACGGTGCTGGCGCAGTACCGGGAGCTCGACGAGGCGCTCGCCGCCAGCGGCGGCCGCGTGCCCGTGATCGTGCACGACTACCCGGCCTCGACCGGCGTGCGCGTTACCGCCGACACGCTGGCGCGTCTCCACGAGGACGTCGCGTCGGTGACGACCGTCAAGCTCGAGGACCCGCCCACGACCGTGAAGCTGCGGGCGCTCAAGCGCCTCGCCCCGGGGATGTCCGTGCTGGGCGGCCTCGGCGGCCTCTACCTGGCCGAGGAGATGGCCGCCGGCGCCGACGGCGTGATGACGGGGGTGTCGTTCCCCGAGCTGCTGCTCGGCATGGTGCGCGGCGCCGCCGACCCCGATCCGGCGCGGCGGCGGGACGCGGCCGACGCCTACCGCCGAGCCGCGGCCTTCCTCGCGTTCGAGTTCCAGCCGGTAGTGGGCCTCGCCCTGCGCAAGGAGGTGTACCGCCGCCGCGGGGCGATCGCCAGCGGCCTGGTCCGCGCGCCCGGCGCCCAGCTCGACGACGAGCTCGCACGGGAGCTCACCGACCAGCTCGAGCACCTCGCGGCCGCTCGCCCCGACCTGACGGCCGTGCCGGCGGCCTAGCGTGCCGCGACGCGGCCTCGAGCGCCTGCGGCGCGAGGGCAAGCGCAGCCTGACCGTCGAGCCGTGGCGGGTGCGCGAGGTCGGCCTCGACCCCGAGCGCCTCGCCGCGCACGAGAGCGTCTTCGCCCTAGGCAACGGCTACCTGGGCGTGCGCGGCGTGCTCGAGGAGGGGCCGCCTCCGGGGGCCAGGTCGGTGCCGGGCACGTTCCTCAACGGCTTCCACGAGCTCGACGAGATCGTCTACCCGGAGGGCGGCTACGGCCAGGCGAAGGTGCGGCAGACGCTCCTCAACGTGACCGCGGCCACCGGCCTGACGGTGAGCCTCGACGGCGAGCCCGTGGGCTGCGGCGAGCGCGCGCGCGACCACGAGCGCACGCTCGACCTCAGGGCGGGCACGCTCACCCGGACGCTCACCTGGCACGGCAGCGGCGGGAAGAGGACGCGCCTGACCTACACCCGCTGCGTGTCGCTGGAGCACGCGGGCCGCATGGCGCTGCGGCTCGAGGTCGAGCCGCTCGACGGTCCCGTGGCCCTCGAGGTCACGCACCGCCTCGACGGGCGCGTGCAGAACCAGGTCGAGCGCGGCGACCCGCGGCTCGGCTCGGCGCTCGGCGGGCAGGTCCTCCTGCCGGTGGCGCACGGGCACGACGACTCGGGCCGGCTGCTCCTCAGCCAGCGCGCCGACAAGAGCGGCATGCAGCTCGTCTGCGCCGCCGACCACGAGGTCAGCGGGTCCGCGCCCGCCGTCCGCGCCGCGAGCGAGCCGTACGTCGCGACGTGGTCGGCCGCGTTGACGGCGGCAGGTCCCGCGACGGTCGACGTCCGCGTCGTCTACCTCGACGCCAGGCGGGCGCAGCCCGCGGAGCTGGTCGCCGCCGCGCACGCCGAGCTCGACGCCTACGCGGCCGCGGGCGGCGTGCCCGCGCTGCTCGCGGGCCAGCGCGCCTACCTCGAGCGCTTCTGGGGTTCGGCCGACGTCGTCGTCGAGGGTGACGACGCCGTCCAGCAGTCGGTGCGGTTCGGCCTCTTCCACCTCCTGCAGGGCGCCGGCCGCGACGGCCGCACGAACATCGCGGCCAAGGCGCTGACGGGCGAGGGCTACGAGGGCCACACGTTCTGGGACAGCGAGGTCTACGTCGTGCCGGTGTTCACGCGCGTGTGGCCCGAGCTGGCCAGGTCGCTGCTCGCCTACCGCGTCGCCCTGCTGCCGGCGGCCGTCGCGCGGGCGCGCGAGCTGCACCGGGCCGGCGCGCTCTACCCGTGGCGCACGATCTCGGGCCCGGAGGCCTCGGCCTACTTCCCCGCCGGCACGGCCCAGGTCCACATCGACGGCGACGTCGTGCTGGCGATGAGGCGCTACGTCGAGGCGACCGGCGACGTGGGGCTCCTGTGGGACGGCGCCGTCGACGTCGTCTTCGAATGCGCGCGCTTCTACGCCGGCTACGGCGCCGTGGGTCGGGACGGCAGGTTCCACCTCCACACGGTCACCGGCCCCGACGAGTACACGGCGCTCGTCGACGACAACCACTTCACCAACAAGCTCGTGCGCGAGACCCTGCGCTACGCCGTGGAGCTCGCCGCCGAGCTGCCCCGCCTCGACGCGGAGCGCTGGGAACGGGCCAAGGCACGCCTCGGGGTCACGGACGCCGAGGTCGCGCGCTGGGCGGAGCTCGCCGAGCTGGTCCACCTGCCCGTGGACCCGTCCCTGGGCGTCACGCCCCAGGACGCGAGCTTCCTCTCGAAGCCCGAGTGGCCGTGGGACGAGGTGCCGCCGGAGCGCTACCCTCTCCTGCTCCACTACCACTACCTCGACATCTACCGGCACCAGGTCCTGAAGCAGGCCGACACCCTACTGGCGCACACGCTGCTGCCCGAGGACGTGCCGCGCTGGCAGCTGAGGCGCGACGTCGCCTACTACGCCCCGCGGACCACCCACGACTCCTCGCTGTCGGCGTGCACGCACGCGGTCGCCTACGCCGAGCTCGGGGACGTCGAGACCGCCGCGCGGTTCTTCGACGCGACGGCCCGCGTCGACCTCGACGACACGCACGGCAACGCCGACCACGGCGTGCACGTGGCGGCCATGGGCGGCACCTACCTGGGGCTCCTCGACGGCTTCGCCGGCTACCGCGTGCAGGGCGGCCGCATGTCGTTCCGGCCGCGTCTGCCGCGGCGCTGGCGGCGCCTGGCGTTCCGGCTGAACTGGCGCGGCTCGCGCGTGCGCGTCGACGTCCGCCGCGACGTCACGAGGTACGAGCTGCTGTCAGGTAGACCGGTCGAGCTACTGCACCGCGGCCGGGTCGTCACGCTCGCGCACGGCGACCGCGTGGCGGTGCCGACGGGCCCGGAGCTGCGCGGCGTCGTCTTCGACCTCGACGGTGTGATCACCGACACCGCCGAGCTGCACTACCGCGCCTGGCAGGAGCTGGCCGACGAGCTCGGCGTGCCGTTCGACAGGCGGCGCAACGAGGCCCTCAAGGGCGTCGACCGCATGCGCTCCCTGCAGCTGGTCCTCGAGGGCTCCGGCCTCGTGCTCTCCGAGGACGAGCTGGAGGAGCTCGCCGAGCGCAAGAACCTCCGCTACGTCGAGCTCCTGGGCGGGCTCGGGCCCGGCGACGTCCTCCCCGGCGTGCGCGAGCTGCTCGACGAGCTGGAGGCCGCGGGCGTGGCGGTCGGGCTCGGCTCGGCGAGCCGCAACGCCCCCACGGTGCTCGCGCGCCTCGGCCTCACGGGGCGCTTCGCCGCCGTGGTGGACCCCGCCGCGGTGTTCCGCGGCAAGCCCGAGCCCGAGACGTTCGAGCGCGCAGCGCACGCCCTCGGCCTGCTGACCGACGAGTGCGTGGGCATCGAGGACGCCGCGGCCGGCGTGGCCGCGGTCGTCGGGGCGGGCATGGCCGCGGTCGGCGTCGGCGACGCCGCTACCCTGCGCGCCGCCCACCTCGTCGTGCCCGGCACGGCCGCGCTGACCCTCGACCGCCTGCGGGAGGCCCACGCCACCGCGTTCGGCGTCCCGTTACGAGACCGGCGCTGACGCCCCTGCGGCCGGCCCAGGGCTGACGGTCCCGCGCCCGCCGGCGTCCCACCGCGTGACATGAGCGCGTGTTCCGGGTCGCATGTGACGGCGCGTCACGAATACTTCCATTTGCAACAATCTCGCTGCTGCATTATCCTCGGGGCGTGACCCCGCCCACCTCTTCCCTCCCCGGCTCGGAGCGCGAGGCAGCGCTCCAGCTGCTGGCCAGCTTCCTCCGGGCCAGGCGGGCCCTCGTCGCGTACGGCGAGGGCTGCGCCGACCAGCTCGACATGAGCCTCCCCGAGCTGATCGTCCTCAGCGAGCTCGAGTCGACCGCCCACCCCACGGTCGTGAGCCGGGCGACCGGCATCCCGCCCTCGACGATCAGCCGTCTGCTGCGCTCTCTCGAGGGACGCGGCCTGGTCGAGCGCGCCGTCGACACGGAGGACCTGCGACGCTTCCGCGTCACGCTCACCTCGGCCGGGCGGCGGTGCGTGGCGCGCAGCCGCGACTGCCTGGCGGCCGCGCTGGCGCCGAAGATCGCCGGCCTCGGCGAGGAACGCGTCGGCCAGCTCTTCGAGGCCCTGTCCCTGCTCGAGGGCGAGGCCGAGGGATGACCGGCGTCGAACGCGCTCCCCGCCGCCGGCGGCGGCTGTGGGCGGCCGTCGCCGCCGGCGCCCTGCTGGCGGTCGCCCCCGTCGTCGCCGTCCTCGTGACGCAGGCCCGCCGACCCGCGCAGGTCGGTTACTCGGCGTTCGTCGCGCAGCTCCAGGCCGGCAACGTCGCGAGCGTGACGGCCCACGACCACACGCTCACCGTCACGCTCGCGGAGCCGGTCGCCGTGCCGGTGCTGGGCGGCGGCGAGCGCGAGCTCGCGACGTTCGCGACGACGCTGCCGAGCTTCGCCCAGCCCGAGCTCGCCGGCCTCCTCGCCGCCCACGGCGTGGACGTCAGCGCGCTGCCGGCGGACGCGCAGCGCCACCCGCTCGTGACCTACCTGCTCCAGCTGGTGCCCGCGCTGCTCCTCCTGGGCGGGGGCTTCCTCCTCGTCAGGCGCCTCGGCGGCAACCTCGGCTTCGCGATCGGCAAGAGCGAGCCCAAGCGCTTCGACGGCACGGCACTGGCCGTGACGTTCGCCGACGTCGCCGGCATCGACGAGGCCAAGGCCGAGCTCGAGGAGGTCGTCGACTTCCTCAAGAACCCCCACAAGTACACGCGCCTTGGCGGCACGGCGCCCAAGGGCGTGCTGCTCGTCGGCGAGCCCGGCACCGGCAAGACCCTCCTGGCCAAGGCCGTGGCGGGAGAGGCCGGCGTGCCCTTCTTCTCGATGAACGCCTCGGAGTTCGTCGAGATGATCGTGGGCGTCGGCGCCAGTCGCGCCCGCGACCTGTTCAAGAAGGCGCGCGAGGCGGCGCCGGCGATCGTGTTCATCGACGAGCTCGACGCGATCGGCCGCGCCCGCGGCGCCGGCTCGTACTCGGGCGCGAACGCCGAGCAGGAGCAGGCGCTGAACCAGATCCTCACCGAGATGGACGGCTTCTCGGCCCGCGAGGGCGTCATCGTGATCGGCGCCACGAACCGGCCGGACGTGCTCGACCCCGCGCTGCTCAGGCCCGGCCGCTTCGACCGCCGGGTGACCGTGCAGGCGCCCGACAAGGCCGGCAGGCTGGCCGTGCTGCAGGTCCACACGCGCGGCGTGCCGCTGGCGGACGACGTCGACCTCGCCGGCCTCGCCGCCAAGACGCCCGGCCTCGTCGGCGCCGAGCTGAGGAACCTCGTGAACGAGGCCGCGCTGGCCGCCGCCCGCCGTGACGCCGAGGCGGTCGCCCGCTGCGACTTCGAGGACGCGCTCGAGAAGCTCGTGCTCGGGCCGAAGCGGCCCCTCGTGCTCAGCGAGCGCGACCGCGAGCGCATCGCCTACCACGAGGCCGGGCACGCGATCGTCGGGCTCGTGGAGCCGGAGGCCGACCCGGTCTCCCGGGTGACGATCACGCCGCGCGGCCACTCGCTGGGCGTCACCTACCAGGCCCCCGACGACGACCGCTACAACTACACCGAGGCGTACGTCAGGGCCCGCATCGTCGGAGCGCTCGGCGGGCGCGCGGCCGAGGAGCTCGTCTACGGGGACCGCACGACCGGCGCCGAGAACGACCTCGAGCAGGTCACCAAGCTGGCCCGGATGATGGTCACGCGCTGGGGCATGGGCTCCGGTGTCGGGCCCCTCTCGCTGGCGTCGCGCGACGACCCCTACCTCGGAGGCGGCGCGCCGGCCCCGTCGGCCAAGCCGCTGAGCGAGGAGATGGCCAGGCGCGTCGACGCCGAGGTCGCACGCATCGTCGACGAGTGCTACCGACGCGCCAAGGAGCTCCTCGAGACCCACCGCGACCGGCTCGAGGCCCTGACGCGGGCGCTGCTGGAGCACGAGTCGCTCGACGAGCCTGAGATCCTCGCCGTCGTCGGCCTCGAGGGCAAGCGGGAGGACCCCGTCGCCGCCTGAGGCGGGCTCGCCGGGCCAGCGGCCCGGGACCTGCGTGTGGGGCGCGTCTCGTGACGCGCCCCTTGTGCTTGTACCGACCGGTACGTATCATCCAGGCGTGAGCCAACAAGCGAGGTCAAGCGCCGCCGAACGCCTCCTCGACACCGCGGCACGGCTCTTCTACGCCCGTGGCGTGTCGAACGTCGGCATCAACGAGATCATCGCGCGCGCCGGCGTCGCCCGCATGACCCTCTACCACCACTTCCCCTCGAAGGACGCGTTGGTGAAGGCCGTGCTGGAGAGGCGCCAAGCCGAGCGCGACGACTGGCTGGCCCAGGCTCACGACATGGCCTCCGAGCCGCTCGGGCGCATGCTCGCGGTGTTCGACCTCTTCGTCGAGTGGGCCCAGAGCCCCGACTTCCGCGGCAGCCCTCTCGTGTCCGCCACGTTCGAGCTGGGCGGCCAGCTCAACGCGGCCAGGCCGTACGCGCAGGCGCACGCCAAGAAGGTCGTCGAGTACTTCCGGGGCCAGGCCGAGGAGGCCGGCCTGCACGACCCCGCCGGCCTGGCGGTGCAGCTCGCGATGCTACTGGAGGGGGCGAGCGTGCACGTGCTCGTCAGCGGCGACGTCGGCTCGGCCGAGCTGGCGCGGTCCGCGGCCGCCTCCCTGATCGCCGGCGCGGCCGACGACTAGCCAGGGCCGCCGCCGACGAGCCCGGCCCTCGCGGAGCGAGCCCCATGACCTAGGGGCCGCGCAGGCGGCCCCTAGGTGTATAGAGCTGTCTGTACGTTGCGCCCGGGTCAGGCGGGGACGGCCTCGCCGACCTTGACGAGCTCGACGACGGCGTGGAACTTGACCTCCTCGCCGACCAGCAGGGCCCCGGCCTCGAGGACCTGGTTCCACTTCAGCCCGAACTCGGTGCGGTTGACCTTCCCCTCGAGGTCGGCGGCGAAGCGCTCGTTGCCCCATGGGTCCTTGATCGGGCCGGCGATGTGGCCGCGGAGCGTGACGGGCTTGGTCACGCCGCGCATCGTGAGCCGGCCATCGACGACGTACTCCTCCCCCTCGCGGCGGAAGGAGGTGGCCTCGAAGACGATCTCGGGGTGGTTCTCGGCGTCGAAGAAGTCGGCCGAGCGCAGGTGGGCGTCGCGGTCGGGGGCGCCGGTGTCGATCGAGGCGACGTCGACGACGACGCGCGCGCTCGTGGGCGTGCCGTCGGGGGCGACCTCGGCCGCGACGTCGAACCTCTTGAAGCGGCCCTTCGCCGAGGCGAGGCCCATGTGGCGGACCGAGAACTCCAGGCTGCTGTGTGCGGTGTCAAGCTTCAGGCTCATAGTGCGAACGCTCCGTTTCGGTGGGTGGTGTCACAGGCGAGCCCGCGGGCTCGCTCTGCTCTGACCCTCACACCGTAACGTAAAGCGCTTTGTATTGTCAAGTGCTTTGCGACGCGAGCCGTCCGTGCTAGGCTTGCGCCGTGAGCGAGGAGTTCTGCCCGGTGCACGCCTCCATCGACCTGCTGCAGGAGAAGTGGGTGCTGCACATCATCCGCGCGCTGCTGGCCGGCCCCCGCGGCTTCAACGCCATCGCGCGCGACGTGGGGGGCGTGAACACCGCCACGCTCGCGCAGCGGCTCGAGAAGCTCGAGGGCCTGGGCGTGATCAGCAAGGAGGTCGAGTCGACGATGCCTCCGCGCACGCGCTACGAGCTGACCGAGGCCGGCTACGAGCTGCAGGACGTGATCGCCTCGATCGACTCCTGGGCGCGCAAGCACATCAAGCTAGACGAGACCGGCCACGACATCGAGGTCGTGGCCGGCTGACGCTGAAACGTGCCGTCCCGGGCGCCGTAGGCGCCGGGCCGCGCCGCCTTACTTCTCGACGCGCTCCTTGAGCCCCTTGCCGGTCTTGAACGCCGCGTACTTCTTCGCCGGGATCGTGATCGGCTTGCCCGTGCCGGGGTTGACGCCCTTGCGAGCGGCGCGGGAGCGCGTCTCGAACGTGCCGAAGCCCGTGATCTGGACCTTGCGGCCGGCGTCGAGCTCGGTGGCGATGATGCCTTCGCCCGGCGAGGTCGCGAAGATCGCGTTGACGACCTCGTAGGCCTTGGCCTCGGACAGTCCGGTCTTCTTGGCGAGCTTAGCGGCGAGTTCGGTTTTGTTCATGCCCAAGGTTCTAACACGTCACCATCGGGGTCACCAAGGGTTTTTCACTTCCTAGGCCCGTGGTGGACGGCACCCGGGGCGGAACGGGGGGAGAGGGGGGTGCCACCGCGGCCGCGATGGGAGTGTCCTCGTCGGATCGGGCCGGGTGAGATTCGGCACCCCGCCCCTCTGAGGGGATGCTAGTCCCGGGCACGTGCGGCGCCGTGCGAACTATCCGCCACCTTCAGATGACGTCCCAGACGTAGCGGTCGGCGGCCTCCTCGAGCGCGGCGGGCACGAGCGCGTAGTCGCCGCGCGTGCCGCCCAGCACGCCGGCCTGCTTGAGGTCGCCGAGCACGCGGGTCGCGGTCACGCGCGCGCAGCCTGCCATCAGCGCGACGTCGTCGTGCGTGAGGCTGAAGGGCAGGTGGCGCCAGCCGCTGGCCGGCGGAGCGCCCTCGACGTCGGGGGGCGGACCCTCGAGCGGCTCGCCGAGCCGTTCGGCGAGGCGGGCCAGGATGCGGCAGATCCTCGCGCCCATGGGCAGGCCGAGGTCGTCGGCGAGCTGGCGGCTGCGGACGAGCTGCCGCACGAGGGCCGAGGCCAGCACCTGGCGCGGCTCGCGCTGCGCGAGCGTGGCCTCGAGGTCGACGACCTGGACGACGGCGCCGCCCTCGGCGGCGTGGACCGACTCGGCGTGCCTGCCCGTCTCGAGGGCGGCGGTGCCCACGACGTCCCCGGCGCCGACCAGGTCGACGAGGCGGCTGCGGCCCTGCGCATCGACGCACACCCTCAGCACCCCCGCCATGACCAGGTACGGGGCCGTCGCCGGCTCACCCTCGGTGTAGAGGCGCTCGCCGGGGGCGAGGTCGAGCTCGGCCGTCACCACGACGCCCGCGACGGGGACCGGGCCGGCCGGCGGGGCCGCCGCTCCGCCGCGCCGGCGGCTGCCCGGGCGCGGCGGGGGCAGGACGCGGCTCGTGATCACCGCGGCAGCCTCCCCGCCAAGCTCGCCGGCGTCACGCGCTGGGCCGCCAGGACCAGCTCGCGAGCGGCGTCGACCTGCCCCCACGTGTTCCACAGGAGCACGCCCACGACGCGGCCCTCGTCGAGGTAGTAGACGACGCCCTCCTCCGCGGGGCGCTGCCAGTCCTCGAACGTCTGGAGCCGGCCGTCGAGGCGCCCGACGGCCTCGTAGCCGTCGTCGAACAGGTCGGAGTAGAAGAACGGCAGGTGCTCGTACGGAGCCGGCGCCTGGCCGTGAGCCGCGGCCGCCATCTGCCTCCCGGCGTGGGCGCCCATGGTGACGGCCGCGTCCTCGTGCTCGATCCGTCCGCGCGCGAAGGGCTCCGGCCACGGGAACGCGGCCACGTCGCCGGCGGCGAACACGCCCGGCACGGGTCGGCCGTCGGGGTCGAGCGCGCGGAGCGCGGCGTCGACTTCGACCCCGTCGCTCACCTGCAGCCCGGCCGCGGCGGCGAGCTCGGTGTTCGGCGCCGCGCCGACGCCCACGGCCACCAGGTCGAACTCGCCGACGAAGCCGTCGCCGAGCCGCACGCGCACGCACTGCCCGGCGCGCTCCGCCGACTCGATCGTGGTGCCCGCGTGCACGCTCACGCCGCGGCTGACGTAGCGCTCGGTGACGGCGCGCGCCAGGCCGTCGGGGAAGCGGTTCGCGCCCAGGGCCGTCTCGGGGAACACCATGTGCACGTCCGTGCCGACGTCCCTGAGGCCGGCGGCCAGCTCGGCGCCGACGAAGCCGCCCCCCACGACGAGGGCGCGCTTCCCCTCCCCCGACCGCTCCCGCGCGACCCGGTAGTCGGCGAGCGAGCGGTACGCGACCACGGGCGGCGCTGCCGGCAGCACGGGCAGCGAGCGCGCGCGGGCGCCGGTCGCGAGCAGCAGCTGGTCGTAGTCGAGCGTCTCACCGTCGTCGAGCTCGACGCGGCGGCCGTCCACGTCGACGGCCTTCGCGGTGCGCCCGGTGCGGACCTCGACGCCCGACGACGCCACGTCTAGCATCGCCTTGGCGACGTCGCCGCCCTTCCACAGCGCCTTCGACAGGTGCGGCCGGCGGTACGGCGGGTCCACCTCGGAGGTGACGAGCGTGACGCGGCCCTCGGGGTCGGCGACCCGCAGGGCCTTGGCTGCCGCGGCACTCGCCAAGCCGCCGCCGATGAGTACGTACCGGTTCGCCATCTTCACGCTCCTCGCGTACAAGCTACCATCAAGATGGCATTTATGTAAGACCTTTATGTCAAAAGGTGAAGAGACGCGTCCACGACGCACGCGATGTGGGGGTCGCCGCGCCGCGGCTCAGGCGCTTTCCGGCTCGTGGCCGGAGCTCGCCTCAGCGCAGCTCGCCGGAGACGTAGGCCTGGAGCTGCTCGATCAGGAACTCCTGCTCCGACATCACGGCCTTCACGACGTCCCCGATCGAGACGAGGCCGCCCAGGCGGCCGGCGTCGAGCACGGGCAGGTGGCGCACGCGGCGGTCGGTCATCAGGCGCATGCAGTCGGACACCGTCTGCTCGGGAGCGACGGTCACGACCTCGCGCGACATGATCGCGCTGACGCTCAGCTCCCGCGAGGCGTGCCCGTGGAGGATGACCTTGCGGGCGTAGTCGCGCTCGGAGAAGATCCCCGCGACCGCGCCGGCGTCGGTGACGACGAGCGCCCCGACGTCGTGCTCGGCCATGACCTCCAGCGCCCTGAACACCGTGTCGTCGGGGGCGATCGTGTACACGGCGGTGCCCTTGTCCTGCAGCAGCTGTCTCACGGTGCGCCGAACGTGCATCCGTCCACCTCCGCGCGGAATGTGGCGACATCATAGGCGCTCGCGCCGGCGCGTGCCCTGCCGGGTCCGGCGGCGGTAGGATTCCGACGTGAGCGGCAGGCTCGAAGGCGCCAAAGGGGGTGAGGCGGCCCGCGAGGCGCCCGTCTACCGGGAGCGCGCCCACGCCCCACGCGACCTCCGCACGGCCGAGGAGCTCCGCGGGCGCGGCTACCCCGTGCCGGGGTCCGCGGCCGCCTGGGTCGGCTCGGGGCCGGCGGCGTCTCCCCTGTACAGCACCAGCGAGGCCCGGCGCCTCCGCGGCGACTTCTTCCCGCGGCCGCGCGTGACGCCGCGCGCGAGCGAGGCAGGCGGCGCCGCCGCGAGGCGGGCCACCGCCCACGGCCTGGCCGCGGTGAGGTACGCGCGCAGCCACACGCCCGTGCCGCCCGGCCGCTACCGGCGGCCGTCGCTCATGCGCGAGCCGCGGCGCTGGCTCGTGGAGCTGTTCCGCGAGGGCTTCGCCGTCGTCGACGTCGAGACGACGGGCCTCTCGGCGCGCGACGAGGTCGTCGAAGTGGCCGCCGTCGCCGTCGACGGCAGCGTCCTGTTCGAGAGCCTCGTGAGGCCCCGCTGCGGCCACGTCCCGGCAGCCGCGTCGCGGGTACACGGGCTCACCTGGGCCGACCTCGAGGCGGCGCCGACCTGGCCCGAGGTGGCGGACGCCCTCGCCGACGCCCTGGCCGGCCTCCGCGTCCTGGCGTGGAACGCCCCGTTCGACGAGCGCCTCACAGCGCAGTCGAGCCGCGCCTGGAGGGTCGAGCACCCGCTGCCGGGCTTCGAGTGCGCGATGCGCGCCTACGCCGTCTGCCGTGGCGTGCCAGGCGGCGGCATGCGCCTGGCGCGCGCCGCGGCCGTCGAGGGCGTGCTCGTCGGGGAGCAGCGCCATCGCAGCGCCGGCGACGCGGCCCTGACGGTCGCGGTGCTGAAGGCGCTGCACGGCAGGCAGGCGCGGGTCGCCTGAGGGGCCCGTGCGGAAGATCGTCCACGTCGACATGGACGCGTTCTACGCGTCGGTCGAGCAGCGCGACAGGCCGGAGCTCCGTGGCCTTCCCGTCGCCGTGGGCGGCACCGGCCCGCGGGCCGTCGTGGCGGCCGCCAGCTACGAGGCCAGGGCGTTCGGCGTGCGCTCCGCGATGCCGATGGCTCGGGCCCTGCGCCTCTGCCCCGAGCTCGTCGTCGTGCGGCCGCGCTTCGACGTGTACCGTCACGTCTCCGCCCAGGTGAGGGCCATCTTCCACCGCTACACCGACCTCGTCGAGCCGCTGGCGCTCGACGAGGCCTACCTCGACGTCACGCACCCGAAGCAGGGGCCGCCGTCGGCCACGCTCATCGCGAGGGCGATCAAGGCCGAGGTCAAGCGCGAGACGGGCCTGACGGCCTCCGCAGGCGTCGCCGGGGGCAAGTTCCTCGCCAAGCTCGCCTGCGGCCTCGCGAAGCCGGACGGCCTGTCCGTGATCAGACCCGAGGAGGCGGACGCCGTCCTCCGGGACCTCCCCGTCGAGCGCTTCTACGGCGTCGGCCCGCGCACCGCGGAGAAGCTCAGGCGCCTGGGCTGGCGGACGGGCGCCGACCTGCGCGCCGCGGGACGCGAGCGCCTCGTGGCCGAGCTCGGCAAGCACGGCGCCTTCCTCCACGACATCGCCACCGGCGTCGACGACAGGCCGGTCGTCCCCGACCAGCCGCGCAAGTCCCTCGGGTCCGAGACCACCTTCGACGCAGACGTCACGGCGGAGGACCAGCTCGACGAGGTGCTCTCGGAGCTGTGCCAGGACGTGCAGCGCTCCCTCGAGCGGCGCGGCCTGGCGGCGCGGCGCGTGACGGTGAAGCTGCGGTTCGACGACTTCAGGACGATCACGCGCAGCCACACCGAGCTCGGCCCGTTCTGGCAGGAGGAGGCGCTCTTGGCGATCGCCAGGCGCCTGGCGTTCGAGGCCGACAGGCCGCGACGCCCCGTGCGGCTGCTGGGCGTCAGCGTCGCCGAGCTCTCCGAGCGCGACGGCCTCGCGGTGCAGCCGCGTCTCGAGTTCGAGTGAGAGGGGTCCGCGACGCGGCGGGTACCGCCGGCGGCGGCGGCGACCCGGGGCTGGGTCTGGGGCCCGGCTCGCCACGCCGGCCCCGGCGACGCGGCCTCGGGGGGAAGGCGCTCAGCCCGTCGTAGCGGGCTCCGCCTCGGGATCGGAGGCCTTGGCGCGCCTCAGCTCCAGCTCGTCCGTCAGGTCGAGGCGCAGCGGCGTGATCGAGACGTAGCCGTTGTCGACCGCCCAGCGGTCGGTGCCCTCCTCGAGCCTGTCCCGCGGCTCCTCCGCGAACCAGTAGTGGCGCCGGCCCATGGGGTCCTCGCCCGGGATCACGAAGCCCTCGTAGTGGCGCACCGACTGGCGGGTCCACATCACGCCCTTGGGGTCGTCGGGGAAGTTCACGTTCAGGAGCAGGGGACCGTCGGCGCCGTTGACCTTCTCGACCACCTGGCGGATGTAGGGAGCGAACCGCTCGTAGTCGGGCGGGTCGTCGCTGTAGCGGGCGCTGAAGGCGATCGCCCTGATGCCGAGGAACGCCGCCTGCTTCGCGGCGGCGACGGTGCCGGAGTGCCAGATGTTGTGGCCCAGGTTGTGGCCGAGGTTGATGCCGGTGAGGACGAGGTCGACCTCTTCCCAGTGGTGCGTGCCGAGCGCCACGCAGTCGGCCGGCGTGCCGTCGACGCGGTAGGCGTCGATCCCGTCCTCGATCGTCGTCTTCGTGTAGTGCAGCGGGCGTCTGACCGTGATCGCATGGCTCATCGCCGACTGCTCCACGTCCGGCGCGACGACCCTGACCTGGCCGAACTCGGCGGCGACCTTGGCGAGCGCCCTGATGCCGGGGCTGAAGACGCCGTCGTCGTTGCTGACCAAGATGCGCATACGCGTCAACTCCAACTCTCACCCACGCGGGCCCCTGGGCACGCGAGCGGGTGAGGACCGATCATACCCCTTCGGCCCGGACCCGCCGGAACGGGGACGCCACCGACTCACCGCTCACGGCGCGCTCACCGAACGGATGCGAAGATTGCCGGGATGTCGGCTTCCTCCATGCCGGCACGTAGCGGACCGCGAACGCCTGCTCCGTCTCCTACGCCCTCACCAGGTACCCCGCCAGGCACGACGAAGCATCGCGTGCTCAAGGCGGACCCCGTGCGCCGGTTCCTCGTGACCGCGAGCGTCCTCATGCTCCTCCCCACGCTGGCCCTGGCCTGGACCGCCGGTACCGTCGTCTCCCGGCGCGTGACGAACCACGTCGCCCAGGCGGGCAGCGCCGAGGTGGCCGCCAACGCCGCGGCCGTGCTGCGCCAGAGCGGGCTGGCGTCCACGTCGACGGGGGACGCGCTGGTCGTGTTCGCCGAGATCGCCAACGCCGTCCCGGCGTGGCAGTACTTCGACACGGTCGTGGGTCGCAACCCGAACACGCTCGCCGTGCACGTCTACGACCCGGAGGGGCGCGTCGTCTTCGCGCGCGACCGGTCCGAGGTCGGTGCCCGCGTCGAGCCCGACGCGCGCTTCGAGCGCGCGCTCGGCGGCGAGCGCGAGACGCGCGTCAGCGGCGACGACCGGCCGCTCGGCCGCCTGGCCACCGAGGGCGCGGCCCGCTCGTACTCGGTGCTGATCCCGCTGGCCTACCCGAGCGGCGAGGCGGCCGGGGTCCTAGAGGTCACGCAGGACCTGGGGCCGATCGCCTCCGACATGGCGCTGGCCCGGTGGATGATCGTGCTCATCGTCGTGGCGGTGTCGGCGGTCCTCGTCGGGCTCACCGCGTACTTCGCAACACGGCTGGCGCGGCGCTCGTTCTTCGACCCCGTCACGGCCCTGCCCAACCTCAGCTACCTCCGCTCGGCCGCGCGCGTCGTTCTCGACGCCGGCCGGCGCGGGGCTCGTGGCGGCGGCCTCGTGCTGATCGACGTCGACAGGTTCAAGCTCGTGAACGACACGCTCGGGCGCGCGCAGGGGGACAAGCTCCTGCGCGACCTCGCCGAGCGCCTCCGGGCGGCCGTGCGCGGCAACGACTACGTGGCGCGGCTCGGCGGCGACGACTTCGCCGTGCTCCTGCCGTCGGCCGACGAGGCCTCGGTGCGGGCGGCGGCCGAGCGCGCCGTGAGCGCGATCGCGACGCCGTTCAGGGCCGTGGGCCGCGACATCAGGCTCGAGGCGAGCGCGGGCGTGGCCATGTTCCCGCGGGACGCCGTCGAGCTCGACGGCCTGCTACAGCGGGCGGAGCTGGCGCTGGAGCGCGCCAAGCGCGCGCGACGCACGGTGGCCTTCTACCGGCGCGAGAGCGACGCCGGGCGCCACAGCCTCTACCTCGAGTCCGACCTGCGCACGGCGATCGAGCGCGAGGAGCTCGACATCGTCTACCAGCCGATCTGCTACCTCCCCACCGGCGAGATCCTCGGGCTCGAGGCCCTGACGCGCTGGGAGCACCCGACGCGCGGCCCGATCGCCCCCAGCACGTTCATCGCCATGGCGGAGAGGAGCGGCTTCATCGACAGGCTCGACCGCTGGACCCTGCGCGAGGCCACTGCGCAGCTCGCGGCCTGGTGCCGGCTCGGCTCGAACGTGATCGTCACCGTGAACCTCGCGGCCCAGACCCTCTCCGACCCGGGCCTGCCCGCCTACATCGAGGAGCTGCTCGCCGAGACCGGCGCGCCGCCCGACCTGCTCGCCCTCGAGGTCACGGAGCGCACGGCGCTGGACGACTTCGAGACGAGCGCCGGCGTGCTGATGCGGCTGCGCGAGACGGGCGTCGGCGTGGCCCTCGACGACTTCGGCCGCGGCTACTCGTCGCTCGCGACCCTCGACCGCCTGCCGATCTCGTTCCTCAAGCTCGACGCCAGCTTCACGCAGGGCATCGGCGCCTCGCTGAAGGACGAGCACCTGCTGCGCGCGGTCAAGCTGTTCACGAAGGGCATCGGCATCCCGTTCGTCGCCGAGGGCATCGAGACCGAGAGCCAGCGCACCTGGCTGATCCGCCAAGGCGTGCGCTTCGGCCAGGGCTACCTGTTCTCGCGCCCGACCGCGCGGGAGAACATCGTCCCGCCGCGCGGCGTGCGCGCCAACGCCCGCCTCGCGCCGCCCATGCCGGCCGAGCACACGCGCGGGCAGAACTGAGCCCGGTGCGGCCGTGGGCGAGCGTGGGCTACGCGGGGTTCTAATCCGCGCGCGTTAGTCTCGCTCATGAGAGTGAGCCAGCGCCTCACTCTGTTGGAGAGACTCGTGCGTCTCACACGGAGGTGCAGCATGTCAAGGTCAACGAACGTCCTGCGCGGTGTAGGACGGCGTGTCGTCACGGTGGCGCTGCTCACGGCAGCGGCCATGACGCTCGCGCTCGCCGCCGCGCAGGCGCTGCCGGAGAACGCGGCCGAGGCGATCGAGAGGGGCGAGGCCCTCGTCGCGGAGGCGCTCGCCACCTACGACGCCCAGTACCCCGACAGGCCGCTGTGGCGACAGGCGTTCGCCGAGGGCCGCACGGCCATCGAGCTGGCGCCCGGCCACCCCGAGCCGCTGCGGTTCCTCGCCCGCGCGTACAGCCTGTCGAACTGGCACGGCCCGGCCGTCGAGACGTGGCGCGAGTTCCTCGCGGCCGGCGGCGAGTTCGCGGGCGACGACGCCGAGCTGTTCGGTGACTCGGCGATCGAGTTCGCCTTCGCCGCCTACCAGGTCGGCAACCTCGAGCTCGCCGCGGAGCGCTACGCCGAGATCGTCGAGGTGCTGCCCGACCACGTCGAGGCGCACCGCTGGCTCGGCCGCATCCTCCTCGAGCTGCGGCTGCCGGAGCAGGCGATCGCTGCCTGGCGGACCGTCGTGGAGCTCGAGCCCGGCTCCCCCGGCGCCGAGTACTTCCTCGAGCTCTCCCAGGCGCAGGCCCGGTGGGGCATCGACGCGGCGAACTCCTTCTACGCCGGGGTGGCGGCGTACGAGGCCGGCGACCTCACCCGCGCCCGCAACAGCTTCGCCGCCGCCACGGCCCGCAACGCCGACTACGCGGCGGCGTGGGCATGGCTCGGCCGCGTCTACTTCGAGCAGGGCCTGTACGCCGACGCGAACCTGGCCTACGAGCGCGCGGTGACGCTCGAGCCCGCCGAACCGGCGTACCAGTGGTTCGCGCGCGAGTCGGCGCGGCTGATGCAGGGCGGCGGCGAGCCCGCCGAGGACGCCCCCGAGCCGGAGGCGCCGCCGGCGGCGCCGGAGGGCGAGGACCCGCTGCCTGGAGCCGCGGACGAAGAGGACTGAGGAAGAGGGCTCAGGGAGAGCCGACCGGAGGGCGAGGCCCGGGCGCAGCGCTCAGGCCTTGCCCTCCAGCCAGTTCGGGCCCACGGCGGCGTCGACCCTCAGTGGCACCTTGAGGGGGATGGCGCCGCTCATCGTCTCCACGGTGGCCGTGACGACGTCCTCGGCGACGTCGCGCGGCGCCTCGAGCACCAGCTCGTCGTGCACCTGGATCAGGAGGCGCGCGTCCCGGTACTCGGCCTTGAGGCGCTCGTGGAGCTTGACCATCGCGACCTTGATCAGGTCGGCGGCGCTGCCCTGGATCACCGAGTTGATCGCGAGGCGCTCCCCGAGGAACCGCTGGTTGCGGTTGCGTGAGCGGATCTCGGGGATGTCGCGGCGGCGCCCCATGATCGTCGTGATGTAACCGAGGTCCTCGGCCTCCTCGATGCAGGTCTTCAGGAACCTGTCGAGCCCGGCGTAGCGCTCCTTGTACTCGTCGATGAACCGCTGTGACTCGGCCCGCGGGATGCGGAGCGTGCGCGACAGGCCGAACGCGGTCTGGCCGTAGACGATCCCGAAGTTCACGGTCTTCGCGATGCGCCGCTGGTCCGGCGTGACCTCCTCGATCGGCACCCCGAACACCTGCGAGGCGACGAAGGCGTGGATGTCCTGGCCCTCGCGGAACGCCTTGACCAGCTCGGTGTCGTCGCTGAAGTGGGCCAGCATCCGCAGCTCGACCTGCGAGTAGTCGGCGGTGATCAGCACGGTGTCCTCGTCGCGGGCACGGAAGGCGCGCCTGATCTCGCGCCCCGCCTGGGTGCGGATCGGGATGTTCTGGATGTTCGGGTCGGAGGACGAGAGGCGCCCCGTGGCCGCGCCGGTCTGGTGGAACGAGGCGTGCAGCCTGCCGGTGACCGGGCTGAGGTAGCCGGGCAGCGGCAGCAGGTAGGTGCCGAGGAGCTTGTTCAGCTCGCGGTACTCGAGGAGCAGCGGCAAGAGCGGATGGTCGGTCTCGGCGGCCAGCGTCTCGAGGACCTCGGCGTCGGTCGAGCGGCCCGTCTTGGTCGTCTTCACGACCCGCATGCCGAGCCTGTCGAACAGCACCTCGGAGAGCTGCTTCGGCGAGTCGGGGTTGAACTCCTCCCCCACGACCTCGACCATGCGCTCCTTGAGCCGGGCGATGCGCTCCTTGATCGTCTCGGCGTAGGTCGTGAGCATGTCGGCGTCGAGGCTCACGCCCTCGCGCTCCATGTCGGAGAGGACGCGCACCAGCGGCATCTCGACCTCGGTGAACAGCCGCTTGAGCGAGCCGTCGGAGCCGGCGGCCCGCGAGCGGCTGCGGACGTCCTCGGCGTCGACGGGCTCGGCGTCGATGCCCTTGGCCAGGCGCTCGTAGAGCCGCCACGTGATGTCGGCGTCCTCGGCCGCGTAGCGCGCGATCTGGTCGAGGGGCACGTCGAGCATCGAGAGCTGGTCCTTGCCCTTGCCGATCAGGTCGGTGATCGGCGTGGTCTTGACCCCGAGCAGGTCGCGGGCGAGGTCGTCCATGTTGTAGGTGCGCCGGCCCGGGTAGAGCAGCGACGCCGCGACCATCGTGTCGAACAGGGGGCCCTTGAGGTCGATCCCCGCGCGGGCGAGCGTGATGATGTCGTACTTGAGGTTCTGCCCGACCTTCAGCGTCCGCTCGTCCTCGAGCACCGGCTTGAGCCTGGCTGCGACCATGTCGGGGTCGAGGGTCTCGCCGTGCGCGCCGCGCACCGGCACGTACCAACCGGTGCCCGCCTGCCACGAGAACACGTAGCCGACGATGTCGGCGTCGACGGCCCTGAGCGCCGTGGTCTCGGTGTCGAGCGCGAACGCCTCCTGCTGCGCGAGCTCCGCGACGAAGGCCTCGAACGCCTCCTCGGTGTTCACGACGCGGTAGTCGGTCTCCATGCCCGCCGCCTCGACGTCGGACGGCGTGGCGTCGGCCGCGGCGGCCACGGCCTCCGGTTCGGCCAGGTCGAGCTGGTCGAGGAACGAGCGGAAGCCCAGCTCGTCGAAGAGCTCGCGGAGCTGGCTGCGCTGCGGCCGCGGCGTGACGCAGTCCTCGAGGCGGAAGTCGATGGGCACGTCGCGCTCGAGCGTCACGAGCCGCCGGGTGAGCGCCATGTTCTCGCGGTGCTCGGCCAGGTTCTCGCGCAGCTTCGGCGTCAGCTCGTCGAGGTGCTCCATGACCGCGTCGGCCGTGCCGTACTTCGCGATCAGCTTCGCGGCCGTCTTGGTGCCGACGCCCTTCGCGCCGGGGATGTTGTCGGTGCTGTCCCCGGTGAGCGTCTGGACCTCGACCGACTGCTCCGGCGTGTAGCCGCGCGTCGCGGCGAGCTCCTCGGGACCGAGCAGCTCGCCGCTCGAGGGGTCCCACAGCTTGACCTTGTCCGAGAGGACCTGGTGGAGGTCCTTGTCCTTGCTGCCGATGCGCAGCTCGACGTCCTCGTCCTTGAGCCTCTCGGCGATCGTCGCGATGACGTCGTCGGCCTCGTGTCCCTCGAGCTCGTAGACCCGGATGCCCATCGCCGCGACGACCTGTCGGATGCGCTCGTACTGGGTGTGGAGGTCGTCGGGCGCGTGGTCGCGGTTCGCCTTGTACTCGGCGAAGTCGCCCTTGCGCAGCGTCGTCGCGTCGCTGACGTCGAAGGCGATCGCCAGGTAGTCGGGCCTGAGGTTCCTCAGCACGTTGACGAGGAGCTGGGTGAACACGTACACGGCCTTCACGGGCTCGCCCGAAGGGGCCGTGAGGTCGCGGAACGGCGCGTAGTAGGCGCGGAACAGCTGCGCGTGACCGTCGATGATGTAGAAGGTCTTCACCCGTCTCCCTCTCGGGTCGCCGGTCCCCGAGGTTCGGCGCCCCCTGCGACGCGCGGGGCCGCCGCACCCGCGTCAGGGGCTCCGGGCGACCAGTGATTCTACCATCGCGCCCCTCGCGCCCCCGCCCCTCGCTATCATCCCCGGAGCGGCGGCGGTCGTCCCCCAGGGCGGCCCGCGACGCCCTCGGGACGGGAGCCTGATGAACGACTTCGAGCGACTCGGCGCCTTCTACCTCGGCGCGCCGGTGGACGACGCCTTCGAGCGCGCGGTCGAGCCCTTCCTCTACGACGCCTCCGACCTCACGACGCACGCGGTCATCGTGGGCATGACGGGCAGCGGCAAGACGGGCCTCGGGGTCGCGCTGATCGAGGAGGCGGCGATCGACGGCGTGCCGGTCCTCGTCGTGGACCCCAAGGGCGACTTGGGCAACCTCGCCCTGACCTTCCCCGAGCTGCGCCCCTCCGACCTCGAGCCGTGGCTCGACCCGCGCGAGGCCGAGCGCGAGGGTACAGACCTGTCTAGCTATGCCGCGAAGGTCGCCGAGGACTGGCGCGCCGGGCTCGCCGCCTGGGGCCAGGACGGCGAGCGCATCGCGCGCCTCCGCGGCTCGGCGCCCGTCACCGTCTACACGCCGGGCTCGAGCGCGGGCGTCCCGCTGTCGGTGCTGGGCTCGTTCGCGCCGCCGCCCCCCACGGTGCTCGCCGACCGCGAGGCGCTCGCCGACCGCCTCGCCGGCACGGCGGCCGGCCTGCTCGCGCTCGTGGGCCGCGACCCCGACCCGCTGGGGCGCGAGCACCTGCTGATCGCCGCCGTCCTCGACCACGCCTGGCAGGCCGGCCGCGAGCTCGCCCTCGCCGACGTGATCAGGGGCGTCCAGGCGCCGCCCGTGAAGCGGCTGGGCGTCCTCGACGTCGACACCGTCTTCCCCGCCTCCGACCGCATGAAGCTGGCGATGGCGCTGAACGCGCTGCTGGCCTCGCCCAGCTTCGAGGCCTGGACGCGCGGCGAGCCGCTCGACCTCCAGCGGCTCCTGTACGAGGAGAGCGGCAGACCGCGCGTCGCGGTCGTGACGATCAGCCACCTCAGCGACGCCGAGCGCGAGTTCTTCCTCACCCTGCTCTTCTCCGAGGTCGTGTCCTGGACGCGCTCGCGCTCGGGCACGACGAGCCTGAGGGCGCTGGTCTACGTCGACGAGCTGTTCGGCATGATGCCGCCCGTCGCCGAGCCTCCCACGAAGCGCCCGCTCCTGACCCTCCTCAAGCAGGCCAGGGCGTTCGGCGTCGGCCTCGTGCTCTCGACGCAGAACCCGGTAGACCTCGACTACAAGGCCCTGTCGAACGCCGGCACGTGGTTCGTCGGCCGGCTCCAGACCGAGCGCGACAAGCAGCGGCTGCTCGAGGGCCTGCGGGCGGCGAGCGGCGGCGTCGACGTCGCC
>Ga0123332_1001025_pt1 | contig 28022 bp, 24 predicted proteins | sample BioC12SIPDNA_4_FD_89958 | JGI IMG/M metagenome (GOLD analysis project Ga0123332, IMG submission 89958) | Anaerobic biogas reactor microbial communites from Washington, USA - Biogas_R2_A C12 SIP DNA | ecosystem: Engineered > Bioreactor > Anaerobic > Unclassified | place: Washington, USA... | reverse complement strand
TACGCCGAACAGCTCATGCTCTACGTCCTCGCCGCCGGCTCGGAAAGCTACCCGGTAAACGACACGACCTACTACCGCTTCACCCGCCACTACGCCCGCTACGGCGACGGCGAGGCGTTCATGCACTCCTGGTTCGGCTCGATTTTCACCTACCAGTACAGCCACGCCTGGATCGACTTCCGTGGCTACACCGACGCCGAAGGTGCGGACTGGTTCCAGAACTCGGTTGATGCCTCTCTGGCGCACGTCCAGTTCGCCACGGACGTGGACGAGCAGTACGAGACGCTGGGCCCCGACGCCTGGGGGCTGACCGCCTGCGACGGTCCCGACGGATACAACGGGCTCTATGGCGCGCCGCCGTCCGGGGCAGACAATACGGCGCACCTGGTTGACGACACGGTGGCTCCGGCCGGCGCCATCGGCTCGATCATCTTTGTGCCCGAACATGCGCAGCGGGCGATGCGCAACTACTACACCATCGAGCCGCTGAAGGGGGAGTATGGCTTCCGCGACGCATACAACCTGACCGAGGCGTGGTACGCGCCCGACGTGATCGGCATCGACAAGGGCATCAGCCTGCTCATGCTCGCCAATCATGAGAATGGTTTTGTTCACCGCATCACGATGCAGAACGCGCAGATCCTGGACGGCCTGGCGCGTCTGGGAATTGAGAAGAACGGAATGGGTACCGGCTCATGACGACCATCGCAGACGTAGCCCGGCGCGCCGGGGTCAGTATCGCCGCCGCTTCCTATGCGCTCAACGGCACAGGGACGATCAGCGACGACACGCGGAAACGGGTCCTGGCGGCAGCCGAGGAGCTGAACTATTACCCCAATGCGTCGGCCAGGAATCTCAAGCGCGGCCATACGATGACGATCGGCGTCTTCATCACGCGCTTCGGCGGCAATTTCTACGAAGAGATTCTGGAAGGCATTCACGACGCCGTGCTGAAGACGGAGTACGAGCTGATGGTCTGCCCGGAGAGCCACTCTCCCCCCGCGCTGCTCACCCAGCGGCAGGTAGACGGGGCCATCGTCTTTGACTCGAAGACAAAGAGCGAGACGTTGCTCAAGCTTGCCTCCAAGCGTTTTCCGATCGTCACCCTGGACCGCTCCCTGGACTCCGAAAACATCTTCCCCCTGCTGCTGGACAATGAAAAGGGAGCGACCGAGGCTTTCTACCATCTCTACGAGCAGGGGGCGCGGCGCATCAGCTTCGTCTCCGGGGCGCCGGACTCGCTCGACAACTGGGAGCGGATGCGCGCCTTCAGGCGCGAGGCCGCCCGGCACGACTTTGACGTTTTTTTGAATGACACGGCGACCACCGAGAAGTCTGGCTACCGGGTCGCGCAGTCGATCGTCGAAAGCGGCGTCCTGCCGGAGGCCGTTTTCTGCGCCAATGACCAGATGGCGATTGGTTTCATCAAGGCAATGAGGGAAGCCCACCTGCGCGTGCCGGAGGATATCGCGGTAGTCGGCTTCGACGACATTCTCATCGCCGCCTACATGCAGCCTTCGCTCTCCACGATTGGCGCCTCGCGCACGGAATGGGGCGCTACTGCGGCGCAGGTGCTGATCCGATTCCTTGAAAACGACCGTTCATTCCCCAAGCCCTTCCGGATCAGCACCCGGCTAATCGAGAGGGAATCGTCAAAGGTGAGACATCTTGAATAGCTTCTCTGTAAAAGATGGACATTTCTGGCTCGATGGTCAGCCGCAGCTGATCGAGGCCGGGGAGTTCCATTATTTCCGCACGCCAAAGGACCAGTGGCCCCACCGGCTGGGCCTGCTGAAAGAGGCCGGCCTGGATACCGTCGCTACCTACATCCCCTGGCTCTGGCACGAGCTTGACGAGGGCGTGACCGACCTCGACGGCCACAGCCATCCGATGCGCGATCTGGCCGGGTTCCTCGACCTCGCGGCCGACATGGGCTTTCTGATCATCCCGCGCCCAGGGCCGTACATCATGGCGGAGACGATTAACGAGGGCATTCCGCCGTGGCTGTTCCGACGCTACCCACAGGCCGCCTTTATCAGCCAGGACGAAAAGGTCCAGAACCTGGCCAGCTATCTGCACCCGGACTTCCTGGCCTGCGTGAAGAAATGGTACGCTGCCGTGCTCGCCGTCCTGGCCCCCCGGCAGGTCACGCGAGGCGGGCGGATCATTATGTGGCAGATGGACAACGAGATGGGCATGGCCCATTGGGTCCGCAATATCTTCGACATCAACCCGGACACCCTCGCCCGCTTCGCCGCCTATCTCCGGCGCACCTACGGCGACCGGCTGCCGGCGCTTTATCCGGCGGACGATCTACCCGCCTTCCTGCGCGAGGGGGTTGTGCGCCCGGCCGAGCCGCACGGGACGCGTATCGTACACGATTACCGGCGCTTCTACCGGGAGTATCTGCGTGAATATGCCGAATTTCTCTGCACAGAAGCCCGCGCCAACGGCATGGAGGTTCCGCCCATCGTCAACATTCATGGCTTCTCCAACCACGCGGAGGGCCGATCCTTCCCCATCGGCCTCTCACAGCTCATCCAGGTCATCGAGATGCCGGGCATGGTCAGCGCGACCGACGTCTATCCGATGCACATCGACGAGGGCAACTTCCACCAGCTTGTGTTCGTCAACGAGGCGACGAAGGCCGTGCAAAACCCCGAACAGCCCCTCTTTTCGGTCGAGTTCCAGTCGGGCGGCATCAACGACTTCAGCGGGCAGCAAACGTCGCTGCCGGACCTGCACAGCCGGCTCTGTCTCTCGGTGGGTATGCGCGCTTTCAACCACTACTCCTTCTTCGCAGGGGAAAACGACCCCGTTCTCAGCCCGGTGCGGCGCCACGACTGGGGGCCACCGGTGCGCCTCGACGGCACGGTGCGCCGCCACTACACTCGCTATCGCCGTCTCTGCAGCGTGTTGCGGTCCTATGGCGACGACCTGACTCTGGCCCAGCCGGTTACCGTCGCCACGGTCGGTTTCCTGCTCGACGACTTCATGACCGAGATTAACAACGCCTTTACCAAAGAGGAGACGCGCATCCTCACCCACCAGCGCCAATGTATCCTCTTCGACCAGATTGCACGCGGACTGGCCCTCACCCATCGCCCCTTCAGGGCCGTCGAGCTGGCCCGCGCCGATCTGGGCGTCGCCGAGACGCCCTTCCTCTGCGCAATGATCGACAAGAAGTGCCCCGCTGCCGTCCAGCAGAAGCTGGTCGATTACGTGCGCGAGGGCGGGCGACTGTTCCTGGCGGGCCGCATCCCTGAGACGGGCGGCGACGGCGAACCGTGTACGATTCTCCAGAACGCGCTGGGCATCGAGCAGGTTGAGAGCGACCCGCAGCCGTTCGCCGAACGCGTTATCAGCGCGCTGTCTTATCCCTGGGTTCCCGTCACCTTCCTGGAGCGCTACAGCGGCGCGTTCGACGAGGTCTTCGCTACGGACGAAACCGGCAGGACGGTGGGCTTCATGCAGCAGCTCGGCGAGGGGGCGGTCATCCTGTTTGGCGCGGCTCTGCCCGCTTTCACGCTGGAAGACCTCGATATCTTCCACCAGCTCGCCCTGAAGCTGGACTGCGCTCCCGTTTTCACGCTGAGCGACTGGGCCGACGTGCGCCTCAGTCGCGGCGACGGGGGCAGCTTCCTCTACGTCAACAACTACCAGGACGACCCGCTCACCACGACGATCCAGATGAACGGCGAGATGCTCTTCGGCGGGAATCCCGTTTGCCTGCCGGCCCGCCGGGGGCTGATCCTGCCCCTCGAATGGCGGCCCGGCGAGGGCGTTCTCGTCCACTACATCACCGGCGAGGTCGTGGCGATCGAGGAGGACGAGAGCGGGATGACGTTGAGCGTCGTGCCCGACGAGTTCGCCGCCGAGCTGACCCTGACCGGCTACCGCACTGACGGCGACGATGGGCAGGTGCAGATCAGGCGCGCAGACGGCCGGATTGTCCTGCACAAGGACGGCAACTGACGGCCATGCGCTTGCTCTATATCGACATCGACAGCCTGCGGCCCGACCACCTGGGCTGTTACGGCTATCATCGCCAGACCAGCCCCAACATCGACCGGCTGGCCGGGGAGGGCGTGCGCTTCACGAACGTCTACGCCTCTGACGCGCCCTGCCTGCCGTCACGGACAGCCCTGTGGAGCGGGCGGACGGGCTTTCATAATGGCGTCGTCAGCCACGGTGGGGCGAGGGCCCAGCCCTTCCCCCAGGGCCCGGACACCGGCGACCGCGCCAACGTCTTTACGACGACGGGCTGGATGGGCGCGCTGGCTAAGCTGGGCATGAAGACGGCGACGATCAGCCCCTTTGGCCAGCGCCACGCCGCCTGGCACTGGTATGCAGGCTACAACGAAATCTACAACACGGGCAAGTACGGCGACGAGCTGGCCGACGACATCATGCCCGTCGCCTTCGACTGGCTGGAGCGCAACGGGACGGGCGAAGAGTGGTTCCTGCACGTGAACCTCTGGGACCCGCACACCCCCTACCGCACACCGGCCTCCTTCGGCGAGCCGTTTGCGGACGAGCCGCTGCCCGCCTGGCTGACGGAGGACGTGTGGCGCCGGTCCTGGGAAGGCTTCGGCCCGCACAGCCCGCAGGAGCCGAACTGGTTGTGGGGCAAGGTCAACGAGCGCTTCCCGCGCCAGCCCGACCTCATTGATTCCATGGAAGCCATGCGCCAGTGGGTGAACGGGTATGACACCGGCATCCGCTACGCCGACGAATGGATCGGCCGGCTCATGGAGAGGCTGCACAGGCTGGGCATCTACGAGGAGACGATCATCGTCGTCAGCGCCGACCACGGCGAGAATATCGGCGAGCTGAACGTCTGGGGCGACCACCAGACGGCGGACCATATCACCTGCAACGTCCCGTTGATCATCCGCTACCCCGGCACAGGCGGGCAGGCGCGGGTGGACACGGCGTTCCACTACCATTTCGACTGGGCGGCGACGATCGTCGAGCTGCTTGGCGGCGACGTGCCGGCCAACTGGGATGCCGTCTCCTTCGCCCCGGCCTTCCGCATGGGCGAACAGGCGGGCCGCGACTTCCTCGTCACTTCCCAGGGAGCGTGGGCCTGCCAGCGTGGGGTACGCTTCCGCTCCGGCGGGCAGAATTACCTCTTTCTGCGCACCTACCACGACGGCTTCAAAGAGCTGGAGCCGCTGATGCTCTTTAACCTGGACGACGACCTCTATCTACAACAGGACCTGGCAGCGGAGGAACCCGGCGTGGTAGCCGAGGCCCAGAGCCTGCTGGAGAGCTGGACCACGGAGCAGATGTTGACGAGCGAGACAGACGTGGACCCGCTGATGACCGTACTACGCGAAGGCGGCCCGTTTTACACGCGCGGCTACCTGCCCCGTTACATCGAACGACTTAAACGCACCGGCCGCGAGGACCACGCCGTGCGGCTGGCCCGTATCCACCGCGATGAGCTATAGACACCACAATCCCTGAGGCGCCAAATGACAACCACTTTGCAAGAAACCGTCGCTTACTACAACAATCTGGACCCCGAAACCGAGAAGCGGGTCGATGCCCTTCTGGCGCAGATGACCCTGGTGGAAAAGATCGGCCAGCTCGTGCAGCTCAATCCCTTCGCCCCCTTTGACCCTGACGACTACGAGGCGAAAAAGCGCGAAGCGGAAGAAGCGGGCGCGCCGTTTGAGTATGAGCCCCGGCTGCGCGACGACATGGAGGATCTGCTGCGCGGCGGGCGCATTGGCTCTTTCCTCAACGTGATGACGCCGAAGGTGATCAACCATTGCCAGCGCATCGCCGTGGAGGAGTCCCGGCTGGGCATCCCGCTGCTCGTGGGGGCAGACGTGATCCACGGCTACCGCACTATCTTTCCCATCCCGCTCGCCGAGGCGAGCACCTGGAACCCCGACCTGCTGGAGCGCGCTTCGCGTGTGGCCGCCGAAGAAGCGTCCGCAGCCGGCGTGGACTGGATATTTGCGCCGATGGTGGACGTCAGCCGCGACCCACGGTGGGGGCGCATCGCCGAAGGGGCCGGCGAGGACCCGTTCCTGGGGATGGCGATGGCCCGTGCCCGCGTGCGCGGCTTCCAGACTACCGGCCTGACCAGCGGGCGCAACGTTGCCGCCTGCCCCAAACACTACGTGGGCTACGGCGCCGCCGAGGGCGGGCGCGACTACAACACCGTCGATTTCTCCGAGCGCACCCTGCGCGACGTCTACCTGCCGCCGTTTAAAGCGGCATTCGAGTCGGGGGCGGGCGCCGTTATGAGCTCCTTCAACGAGCTTGGCGGCCTGCCTGTGACGGCCAACCCCTCTATCCTGCGGACGATTCTACGCGACGAGTGGCAGTGGCCCGGCGTCGTCCTGAGCGACTACGACGCCGTGCGCGAGCTGATCCCCCACGGCGTCGCCGCCAACCTGCGAGAGGCTGCCCGCCTGAGCATCCTGGCAGGGCTGGACATCGAGATGGTCAGCACCGCCTATCACGACCACCTTGCGGACCTGGTGACGGCGGGCGAGGTGCCCGAAGCGCTGGTGGACGAGGCGGTGCGCCGCGTGCTGCGCCTCAAGTTCCGCCTTGGCCTCTTCGAGCGCCCCTATACCGACGAGTCGCTACACGACGCCGTCATTCTCCAGCCGGCATTCCGCGAGCTGGCCCTGGAGACAGCGCGGGAATCGATGGTTTTGCTGCAGAACGAGGACAACATCCTGCCCCTCTCCCCGGACGTCCGCCTGACGGTGATCGGGCCGCTGGCAGACAACCGCGCCGATATGTTGGGCTGCTGGTCTTTACATAACCACCCTGAAGACGTAGAAACCGTTCTGGAGGGGCTGTCTGCCTACCTGCCCGGCGACACCTGGAGCTACCAACCCGGCTGCCCCATCCGCGACGACCGGACGGACGGGAGCGGCATCGAGACGGACATCCCGGCGGCGGTCGCCGCAACGCGCGAGGCCGACGTGGTGCTCCTGGTGCTGGGCGAGAGCGCCGACATGAGCGGCGAAAGCCATTCGCGGACCACGCTGGGCCTGCCCGGCCGGCAGCAGGAGCTGGTTGACGCCATCGCCGAGACAGGCAAGCCGATGGTCTGCGTGTTGATGAGCGGCCGGCCGCTGGTCATCCCGCGTCTGGCGGCGCAGGTCAAGGGGCTGCTGGTCGCCTGGCACGCCGGCATCCGCGCCGGGCGGGCCGTCGCCGATCTGCTCTTCGGCGCGGCGAACCCGTCGGGCAGGCTCACGGCAAGCTGGCCGCGCTCGGAGGGGCAGATTCCGGTGTACTACGCGCACAAGAGCACAGGCCGCCCGGCCGCCGAGTCGGGCACACGCCAGTTTGCCGAAGCCTTCAAATCGGTCTACATGGACGAGCCCAATTCGCCGCTGTTCCCCTTCGGCTACGGCCTCAGCTATACCACGTTCACCTATGCGAACCTGCAGATCGCCGAGTCTATGCTGGGGCCGGACGACACTTTGCGGGTCTCCGTGACGATTACGAACAGCGGCGACCGGGCGGGCGCGGAAGTCGTGCAGCTCTACGTGCGCGATCTCGTCGCCTGCGTCACCCGTCCCGTGCGCGAGCTGAAGGGCTTCCAGAAGATCTGGCTGCAGCCCGGCGAGCAGCGCACCGTCTCTTTTGAAGTCCCGGTGCGCGACCTCGGCTTTAGCGGCCTGGATATGCAGTACACCGTCGAGCCGGGCGACTTCAAGCTGTGGGTAGGCCCCAACGCGGTCGACGGGCTGGAGGGGGCGTTCAGGGTGTGTGAGGCGTAGGGTTTTGAAGGGGGTTATTCGCCCTGCAGCGTCACGAGCAGCCGGCGCTCGCCGCCGCGGTCGCGGTGTTCGCAGAGGTAGATGCCCTGCCACACACCCAGGGCCAGCCGGCCGTGGCGGATGGGCAGGGTGAGGCTGCTGCCCAGCAGGACGGTCTTGATGTGGGCCGGCATATCGTCCGGCCCCTCGGCCGTGTGCTCGAAATAGGGGGCGTTCTCCGGCGCGAGGCGGTCGAAGTAGCGGGCCATGTCGGCGCGCACCGTCGGGTCGGCGTTTTCGTTGAGCGCCAGCGACGCCGATGTGTGCTGAAGGAGGAAGTGGGCCAGCCCGACCTCGAACTCCCGCAGCTCCGGGAGCTGGGCGACGATTTCCTCGGTAACGAGATGGAAGCCGCGCGGGCGGGGGCGCAGCCGCAGCTCGCGTTGCAGCCAGGACATAGCTATTGCACGTAGGCTCGGTACTGGGCGACGAGGGGATCTGTGTCGCCGAGCAGGCCGAAGACGCCCTGAATGATGGCGTGCACGTCGCTCTTGTGCGCGGCGTCGCTCAGAGTGCGCGCCGCCAGCAGGCTGTAGAGGGCAGCGCTGTAGTCGCGGCGGCGCAGGGCGCCGGCAGCCTGGTCGAGCTGGCTATCGGCTTCGCTCTTGCCGGCGCGCAGGGGGCGGCAGAGGAACCGGGCCAGCGGCAGTAGCTGGTTGGCGAGGCTGGCTTCCGGGCCCGGCGGAAAATCCTGCAGATAGCGCTCCGCCTCACAGCCGTTGCCCTGCCGGAGCAGCTCGCGCGCCTGGTGCAGCCGGCGGCCCGGGTTGCCGTCGCGTTCCGGCTGGGGCCGGGCCTGACGCTGAGGGCGGGGCGACGGCGCCTGGGCCATCACGCGCTGGAGGAACTGGCGCACGACGGGCTCGGGCTGGGCGCCGACGAACTCGTCGATCACCTGCCCGTTGACAAAGGCCTTCACCGCCGGAATGCCGCGGACGTTATAGCGCACGGTGATCTGCGGGTTCTGGTCTGTGTTGAGCTTGGCGAGGACGAAATTGCTGGCGGGCTCGCCGGCTATGCGCTCGAGGACGGGGCCGAGCATCCGGCAGGGTCCGCACCAGGGCGCCCAGAAATCCACGACCACGGGGACGCGCTGGGAGCGCTGCAAGACCTCGCGCTCAAAATCAGCCTGGGTGACGTCAATTACCTTTCCGCTCATAAAGACTCCTGTTGACGTTTGGCGATAGGATAGCGGGGGAACGTTGGATTGGCATATAAGGCCGGTGGTCGCGTTGGCGGCGCGGGCTGTTAACTCTGAATAGGATGATTGTGTCTGATTTCTTGGGGGCGGGCAGGGGCGCTGCCGGCCATTCTGGCAGGCGCGAGCCAGAAGGCGGGAGAAGGCTGGTCAGATGGCGGGGCGGGGACTCACCAGGTGGAGGAGGATGATCCCCAGGCGCCGAACTATGATACACTTGGAACGCTGGCTCTGTGCCTACGTATAGAATGATGAGAGAGCCGTGTTACGTGGCCTGGCCTGCGGCAACGTCAAGGTGGGCCGGGCAGGTTGCCTTACCTCGGAGGTCTGTATGGCGGTTGTAACAGTATCCAATGTCAGCAAGCGTTTTGGTCGCGTCCGCGCGGTGGAGGACGTATCTTTTGAGGTCTTCCCTGGGGAGATCTTTGGGATACTGGGCCCGAACGGCGCAGGCAAGACGACGACTATTCGCATGATGATGAGCATCTTCGAGCAGGACGGGGGCACTATTACGCTATTCGGCGAGCCATTCCGTGAAGAGCACAAGCAGCGCATCGGCTATATGCCGGAAGAGCGGGGGCTGTATAAGGACCAGAAGCTGGAGCCGACGCTCGTTTTTCTGGCGACGCTCAAGGGACTGGACGATAAGACGGCGCGCGCCCGGCTGGAGCCGTGGATGCAGCGGCTCGACCTGTGGGAGCACCGCAACAAGCAGGTGCAGGAGCTGAGCAAGGGTATGCAGCAGAAGGCGCAGATTATCGCCACGCTGATCCACGAGCCGGACCTGGTGGTCATCGACGAGCCGTTCACGGGCCTCGACCCGGTGAATACGCGCCTGGTCAAGGAGATTTTCCAGGAGCAGCGGCAGGCAGGCCGGGCCATCATTATGTCTACCCACCAGATGCACCAGGTGGAGGCGCTCTGTAACCGCATCGTGCTCATCAGCCGGGGGCGTTCGGTGCTCTACGGGCCGGTGTCGGAGATCAAGCGCAACTTCGCCGGCAACGCCATCATCCTCGAAGGGGAAGGGACGTTCGACCAGCTGCCCGGCGTGCTCGACGCCCGGCGCGAGAACGGGCTCTGGCACCTTTCCCTGGGCGCAGGTGTGAGCCCGCAGGAGATCTTCCGGGCGCTCGCCTCAAACCCGGAGGTAGCGATCACGCACTTTGAGGTGGCCGAACCCTCGCTGGAAGACATTTTCGTCAACGTGGTGCAGGAAGAGGGCGGACTGGCGCCCACCGAGGGACAGGCGGCAAGAGAGGTGGAACATGCGTAACCTGTGGCTGACCGCCCGTTATGAGTTTCTCAAGCGGGTGCGCACACGCAGCTTCCTGCTCAGCACGCTGGGGGTGCCGGCGCTGATCATCGTCGTCGGCCTGATCGGGGCCATCTCGGCGTCGGTGGGCGAAAGCGACCTACCCCTGGGCTATGTGGACAATGCGGGGCTGCTCGACCCGTCGCTGTACGCGGAGCCGCACCTGGACGAGATGGACGACCGGCTGGAGCTGATCGCCTACGAGGACGAAGCGGAGGCGCGAGCCGCGCTTGAAGCGGGCGCCGTTCAGGGCTACTACGTGGTGCCGGCCGGCTATCCGCAGAACCTGCAGATAGAGGCCTATTATCTGGAGGAGATGCCCAGCGGAGGAGACTTTGCCGATTTTGTGCGCGCCAACCTGCTGGCCGAGGCGAACCTGCCCGAGGGGGCCAGTTCCTGGCTGCTGGAAGGGCCGGAGCTGACGGTGCGCGACATGAACAGCGGGCGGGAGATGAACGACGACGCGATTGGCAACGTCATACTCTCCTTCATCGGCGGCTTCTTCTTCTTCTTTGCCGTCCTGGGCTCGGCCGGCTTCCTGGTGCAGGTAGTGGCCGACGAGAAGGAAAACCGGACGATGGAAATGCTGATCACCAGCATGAGCCCGTTCCAACTGATTGCGGGCAAGGCGATTGGCCTCATCGGCGTGGCACTGACGCAGATTGCGCTGTGGGCGCTGTCTATCGCCGTGGTCATCGTGATCGCCGCACGGTTTGTCGATTTCCTGGCGGGGCTGACGGTGCCGTGGTCGTTCCTGCTCGTGTTCGCGCTGTACTTCCTGCCGGCCTACGCACTCATCGCGGGCATGATGATCGCCATTGGCAGCGTGGTCACGGAAGTGCAGCAGGGGCAGCAGATATCGGGGATTCTGAATCTGCTCTTCATCGCGCCCTTCTTCTTCTTGCCGCTGATTCTCTCCAACCCGAACAGCCCGATCCTCGTCTTCCTGACGCTCTTCCCGACGACGTCGTTCATGACGGTGGCCCTGCGCTGGGGCCTGGGCCTGCCGACCTGGCAGATTATCGCAAGCTGGGTCATTCTGGTGGTGACGGCGGCGCTGAGCATCTGGTTTGCCGCGCGCATCTTCCGGCGGGGCATGCTGCGCTACGGGCAGCGGATGGAGATGCGCGAGGTGATCGCCGCCCTGCGCGGCGCGGAGGTATAGAGAACATGCGTAACGTCTTCGTGATTGTCAGGCAGGAAATCGTCACTCTGCTGACCAACCGCACGTTCTGGATTATGACGACGGCCTTTCCGGCGTTGATCCTGCTCTTCAATCTCGGCACCTTCTGGTTGGCCGACGACGCGGGGTCAGACTCGGGCTCGATGTTTGGGGCGGACGACGTGCAAACGCTGGGCTATGTGGACCAGAGCGGCGTGATTCGCGAGCTGCCGCCGGGCATCCCGGCCGGGATGGTGCTCGCCTACCCTTCGGTCGAGGCGGGCGAGGAAGCGCTGGCGGACGGCGAGGTGGATGCGCTGGCGATCCTGCCAGCAGACTTCGTGGAGAGCGGCGAGATCACGGTGGTGCAAGCGGAGTTCAACCCGTTCAGCGCTGGTTCCGAGAGCTTCTTCTCTTACCTTGCCGCCTATAACCTGACGGGCGACGTGGGACTGGCGGCCGGGCTGCAGGGGCCGCTGAACAACGTGACGGGGCACGACCTGGCGCCGGCTGAGCCGGGAGAGGAGGGGGATGAGTCCAGCTCGCCCATCGCGGGGATGGTCCCCTTCGCCGTGCTGTTCATTTTCTTCTTCCTGCTGACGATGAGCAGCGGCTATATGCTGAGCAGCGTCTCGCGGGAGAAAGAGAACCGGACTGTGGAAGTGCTGCTGGTCAGCGTCAGCCCGCGCCAGCTCATGCTGGGCAAGCTGATCGGCCTGAGCATCATCGCGCTGCTGCAGATGCTCGTCTGGGTGGGCGGCAGCTTCCTCATCCTGCAGGCAACCGGTCTCTTCAACCTGCCGCCCATCGAGCTGGGGCTGCCGGCGAGCTTCTTCATCTGGGGCGTGATCTATCTGGTACTGGGCTATCTGCTCTATGCGTCGATGATGGGGGCGGTGGGCGCGCTGGCCCCGAACGCACGCGAGGCGGGCCAGTTTACGTTTGCCATTATACTGCCGTTGATGATCCCGCTGTGGTTCAACTTCAGTATTATGGAAGATCCCGGCGGCACGCTGGCGACGGTGCTCAGCCTGATCCCGCTGACGGCTCCGGTGACGATGATGACGCGGTTGGCGGTCGGCGACGTGCCGTTGTGGCAGCTTCTGGTCAGCGTGGGGCTGCTGGCGGTGACGACCTATGGCTTCGTGTTGCTCTCGTCGCGCTTCTTCCGCGCGGACACGCTGCTGTCTAACGCGACGCTGAAGTGGAACCGGCTGCTGACGGCCTGGCGCAATCCGGCCTGAGAGGGGGCCTGCAAACAAGTTATCACAGGAGCGTGGCCAGGGATGGCCGCGCTCCTTTTTTGAAGGGGATTCCTGCAAATGCTGATCATCGCCGCCGGCGACGGCCGGTTTGACGTGGACGCCGTCGTCTTCGATAAGGATGGCACGCTGGTCGATTTTAATCATATGTGGGGGCCGCGCGTGGTGCGCTGGGTGCAGGCGCTGGCGGAGCAGGCCGGCTGCCCGGCGTGCATCGACCCGCTCTACAGCGTGCTCGGCTTTGACCCGGAGCGGATGGAGGCGGTCCCCGACGGGCCGGTGGCCACGGCCTCCACGGCCGACATCTACGCGCTGGCGGCCGGGGTGCTCTTCGAGCATGGGCTGGGCTGGTACCGCGCCCGGCCGCTGGCGATAAGCAGCGCGGAGACGACGATAGCGGCGCCGCCGCAGCCGGCGGAGATCCGGCCGCTGGGCAACGTGAAGGGCGCGTTCCGCCGCCTGCGCGCGGCTGGCCTGCCGATTGCCATCCACACGAACGACGACCGGGCGCTGACCCAGGAGACGCTCGAACAGCTCGGCGTGGCCGGGGAGGTGGCAGTGATGGCCTGCGGCGACGACGAGCTGCCGCCGAAGCCGGACCCGGCGGGGCTGCGCTGGATTGCGGCGGAGCTGGGCACGACGCCGGAGCGGCTGGTGTTCGTGGGGGATAGCGCCGCCGACATGCTGGCGGCGCGCAACGCCGGGGCCGCCGCCGTGGGCCTCGCCAGCGGCTCGGGCACCCACGCCGGCCTCGAAGCGCTGGCCTCGGCGCTGATCAGGAGCATCGACGAGCTGCGGGTGGTCGGCTAACCCTTCAGGGCAAGCTGGGCTATCGCGCGCCACACCGGGTCGTCGGGGCCGCGCTGCATGAGCTGCAGCTCGGCAACGGGCACATGCCAGCGCTCCTGCTCCCATTGTGTTTCCTGCAGCCGGGCTTCCGCCGCCGCCAGCTCGGCCGGGGTAAGGCGCTGGGCGAGCGTCAGGTGGGGTGTGTAGCGACGGTGCTTGTCTTCGCCGGCGATGTTCAGGAGAACGCTGCGCACGGCCAGCAGCCCGCGCGTGGGGCGCACGCCGAGGTAGAGCACGCGGTCGCCGAAGCGCCGGATGCCGCCGAGCTGCAGGGTGAAGGGCGGCATCTCTTTCTGGTGTTGCTGGAGGCGGTGAATGAGAACAGTTTCGTTTTCGGGGGTGGCCCGGCCGGAGCGCCAGTAGGTTCCGGCGAGGGTGACATGGGGCGGAGTGATAGCCGCCGTGACCGGGTCGAGCTGGGCGCGCAGCGTCTGGATTTCGTCGGCCAGCTCGCCGTGGAGAAAGGCGCCGACAAAGATGCGGTAGTCGCCGCTGCGCTGTCTGTGCGGCCCGGGCTGCGGGCGGGTGCGTCGCCGTCGTTGTCCTCTCATGGGCTACCTCCGTTGTCGAGCCGAGCTGGGAGGGTGAGCAGGATCACACCTGCCATTCTGGCAGGCGCGATCCGGGGGCGCGGCTACAATAGGACTGTAACCGCAAGCGGGCGAAAAGGAAACTGGAGGCGACGATGAGCGAATTTCTGCAGGTGCTGACGACGATGGGGAGCCGGGCCGATGGGGAGGCGATAGCGCGCGCGCTGGTGGCGCGACGGCTGGCCGGCTGCGTGCAGGTGATTGGCCCCATCCACAGCACCTACTGGTGGGAAGGGGAGATCGAAACGGCGGAGGAGTATCTGTGCCTGGTGAAGAGCAGCCGGGAGGCTTACCCGGCGTTGGAAGCGGCGATCCAGGAGCTGCATCCCTACGAGGTGCCGGAGATCGTGGCGCTGCCCATCGAGGCGGGCAGCCGGGCGTATCTGTCGTGGCTGCAGGGGGAGCTGCGGGCAGCGGCATGACATACGGCCTATCGTCACTGTAACCTGAAATACTTTACAAATTCAGAAATGGGATATAATCAACCTGTCGCTCGTGCGCGAGCGGAAGAGGTTTATCAGCGGTGTTCATGGGAGCCAGTCCTCTTTTTTGACCCTGAGTCCCATCACCACCCTCAAAAATCATCTTTATCCTATGTGGAGGATGTATGAAAGAAACGGTGTTCTTGCGGCGCGCCAGAACGGTGCGCCCTGTCGTTCTTCTGTTACTCCTGATGACGATTGTCGTCATGGTGGCCTGCGGTGGGGAGCCGGAGGTGGAAATCACGCCGGAACCGACGGCGCAGGTTGTCGAGTCGCCGACCGAACCGCCGGCGCCGACCGAACCGCCGGCCCCGGCTGAGACTGAAACGCCGGAAGGGCCGCAGGCGGTAGGCAGCCTGGAAGAGGTGCGTAACGCCGTCGTCCAGATTGTCGCGGAAGGCTCTTTTGTCGATCCGCAGGTTGGGCTGAGGTTGAACACGGCCGGCAGCGGCAGTGGTTTCATCATTGACCCGTCCGGTATCGCCGTGACTAACAACCACGTCGTTACCGGCGCGGCGCTGCTGCGCGTTCACGTCACCGGCGAGGACCGCCCGCGTAACGCGCGCATCCTCGGCGTCTCGGAATGCTCGGACCTGGCGGTTATCGACATCGACGGGGACGGCTTCCCGTACCTCGACTGGCACGAGGGTAATGTCAACGTGGGGCTGGACGTCTATGCGGCGGGTTTCCCGCTGGGCGACCCGGAGTTCACGCTGACGCGGGGCATCGTCTCGAAGGCGCGGGCCAGCGGCGAAACGAACTGGGCGTCGGTGGACAACGTGATCGAGCACGACGCGACGATCAACGCGGGCAACTCCGGCGGCCCGCTGATCAGCGCCGAGGGTAAGGTAGTCGGCGTGAACTACGCCGGAGCGAGCAGCACGAACCAGTACTTCGCCATCGGGCGGGACGAAGCGCTGCGAGTCATCGACCAGCTGCGCAGCGAGCAGGACGTGACCTCTATCGGGATCAACGGCACGGCCGTAGCCGATTCGGAGCAGGGTATCTACGGCATCTGGGTCTCCTCAGTGGACTCGGGCTCGCCGGCCGACCGGACGGGTATCGAAGGCGGCGACATCATCACCATGCTGGAAGGGCTGGTGCTTTCCACTGATGGCACGATGTCTTCGTACTGCGACATCCTGCGTAGCAATCGCCCGGACGACGTTCTGAGCGTGGAAGTGCTGCGTTTTGAGACCCAGCAGGTTCTGGAAGGGCAGATCAACGGCGACGAGCTGGTGGTCACGGTGGACTTCTCGACGGCGCTGCAGGACGAAGTTGCCGAGAACGACCCGGCGGACAGCTCCACGGGGGCTGCCGGGTATGAGAGCTATGCGACGGTGACTGACGACACGGGCGCGCTGCTGGTGGAAGTGCCCACGGCCTGGGCGGACATTGACGGCGCCGAGTGGTACCTGGACGACGGCACCTACCTGGGCCCGTCGATTACGGCGGCGCCGAGCCTGAACGGCTTCTGGTCGAACTGGACGACGCCGGGCGTCTTCTTCGCGGCGATCACGGACGTGGATGCCGGGACGGCGCCGTCGGAGTATCTGGATCCGCGCGTGGAGGCGTTCTCTGGTCCATGTGAGTACGCAGGCCGTTCAGACTACAGCGATTCGCTGTACTCGGGACAGTACGATTACTTCACTAACTGCGGCGGCGAGGGCGTTGTGTACGTTGCGCTGGCGGTGACGCCTCTGGACGGCAGCAACTTCTTCATCATCGTGGAAGTGCAGGTGGTGACGCAGGCCGACCTGGAGGCGCTGGACCACGTGCTCAATAGCTTTATTCTGTTCAACTAAGCGTTGGTAACGGTGGGGGCGCTCTGCGTAGCGCCCCCACCCTCTCCACCATCCAGCAGGGAGAGGGAGAGGCCGAGGGCGAGCAGGGCCGGCAGGGGGCGCGAGCGCAGCAGGGTGAGGGAGACGATCAGAAAGAAGATGGGTATGGCGTCGAAGTTGATCAGGTAGTTGAGGTGAAGCACCCAGTTGCCGACCAGCCAGAGGGCGAGGACGACGAGGCCGAGGAGCGTGCGCCGCTGCCGGGCAAAGAGGAGCGCCAGCCAGAGGCCGGCCGCCAGGTGGAAGAAGAGGAAGATGGGCTGCCAGAAGGCGATCCAGCGCTCATAGTCGCGCAGGCCTAAAGCCTGGGTGAGGGCGGAGAGCAGGTAAAAGAGGGGGAAGTAGGTGGCGTATTTATCGTTCTCCAGCAGGTCGCTCTGGAGGACGCGCTCGTAGGGGTTTTCGCCCTGGAGGAGGCGCAGGCCTTCGAGCCAGGCGTAGTAGATGTCATCGCCGATGCTCTCCACGCCCCAGGCGGGGGTGTGCAGCCAGACGCCGGCCGCCAGCAGGAGCAGGACGAGTATGAGCCAGGCGATGGTGATCGTTCGTGCGGGCACGAGAAGCCTCTTTTGGGTAGGCCAGACGATGGGATCCTAGATCGTGGGTGTAAGAATGGGGTTACTTTGGGGAAAATGGCGATTGTGTTGGATGAACAGATGTTCTATAATGTTCAGTATGGAAGGACAGCAGCTGGGACCGGTGGAGAAATTGACGCTCTTTGCCGAGCATATGGCGCTGGAGCCGGATGAGGAAGGCGGCGCGCCTCCGGCCGGGCCTCTGCCGTGCGGCGCGCCTCCGGCGCCCCGGCGGGGCAAGGACGACCACCTGCCGATCACCAACGTGACGATGTCCAACGGGCGCAAGATGCCGGTGCTGAAGACGCTGCTGACCAGCGCCTGCGAGCGCAACTGCTACTATTGCCCGTTTCGCGCCGGCCGGAATTTCCAGCGGGCGACGTTCCGGCCGGAAGAGCTGGCGAACACGTTTGTGGATATGCACCGCGCCGGTCTGGTAGAAGGGATGTTTCTCAGCTCGGGCATCATTAAAGGGGGCGTTTCTACCCAGGACCGGCTGCTAGACGCCGCCGACATCCTACGCAACCGGCTGGGCTACCGGGGCTACCTGCATCTGAAACTGATGCCGGGGGCGGAGCGCGACCAGGTGGAGCGGGCGATGCAGCTTGCCAGCCGTGTCTCCACCAACCTGGAAGCGCCGACGAGCGAGCGGCTGGCCCGGCTGGCCCCGACGAAGCAGCTTGTGGAAGAGCTGCTGCAGCCGCTACGCTGGGCGGAGGAGATTCGCCGGACGCAGCTTCCGCATAAGAGCTGGAACGGGCGCTGGCCCTCGACCGTGACCCAGTTTGTCGTCGGCGCGGCGGGGGAGAGCGACCTGGAGCTGCTGACGGCGACCAGCTACCTGTACAATCGGCTGCATCTGCGGCGGGCCTATTTTTCCGGCTTTCACCCGATTGCGGACACGCCGCTGGACGGCCTGCCGCCGACCGATCCGTGGCGGGAGCACCGGCTCTATCAGGCCAGCTTCCTGCTGCGCGACTATGGCTTCGACCTGGAAGAGCTGCCCTTCACCGGCGACGGCAACCTGCCGCTGCACCACGACCCCAAGCTGGCGTGGGCGCAGCAGACGCTGATCAGCCGGCCGGTGGAGCTAAACCGGGCGGACCGCGAGCAATTGCTGCGCGTGCCCGGTATCGGGCCGATCAGCGCCGACGCGATTCTGCGCGCGCGCCGCCAGCGCACGCTGCGCGATCTATCAGACCTGCGCCGCCTTGGCGTCGCGACGAAGAACCTCGCGCCGTTCGTGTTGCTGAACGGGCGGAGGCCGCTGCAGCAGCTGCCGTTGTTCGCTTAGTGGCTCAGGGCTCAAAGACGGCGTTGACCGTCATCCCCCAGCGAAGGCGGGGGTCGCCGTCGTCCAGCCGGATGCGCACCGTGTAGAGCACGTCGCCGCTGCGCTCTCCGTAGACGCGGGCGATGGAGACGACCGTGCCGCGCAAGCGGAGGTCGGGCAGGGCGTCGGGGGTCACTTCTACCTCCTGGCCCGGCTCCACGAGGACTACGTCCAGCTCGGTCAGGTCGCGCGTCTCGACGATCCAGGCGGAGAAGTCGGCCAGGGTCACGACGGGCAGCCCGGCGGCGACGGTCTCGCCCGGCTGCCAGTCGTGCAGGTCGACGACGGCGCCGCCGAAGGGGGCGATCAGCCGGGCATTGTCCAGCGCCCGCTGGGCAGCGGCGACCTGGGCCGTGGCGACCTCCAGCCGGGCCTCGGCCAGCGCCAGGGCATCGGGGTCGGGGCCGTTCTCGCGTTCGTCTGCCTGCCGTTGGGCGTCGTCCAGCTGCGCGGCAGCCAGATCGACGGCCGCGCGGGCCTGATCGAGCTGGTATTGCAGCGTATCCCGGTCGTAGACGGCGGTATTGTAGGCGCGCAGCGCGTCGTCGTAGGCGCTCTGCGCCGCTTCGCGGGTAGGATTGTCGGGGTCGAGGTCCTGGACTTCCTCCAACTCCTCTTCGGCGTCGTCTAGCGCGTTACGGGCATCGCGCACGGCGAGGTTGAGATCGTCTAGCTGCTCCTGGAAATCGTCGTTATCCAGGTCGTCGAGCGCGCGCCGGGCTTCGGTCAGGGCGACGCGGGCCTCGACAACAGCCTGCCGGGCCTGCTCGCGGGTGAGGGCGGCCGTGTCGAGCAGCTCGTCGAGGGCCTGCTCGGCGGAGAGGCGCTCCAGCCGGGCCTGGCTCAGGGCGGCTTCCAGCGGCTCCAGCTTGCTCAGGCGGGCGAGGGTATCCCCCTGGGCCACCTCGTCGCCCTCCTCCACGAGCAGATCGCCCAGCTCGCCGCCGGCGGGGAAGCTGAGCGCCGTCCAGCGTAGCGGAGCCACCCGCCCTTCGGCGCTGACCACGCCGCGCCCGGCGACGACGGGGAGCGCGGTCGGCTCTGGCGTTGCTTCCTGCCAGGGCATGGCGTCGCAGCCCCACAGAAGCAGGGAGAAGAGCAAGAGCGTCGCGATCTGAATAAGGCCTTTGTGGCGATGGATGAACATGGTTTCCTCTTGATTACGTACAGGCGGCTCACTCATAGGCCAGCACCTCGCGCACGGTGAGCCGGGAGGCGTTATAGGAGGGGACGACGCTGGCCAGGACGGAGAGCAGCAGAACCAGCCCCAGCCAGATCAGGTTGCCCAGGGCAGTAAAGTCGAGGGTGGCGTTGCGGTCGAAGATGATCTGGAACATGGCGTCGGCGAGCTGCTTGCTGAGAGCCAGCCCGACGACGCTGGAGAGCAGCCAGGAGATGAAGCCGATGAGCACGCCCTCCAGCAGAACGATGGCGACGATGGAGCGGTTGGCGGCGCCGATGGCGCGCATGACGCCGATCTCGCGGGTGCGCTCCATGACGTTGAGGCTCATCGTGCCCATCAGGCCGATGCTGCCCACCGAGGCCATGAGGAAGGACATGATCAGCAGGAAGGTGGTGAGGATGTTGAGCCCTTCGGAGCTTTTTTGCTGCAGGGAGCGCCCGGCACTGATGTCGTTGATTTCGTAGCCCAGCGCAGTGAGTCGCGCTTCGATCTGGCGGCCCAGCGCCTCCTGCTGGGCGAGGGTGAGATCCTGGTCCTCGGACATGATCCGGTAGGAGGCGGAGCGGCCATACATACTGGTCTCGCGGGCCAGGGCGTCGTAATTGGTATAGGCGATCGGCCCGCCGGTGCGCCCGCTGAACTGGAAGAAGCCGACGATGACCCAATCGGTTTCTTTGAGGCCGATGCGCAAGCGAATGGCGTCGCCGACCTGCAGCTCGGGATAGATTTCCTGGAACAGCTCGCTGAGGGTGATGGCGTTCTGGTCGGCCGGCAGCAGCCAGCGGCCTTCGAGCAGGATCGGCTCGATCAGCGTACTGTCGGGCGGCGGGGCGAGGAGCTGGAGGGTTTCGCCGGCCCGGCCGTCATCGACGACGACGCTGGCAAGGGCGCCGGCCCAGCCCTCGGCCAGGGCGACGCCGGGTATCTGCAGCAGGTCGCCGGTGACGCGCTCCAGGCGATAAGGCTGGTTGAGGGTCAGGTTCACGTCGGCGAGCACGTAGCGCCCGAGGCGATCCACGTAGGCTTCGATAGAGTGGCGCACGTTGAAGGTGGCGATGAAGATCGCACCGCCGAGGGTCAGCGTCAGCAGGGTGAGGGCCAGACGGCCCCGGCGGCGCAACGTGTTGCGCAGGGAGATGAGGACGGGGCGGGGAAGGCCGCGAATTCGGGCCAGCAGGCGATAGAGACGGCCGGCGTCCTCGACCTGCGCCGAGGTTTCGCCGCTGAGGGCTTCGCGCACCGAGATGCGCGTGCCCTGCAGGATGGGGACGCTGCCGGCAAGCTGGGGGACGAGGAGGGCGACGGCGGCCTGAATAATGAAGGCAAGCGGGACAACCCGGTATTCCTGGATACGAAAGTTGACCTCCGCCGACAAGTAGCTGAGCATGGCCCACGCCGCCTGGACGGAGAGGGGCATGGCGACCAGCAGGGCGATCAGGCTGAAGACGAGGACGAGGATCATGTAGAGGCCGATAATCTGCCCGCGACTGGCGCCCAGGGTCTTCATGACGCCGATCTGCTCGACCTGCTGGTTGAGCAGGGCGGAGAAGGTGTTGGTGATCAGAAAGGCGCTGAGGAAGACGACGAGAAAGCCGAGCAGGAAGATGACGGCGACGACGGCGTCGACGTAGACGACGTTGGGGTGCTCCTGGCTCATGCGGGCCACCGAGCCGCTTGTCTCGTAGCCGTTGCGGTGGAACTCGTCGAGCACGGCGTCGGCGACGGCACGGATGGCGGCACGGTCGTTGCGCCCTTCGCGGACGGTGGCGTAGAGTGTGTTGTAGCCCCCGGGCTGCTCCAGCCAGGGGAGTGAATCGACGGTGACGTAGCCCTGGATGCCGGCAAGAAAGAAGCTGCCGTCGCCGCCGGTGGCGCCAATGGTCTGGTCGTGGACGATGGCGGCAAGGCGCATGTGACGGATGGTGCCGGAGGGCAGCTTGACGACAAGCTCGTCGCCCAGGGCCGCCCCGGTTTCGTCTGCCCGGTTCACGTCGAGGGCGATTTCTCTATCGGCCAGGGGCCAGGCGCCTTCGACAAGGATGGGCCGGCCGATGGGGGTCGCGCCGCCGGCGTCGAAGTCCTGGGCTTTCACGGCGATAGGCCGCCACTCACCGGAGGCTGTGCGGACCTGCAGGCTGGTGATCCAGGCGCCTTCGGCGGCGGCAATCGGGGGCATGCGGCGAATGTGCTCGACAAACTCGTCGTCGAAGAGGGCGGCGTTGATCTGGACGTTGGCCGGGTTGATCGCCTCGTAGCTGGCGCGGATGTCTTCGGCGAGGATGACGTAGACGGTGGTGATCATGCCGATGGCAAAGAGGCCGACGGCGATAGAGGCGATGACCAGCAGGGAGCGAATCCGGTGGCTGGTAAGATCGCTGAAGACTTTGTGCCAGCGCGGGCGCATTATTCCGACCTCCGCCGGCGGAAGAGGCCCGGCCGGGGAGCAGGCTGGGCGGCGCGCTGGCAGGGGAAGGGCGCCGGGCGGGCGGTGTTGGCGAGCAGCGGCAGAAGGCCGTCCTGCGGCAGGGCGAGAAGGGCGGCCCCCTGCCGGCCGGCGCGCACGTCACAGTCGACGGAGAGGGGGTCGATGAGGCTGCTGCCGGTGAGCTGCACCGTCTCGCCGTTGTTCAGGAGCAGGTCGCCCTGGGTGAGCAGATAGACGACGTCCGGCCGCTCTTCGGCGCGGGGGAGCGGCGCGCCGGGCGCAAGCTGCACAGGGGCGGCCCGCTTGCTGAGCGCGAGCAGGGGGGTATGCGGCGCGTCGGGGAAGGCCGCCGTCAGCGCCTCGTTGACCAGCTCGCCGTCGGAGATGAGCAGGGTGCGATGGGTGCGCCGGACCAGCGAGCGGTCGTGGGTGACGAGGAGGATCGTCTTGCCCTGGGTCAACAGCTCTTCAAAGATATGCATCACCTGTTCGGCGGTTTGCGTGTCGAGGTTGCCGGTCGGCTCGTCGGCAATGAGAATGGGCGGGTCGTTAGCCAGGGCGCGGGCGACGGCGGCGCTCTGCTGCTGGCCGCCGGCGACGGCCCCCGGCAGCTTGTGGGCCAGGCCCTCGAGCCCGACGCGCCGGAGCAGGGCCATGGCGCGATCCTGCCGCTCGGCCGGGGGGTAGATGTTGCAGAAGTCCATCGGCAGCATCACGTTTTCGACGAGGGTGAGCATGGGCAGGAGCTGGAAGAACTGGAAGACGATGCCCAGGTTGCGGCCCCGCCAGACGGCCATCCGGCTTTCCGGCATCTGGTGGACGGGCTGGCCGCCGACCTCGACGGCGCCGGCCGAGGGGCGGTCGATGCCGGTGATCATGTTGACGAGCGTGGATTTGCCGCTGCCCGAACGGCCGACGATCCCGACGAACTCGCCCTGGTGGATGTCGACGTCGATCCCTTTGAGCACGGTGGCCTGGCCGGCCGCCGTCTCGAAGGTTTTTTCGATGCCCTTCATGCGGATAATGGGGCTGCCGGGCGTGGTGTAGCGGACGGGGGTTTCAAAACGTTCAGCCATGGCGCGCTCGCAGCCGGCCGTCTTCAATCTCCAGGGTGCGGGAGACGCGCGTCGCCAGCCCCCGGTCGTGCGTGACCATGACGATGGTCTTGCCCTGGCGAACCAGCTCCTCGAAGATGGCGAAGATCGCTTCGGCGGTGACGGAGTCGAGGCGGCCGGTCGGCTCGTCGGCGGCGATGATGGGCGGGTCGTTAGCCAGAGCGCGGGCGATGGCGACGCGCTGCTGCTGGCCGCCGGAGATCTCGGCCGGCAACTTGCGGGCGTGCTCTTCCAAGCCGACCTGGCGCAGCAGCTCCAGGGCGCGCTCGCGGCTCTGCTGCCGGCGATAGAGGCCGGTGAAGTCCATCGGCAGGAGCACGTTGTCGAGCAGAGAGAGGCCGGGCAGGAGGTGGAAGGACTGGTAGATGACGCCCATGTTCTCGCCGCGCCACTGGGAGAGGCTGCTTTCGCTGAGGCGATTGAGGTGGACGTCGCCGACGAGCACTTCGCCCCGGGTGGCGTGATCGGCGCCGGTGATCATATTGATCAGGGTGGTCTTGCCGGCGCCGGATTTGCCGAGCACGGCGACAAACTCACCGGGCCAGATGGCGACGCTGACGTCATGCAGGGCGGGGAATGGGCCGGCGGGCGTTTCGTAATCTTTCGATACGTTGTCCAGATGGATGAGCGGCGCGGCGCTCCCCGCCGGCGGCGAATTGGCGTCTCGTTGCTGGGCTGTAATCATAGGTCTTCGTCCATAAAACGCAGAAATGGCTCTCGCTTTATGAACAGGTTGTCGTAAAATAAACAGACTGTTCAATCGGAACCGCCTGATTATAGAGTTGCGCGCGCTTCTGTCAATAGTTCGGTATGATCGGGAGGCGACCTTATTCAGGAGATTATCATGAACGACCGGGACAGCAGGAAAGACCGGCGGGTAAACCGGACGCGCCGCCAGCTTCGCGACGCACTGATGGAGCTGATTCTGGAGCGGGGGTATAACGCCGTCACCATCGAGGATATCACCGAGCGGGCCGACCTGGGGCGGACGACCTTTTACCTGCACTTCCGGGACAAGGAAGAGCTGCTGGTGGAGAGCCTGGAAGCGATCGCCGAAGAGCTGAAAGCGCAGGTGGCGCAGCTGACGGAGCGGGAAGGGGCGGAGGGCGAAGCGTGGTTCAACCCGGTGGCTATCGCCTTCCATCACGTGGAGGAGAACCGGGATCTGTACCGGATCATCTTGCAGGGGGAAGGGAGCAACAAGGCGGCGAGCCGGGTGCGCGAGATCATCGAGGAGGCGGCTCCGGAGCTGTTCGAGCGGCACATGGGCGGGCGCGCAGGCGGTGCGCCAGACGTGCCGGGGGAGCTGGCGGCGGGCTACTTTGCCGCCGCGCTGATGGGCTTCATCATGCTCTGGCTGGAAAAGGAGCTGCCGTACAGCGGGGAGGAAGCGGCCGAGCTGTTTCTGAAGCTGTTCTTCGAGGGGGCGGCGGGGGCGCTGAAGCTGGGGGGGCGGGAGTAGAGTCGTTTCCTAGGCCGGCGGCGCGGACCGGATTCTCTATGCAAGGTGCCTAACGTCCTACATCAAAGAGCCAGATAACACTAAATTCCCCTTAAGTCGCGGGCCCGTCGCCCTCCTGCTCCTCGAATTGCTTGAGCTTGCTGGCATCAAACTCCAGGTAATCTACCACCTGTCGTGTAACGCCGATGTTGTGTTCGATTAATAGCGCCAGCAGTTTATCGCCGTCAATTAAGGTAATAGGAGCCGCACCACGCTCAAAAGCAGCCACCTGAGTGCCGCGACTGAATCCACCAGTGGTAACAATCGTACCACGGACGGCATTAAAGCGGTGAAGAGAGCCCCGCAGTTCATCGAGCACACGGCGACCAACGTTGCCACGCCGCCGTTTCACCTGTACGACCTCGCGCACACTGCTGATGCCGAGATCTATCTCTGCGACCACATCGACGCCCTTGTCGTTTACAGGAGAGGTCGTTTCTACATCCCGATAACCCATCTCTTCCAAAAGGAACTTCACCAACTGCTCAAATTTATACGGATCCATCTCTTCGAGATAAGCTGCGAGCTGTTGCCGTGTTTCCTCGCGGATTTCCTGCGCTAAGCGGCGCAGCTCAGCGCGCTTATCAAGAGACCCGACAGGCTGGCCGGGCACAAGCTGTGCATAACGTTCTAAATAAGCCAAGCCCGCCTCGGTGACTTCGTCTACCTGTCCCCTTCGCGCAATGAAATCACGGGCAATCAGGTTCGTCAGGCGGTCGTAGAGGGAACCCTTTATTGGTGTATCGCTCTGATAGCCAGTATAGGTATGGCAAAACTCAGTGTACGCCGGGAGGAAATCACTACGCCGTCCAGGTCCTCTTTCGGCAACAAGTCGCAGGATTGTGAGTATGCCCTCATAGCTATCGATTTCGGCAGTAGTGGCACCACTAACGTCCTCAAGAAATTCTTTACCTCTCGTCGTGATGCGCAAGATGCCTTCCTCATCTTCACTCAATAGTTGGTGTTTGGTTGTCAGATACCAGCTTCCGCGCAGATGACGCGGATTCAGCTCGTGATTTGATTCCTTCCAGACACGTAACGCCAACTTGGCTTCATCGCCGGTCAGGCGGCGCGATATCCATTCATCGGGATTCCTCCAGTCAACTTGCTCTTGAGGGTTTCCGCGGTGCTCGTATATCTCACTAGAAGTGCGGCGGAATAGGGTATAAGGCACTCCATTCATAATGCGCAAGAAGTGGCAGGCATTAGCATAAACCGGCAAGCTGGGCGTCAGCGACCGTGTTTCCGCGAGTTCGCTTTCGTCTCGGTCTCCAATGGAGACTGCCTCATCGGCTGTAATCTGTGATTGGCTGCTTGCCCGTATCTGACTATCCATCAGGCGCACGGTCCGTTTCACTTCTATTGGATCCAGTGTAGCGGTCGATTTGCCCTCGCTTGTGAGGCCCCACAAACCTCGACCGACATTCGCTAATAGGCCGTATTTCCTGAGATAAGTACACGTCCAGGCCAAGCGATACTGACTTCGCTCGTGCTGCTTTTTCCAGGGGCATGCAGAATGGCAAGCTGCGCTGGGGCCAACCCCATCACGTCGGCAACCTCATGAACCATTTCGTCCAAAGTTGCAGTCCCGCCAAGATTGCGTAACGCCTGTAATAGCGGATTCATCATCTGGTCAAAGCGGGGAATATCTGTCATTTGCTACGCTCCTGTCCTGCTATGGCACAGAAGATTCCGCCATTAACTGGCTACCTGCTCCGCCGGGCCCCTTGAAGAACTTCCTACACCTCATTTTACCAGACATCAGCTTACCATAAAAACTCCCCGTTTACGTCCTGCTACTATTTGGGCTTATAATGCTCGTTATGGAGACCCGTTTCATCGGCGAGCCCATCCAGGTGGAGTTTGACGAGGCGCCGCTTCTGGAGAAGAAGCCGGGCTGCCCGGACCGTTTTGTGTGGGGAGAGCAGCGGTTTACGGTTGTGGAAATGCTGGCGGAGTGGCATGATTACGAGCGGCGGGGGCGCATGTCGCGCAATATGCAGCCGGCGCATCTGGAGCGGGCCCGCGTAAAGGGCTCGTGGGGCGTGGGGCGGGATTTCTATCGCGTGCGCACGGTCGAGGGCCGTGTCTTCGAGATTTACTTTGACCGCGCGCCGATAGACGCCGATCGCGGCAGCAGCGGTTGGACGCTGCGGCTGGAACGGTTCGCCGGCACAGACGACGAGTGACCACATAACCGGAGAGGAAAACAATGGACGTATCGATAGCGTACCGGCCGGCCTATTCGCTGGGCACAATTACCCTGGGCGGCAACGAAGAGGTGCGGGTGGAAGGGGGCTCGATGGTGGGGATGTCGGCGGGCATCACGCTGGAGACGGCGGCGACGGGCGGCTTCTTCAAGTCGCTGGGGCGGGCGCTGCTGGGAGGCGAGAGCTTCTTCCAGAACACGTACCGGGCGCCGGCTGGGGGCGGCGAGCTGATGGTGGGGCCGGCGCTGCCGGGCGACCTGATCGTGCTGACGCTGGCGGGCGAGAGCCTGATGGTCCAGTCGGGCTCCTACGTGGCCTCGGAGATGGGCATCGAGGTGGATACGCGGTGGGGCGGGGCGAAGACCTTTTTCGCCTCGGAAGGGCTGATCATGCTGCAGGCCTCGGGCAGCGGGAAGCTGGTGCTGTCGTCGTACGGGGCGATCCACGAGCTGGAGCTGGGGCCGGGGCAGCGCTATACGGTAGATACGGGCCACCTCGTCGCCTTTGACGAGGCAATGGGCTTTGAGGTGCGCCGCGTGGGCGGGCTGAAGTCCACGCTGTTCAGCGGCGAAGGGCTGGTGGTAGATCTCGCCGGGCCCGGCCGCGTGCTGATGCAGACACGCTCGGCCGACGCCTTCCTCTCCTGGCTGATCCCGCAGATCCCACAGCGGAGCAGCGGCAGCAGCCAGTAGAGGAGCGGCTAGCCGTCGAAGCGGCGCAGGAGCGCCACGAGGACGTCGATCGCCAGCAAGGCCGTTCCTGATTTCACCTCGTTCATGACATGCTCCGCATAGGGAAAGAGCAGTCTGCCGCCGGCTCAGGCGCGGGCGTGGCGGCCCCGCAGGGCGTCGTCCCAGTAGAGGGCCATCTGCAGCAGGCTGTTGGCGTGGTCGAGGGTGTGCTGGTAGCTCTTAGTCAGCACCCAGCGCAGGGTGTGCTCGCCCCAGATGGTCGGCCGGGGCAGGTCCCAGTCGGCGCCGGCCAGCTCGTCGAGGAGGGCAACCTCCTGCTCGCGTACGGCCTGGAAGGCGGCGAGCAGCTCCTCCACGTCATGGTCGTGGCGCCAGGATAGCTCCTCGCCGGCGAGGGGCGGCACGGGCATTGGGCCGCCCTGCCATTGCCTCAAGCTGGGCAGCGCCAGCGTCTCCTCATAGTAGAGCAGATGAAAGAGGTGCC
>Ga0123332_1001021_pt1 | contig 28167 bp, 24 predicted proteins | sample BioC12SIPDNA_4_FD_89958 | JGI IMG/M metagenome (GOLD analysis project Ga0123332, IMG submission 89958) | Anaerobic biogas reactor microbial communites from Washington, USA - Biogas_R2_A C12 SIP DNA | ecosystem: Engineered > Bioreactor > Anaerobic > Unclassified | place: Washington, USA... | reverse complement strand
GTCATCGCCGCCAGCACTACGTTTCGCGTGCCCAGTACGTTCACGCGGTAAGCGAGGTTCGGGTCGCGCTCGCAGCCATCCACATCGGTAATCGCTGCGGTATGGATGATGACCCGCGGAGCAAAAGCCTGCAGGGATCGCAAGAGAGCCTGGGGATCTGTAATATCGTGGTCTGGCAAGTCGATCAGCAACAGCTCGTGGGGGGCTGCGTATTGCTGTAACGCGCGCCCGAGCTGCCCCTGGCTACCGGTTATGGCGATCCTCATGCGCTTTACACTCCGTCTGGTTGCGGCTATTATTATACTTGAGTGTAGCGCCTACTACCAAGCGCTGGTGCACTCCTTTTTTGCATTTGACACTCGTACTAATACATACATAATCGGTATATAAGGTGATCGCATACAAAGCGTTCCACTAACCATCCTACGGAGGAAAAGATGGCAAAAGGGGTTGTCGCTTATAGCATCTCGGGAGCTACAGCAGGGACCAAACTGCGCGAGATGATCCGTGCGCTGGAGATTGATGTCGTCAACCTGAATGGTAAGGGCGAAAAGGTTCTGGATGTCTTTAAACTGCGCGACGAGGTCGGTGCCGAACTCAAGACGCTCAAGGAGCAAGGCCTCAACCTCAAAGCTGAAGAGACGCGCATCGAGACCTGCGACCGAATCCTCGAGCGCCAAACGCCCCTGATCGAGAGCGAACTGCGCAAGATCGGCGGTTTGGCCGGAGCCCGCAAAGAATTCAATCCCTCCGAGGATAAAAAGTACTGGTTTACCGATGTCCCCTTCTATGCCGCCAAAGCAGCCCGGCGCAAGAACCTGTTGATCGCCTTGCCGATTATTATCGTGGTTCTGGCGGTATTGGGGTATATCTCGATTACCCTGTGGGGGCCTGGCAATGTTAAACAGCGCGCCAGTGCCACCTTTAAGAGCGGTGTCAGCTACCTCGAACGTCGCGAGTTGGATAATGCCGCGCGTGAGTTCCAGTCAGCAATCCGCATGCAAAAGACTTTCGGCGAGGCCATGACCTATCTGGGCGTAGTGTACGAGCTGCAGGGTAATACTGCCGAATCCAGTACGATACTCAAGGAAGCCCAAGCGGTGATGAAAGATCGCCGCAAGTACCTGCTCACCCTGGGAGAAGCCTACCGCGTAGCAGGTGAGCCCGACAAGGCGATCGAAACCCTCACGATCCTGGTGAGCAACTCGCCCAAATACACCGAAGGCTATTTCGCACGCGCCGCCATCTATGAAGCCACTGGCAAAGCCCAGGAAGCCTTTGACGACTATACCAAAGCGGCCGAGCTCGCCCAGGCAAGCGGCCTGAAAAAGATATATGACGAATCGTTGCTACGTCTGAACTTTTTAAAGAAAACAGTTCAGACGGGCAACTAGGTCCACCAAAAATGCGGACCCGTACGCGCCGGCTGCTTGAGTCAGCCGGCGCGTAGTGCTTAAAGGAGATGCGGGAATGTCCATGTCACAGTCGTACGCCACCGGCTCTTCAGCCATGCAGCTGCGCGACTTGCTGCGCAAGTACGAGATCGGGGTGGCCAACCCAAATGGCAAGGGCGAAGCAGCCCTCGAGACCTTTCGCCAGCGCGACGAGCTGGAGGCGCTGGTCGAAAAGTTGCAGAGCGATCGTGTGGATATCCGCGCCGAATTAACACGCCTAGAATCGGCGGATGCTCTGCTGGCTCGCTCGGCAAAAAAGTTCAACAGAGAACTGCGTGCCAGCGGCGGCTTCGAGGCTGTACGGCGCGCCGAACAGCCTGCCGAAGAGCGCTGGTGGTACTATATCGACATTGCCCAAGCCGCGCGTGACCGCAAGCGCCTTACTACATCGCTGATCAGCGCCGCGGCAGTCATCGGCGTGCTCGTGATCGCCTATGTGCTGTTTGACCGCTTTGCCGGCCCACCTAAAGAGTTCGCTGAAGCACTCGACCACATTACCGCTGCGGACGTTTATGTGATGAACGGCGACCTGGATGCCGCCATCGTCGAATACGAGCAGGCTGCCACCCTCACTCCGCCCGAAAAGCGTATCTCCCCCACCCCGGATTACAAGGGCACCCCGCAGACCATGGCGCCGGTTTATGCCAACGCTGATCCGCAGGTCAATCTGGCGGCACTCTATACCATCAAGGAGCGGATCGAAGAGGCCAAGGAGATGGAAGCGGCTGCCGAACGCATTATGGGCAAGCGCGAGGCTGTTCTGGAGGCGCTGGGCCAGGCTTATTACAACATGGGCGAGATCGACCTGGCCAGCCAGACTGTCGAAGAGCTGTTAAGCATCAATAAGGATAACGCACGCGCTTACTTTATCCGCGGCGGCATCTATGAGTTGCAGGGCAAGCGCCTCGAGGCTCTGGCCGATTTCACCCTTTGCAGCGAGCTGGCTCAAGCCCAGTTCAACCAGCAGCTCTACGCGATCGCCAAGACGCGTTATGTTAGCTTGCTCCAGCAGGTCCCGGAGTTGCCGACCCCCACATACGAGCCTGAGGAATAGGCACTCAGTTAACCCTGGCTCGGTTTCGCCTCCGGGCACTCGAACTGAGCCAGGATATCGCACGCCCTCGGCAGGTCGTTGACCTTTAATACGATGCGCGCATCGTGAGTCTGCGGTGCGGCATAGGCATAGCTGTACTCGATGTTGATGCCCGCTTCTGCCAGGGGCGTGAGCACCTCGCGCACCAGCACCCCCGGTCTATCGGGAATAGTAATCAGCAGCACTTCACTGGATGAACAGGTCAGACCAGCCTCGCGCAGTACCTTGAGAGCTTGCTCGGCATCTTTAACGATCAGGTGCACAATACCAAAATCCGAGGCATCCACGATGTTGTGCGCGACGATATTGACCCCTGCATCCGCCAGCACATTCAGCAAAAACAGCAGGCGTCCCGGACGGTTTTCGAGAAAGGCAGATACCTGTGTGACCTTCATCTTGTCTCCTTGCTACAGCTGACGCCGATCAATCACCCGCACCGACTTGTGGTGCGTTCGATCCGGTTCGGCTCTACCAGTTTGACGGATGTCTGTATCCCCAGCACATCGCGGATTTCACGCTCGACATGCGTCTGCAGGGCGCGCAAGCTGCCAATGTCGTCGGTTCGATAACGGATCACCGGCAGCGCCTCGTTGGTGAGCGCGGTAAAGAGCGGCACCCGTGCATAGCGCACACGGTCGCGCAGGCACTCTAGCTGGAGCGGTGCCAGGTCGCTGCGGGACATGGTTTCGGCGGCTGGATCCCAGTACACGTCAGCCCTTGATCTGGTAGACGTCGCGTCGGTCGACCACACGCTTTGCCTTGCCCTCGCTGCGCGCGATGGTGTTAGGCTCGACCAGTTTTATATAGGCATTGATGCCAATGATCTCGTAAAGGTGACGTTCGGCAGCGCGCTGCAGGTCGGCCAGGCGCCCGAGTTTGTCGCTAAAGGCTTCGGCATCGACCTCAACCCACACTTCTAGAGTATCCAGGATGTTCTTGGCGCGGTCGACGATGATCATATAGTTCGGCGAAACGCCCGGCACGTGCAGGAGGGCTTCTTCGATCTGCGAGGGGAACACGTTCACCCCGCGGATGATGAGCATGTCGTCGGTGCGGCCGCTGACCTTGTTCATGCGCACGGTGGTGCGCCCGCACTTGCATGTCTCATGGTTCAGCGCGGTGATATCGCCGGTGCGGTAGCGCAAGAGCGGCAGGGCCTGTTTGGTGAGAGTAGTAAAGACCAGCTCGCCTTTTACGCCATCCGGCAGGGGTTCTCCGGTGGCGGGGTTAATCACTTCCGGCAAAAAGACATCTTCGTTGATGTGTAAACCGGCGTGCTGGTCGCACTCATAACTCACGCCCGGGCCGATCACCTCGCTCAGGCCATAGATATCATAGGCACGGATGCCGAGCTTGCGTTCGATCTCGCTGCGCATCGCTTCCGTCCAGGGCTCGGCACCGAAAAAGCCGGTTTTGAGCGCCAGGGCGTACAGATCGACGCCAACTTCGGCCGAGGCCTCGGCAAGGTAGAGCGCAAAGGAGGGCGTCGAGCATAACACCGTGGCGCCGAAATCCCTGATGAGCGCAATCTGCCGCAGGGTGTTGCCGCCCGAGGCGGGCACCACCGTCGCGCCGATGCGCTCGACGCCGTAATGGACACCCAGTCCGCCGGTAAAGAGCCCATAACCGTAAGCCACATGCACCACATCGCGCCGCGTTACTCCGCCGGCTGCCAGGGTGCGTGCCATCACCTCCGACCAGGTGCGAAGGTCACGCTTGGTATAGGCCACCACCGTCAGTCTGCCGGTAGTGCCACTCGAGCCGTGCACGCGTACCGTATCTTCCAGTGGGGTGGCCAGCAAGCCAAAAGGGTAATGGTCGCGCAGGTCGGTTTTCCGGGTGAACGGCAGATGAGTCAGGTCATCCAGGCTGGTGATATCCCTTGCCCTGATGCCCGCTTCAGCCAGCGCATTTTTATAAAACGGCACCCGCGTCAGACGCCGCAGCAACCTCTGCAGCTGGTGCAGCTGCAGCTCTGCTAGGGCGTCGCGCGAGATCGCTTCAGCCTGAGAATTCCACATGTAACCTCGCTTCTATGCCAATGCCTGGCGGATCCAGCCTGCCAGTTGAGCGCGCTCAACCAGCTCGACGCTCTCTCCGCGGCGCAGCTTGCATTCAACGCTATTTGCCTCGATGGTGCGCTTGCTGATGGTGATGCGAACAGGGATGCCGATCAGGTCGGCATCATTGAACTTGACTCCTGCGCTCTCAGCACGGTCGTCATACAGCACATCAAAACCGCCGTCCAGCAGCTCCTGGTAGAGCACTTCGGCTGCCTCGACCACCTGCGGGTTGTTGGTACCCAGCGAGACCAGGTGCACCTGGAAGGGCGCCACACTGGTCGGCCAGATAATGCCGCGTTCGTCATAGTTTTGTTCGATGATGCAGGCCAGCAACCGGCCAGTGCCCATCCCATAACAGCCCATCACCAACGGCTTGGCGGTGCCGTCGCTATCCAGGAAGGTGGCTTCCATAGCGCTCGAGTATTTGGTGCCCAGCTTAAAGATGTGTCCGGCCTCGATGCCGCGCGATGTGCGCAGCGGTTGCCCGCAGTTGGGGCAGGGGTCGTCATCCTGTGCCAGAGCGATATCTGTAACCTGCTCGGCTGTAAAGTCGCGCGGGTAGTTGACGTTTTTCAGGTGAAAGCCCGGTTCGTTGGCGCCGGCTACGAAATTAGTGCCGGTAGTGATTGATTCATCGGCAATGACCCGCACGTTTTGAACACCGACCGGTGAGGCAAAGCCGGGCACGATGCCGGCAGCCTTGAGCTCGTCAGTGGTTGAGGCGTGCAGCTCGACACCGCCCAGGGCGTTGGAAAGCTTGGTCATGTTCACTTCCAGGTCGCCGCGGATGAGCGCAAAGATCACCTGCCCTTCAAGGTCGCTCATAAAGACGGCCTTGAGCGTCTGGCGTGTCGGCACCCCCACCATTGCTGCAACGGCCTGGATAGTGCTGGCGCCGGGCGTAGCCACCTTTTCGATCGGCAGCAGGTCGCCCTTGGCCGCCTCGCCCTTGACGAAGGTGGCCTTTTCGGCGTTGGCGGCATAACCGCATGCCGCACAGGTAACAAGGGTGTCTTCGCCAATCGAAGACAACACCATGAACTCGTAGGATTGCGATCCGCCAAAAATGCCCGAATCCGCCTCGACCGCAAAGACCTGCACACCGCAGCGCGCAAAGACGTTCAGGTAAGCCTGATGAATACGCTCAAAGTAGGTGTCCAGGCTGTTGGTATCGGCGTGAAAGCTGTAGCCATCTTTCATGACAAATTCGCGCACGCGAATCAACCCGCCTCTGGCACGCGGCTCATCGCGGAACTTGGTCTGGATTTGGTACACCATCAGCGGCAGCTGGCGGTATGAGTTGATCTCCTGCCGGGCGAGGGCTGTGACAACCTCTTCATGGGTCATGCCCAGCACCATATCGTGATCACCGCGGTCTTTAAAGCGTAAGAGAGCTGGCCCGGGTGCCGGCGCGTCGTAACGGCCGGAAGCACGCCACAGTTCAGCGGGCTGCACCACTGGCATCGAGATCTCCTGGCCGTCGACGGCGTCCATCTCTTCGCGCATGATCTGCGTGATCTTGCGCAATACCCGCCACCCCAATGGCAGGTAGGCATAGATACCGGCCGCGATCTGACGCACAAGCGCCGCGCGCAGCGACAGGCGATGACTCTCTGTCTCAGCCTCGGAGGGAATCTCACGCCAGGTACGTCCAAACATCGTAGAAAAACGCATGCAACAACCTCCCGCTTGGATGGATAAAGTATAGGCATCCGTGCCCTCAGGGCAACTTGACGCCGCCGTGACTCGCGCTAGCATAGCTGCAGCTGCATGTTCGGGGGCAAAATGAAGGTATTACGTAAAGCCGTAGGGCCGATCCAGGCCAACGCCTATATCTGCTGGTGCGCCGAGACGCGCGAGGCGGTGCTCATCGACCCAGGCGACGAGCCCGAAGCACTGCTGGAGACTCTGCGCACACGCCGTTTGGAGCTGGTGTGGATCATCCTGACCCACTTTCATTACGACCACATCGGCGCAGCCGAAGCGATAAAAAAGGAAACCAAGGCTCCCATTCTCATCCATCGTAACGATGGCCCTTCCCTCGCCACCCCGCCCGACTACTTTCAGGCCCTGTTCGGCATCAAGCTGCCGCGCATCTGGGCAGATAATCGCCTGATGGATGGCGACATCATCCCCTTTGGCGAGTGCGAACTGCAGGTGATCGCCACACCCGGACATTCACCGGGCGGCATCTGTCTGTACGATGCGGTGCAAGGGGTCGTCTTTACCGGCGATACTCTCTTCCAGCGCGGGATCGGCCGCACCGACTTTCCGGGCAGCGACCACGCCCAGCTGATTCGCTCGATCAGCGAGCGGCTCTTTAGCCTGCCGGCCGACACGGTTGTCTATCCCGGTCACGGCGGTAGCACCTCGATCGGTGATGAGAAGGTCTCGAACCCGTTTATCTAGGCTAGCGCCGGCAGATGTATCTCTCGGTCGCGATGCGGCAGCCTTGCGAGCTGATGGCCAGCTCGTAGAATTCGCGCGCAGCCTGCGGGGCATTCGGCCCCAGCTCGACCGAGATAGTGCGCTCCAGCGGATAGTAGCCAGCCGTCATGACCCGCGGGTCGGGGGTGTAGCCATCCAATGCCACCACCTTGATACGCGCATCGACATAGGCGGCCGAAAGGTACCCCAGTGCCCCCGGGTGGCTGACGAGATAGTCGCGCACAGCCGCGTCGCTGGGCAGCACCACCGCAGCCGTGGAAAGGGACTCGCCCTGCATCACTGCCAGGTCGAACAGACCGCGCTCTGCCGAGCCCGCCTCGCGGCTGACAAATTCGACCCGCACTGCCTCTCCTCCCAGCACATCCCAGGTTTGGATGCGTCCGGCATATAGATCGCGCAGCTGGGCAGTGGAGACATTGGTGATGGGCGTATTGACGGATACGGCTATTACCATGACATCAGCCGCAACACGCTGGCGCTGATCCCGGGGTGCTAGGGCGATGGTCTCCGTGATCGAGCCGCCGGTGGTATCGTCGATGCTAAAGGCGATGTCAGCATCGCCGCGCTGCAGCAGGTCGTTGGCCAGGCGCGATTCGATCGCCTCGATTTGCACCAGCGTGGTTGGGTGCTTATCGATATAAGCCACGCGCAACGATTCGACCAGTGGTAGAGCCGCCCAGCTCGTGACAACCCGTACCACGTTCACCGGTGCAGTGGTGGGTTCAGCGGGCCTGGCAGAGTCTGTCAGCGGGTCAAAGAGGCGTTGGCAACCCGTCAGACACATCAACACGGCCAGGATGATCAACACGCCGGCGCGGCGGCGCAGCGGGGAAATCTGCATGCGTTGCTCAGCCCCGTATACAGTAAACCGCCAGGTTCAGCAGGGCAAACACGACGCAATAGATGGCGAACGGATACAAGCCGTGTTTCGTTAAAAAACGCAGGAACAGGCGGATGACGATATATCCTGTCACAGCGGACGCCAGGAACCCAACTACGAGCGACATGGCCTCTGAAGAAGCGATCGGCTCCTTTAACAGCTTGTAGGCAGCCGCGCCGACAATGATCGGGATCGCCATCAGAAAACTAAAGCGCGCCGCACTGGGCCGATCCAGCCCGCGCACCAGGCCCATCGAGATCGTTGCGCCCGAGCGTGAAATGCCCGGAGCAATCGCCAGCCCCTGTGCCACGCCCATCGCCAAGGCATCCCGCCAGGTGAGCTGAGCGAGCGAGCGCTCGCGCTTGCCCAGGCGTCCGCACACCATCAGCAGCACGGCGGTGACAATGAGCAGGCAAGCTACTAGGAGTGGCGTGCCAAAAAGAGTCTCGAACCAGTCGTTGAGCAGAAACCCGAGTACGGCAGCCGGCACCGTTGCCAGGATCAGCAGCCAACCCATACGGCCGTTCTGGTTGGGCTGCCGTAGAAAGACGGCTTTAAACCAGCCAGTGACGATCGCCAGCAGGTCGCGCCAAAAGGCGGCGATGATAGCCACTACTGTGCCAAAGTGCAACACGAGATCCATCGTTATGCTGGGGTTGGGCCAGCCCAGCAGCCAGGGCACCAGCACGAGGTGCCCCGAGCTGGATATCGGCAGGAATTCGGTCAACCCTTGCAGGATCCCCAGCACGAGAACCTGTAAAACACTCATAACTCTCCTCTGGTTGTTCGGGTTGTGGTCTTGCGAGCAGTCTGCGGGTGTGCGCGCGGCGAATCCGCCACCTGGTAGCGGCTCCAGAAAGCGGCGCGAAAGTCGGCGAATGTGCCGCCCAAGACCGCCTGACGCAGATCGCGTGCCAACTGGAGCATAAAATGCACGTTATGGATCGAGTTGAGACGCAAACCCAGTACCTCGCTGCTGATCACCAGGTGACGCAGATAGGCGCGCGTGAATGTGCGGCAGGTATAGCAGCTGCAATCCGCCTCGATCGGGCGCGTATCCTCTTTGTTGGCGGCATTACGCAGGTTCAAGCGTCCGTCGCGGGTGAGCACCGCGCCGTTGCGCGCCAGGCGGGTGGGCAGCACGCAATCAAACACGTCGATACCGCGCGCCACGCCCTCTACCAGGTCTTCGGGTGAGCCCACCCCCATCAGGTAGCGCGGCCGGTCGGATGGCAGGAGCGGGGTGACGGCTTCCAGCACAGCGTGCATCTCGGCTTTGCTCTCACCCACCGAAAGCCCGCCGATGGCATATCCGGGGAAATCCATCTGCCTGAGGACCCGGGCGCTCTCGGCGCGCAGGTCCTCGAATATGCCGCCCTGTACGATGCCAAAGAGCAGCTGGCCGGAGCGCGTGTGGGCACGCTGGCAGCGCTCTGCCCATAGATGCGTGCGCCGCATGGCCTCCATCACATAGATGCGTTCGTGCGGGACGGCGCATTCGTCCAGCACCATGGCGATATCCGAGCCCAGCAGCTGTTGGATCTCGACAACCCTCTCGGGCGTGAACTCGTGCTCGGAACCATCCAAGTGTGATTTGAACACCACGCCATCGTCGCTGACCCGGCGCAGCCCCTGCAGGCTGAATACCTGAAAGCCGCCCGAATCTGTCAGGATGGCGCGCGGCCACGCCATAAAGCGGTGCAGGCCTCCCAGGCGGTCGATCAGCTCTGCACTCGGCCGCAAATGCAGGTGATAGGTGTTGCTGAGAATCATGGGGGCATCCAGGGCAACGAGGTCGTCCGGCGAGAGAGTCTTGACAGTCGCCTGTGTGCCTACCGGGCAAAAAATAGGGGTGGGCACGCTGCCATGCGCGGTGTAGAGGGTGCCGGCACGCGCCATCGAATCCGCATCGCACGCCTCAAGCTGAAAACATGCCGAGCGTGCCAGGACATCCGGGGCTTGTAAGGTCACGTCAGTGCCGGCAGCCGCTGCAGGAGCCGCGCGAACAGCCCGCGCATCCACCGCCGCCGCTCGCGCTGCGCGGTTCGGAGCCGCTTCCGGATGCCACATGTGCGGCAAAACACGAGATTGCCCGCTGGCTGGCGGTCGACTCGCAGCGCGGACACGCTGCCGGTACATCTGCCTGAGAAAACGGGCGCAGCAGCTCAAAGCGCTTGCCGCAACTGGTACACGTATATTCGTAGATGGGCATCTGTTCGCCCCCCGATCATTTTTAACCATTCTAAGCGCCGGGAACGGCTCGTCAAAATGCGACTTGCTCTGCTGTACCGCAGCTGTAAAATAGCACCGCTTTAGCCGCGAGGAGATTGGCTTGGACTATCGAGAGGCGCTTGAACTGATCTTTCGGCGCTCCAACTTTGAGCGCGGACCCCAACCGCCCTACGGCGAGCGCACTTACCGCCTGACGCGCATGGCCGAGCTGCTGGAAGCGGTCGGCAACCCGCACAACGCCATCCCAGCCATCCACGTGGCCGGCACCAAAGGCAAGGGCTCTGTCACAGCCATGCTCGAGTCGATCCTGCGCGCGGCAGGCTACCGCACCGGCATGTATACCTCACCGCACCTGCACACCTTTCGCGAACGCGTCCGCCTGAACGGTCAGAGTGCCAGCGAGGAACAGGTGGTAGCCTGGATGCGTGAGCTGCAGCATGCTCTGGAGGCACGCCCAAATGTCACCGTGTTCGAGGCCATTACTGCGCTGGCGATGCTGGGCTTTCGCGAGGCCGGGGTGGATATCGCCGTCTACGAGGTGGGCATGGGCGGGCGCCTGGATGCCACCAACGTGCTTCAGCCGAGACTGACGGTCATCACCCCCGTCAGTCTCGACCATATGGGTGTGCTGGGCGATACCATTGCGGCCATCGCGCGCGAAAAGGCCGGCATCATCAAAGAAGGTGTAACCTGTGTGAGTTCGCCGCAGCAGCCCGATGCTCTGGCGGTGCTGCGCGCCATCGCGGCGGAGCGTCGCGCCTCCCTGTGCTACACCCCCGAGCTATATAACTGGCAGGTCACGCTGGCAGGCCCGACCAGCCAGACTCTTGCTGTCCGCTACCGCCAGACGCACCACACAGCCACCTACCAGCTGCCCCTTTTAGGCGAGCACCAGGCTGAGAACGCCGTCAGCGCCATGGCTGCCGCACAGCAGCTCAGGCAGCAGGGCTTGCCGGTCAGCGAGGAGCACGTCGCGCATGGGCTCGCGCAGGTCGATTGGCCCGGCCGTCTGGAGGTGCTCTCAGCCAACCCGCTGGTGGTGGTAGATGGCGCTCACAACGGGCATTCGCTGGCGAGGTTGTTCGACACCCTGCCCCAGCATCTGCGATACGACAGGCTGGTATGTGTCTTTGGGGTCAGTTCGCCCCACACCCCCTATGCGCTGCTTGAGCAGGTTGCCGCCCGCGCCGACCAACTGATCCTGACACAATCGGTCAATACCAAAGCGCAACCGGTCGCCGACCTGGCAGCTTTTGCCAGTGAACGGGGCATGCACGCCTCGAGCGAGGCGAGTGTGCCCAAAGCGCTCGCCAGCGCCCTGGCGAGCTATCAGCCCGGCGACCTGATCCTGGTAACCGGCTCACTCTTTGTGGTGGCCGAGGCACGCCGCGCCTGGCTGATCCACTCAGGCCAGGCGCCTCCGCCCGACGACCCTGAGGGGGTATACTAACAACAGGCGCCGCACGAGTTCGTGCGGCGCCTGTTTGTGCGTAAGAGTTACTCAGCGACCTGTGGAAGCCTTTCGAGTGCCTCGGTGATCAGCTCTTCGGGATAGTCGTAATCCTCCAGCTCGCCATCCATATACTTGTCATAAGCCCCCAGGTCAAGGAAGCCATGCCCGCTCAGGCAGAAGACGATCACGCGATGGTCGCCCTTTGCTGTAGCGTCGTTGGCTTCATCGATGGCAGCACGAATGGCGTGCGCCGATTCAGGCGCCGGCACGATGCCCTCAGTCTGCGCAAAGAGCGTGGCGGCCTCAAAGACCTGCTTTTGGCCGTAGGCGCACGCCTCGATCAGATTCTGCTCGTAGAGCGCCGAGAGGATCGGCGACATGCCGTGGTAGCGCAGCCCGCCAGCGTGAATGCTGGGCGGCATAAAGTCGTGTCCGAGGGTCTTCATCTTGAGCACCGGCGCCATCTTGGCCGTATCGCCATAGTCAAAGGCATAGCTGCCCTTGGTCATCGTCGGGCAGGCCGAGGGCTCGACCCCGATGCAGCGGATCTTTCCACCTTCCTTGAGATTCATGCGCATAAAGGGCAGCGCGATCCCGCCAAAGTTAGAGCCGCCGCCCACGCAGCCGATCACCACATCGGCCTCTTCACCGGCCATATCGAGTTGCTTGATGGCTTCCTGGCCAATGACCGTCTGATGCAAGAGCACGTGGTTGAGCACCGAACCGAGCGAGTATTTCGAGTTGCCCGTGGTGAGCACGTCGTCGACAGCCTCCGAGATGGCGATGCCGAGAGCTCCGGGGTAATTAGGGTTCTCAGCCAGGATCGCGCGCCCCGAGGCAGTATCCATCGAGGGGCTGGCCACCACGTCGGCACCAAACATGCGCATCAGCGACCGGCGGTAGGGTTTGCTGTCGTACGATACGCGCACCATATAGATCTTGCAGGCCATCTCGAATGCCTTGCAGGCCATCGCCAGGGCGGCGCCCCACTGCCCGGCACCCGTCTCGGTGGCGAGGCGCTGGGTTCCCTCGATCTTGTTATAAAAGGCTTGTGCCACGGCAGTGTTGGGTTTGTGGCTGCCCACCGGGCTGACGGATTCGTTCTTGAAAAAGATCTTGGCGGGTGTGCCGAGGGCGCGCTCGAGGCGGTGAGCACGCACCAGCGGGGTCGGCCTCCACATGCCGAGGATCTCGAGAACCTCTGGCGGGATGTCGATGTAGCGCTCTAGGCTGATCTCCTGTCCGATCAGCGATTTTGGGAATATCGGTGACAGGTCGTCCAGGGTCACTGGCTTTAACGTCACCGGGCTGAATACCGGCGGTAAGGGCACCGGCAGGTCGGCCTGGATGTTGTACCACTGCCTGGGTATATCGTTTTCAGAAAGATGGTACCTGGATTGCTCGATCATGATCTTCCTCCCTGAACAATTTGAACACACAACACACCACGCTCGCCGGACGACGGGATAAAAAACAGGGCGTTCGTCCTCACTGGGACGAATGCCCTGGCATCCGCGGTACCACCCACATTAAGCCGCTGGATTAAAAAACCCGCCGTGAGGCGAGTTATCCAGCCAGCTTCACTTTACGGGTACGGGATTGTGCATCCGATACCCTCACCCATTTAACGGAGGTGACCCCGACACAGCCTACTTGATTTCGGCTGCATAGCTCCCGAGCCCATTCACCATCCTCGTCTGCACCGGGCTTTCACCTGACCCCGGCTCTCTACGCATCGTCTGAGCGGTTACTCTTCTCGATCAACGCCTGTGCGATTTGATTGTCGCTACAATAGCATACGCCCTGCGGCTTGTCAAGATGCCTATTCGGATTCGCTGCCGGGTGCGAGCCGCAATAAAAAGCGCATCACGCGCTCCATGTTAGCCGGCTCACTGCCTTCGGGCGAGACCAGGCACTGGCGCACATGCTGAGTGATAATCAACAAGCTGGCCTTGTCGAGCGCAGCGCGTGCCGCCATCAGCTGGGTCACGATCGACTCGCAGTCGCGGTTTTCATCGATCATCTTTTGGATACCGCGGATCTGCCCTTCGACGCGTTTCAGCCGTCCCTGGATCGATTCGGGCAACACAGTCTGGGATTCCATCCTGCCTCTCTTACCGTGTAAGTGGCTATATGATAGTCATACCGGGTAGGGGTGTCAATTCGCGCTAACGGCGGGCAAATTCGCGCTCGAGCTGCGCCTGCGAAAGGTGCACCATCGTCGGGCGGCCATGCGGGCAACTATGCGGCAGGTCGGTCAGCTCAAGCTGGCGCACCAGCGCGCGCATCTCGTCCAGGCTCAGCAGGCTGCCGGCGCGCACAGCCGTGTGACAAGAAAGCGTGATCAAAGCCTGCTCTTGCCACGAAAAGCTGCTGCCCTGCCGCTCAGCCTCGTCCAGCATCTCGAGCAGCGCCGGCTGCAACTCTTGGTGCAGCATGTGGACGGGGATGCGCCGCACCAGCATGGAATCAGCCCCGAACGGCTCCAGCTCGATGCCAAACTCAGCCAACTCCTCTAGATGCCCCTCCAGCAGGGCGATCTGAGAAGCGCTAAAGGTAAGCGGCAGCGGATCCAGCAGCTCCTGGGTGAGCAGCTGCGTAGTGTGGCGCTCGCGCAGCTCTTCATAGCGGATGCGTTCGGCAGCGGCGTGCTGGTCGATCAGGTACAGGCCGCCGGGGCCCTCGGCAATGATAAAGGTTTGTGCCAACTGTCCGAGCACGCGCAGCATCGGCAATCTCCCGGCCGCGTCGGCCAGTTCCTGCCACTGCGGCTGCGGCACGCGCGGCGCATCTTCCGGCTGGGATACAGTCTCCGCCGGCGTGCTCCATACACTTTGGCTGCGGCGCGGGCTGCCAAAGGTTGGCACGGGCGCCTCGATCGTCTCGACCGCCGGCAGACTGTGCAGTGACATCAGGTTGGCGCGCACCGTGCGCTGCACAATACCAAACAGCTCGCGTCCGCGACGGAAGCGCACCTCGCGTTTGGTGGGGTGAATGTTAACATCCACATCATCCGGCGGCAGGTCGATCATCAGCACCGCAAGCGGATACCGCCCGTTGGGCAGCAACGTGCGATAAGCCTCGATCACGGCAAATGAGAGCGCGCTATCCGTCACCCAGCGGCGGTTGACAAAAAAGATCAGGTCAGCACGGTTAGCACGCTGCAATGAAGGGTAGCCGATATAGCCGGAGAGATGCACGTCTGCACCCACTTCAGCCTCGATCGGCATCGTCTGTTCGGCGGTTTCCAGGCCATAGACCGAGGTAAGCGCGTCATAAAGCTGGCCGGTGCCAAGGGTTGCCAGTGTTTGGCGGCCATTGTTGATCAGTGTCAGGCGCTTATCCGGAAATGCCAGCGCGTACGACATTATCAGCCGCGCGATGTGGCCTGCCTCAGTGGTATCAGAACGTAAAAAGCGCAGGCGTGCCGGCATGTTATAGAACAGGTTCTCCACCGTAATGCTGGTGCCGACGGCGCAGCCGGAGGGCTCGTGGCGCACCAGTTCACCGCCTTCATAGCGCAGCAGTGTACCGAGAGGTTCGCTGGCTGTGCGCGTCAGCATGGTCAGTTGTGAAACGGAGGCGATGCTCGCCAGCGCTTCGCCGCGGAACCCGAGTGTCTGGATACGGTAGAGATCATCCGCCGAACAGAGCTTGCTGGTGGCGTGACGCGCAAAAGCGGTCACCGCCTCGTCGGGGGCGATGCCGCAGCCGTTATCGATGATACGGATGAGCGCCCGCCCACCTTGGGCAATCTCCAAGCTGATCTCGCTGGCGCCGGCATCGATGGCGTTCTCCAGCAGTTCCTTGGCAACCGAAGCTGGCCGCTCGATGACTTCACCGGCGGCAATTTTGGCAGATACATCGGGCGCTAAAAGACGAATCGTCATATATCCCTCCCACAGCATTGTACCACAAGCTGCCGACAGCCAGAGATTCTGCATTCGACAGGGTGCCCTTTGGCCGGTATAATGGCGGGACACCGTGCCGAAAAGGAGAACTTATGAACTTGCGTATCCCCGGTCCCACGCCTCTGCCGCCGCAGGTCATTGCTGCCGTTGGTCAACAGATGATCAACCATCGCGGCCCAGAATTTGAGGCGCTGTTGCGTGAAACAAGCGAATGGTTGCGCGTTTTCTACGAGACAGACAATGATGTCTACATCCTGACGTCATCGGGGACGGGCGGTATGGAAGCGGCGATTGTGAATACCCTTTCGCCGGGCGACAAGGTGCTAGCAGTTACGATCGGTGTCTTTGGTAACCGCTTTGCCGAGATCGCTGAGGCCTATGGCGCGAATGTCACGCGCCTCTCCTCCCCATTGGGTCAGGCTGCCGACCCGGCAATGGTTGCCGAAAAGCTGGCCGCCGAAGGGCCCTTCAAAGCCGTCTTGCTGACCCAGAACGAAACCTCCAGCGGTGTGACCAACGATGTCGAAGCACTTGCCAAGGTGATCCATGCCGCCTCCGACCCGAGCCCGCTCATCCTGGTGGATGGTATCAGCGGGATGGGCGCCATCCGCCTGGCCACCGATGCCTGGGGCTTGGACGTGGTGGTAAGCGGCTCACAGAAAGCCTGGATGGCCCCTCCGGGCCTGTCGATGATCTGCTTTAGCCAAAGAGCGTGGAATGCCTATGCGAGTGCCAAAATGCCGCGTTTTTACTTTGATATGGGCGACGCGCGCAAGTACGGCGAAAAATATCAGACACCCGCCACCCCCAACGTGGCAGCGTTGTATGGTCTGCACGAAGGGCTCAGGATGATGATGGCTGAGGGGCGCGAGAACGTACTCGCCCGCCACCAGCACATCGGCGAGTATTGCCGCCAGGGGATGCTCAACCTCGGATTGACCCTTTTTGCCGACCCGGCGCACTATTCCAACACCGTCACAGCTGCCAACCTGCCCGAGGGGTTCAAGGCCAGCAAGGTGCTTGACGAACTACGTACCAAATACGACATCATCGGCGGGGCCAGCAAGGCGCCGGGGGTTGAAGTAATCCGCATTGGCCATATGGGCTGGGTCAACGACCAGGAGATCGATGAAGTGTGTGCAGCCCTGGGTAAAATCCTTGGCCGCTGATGCGCAAGCGCTGCCCGCCGCAGTTGGCCTGAGGCGCCACGGTGGATAGCGACACTAGGAACGAACAGTCGCCAGAGGGCGTGGGCGAACCGCAGCCCTCTGGCCAGCCCAGCCAAGCCCGCGAGCTGGTGCATTCGGCCAGCATCAATTCGATCGGCAACGTTGCCAGCCGTCTGCTGGGCCTGGTGCGCGAGGCAGTTGTCTCGGGCATTTTTGGTGTATCGGGTGCCACCAGCGCCTTTGACGCCGTCTCGGGCGTGCCCAAGATGGTCTATGAGCTGCTGGTGGGCGGCATGCTCAGTGCTGCGCTGGTGCCGGTGCTCTCAGAATATGCCGCCGACGACCGCCAGGCAGAACTCGACCATATCCTCTCGACTCTGCTCACGATGGCCCTGGTGGTGCTGGGCGGTGTGGTGATCCTCCTCGAACTGACCGCCCCATACATCACACCCGTGCTGGTGGGCGGCTTTGACGACAGCCTTTTGGCCACTGCCACGCGCCTGACGCGCCTGATCGTGCCCTCCATCCTGATTTATGGCATCTCGGGCATCATCCAAGCCTATCATTATGCCCGGAAAAAGTTCGTCTACCCATCGATGGGAGCACCCGCTCACAACCTGGGCATGATCGTAGCGGTGCTCCTGTTCGCCAGCCAATTTGGCATCGAGAGTTTGAGCATCTCGATGCTGGCCGCCTCTGGTACCCAACTGCTGATGCAGCTGCCCGGGCTCAAGGGCACCAAACTGCGGCTGGTGTTTGACTGGCGCAACCCGGCTGTCAGCCGCATCCTCAAGCTGTATGCGCCGGTGGTGCTTTCGGTGGTGATCAGCAATGCCGGTATCATCATCGACCGCAACTTGGCCTCGCGCACCGCGGTCGAAGCGATCACCTGGATGAACAAGGCCACTTTTTTAATCCAGCTGCCCCTTGGGCTGGTCTCGATGGCGATCGCCCTGGCGGTTCTGCCCAGCCTGTCGCGCCTCGACGCGCGCACCGAGCTGGATAAATTCAAGCACGTTTTTGGCCTGGGCGTGCGCATGACCATGGTGCTGATCATCCCAGCCGCAGTAGGCCTGCTGGTACTGGGGCGCCCGTTGATCCAGGCGATTTTTGAACACGGCGCCTTTAACCCGGCGGATACCCAAGCCAGCCTGAATGCTCTCTATCTCTATCTGATCGGCATGCCCTTTTCGGCGATTGACCTCCTGCTGGTGTATGCCTTTTATGCCCAAAAAGACACCAAAACGCCGGTGGTGGTGGGCGTCCTGGGGGTGCTGATCTATCTGGCGGTAGGTCCGCTCCTGGCCTTTGTCTTTCATTGGGGATACCTTGGCCTGGTGGCGGCCAACGCCGCCCAGTTGACGGGACATGCCCTGATCATGCTGGCAGCCTTTGCTCGCCGCTTTAGCGGCCTGCGCGACCTGCGGTTACTGGATGCCGGCTGGCGCTCGTTGTTGGCCTCGCTTGCCGTAGCGGTACTGGGTTGGGGCAGCTATCAGCTGCTGCAGCGGCTCCCCGTGGGCGGCGGATACCTGGTGCGTCTGGCGATGCTCGGGGTGGCGCTCGCCGCGGCAGGCGCGGGCTACCTGGCGGCTGCGAACTGGCTAAAAATCGGCGAGATCGCCAGCCTAGTGCGGGTGGTGCGCCAGCGCCTGCGTCGCGCCGCTTAGAACCACTTTTCGGGCATCACCAGTTCGCGGGGATGCTCGATCAACTCAATCGCTTCAGCCGGCATATCGGCTACCACGCACAGATCCAGGAACTCGGCGCGCATAAAGGCCTCGTCCACCAGCCGCTGCAGATGCTCCAGCAGCAGGCTGTAGAATCCCGCCGTGTTGAGCATCACGATCGGCTGCTCCAGATAAGCCAGCTGGCGCAGGGTCATTACCTGCACCAGCTCCTCTAGGGTACCAATACCACCCGGCAGTACCAGAAAGGCCTCAGCGCGGCGTTCCATCTCGGCCTTGCGCTCGGCCATGGTTTCCGTCACTATCAGCTCGTCGATGTCCGAGTGCGCAAGCTTGCGCTCATAGAGGCGCCTCGGAATCACCCCGACCATGCGGCCGCCGGCAGCGTGCATGGCATCCGCCACGGCGCCCATCAGGCCTACATTGCCGGCACCAAAGACCAGCTCGTGCCCGCGGTTCGCCAGCAGTGTGCCAACCTGGCTGGCAGTCTCCAGGTAAACAGCGGGCACTGCCGAGCTTGAGGAACAATAGACACACACGCGCATCAGGCACCTGCCTCTTCGGGGGCACCCCACCAGGATTCGAAAAAGGCGCGTATGTTTTCCATCGGGTAGCCTTTGTTAAACTCGGCCTGACCGATCACGCCGCCTTCGACATCCCCCAGGGCACGCCGCACGCGCGCTACGGCCGCATGCACGTCTTCGGGAGTGCCAAAGGGCAGGATGTGCTGGCGGTCGAGCTCGCCCCAGAAGGTGATGCGTCCGCGGTAGCGCTGGCCGATCTCTTCGATGGGCATGGTAAAAAGCTGCGAGTTGATGGCATCCACGCCGAGCTCGATCAGGTGCGGGTAAAGATCCATGATATAGCCATCCGAATGCATGAACACGAATTTACCGTGCGCCTTGGCCAGGTCGCAGTAATCCTTGTAGAGCGGCTTGAAATAGTGCACCCACATTCTGGGCGAGATCAGCAGCGCCCTTTCCGAACCCCAGTCATCCATAAAGGAAACAGCATCCACATCCGTTTTGACGATGTACTCGAGGTGGCGCATGTAATAATCGTGGATGATCCCCAGCAGCACGTCGGTCTCGGCGGCGCCCCACGCCAGGTCGCGGTAAGCATTCTCGGAGCCGCGCACAAACTGGTAGCGCTCCCAGGGGCGCGGGCAGCCCAGGATGGTGAATTTGTCGTGGCTGGCGACGGTGCGGTTGACTTCTTCAAAGCCCACCCCCAGATACTCGACCGGCGGTTTCCAACTGGCCAGCTGCGACCAGTCGGCGATAGCCGGATACTTGACCTCGCCGATCATGCCGGCCTGGATATTCAGCCAGCCAGAGCCCCACACATCGACCCATTCGCCGGGCTGATAGATGGGTGATTCGTCGATCGGGTCGCGAAAGCCGGTGGCGCCGAAATCGCTGGGGTATTGCGCCAGCAGCGCGCGCAATTCGGCTTCGCGGCCGAAAAGGGCGGCCGGCAGCAGCCATACGTCGCGAGCCGGCCGATCGACGCCTTCGAAACGCAATGTGCGGCGCACCCGTTCGCGCGATGTCATCGTCATGGCTCAACTCCCTAATATCGGTTAGGTCTATGATACTCGAACATGCCCATTTGCGCATCTTGAACTCTGTCAAACCTTATATTATGATAGACACTGTACAGTCGCGTCGGTTGATAGCTCAGGAGGTCACCAGATGCCCTACGGATACAATGGCCGCATCCTCGACATCGACCTCACCACCTCGAATATTACCGTACAAGAACCGCCCGAATCGTTCTACCGCACCTATGTGAGCGGCAGCGCCCTGGCACTCGCCTACCTCTTAAAGGAGCTGCCGGCTGGCGTGGATCCACTCGGCCCCGAGAATATCCTGGTCATCTCGGTGGGCATCCTGACGGGTGCACCGGCCAGCGGATTTTCGCGCGTGATGGCAAATGCCAAGTCGCCCCTGACGGGCGCCATCGGCGATGCCCAGGGCGGCGGTTTTGGGCCTGCCGAGTTCAAGTTCACCGGTTATGATGCCATCATCCTACGTGGCAAAGCCCCCAAACCAGTATATCTGTGGCTACACAACGACCAGGTTGAGCTATTGGATGCCGCCCCGATCTGGGGCAAGGTCACGGGCAAAGCCGAAAAATATATCCGTCAAGTCCACGGCGATAAACGCATCCGGGTGCTGCAGATCGGCCCGGCAGGCGAACAGCTGGTGCGTTATGCCGGTATCCTTAATATGAGCACGCGTGCCTGCGGACGCACCGGCATGGGCGCCGTGATGGGCAGCAAGAACTTGAAAGCCATCGCCGTACGCGGTAAACAGGGCGCCGACCGCCCACCGCAGCTGGCCGATCGCCAAAAGATGATCGACATGGCACGTTGGGGGCGCGACAACTTTGAAAGCAGCGGCGTATATGGCATGTACTTCAACGGAACACCCAACGGCATCGGAGGCTTGCAGGATATCGGCGCGCTGCCCACCCACAACTGGTCGAGCGGGGTCTTTGAGAAGTGGTACAATCTCAACGGCCAGACCATGACGGACACGATCCTGAAAGAGCGCGATACCTGCTACGGCTGCATCGTGCGCTGCAAGCGGGTGGTCGAGACCAAGAGCGAGTACGAAGTCGACCCATACTATGGCGGCCCGGAATACGAGACAGTCGCCTCGTCCGGCTCGTATTGCGGGGTCGGCAACCTGGCCGCGGTCTCCAAGGCCAACGAGATCTGCAACAAATATGGTCTGGATACCATCTCGGCCGGTGCGTCTGTAGCCTTTGCTATGGATTGCTACGAGCAGGGACTCATCACCACGGCCGATACCGACGGGCTGGAACTCAACTTTGGCAATGCCGAAGCGATGGTGGCGCTCACCGAGCAGATCGCCAAACGCGAGGGCTTTGGGCGCCTGCTGGGCGAGGGGGTGGCGCGCGCTGCTGAACAGATCGGCCCGGCCGCCGTCGAGCTGACAGTACACTGCAAGGGGCAGGAATTCCCGGCTCACGTGATGCAGGCCAAGCGCTCATTGGCGCTAATCTATGCTGTTAACCCGTTCGGTGCCGACCATATGTCGCACGACCACGACCCCAACTATACCCCCGAGACGGGCAAGACTACCCTGGCGCGCCAGTCGCAAATGGGGCTGATCTCGCCGGTGCCGGCGCGCGACCTCTCGGCCGACAAGTTCGCGCTTACCACCGAATATGCCTATTCCCTGCTGGATTGCCTGGGCACCTGCCAGTTTGTGTGGGGACCCTCGTGGCAACTCTACAGCATGAACCAGCTGGTTGAAGCGGTGCAGGCTGTAACAGGCTGGGAGATCTCGCTGCACGAGCTGATGCTGATCGGGCAGCGCCGACTGAATATGATGCGCGTTTTTAATGTGCGCGAGGGCTTTACCGCGGCGGATGATGCCCTGCCGCCCAAAGCCTTTATCCCGCTGACGGGCGGAACCACGGATGGGGTGGCCGTGACTCGCGAGGAATTCCTAGAAGCGCGTGAGCTTTATTATGAGTTGGCCGGCTGGGACGAAAACGGCGTGCCCACGCCGGCGCGTTTAAAGCAGCTCGACCTGGATTGGCTCGTTTAGCCCATGACTAAGAAACTGGTGATCGTCGAATCGCCGGCCAAAGCCAAGACGATCGCCCACTATCTCGGCAGCGACTATCGCGTCAAGGCGTCGATCGGGCACGTACGTGACCTGCCCAAAAAGGGCCTTGGCCTCGATATTGAGGCGGGCTATGTGCCCGAATATGTCATCTCGGCTGATAAAACCAAAGTAATCGATGAGCTGCGCCGCGATTGCGCCAGCTCCAGCCAGGTTTACCTGGCCACCGACCCCGACCGCGAGGGAGAGGCGATCGCCTGGCATGTCGTCCAGGCTACCGGCTGCGACCCTGCCAAGACCGCTCGGGTCAGCTTTCACCAGGTGACGGCCGATGCCGTGCGCGAGGCGATCGCCAACCCGCGCGAGCTCGATCGCGACCTGATCGATGCCCAACAGGCCCGCCGCGTGCTCGACCGTCTGGTGGGTTACCAGATCAGCCCACTTCTCAACCGCGCCGCCAAAGGCTACGGTCAGCACACCCTTTCGGCAGGCAGGGTGCAATCCGTAGCACTGAGGCTGGTGGTCGAGCGCGAGCGCGAGATCATGCGCTTTGTTGCCACCGAGTACTGGACCGTTACAGCCGACCTGCAGCGCCGCGAAGGCGCCTACGAGCAGTTTACTGCGCGGCTGGTCGCGATCCGCGGCAGCGAGCCGGAACTGCACACTCAAGAAGCCACCGATGCTGTGCTGGATGACCTGCGCGCAGCCACCTACCGCGTGCTCTCGCAGGAAAATGGCACACGTCGCGCCAATCCGCCGCCGCCCTTTATCACCAGCACCCTGCAAGCTGAAGCCGCCCACAAGCTGCATTCGGCGCCACGTCAGACCATGCGCACCGCCCAGCAGCTCTACGAGGGCATCCAACTGGGTGCTGAGCATACCGGGCTGATCACCTATATGCGCACCGATTCGACCCAGGTGGCAAAGGAAGCCCAGCAGCAGGCGCGTGCTTTGATCGCTCAGCGTTGGGGCACCAAGTATATGCCAGCCAAACCGCCCTCTTTTCGTACCAAAGTCGCCAACGCACAGGAAGCCCACGAGGCTATCCGCCCTACCGACCCGCGCCGTACGCCCGAGGCGGTGGCACCCTACCTGAGCAAGCCGCAGCTGGCGCTGTACGAGCTGATCTGGCGGCGCTTTATGGCCAGCCAGATGAGTGCCACGCTTTATGCTACGTCGAGCATCGACATCGCGGCCGGCGACGACTACCTACTGCGCGCATCAGGCGCCACACTGACCTTTCCAGGTTACAAGGCGGTCTATAGCGAAGCCCGTGAGGACGAAGAGGAAGAAGCCGATGTGGCCCTGCCGCAAGTGCGCGCGGGCGAACTGCTCGACCTGCGCGACCTACATAGCGCCCAGCATTTTACCGAGCCGCCGCCACGCTACAGCGAATCGTTGCTCATCCGCGTGCTGGAGCGTCACGGCGTGGGGCGCCCTTCGACCTATGCCTCGATCATCGGCGTGATTCAGGATCGCGGCTATGTCGTCAAAGAGCGCGGCCGGCTCAAGCCCAGCGACATCGGCTTTGTGGTGTGTGATACCCTGGTGGCGGCTTTTAGCGAGATCATGGATATCCGCTATACCGCCGAGATGGAGATCGAACTCGACCAGGTAGCCGACGGATCGCTCACGTACCGCAGCATGCTGGATGGCTTTTATGGACCCTTTTCGGCAAGCCTTGAGCAGGCGCGCGCAGAGGTGTCCGAGGCGCTCGAACGTGCTCTGTGGGTGGATCTGCCATCCGAACTGCAGCAGGAGCGCTGCCCGATCTGCGGCAAACAGCTGCAGATCCGCCTGAGCGATGCCGGGCGCTTTCTCTCGTGCAGCGGATACCCCAAGTGCCGTTACACGCGCAACCTGCCCACCATCGCCGGCGAGCAGGCTGAGCCGACCTATGCCGAGGGTGAAAGCTGCGAGCTGTGCGGCGGGCGCATGAAAGTGCTGACCAAGGGACGCAGCAAGTTCCTCGGCTGCGAGAACTATCCGACCTGCAAAAACACGCGCGCAATCCTGAGCGCTCACATCAAGCAGGTGGCGGCATCCGCCCAGTGTCCGGTGTGCCAGGGAGCCCTGGATCCGCGCAAGGGGCGTTTTGGCGAATACCTCCATTGCGCAGCGTGCAAAACCAACTACTCGCTGGCTAAACTGGGGTTAAAGAAAGCGCGTACACCGCGCAAAAGCACGCCCGCGCCCCTCGTCGAGGTGGCTTGCCCGCAGTGCCAGCGCGCGACGATGGAATCGCGCGCCGGCAAGTATGGTCCCTACTACCGCTGCCCGGATTGTAAGGTGAACTATTCCCAGAAAAAGCTGGGGATCACCCCGCTCGCGGACTAGGGCTTGACCCAATAGTCAAAGGCAGGCTGGCAGTCATAGTACTCGGCCTCCAGACCGAACAGGTGTTCTTCCAATACCATCACAAAGCGCGCGATGCCGGGGTTTTCGGAGCGCTCATGGCCCAGCTCGATAAAGGGCACTCCCAGCTCGCTGCCAAAGTGCAGGCCATAGCTGTCGCTCTCTCCGCCGATCATCACATCGCAGCCCAGCTCAATGATGCGCTTCTGGTAGCTGCAGTTGACAAACAACCCCAGCCCGCCCCACGGCAGCCCCACGCGGTGCACGATCTGGTCCAAGCCCTGGGGCGCGGTATAGCGCACCACGTCCATACCAACGCTCGCAGCGGCTTCCTGCAGGAGCTGCCCCAACGGGCGCGGCGTGATCTCGTAAATCTTGATATAGTCATCGCGCTCAATGACCGGCTTGCTCAAGCCCAGCAGCGCGGCAAAGTCGTCAAAGATGGTAATGGTATCCAGCGAACCATGAATGCGCGCCAGCACCAGGTTGTAGCGATCGAGCAGCTCGCGCCGGCGGCGATTGATCTCCCAATCCTGCCAGCCGGCCGGGGCGTCGCTGCGCACATAGGCATCATACGGAAAGTACAGACTCTCATGGGCGATCACCAGCTGGCAGCCGTTCTCGCCGGCGTGGCGGATGGCATCCGCCGTGGCCATCCAAGTCAGCAGCACCTTTTCGACCGATGTGCTGCCATCGCCGTGCTGGATGCCCTCATCGCCACGCAGCGGATAGCCCGAGAGGCGCTCGACAAGCGCAATGATACCGTTGGTGGTGATCATGAGCTGCTAGTCAGCCGCGACGCGCTGGATCCACAGATCCAACGCCTTTTGCGGCACCACCGTATTGGCATAGCGGTGATGCCCAGCCGGGTCCTCCTGGAAGAGGGTATAGCCATAGCTGTGTTCACCGTTCAGCTCAATGCTCACCTTGCCGGTACGCCAGGTTACCAGCGAGTCATCGATCATGGTGGCGATCGCCAGCGGGTCGTGCATCACAGGCAGGCCATCCACGCGGTCAGCCCATCCGCTGTGCTGCCTCCAGGCTTCGATGGCACTCAGCAGCCTCTGCGCCAGCGGACGTTTGGAGACACGCAAGGCATCCATGTCGCTCTGGCGGAATTGGACCTGCATGGTGACATCCAGCGGGATAATGCGCAGCGGCACTCCGCTCTCGCACACGATCGCCGCGGCTATTGGGTCGCACATGATGTTCCACTCACTGACGTGTGCGTTAAAACAGCCCGCCATGATCACCACCTCGGGAATCTTGGCGAGGATGCGCGGCTCAAGGGTCATTGCCATCGCCAGGTTGGTCATAGCGCCGATGGTCGCAACAGTAATATCGCCGCTGCCCTGCATCAGGGTATCGATGATGAAATCGGCGGCGTGGCGCTTGTCCTGCGGCGGCAATTCGGCGTCGCTCAGGGCTGAGGCATCCTGGTTGGGCAGCTCGCCTTCCAGCAGGGCCTGGCGCGGATCAAAGCCATAGGAGCGCCGCACCGACATGACCGCCCCGCAGCCCTGTGCCACGGGGATATCGTCGTGGCCGGCTGAGAGCAGCACGGTGCGTGCCTGACGCGAGCGGGCGTGCGTGTTTTTAAACACCGTCGTGAGGCCTACCAGTTCCAGTTCGGGGGCGCTCAGTACCAGGCCAAGTGCCAGAGCATCATCAATGTCATCGCCGATGTCGGTATCCAGGATCAGTTTTTTCGCCATACAGCTCCTTTCAGGCTAGTTTGCCGGCTTCACCGGCTAGCACCATACGCTTGGCGTCGATATAGTAGCGAAAGTTATCCCATGAGATGTCGGGTGGCACAGTATGATCGACGGTGGGAATATAACCGCCCTCTTCAACCAGCGGCGCCAACTCGAGCAGGTGCTTGCGGATCGCCTCCTTGTCGCGCGCCAGCACCCTTTTATCGACTCCGCCCCACAGCCGCAAGCTGCGCCCGAACTGCTTGCGCACCTGTACGGGGTCGATTTCGGAGGCGCGCTCGAGCGGCCAGAGCACATCCACACCAGCATCCATGAACATGCTCACCAGCACAGTCGGGTTGCCGTCGGTATCCAGCGCCACATATCGCACGCCATGGCTCTTTAAAAAGTCGATCACGCGCCGCAGACGCGGAAAGATAAACTCGCGATAGGTTGCCGGGCTGAGCAGCGGTCCCGTCTTCATCGAGAGGTCCTCGTTGAAGGCAAAGTACTCGACGGGCGTCTTTTCCAGCACTGGCCGACTGGTCTCGATGATCAGGTGGGCATACATCTCCATCAGCTCGTGCATCATCTCGGGATAATCGTACCAGGCCAGCGAGAGGTTCTCGGTGCCCAGCAGCTCGCGCGCACGCCAGTAAAAGCCGTTGGCATCGCAGTTGCGTCCCAGCACCAGGGGATAATCTCGCTGGTTCCAGACTTGGATGCGCTCGTCAAGGTCTTCTGGCGCGCGACCAGGCGCGTAGGGATCCAGCCGGCGCACCACATCGGGCACATCCTCGGGTTTTTCGATCGGAAAAGCCAGGTACTGGTCCATCGACATGCGCACGCCGCTGACAGTACCCTCTTTGAGCGCCTTGCGCAGGATGCCGTTGGTATCCCGGATGACCTCATACTCGTCGGTTTCCTCGATCAGCTGGTGCTCGTAGCGCGGGATAAAGCCATAGTTCATGGGGATATAATCGCGCCGATCGAGCGCGATAGTGGACTCGTCGTAAAACCAGTTCCAGTGCATATCAGCGATGGCAGCCGGCGCCTCTTTTTCCCAACGAACCACCGTCTGCGGCCACACCCCCAATTCATGGTTGGGGCGGCTGTCGGCAGATTGATACTCCATGCAGGCGATAAAGCGCTCAAGCTCGTTCATAGCTGCTCCTGTAGGGTCTTTGCTTCATCATAACCGATGCCTGGAGGTTCGTCTAGCCTCAGACACTATGATACAATGTGCACAGGGGTTCATATATGCCGATCTATGAGTACCGCTGCATGGCTTGTCGCCGGCGCTTTAACATTTTCCACCGCAGCATTCGCTCCGTCAGCGAACAACACCCGCTGTGCCCGCACTGCGGCAGTCAAGACGCGCGCCGGCTCATATCGCGCGTGGTGGCATTGCGCGGTGATGCTGCTGCCGATGTTGGCGAAAGCCCGCTCGATGACGTGGATGAAAATGATTCGCGCGCCCTGGGGCGTATGATGCGCCGCATGAACGAAGAAAGCGGTGACCTGCTGGGGCCCGAGGCCAACGAGGTGATCAGCCGCCTTGAAGCCGGCGACGACCCCGAGCGCATTGAGCGCGACTTGGGCGATATGGGTATCGACGCCGACGACGATTCGGGCGGCGACCTGGAATAAAAACAGCCGGCCTGTAAAGACCGGCTGTCGAGTTGCGCTAGCGCTCAGCTGACGGTAGGCCGTAAGTCGCTGACGCAGGCTTCGACGGCCTGACGAAGCTGGCTAAAGACCTCTTCGATGCTGCCGTTGGCGTCGATATCGATGAAACCAAACTCTTTGCCCAGCGCGGCAAACTTGCTCAGCATACGCTGCTGGTACGCCAGATAGCTCTGGTAAAAGTCGCTGTAGCCCATGTAATCCATACCAGATTCCCAGTAGTCGAAGCCGCGCGCGTTCAGCACCCTGGGGACGAGGTGATCGAGGTCACAGCGCAGATACATGATCGCCGAGGGCACCAGCGCAAAACCATAGATCTCCCGGATCCACTGCGGATTGACGCCGCGCACTTCGGCGCGCGCGATCAGCGAATAGATGTAGCGGTCGGTCAACACCACAAAACCAGCGCGCAGGGCCGGTATGATCTCACGCTCGAGGC
>Ga0123332_1001009_pt1 | contig 28373 bp, 28 predicted proteins | sample BioC12SIPDNA_4_FD_89958 | JGI IMG/M metagenome (GOLD analysis project Ga0123332, IMG submission 89958) | Anaerobic biogas reactor microbial communites from Washington, USA - Biogas_R2_A C12 SIP DNA | ecosystem: Engineered > Bioreactor > Anaerobic > Unclassified | place: Washington, USA... | reverse complement strand
CTGAAAACTGGTTTATCACCCATCTGAATAACACGCGCGAGATCCGCGAGCTCGCGCAGTTCTATGACTTCGATGACTTCTCCGACTCCCTTCTCCGAGCACAGGATGTTGGATTCGCTCGTGTAAAGACGCTATCTGGTCCATTTGTGGTTCCGGTCCAGATTGACAGATTCGATCCCGAGCGCGAGCGCAGTCGTTCCGCCGCCGGGCAGAGCTCAGGCAGGTAGGTACCTAATGCCATACCAAGGCGAACTCGCAAGCAAGTCCGCACACAGTGAGTTCCTCAGAAACCCGGAAGTACAAGCGTTCCTAAGCGAATGCGCCGTGCTGACTCCTCCGTCCGATGAGGAATGCGCCGCAGTCGCGAAACGCTTCCTGCCGGTACCCAACAGCACTGCCAGTCTACCCTCGTTCGTCTTCGCCTCAGACGGAAGCTACTACGAGGCGAGCATCAACGAGAGACTACCGGCGACGCGCGTTGGCTACATCAAGATAGGTGTCGTGCTGATTCGCCTAAGTGAGTATGCGAGTTTGCGCACGGGAGGCTTCGTAGACCCATTCAAAGTCGCGGCGCTCCAGGACAAAAGCACTCCCCTAACCTTCCTGGTGCCAAGTGCCAACGTGAGGTGGCAAGGGTACCAAACAGTTCGAGCCAGCTTCCGTGCCATAGTGGACCAGCAACTAGACGGCGCAGCTACCCGCTATAGGCCTGGAGACCCAAGCACAAGCCTGCGGGCAACGTTGTTCGCTCTCGCAGCAAGACGCCCTGCTCCCCTAGGAACGGGGAACCCTTCAGTACTCCGGCTCCATCGGTGCCCAGAATGCGGCAGTGGCCCGATAGATGTTCATGACAGCCCGGAGACGCAGTCTTGCCCACAATGCCACGCCCCAGTGTATCCGTCCGACTGTCTCCGCTTGTGGGAGAACGTCGAGGACTATCAGTCGAATCGCGAAGCTATCGGCAGACTGATGATGGTGCTCGAGCACTTGCTCCCCGTGCATTTCATGCGATACGTGCGCGGCGAAAGTCCTCGGCTACTCAGCAGCGTGTCTTTCTTTCTCGATGGACCATTGGCCGTCTTCGGAAACGCAGCATGGCTGCACCGCTCCATCATGAGCTACATCCACGAGCTGAACGCGGACCTGGAGTCTCGCGGCTATACACCGTGTGTCTTCATCGGACTGCAGAAGTCAGGGCAGGTGGTGGACCATGTATCCATGATCGAGCGACACATCCCAACGGGACGGATTCTCCCCATCGATGATGACTATCGCTACAAGTACGTCCTCGCCGGGCGCGATCCTTCCCGGAATGGCTTCGGTGCCGAGACCTACTACGGCCAGGACTTCATAATGCGAACAGCCACCGGCAAATCGTTTGTTTTTGCCGTCCCCTATCCGTGGGAATCCAAAGAGTGCGTCAGACGGTTCGCGGAAGAGAAGTCACTGATGGAGAACTATCCTGCCCTGGGATCTGCCACTACTCTGATCGAGCACCTTGAGACTGATCTCTACCAGAACGCCGTCGTTCCCATCGCGCTCGCTCACAGATATACTGCGATCAGTCTCGAGCCCGGCGGGCGCGTGCTGGATCTACTTACGCGACATGCTCTTGGAATGACATAATCGGGGGAGTCTCGAGATACGCGTTTGATCTGCCGAGATCGCAATCACTACGCGTGCTTCCGAGAAAAGCCGTCGCCGGGCAGCGTTCGCTGTTTGCCCTTCGCACGCAGCGCGCCGCAACGCCGAACAATCTCATCGCAGCAGCAGTCGCTTTACCTCACTGAACAGGGGTATCGGGCCGAGCGGGCCGCGTCCTCTAGCTTGCTCAGCCTTGGTCACTTCCCCCTCCGCAGCCGTAGGAGGCGTGGCGCCAGATAGAGATCGGAACCCATCCCGGCACAGAAGCCCTGCACGTACCGCTGGCCGACGAAGCGGTGGCCGGGGAAATGCCCGTCACGCCCCCGCCGGCTACGCCTCGCTCGCATCCCTTGCCCATCGCCGGCGCGCTGTGCTATCCTCTCCCACAGGAGGCCGGCCCAGACCCCCTCGCCCGGCCATCCCGGAGGTGCCGCCATGTGCGCGCTCGCTGCCCCTCACCTGCCCCTCCTGCGGCGCCGCGCTCATCGCCGCCCCCGGCGATGCCCCCGTCACCTGCTCCCACTGCGGCAGCATCCTCCTCGTGCGCGACGATGCGCGGCTGCCCGGGCCCGCCGCGGCCTTGCTGGACCCGCGCGAGGCGGCCATCCGCACCGAGATCAGCGCCCTGGCGCGGGAGTTGCTCGCGCTCGATCCATACCAGGCCTCCGCAGCGGTCACCTCCGGCTGCGGCGTGCCGCTGCGCACCCTCAACGAGTGGCTGGATGCCGGCGAGACCGGCGCCCCCTGCCGCCTGATCACCTGCCTCACCACCGAGGGGCTGGAGAGGCTCCGCGAGCAATACCGCGGATCGCCGCTGCTGCTCTCCCGGCGCCGGCGCGCGGGGCTGCGCCTGATCGAGCAGATGATGGCGCTGCGGAGGGAGATGGACGCCCTCGCCACGCCACGATGACGTTCAGACGTTCAGACGTTCGCGCGTTCGCGAGTTCGCCCGCGCCCCTCAGCCCACCGCCTTTATCACCAGCGCGGCGATGGCCGTCTCCACCTCGGGGGTCAGCTCCAACAGCGCGTAGGCCGTCGGCCACATGTTGCCCTCGTCCAGGCGGGCGGTGTCGTTGAACCCCAGCGTCGCGTAGCGCGAGCCGAACTTGGCCCCGCTCTGGAAAAAACACACCGCGGCGCCGCCTTCGCGGGCATAGGCCGGCATCCCGTACCAAGTCCTCGGCACCAGGTCCGGCGCGCTCGCCATGACGATCGCGTGGACCCGCTCGGCCATCACGCGCTCCGCCCCCTCCATCTCGGCGATCTTTTCGAGCACCGCGCGCTCGCCCTCCGCCCGGCCTTTGGCCGCACGAGCCTCCGCCTTGAGCTCCCGGGCGCGCTCTTTCATCGCGGCGCGCTCCTGCTCCGAGAATCCGCCCTCGCTGTCGTTCGGGCTCATGGTCACCTCCTCATACCATGCCGGTCACATCCCTGCATCCCAGAGCTGCTGCGCCTCTCGCCTCGAACCAGCCAGCGAGATCGCACATCTCCACCTTCCCCCGTCGCACTCCGCCGCTCACTCGCTCTGCGCGGCCTCCGCCCGCCGGATCCGCCTGCGATACCGCCCCACCTGCCGGGCGATCTCCTTCTGATACGCGGCGATGTACCCCTCCACCAGTGCGGCGCGCTCCTCCGGCCCCGCGGCCAGCGCGCCGCCTTCGGCCAGGTGTTCCGAAAAGCGCGCCAGGTCCTCCCGCAGGTGCACACGGCAGCCGGCGCCCTCGCCCGTGATGCTGTAGGTGGCGTTCCCCTCCGGCTCGATCTCCGTGCGCCCGAACCAGAGTTGGTACGGCGTCCCGAACCCGGAGAAGGTGGTGCAGCGCCGGGCAAGGAGTGGCTTGAGCGCCGCCCGGAGGCCCGCCAGCCCGCCGGCACCGCGCAGCCGCAGCCGAAACGGGTAGGCATACTGCCCGGGGGCGCGCCCCTCGTGGCCCACCTCAAGGCTCACGACCTCGAATCCTTCCAGGAAATCCCCGGGGAAGGGCATCTGCATCATCGCACGGAACTTGTCGGCAAAGGGCATGGCATGCCTCCTGCGGAGGGGTGAGATCAGGTGCCGCGTCTGACACAAGTGTACGGCACCGCAGCGCCGCCCGCAACGCCGGCGGTTGACGGCTTGGGTGCGCCGGACGACAATCCAGGGGAGCGGGCCGTCAAGGCGGCGATTGCAGGGCCCGTGCCGAAACAGAAAGGGCATTCCGCGCGTAGTGTAATCAGTGTGCTGGCGGCGCTTTGGCGCAGTTGGGCGCGGCGCCGCGATCCGCACGAGCATGGGAGGACAGATGGATAGAGACGAACGCGAGGAACAGGCTAGCCGGATGGAGCGGGCGGAAGAGGACGCGCGCGTGGCCCAGGAGGCCGCGGAAGACGGCGCCGGGGAAATGGGGGAGGAGCGCAAGCGATACTATAGCCCGGCCGAGGTCCGCAAGAACAAGGGCTGCATCGGCTGTGGCGGCGCCGGCGCCGCGATTGCCCTGCTCACCCTGGCGATCGTGCTGATCGCACTGCTCTAGCCCGCCGCAGGGCCATGGGCCCCACCAGATGAGAGGATATCAACCGAGATGCTAGGCTTTATCGTTCAGCTCATCGTCACGATCATCGTCGTTGCCATCGCCGAAAGGATCAGCAAGACCCAGGTCCCCTACGGCTGGATCGGCAACATCATCGCCGGCCTGATCGGCGGCTGGCTCGGCCAGATGCTCCTCGGCAGCGGCTGGGGGCTCTCCATCGGTGGCGTGCTGATCTTCCAGACGTTGATCGGATCGGTGGTCCTGATCCTCGTCGTCAAGTGGCTGCTGGGCAAATTCGCCAAACGCTGAGCAGCGTTCTGTGGCGCCAGGGGAACGGCACGGGCGCGCCCGCAGCCGCCCCCCTGGCGTTTGTGTCTGCTCATCCCGGTAGTATCGCCGGGCACCCTCCCCCGGGCCACCGCCTCCGGGCCAGGTGTGAGAGGGCGCGCCCGTTGCGCCCGGGGCTCTTGCGCTAGGCGCCTTCCACGGTGACGGCCAGCAGCAGCGGCGCCGAGTGGACCAGGCACGAGATCACATCAAGGCTCACGATCTCCTCATCGGGCAGCGGATTGGCGCAGGCATACTTGAACAGCCGCAGCCGAAAGCCCATGTCCGCCACACGGGGGTTGCTCCCCTCCCACGCAAGTTCGGCCTCGGCGGGCACGGGATCGCCCTCCCGAGCCCACCAATCCGACGCGTTGCGGTTGTACTCGATCGCGATGGCGCGCGTCTCGCCGCCAGCATAGTGCAGCACATAGTCGCCGATATGGCACTGGCCGTCCTCCGGCCCCCACGCCGCCGCATGCAGAAAGGCGATCCGGCTCCCCCGGCACCCCACCGTAATGCCCTTGATCTCCGGCGGATAGATCGTGTGCGTGATCTCCGTAGAGTCCTTCCCCGCCAGTTGGATGGCGCCGCGCACATCGAACGCCGTCCCAGCGAACCGCCCCACGCCTGCCGGAAGCGCGGCAAGCGTGTTTCCCGGCTTGTGGTGGATCTCATCCTCCAGGGCATTCAGGTAATACGGGCCCAGATCGACCATCCCGGCGGACGCCTCTGCGCCGCGCCGCGGGATCTCATGCTGCCGCTGAACCACATTGTACTCGTCAGACATCTCGTTGCCTCCTCTGATGCTTGAGCCCCTACCCGTCCACGCACACAATCCCGGCCCCTCGCCGCGCGGTCTCGTCCTACGGCCCGAGCACGATCGCCCGGTCCGGGTCCTCCGGCTGCTCCAGGATCGCCGCCCGCTCCATGGTCGCCAGATCGTACTGGCCTACGCGGAACGAGAGGGCCCCATGGCCCTCGGGCACGGCGAGATCGGCCCAGGTGACGAGCGTATCCCCCACGCGCCAGGCGCGCGCGGACACGGGAAAATCCTCCCCGGCGACCCGCGCCTCCCCATCGTAGGCGTGGGTGAACTGCTGGATCTGGCCGGGAAGCGCCTCGGCCGTGATGCCCCAGAGGAGCCAGAGCCGCAACCGGCCGCCGGCCTCCTCCGTGCGCCAGGCCTCCAGGCGCGCCCCAGTCTCCAGGGTCCGCGGCTCCACGGCGTTCCAGCCGGCGAGGGATGTGCGCCAGCCGGCGGGCAGCCGGGCGATGCGGTACGGCGCCACCTCCGCCACCGGCTCCGCCCCGTGGCCCCAGCCCGCATACAGGTCGCCGCTGGAAGCGGAGAGCAGGAGCGCCGCATCCGCCTCCTCGGCCTCGGCGGGGATCAGGAGCACGTGCCGCCCATCCACGATGCGGTGGGCCCGCCCCCAGAGCCGCGCTTCCCACACGGCTGCCTCGTCACACACCTCGTGCGCATCGCAATCGACGGCCAGAACCACCGGCCCCTCGTCAGGGAGCGCGGCGAGGACCTGCCGCTGAAAGCCCATGCTGTAGATCTCCGCCGCGGCGGCGGGCCGCTGCCGCGCGAGCCCCGCGACCCAGTAGCCGCCCTGCGCCAGGGCCAGCGCCACCAACAGCGCCAGGAGCACCCGGCCCCCGCGCCGTTTGGAGAGGGCGGGCGCCAGGCTCGCCGTCGCCAGGTGCAGCCCCGGCAACGCCGCCAGCAGGTAGTGGTGATGCACCGGCGTAGAGTGCACGCTGTAGAGGAGGGGCGTCGCGAGCACCCAGAGGAGGACAAAGGGGGCCGCGAACGGTCGCCCGGCATCCCCGTGCCCGGCGTCCCCCCGCCCGCCCGACGCCCTGCGCAGGGCGCGCCAGAGGAGCAGGAGCATCCCCCCGACAAAGGCCCCCAGGAGCACCCAGGCCGTGGCCCGCTGTGCCGCCCAGGCGCCCCCCAGCGCAGCGGCAGGCTGGCCCACGGCGATCACCGGCCACTCCAACCCGCTGGCCATCTGCAGCACGCCCTCTGCCGCCACGGTGCTCAGCCGCCAGCCCGGCCCGGCGGTCCGCATGGTCGCCAGCATCGCCTCCCGCTCCGGCCACACCGCGCCCACAAAGGGCACCACGGAGAGCAGCACCGCCCCGGCGCCGAGGGCCAGGCCGGGCCAGCGCCCGCGCGCCCACCAGCGCCCGGCGATGAGGGCGTAGAGCGTCGCCGGCAGTAGCGCCACGGCGACATAGTGCACCTGCGTCGCCAGGCCGGCGGCCATCAGGCAGAGCGCCACCCAGGGCCAGGGCCGCTCGCCCGTCTGCGCCCGGAAGGCGGCATACGCCCAGAGCACCGCCAGCGCCGGCACAAGATCGGGCCCCCAGATCACCCGGGAGAACAGGATCGCCCAGGGGGAGAGGCCGTAGAGCGCGGCTGCGATCAGCCCGCCGGCCGGCCCGAAGGCCCGCCGCCCCACCAGCCCCAGCCCGGCCACGCTCCCACCGTTGATCAGCGCCACCGCGCCGGTGATGAGGAGTGGATCGGTCGTCAGCCGGTAGAGCACCGCGTAGCACCAGATCGTCCCCGGGAGGTGGGGAATCCCCACGGAGGCCTCGGTGCCCACGGCCGCGAGCCGCCCCAGGCGCGCCATGGTCAGCGCCCGGAGCGCGATCTGCGCCTGGTCAAAGGCAAAGGTCGCCTGGTCCAGCCAGAGCAGCCGCAGCGCCGTCGCCAGCAACGTGATCGCGGCCAGCGCGAGGTAAAAGCGCCCCGTCCCGTGTCGCTCCGTCACCTTCGCCCCTCTCTCAACTCCTTGATACCCGTCGCTCGCCTCTGGCTCCCGCCCGGCGAACCGGCAACCCGCGCCTGGCCCCTCTTACCTGAGGCCGGCAAGCGTCAACGGCGCCACCCGTCCAGCGCCCGCCCCTCCCACTCCTCCGGGACGCGCAGCCCCAGGGCCGCCCCCAGGGTGGGCGCCACGTCCAGAATCGTCGCGCCCTCGGGCAGCGCGGCGCCGGCCTGGCCGTCATTCGCGGGCGCCATCACCAGCGGAACCGTCATGTCCTCGGGCAACTCGGTGCCGTGGCTGCGCTCATGCCCGCCATGATCGGCCAGAGCGATCACCAGCGCATCCGCCGGCAGCGCCTCCACCACCGCACCCAGGCAGGCGTCCGCATGGGCCACGGCCGCCAGGTACTCGGGGGACATCCAGCCGTGCCGGTGGGCGCACTCATCCACATGGCCCAGGTACAGAAAGGCGAGATCGATGCCGTCCGCCACGATGCTCCGGGCCGCCTCCTCCGCCACCCGCGTGTCGCCCTCGGGCGAGCGATTATCCGCCCAGTAGCTCCCCGCCTGCAGCGCGCCCGGCCTCCAGAGATCGCGCAACGGCTCCCAGTTGTAGTAGGCCGCCGTCCGCAGCCCGGCCAGGTGCGCGATATCGAACAGCCCGGGCACCGGGCGGACCTGCGGCGTCCACAGATTCGTGACGACCCCGTGCCGGCCCGGATCCACGCTGTGAAAGAGGGACATGTGGCAGGGCAGCGTCACCGAGGGCATGACGGTCCGGGCGGAAAGCGTCCAGCGGCCGCGGGCGCGGAGCGCATCCAGCGTGGGCGTAGGGGTCGCGGCCAGGGCGTCCGGCCGCAAACCATCGATGATGCAGAGCAACGCAACGCTTGGCACAGGCACCTCCGGGGCACAGGCTGCCCCGATCATACCCGCCGATCGCCGCCCTGCAAACCCGCGCCGGCGCTGGGCCGGGCGGAGCGGCCAATTTGCGCGCGCACCAGGCCGGCCTATACTCTTGTTGCGACCGCTCGCAACAATATCCCAGAGGAGGCTGCCATGGCCTGTGAACAGGTATTCGCCGAGCGCCTGCGCCGCAGCGGCCTGCGCATGACGGCGCAGCGCGAGTGCGTGCTCCACGTGCTCCACCACATCGAGGGGTATGCCACCGCGGAGGAGATCCACCGGCAGGCGCAGGCCCACGCCCACGGGGAGCAGGCCCGCTCCGGCGGCAAGATCGTGGATATCTCCACCGTCTACCGCACGCTCGAGCTCCTCCGTTCCTTTGGCCTGGTGGCCGCCATCGACCTGGGGGATGGCCAGGCGCGCTATGAACTGGTGGGTTTGGGCGCGCCCCATCTGCACCTGGTATGCCAGGGTTGCGGCGCCATCTCGGTGGTCCCCATGTCCGCGGCCAACCCCCTGCTCTCCCAGCTGTTGAGCCAGCACGGCTTTGAGGCCAGCCTGGACGACGTCACCATTCCCGGGCTGTGCGCCGAGTGCCGCGCGGCGACCGATGCGGCCGCCCCGGCAGAGCAAGAGCGGGCCGGTTAGCACCGGCCCCCACAACGTGCAGAAGGGAGCCCCATGCATATTCCGGACGGTTTCCTCAACACAGCGACGTCGGCGGCCACCTGGGTCGCGGCCGCAGGCGGCTTGGCCTATGGCACTCGCCGGCTGACGGCCGAGATCGAGGAGCATCAGGCGCCGCTCCTGGGTGTGACGGCGGCCTTTATCTTTGCCGCGCAGATGATGAACTTTACCGTGGCGGGCGGAACCTCGGGGCACCTCCTCGGCGGGACGCTGGCCGCCATCCTCCTGGGCCCCTGGGCCGGGATGGTGGTGATCACCGCGGTGCTTGCCGTCCAAGCCCTCGTCTTTCAGGATGGCGGCCTGCTGGCCCTGGGCGCCAACGTCTTGAACATGGCCGTGGTGGGCGTCCTGGTGGCCGGGGTCACCTACCGCCTGCTCCGCAAGCTTCTGGGAGAGCGCCCCTGGGCGCAGTCGGCGGCGGCCTTTGGCTCCGCCTGGCTCTCGGTCGTCATTGCCTCGCTGCTGGCCGCGGTGGAGTTGGGCCTCTCGGGCGCTTCGCCCTGGGGCCTGGTGCTGCCGGCGATGCTCGGCGTGCACGCGCTCATCGGCATCGGTGAAGGAATCATCACCTTGGCGGCGTTGGCGCTGGTGCGCGTGGCTCGACCCGATCTGCTGCGAATCTCGACGCCTACCGCCGAGCAGGAGGCCGTATCATGAGCAGGATTCCGCGCACCGTCTGGATCGTGGCGCTACTGGTAGCCGTCGTCGTAACGTTCTTTTCGCCGCTGGCCTCCTCCCATCCCGACGGGCTGGAGCGCGTGGCCGAGGATCAGGCCTTTATCGACACGGCGCAGGATGCGCCCTTTGAAGTCGTTCCCGATTACGTCTTTCCCGGGATCGCCAACGAGGCCGTGGCAACTATCGTGGCCGGCGTCTTGGGCGTGCTGATCGTGGGCGGCCTGGGGTACGGGTTGGGCCGCCTGGCGCGCGGCCGCCACAGCGCGGCCTAGCCTGTGGGCCCCCTTTGGGAGCCGTATCTGCAGGGGACCAGCCTGATTCACAGGCTGGATCCCCGGCTCAAACTGCTGGCGGTGCTGGCGCTGGTGCTGTGCGCCACGCTGGTGCCCGCCGGCCGTTGGCTTTCCCTGGTTGCGCTGGCGCTGTTGTTGACCGTCGTCCTGATTCTATCGCGCCTGCCGCTGCTCGCCATCCTGAGGCGCACCGGCATTGCGCTTCCCTTTGTGTTGCTGGCGGCGCTCTCGGTGCCCTTTGCCCGGCAGGGCGTGCCCCTGTGGGCCTGGCACCTCGGCCCCGTGAGCCTCGCCATCACCCGTGAGGGGCTGCTGGCGCTGGGCACGATCTTGGCACGCGCCTGGCTGGCCTTGTGGGCCGGGGCCCTGCTGATCGCCACTACCCCCCTGCCCGACCTCCAGCACGCCCTGTGGCACCTGCACGTGCCGCCGATCCTGTGCAGCACCATCTCGCTGATGGTGCGCTACCTGTTCGTCCTGGTTGATGAGGCCTCCCGCCTGATGTCGGCCAGGGCCGCGCGCACCGCGGCGAGCGATCCCGCCACACGGCACCGCACCCGCCTCCTCTGGCGGGCGCGCGTCCTCGGTGGGATGGTGGGCTCGCTCCTGATCCGCTCCCTGTCTCGCGCGGAGCACATCCACGCCGCCATGCTCGCCCGCGGCTATGACGGCACGCCCCGCGCCCTGGGCGCCCTGCGCTGGCGCCCCGCCGATTCCCGCGCCGCGCTGCTCTGGGCGGCTGCGCTGGCGGGCACGCTCGTCCCGACACTATGGTAATCCCGGAGGTCCACTTGGCTCCAGAGGCGCTGACGCTGCACAACCTCAGCCACCGCTATCCCGACGGGCGCCTGGCGCTCGATGCCATCACGCTCTCCGTCCGGCCCGGGGAAAAGGTCGCCCTGGTCGGCCCCAACGGCGCCGGGAAATCCACGCTGCTCCTGCACCTCGGGGGTGTGCTGCGCCCCGAGCCCGCCTCCGAGCCGCCAGTGATCGTCGCCGGGCTGCCGGTGGACCGGCGCCACCTGCGCGCCGTGCGCGCCCGGATCGGCCTGGTATTCCAGGATCCGGACGACCAGCTCTTTTCCCCCACCGTATATGATGACGTCGCCTTTGGCCCGTTGAACATGGGCCTTCCCCCGGCGGACGTTCGCGAGCGCGTCGCGGGGGCGCTGGCGCAGGTGGGCCTGGCGGGCTATGAGGAGCGCATGCCCCACCACCTCAGCCTGGGGGAGCGCAAACGGGCGGCCCTGGCCACGGTGCTCTCCATGCCCACCGAGATCCTGGCGCTGGATGAGCCCACCGCGGGCCTGGATCCCCGCGGACGGCGGGAGCTCACGGCCCTGCTGAGAGCTCTGCCGCAGACGCTTCTCCTCGCCACCCACGACATGCGCCTCGTGTGGGAGCTGTGCCCCCGCACCGTCATCCTGGATAGCGGGCGCCTCGTGGCGGACGGACCTACGGAGGCCCTGCTGCTGGATGACGAACTGCTGGAGGCACACGGCCTAGCATCGCCCTTTGGGCCGGTGCGCCCGCCCGCCTGAGCGCGGAACACCGTTGGGCCTTGCTCTCCCATGGGCCTGGCGGTATCATCGCCGCAGCGTTCCGCATCCCCGAGAGGAGCCCGCGCCGTGCCCGGTCGCTGCACCCCGCGCCCTTCTGCCCGCTGGAGGTTCGCCCTCCAGGCCCTCGGCGCCGGCCTGCTCACCGCCGGCGTCGCTCTGGTGGCCCTCGTCCCCCTGGAGCTCCATATCTACACGTACTTTGCCCCCGGCGGCCGATTCGGCTATCCGGGCTTTGCCTGTGGCTCCTTCATGTTCGCCAACATGGCGGCCCAGATCCTGGGCTATCTCATTCTGGCGACGCTCCTGAACCCCCTGGGGTACGGGTACCTGCGCCTACAGCGCTGGGTGCCCGTGGCCGCCGGCGCGCTGGCGCAGGTGTGGCTGGTCGCCGGGCTGCCCTTTCTCCTGGCCACGCTGGCCGTGTTCGCTTCCAGCAAGAACCCCTCCCCCGCCGCCGGTATCGCCGCCGCGGCACCGCTCGCGCTCGCCTACCCGGCCCTGCCGCTGGCGGTGCGCTGGCTCCACCGCCGGCCGGGCTGCCTCGCCGCCCTCTCGGGTGATTCGCTCGCCGGCCAGTGGATCGTAGAGCGCCCGCCCGCAGCGCTGGCGCTGGGGATCCTGTACGCGCTGCTGGCGTCCGTTTGCCTTGTGCTGATCCTCCTCAAGGGGCTCTTTCCCGCCCCCGGCGGCTGGCTGACGGGCCTGCCGGCCGTCGGCTGGCTCGATTCCTGCGTCCTCGGCTGCGGCGCCCTGGCCCTCGAGGCCCTGGCGCTAAAGCGCCGCGCCACCTGGGCCGGATTGGTGGCCGTCTCCCTGCTGGGCGGCGCCTGGATCGCCGCGCTGGCCGGCACCTCCTGGCGGGAGTTGCTCTCCATCCTGGCCTTCCCGGCCGCCGAGCAGCAGATGCTCCAGGGCATCCCCCTGGCGGGCTGGCATCTCGCGCTGCTGGTGAGCCTGCCCCTGGCCTTGTTTCTGGGCGCGATCGTACGCGCCGCCCTCTGCATGCCGCGGCCTCGCCCTGGGGCCCCGGCGAACCCGCTGCCGGAAGAGTATCCGGCAGGAAAGGAGTAGGACATGGACGTTCAAGTCGTAAGGCTGTCCGACCGTTGGATCATGGGGACCGCGAGGCGTATCGAACCCGCCTCTGCGCCCTACGAGGAAATCTGGCGCGATGACTATGATCCCCACGATGCCGCCGTCTCCGCCCTGGCCGTAGAGCCGGGCTACTATGGCGCCTACTTTGGATCCGAGGCGCCGGGGCAGGTCGACTTCGTCGCCGGGCGCATCGTGCCCGAGGGGGCCGAGCCCCCCGAGGGCTGCCTGGTGCGCCTGATCCCGGGCGGCACCTACGCCCGGATCCTCTGCACCATGGGCACCATCGGCCAGACCTGGTCCGGCATCTACGCTCAGTGGCTGCCGGCCAGCGATTACGCCGAGGCGCCGGATCGCCCCGCGCTGGAGTACTATCCCCCCGGCGCGATGGACGCCGATTCGCCGGTGGAAATCTACGTCGCGCTGGCCGCTCGCCGGTAGCCTCGGGCGCCGACGGCAACACGTGCGCGGCCGTTCCGAGCGTGGTACAATGCCGCCAGATCCGATCCATAGTCGCGACCGCGTTCAGCCGAACGGAGGTAGTGCATGGCCGTACGTATCGTAACCGATTCCGCCTGCGATCTCCCTTCGGAGATGGAGGACGAACTGCGGGAGTGGGGCGTTCACACCATTCCCTTTATCTTTCACTTTGGCCTGGAGGCCTGCCAGGACAAGACCATGTCCATGGAGTCGTTCTTTACCCGGGCGCTGCGCACCTGGCCCACCACTGCCGCCCCGGCGGTGGGCGCCTACGCGGAGGCCTACGAAAAGATCGTCTCCCAGGGGGACCAGGCCCTGTGCATCACCATCACGGGGCGGCACAGCGGCACCTACAACGCTGCCATGGTCGCCGCCCAGGAATACGATGAGGACCAGGTGACGGTGATCGACTCCCGTTCCCTATCCATGGGCGAGGGTTTCCTGGCGCTCGCCGCCGTACGGGCTGCGCGGGCCGGCGCCACGCTCCGCGAAGTCGCCCAGCTGATGCGCGACATGATCGCCCGCATTCGCTTCTTTATCGGGCTGGACACGCTGGATTATGTTGTCCGGGGCGGCCGGGCCAGTCGCGCCGTTGGCCTGGTGGCCTCGCTCCTGCAGTTGCGTCCGATCCTTACCGTGGTGGACGGCGAGCTCACCCTCAGCGACAAGCCCCGCTCCCGCAAGCGCTGCAAGGAGCGCCTCCTCCAGCTGGCCACTGACCGGCTTCCGCTGGAGGCGCTGGGCGTGATGCACGCCGCCGCCGCCCAGGAGGCCGCGGAGTTGGCAGATCGCCTGGCCGTGCTCACGGGCTGGGCGCGCCCCGCGATCCCGGTGGTGGAGGTCGGGATGGCCCTGGCGACCCACGCGGGCCCCGCGGCCCTGGGGATCGTCGCCGTGACGCAGCCGCAGGCGGAGGAGAACGAGCGACGCCGCACCATCCTGGGCCGTGAGATGCCGCGCATCGAGCTGCCACATATCGAACTGCCGCACATCGAACTCCCGCATATCGACCTTCCGCGTTTTGGGCGCGACGATCGCGACGAGCACGAGGACCGCTGACGAACCCAGGGCGCCCGGCGGACGGCCTTTGACCGCCGGCGCCCGGCGGAGTACACTTGCGGGAGAACGCTCGGGGAGCTCCATGATGGACACAATGGCGCCGGCGGCCAGCGCAACCAGGGCACGTCAGGCATGGGGAAGGACAAGCCACCATGCCTGATTCGTTGCGGCCGCGCATCATCCCGCTCTGGCCGGAGGGCTCGCCCAACGGAGGCGCCGAGGGCGGCACCCGCCCCCACCTGGCCTACTATGCGCCGGTGAACAAGCCGGAGGGCCCGGAGGGCCCCCAGACATGGCCCGCGGTCATCATCTGCCCGGGCGGGGGCTACCGGTTTCACGCCCCGCACGAGGCGGCCCCCGTGGCCTGGATGTTTGCGCGCCACGGGATCGGTGCACTGGTGTGCCACTACCGCGTCGCCCCGGAGCGCTACCCGGCCGCCTTTGCCGATGTGGCCCGCGCCGTCCGCCTCACCCGCAGCCTGGCGCCCGGCCTGGGGATCGATCCCGCCCGGATCGGCCTGATGGGCTTTTCCGCCGGCGGCCACGCCGCCGTCACCGTCGCCACGCGCCCCGCGCTCTACCGCGATCCCGCCGATGACCTCGCGGGGGTGCGCTCCGCCCGTCCCAACCGGACCATTCTGGCTTATCCGGTGATCTCCATGGTGGAGCAGGCCCACGAAGAGTGCGTGGCGAACCTCCTGGGGCCCGCGCCCGATGGCGCCCTGCGCCAGGCCCTCAGCGCCGAGCGCTGGGTGGATGCCTACACCCCGCCCACCTTTATCTTTCACACCGCCGATGATCCCGGCGTGCCGGCCGGCCACAGCCTGCGCTATGCCGCCGCCTGCCAGGCTCACGGCGTCCCGATCGAACTGCACCTCTTTGCCCACGGCCGCCACGGGGTGGGCCTGGCGCAGGATATCCCCGCCCTGGCCCCCTGGCCGCACCTGCTGCTCGCCTGGCTCGCCGATTGGCCGGCCTCGGAAGGAGTACAGGCATGAACGCGCTGGAACGCACCCTCCGCCGCCTGGCAGGTGAGCCGGTGGATCGCCCGCCGAACTTGGACATCCTCATGCAGTACGCGGCGCACCTGATCGGCGCGCCCCTGGGACGCTACTATCAGGATTACCGCGTCCTGTGCGAGGCCAACATGGCCGCGTTGGAGGCCTTTGAGCTGGACATCGTCCAGGCCATCTCGGATCCCTACCGCGAGGCCGCCGATTTCGGCATGGCGGTCTCTTTTCCAGAGGATACGTTGCCCCTGGCTCCCGTACCGCTGCTGGCCGATCCCGCCCGCATCAGCTCACTGCGGCCGATGGACCCCTCCCTCGGCCGGCGCATGTCGGACCGGGTAGCGGCGGTGCGCTGGCTTTACGAGCACGTGGGTGGCGAGGTGCCCGTGATGGGCTGGGTGGAAGGCGCCATGGCCGAGGCCGCCGACCTGCGCGGCGTCGCCAACCTTCTCCTGGACCTGTACGACCGGCCCGATTGGGTGTCCGATCTGCTGGAGATCACCGGCGAGCAAGCCATCCTCTTTGCCCGCGCTCAGGTGCAAGCCGGCGCGGATATCATCGGGCTGGGCGAATCGGTGGCCTCGCAGGTTTCTCCGCGCGTCTACGAGCGGCTCATCCTGCCCTGGCAACAGCGCATCTTTGCCGCCGTGCGCGAGGCGGGCGCCATCCCCCGGCTGCACATCTGCGGCGATACAAGCGGGATCCTCGCGCCCATGGCCGCCAGCGGCGCTGAGATCATCGATCTGGACTGGATGGTGGATCTGCGGCGGGCCGGTACTCTATATACCGAGTATAATGATTCCGGCACCATCCCCTCCCCCGCCCGCTGGCTCTCGCCCTCCGGCAACCAGGACCCGGTCGCCGTGATGCTCCAGGGCACGCCGGACGAGGTCTATGCCGCCACCCTGGCCTGCCTGGAGGCCCTGGGCCCGCGCGGCATCAGCAACGCCGGCTGCGAGATCCCGCTCGGGACCCCGCCCGAGAACATGCACGCCCAGACGCGCGCCATCCATGCCTTCGGCGCCCGGCAGGCCGCCGGGGCAGACGGAGCCCGCTCATGAGCTGGGAATTCAGCCCGCGGCTGCTCCCGGAGCTCATCACGGCGGCCGTCGCGCTCTACTGCATCCGGTCCATCTGGCCGCTGCAGCGCGCCCCCGGCGCCCGCACGCTCATCGGCCTCCTCTTTGCCCTGGCCGCCTGGGCGCTGACGGATTTTGCGCAGTACGGCAGCCAGATCCTCGAGCCCAAACTGTTCTGGTCCAACCTGATCTACGTCTGGGTGGGCCTGAGTGTGTCGCTCTACTTTGTCTTTGCTCTGCAGTACACCAACGTCCGCGGCCGGCTGCGCGCCAGCGAGTTCCTCTCGCTCCTGATCGTGCCCGCCATCGGCGTGATCCTCGCCTTTGCCGACCCAACGGACGGGCTGGTCCGCCGGAACGTCTCGCTGGAGATGGTTCGGGGCGTCACCCACGTCTCCAAGACGTATGGCCCCGTCTTTTGGGCCGTGAGCGTCTACCTGCACCTGCTCATGCTCGGCGGCTCTATCCTGCTGATCCGCCTGACGTTGCGCGGCAGCCGCGTGTTCGGCGCCCAGGGGCTGGTGCTGTTTCTGGCGGCCCTCGTTCCCTGGGTCGCCTCCATCGCGTACGTGACCACGAACTATCGCTTCTTTACCATCGATCCGACCCCCATCGCCGTGGGGATATCGGCCTTTTTGCTCGTGATCGCGGTGCGGCGCATGGCCCTCTTTGACCTCTCCCCCGCCGGCCGCGATGCCGCCATCGAGGCCATGGTCGACGGGTGGATGGTGATCGATCCCGCCGATCGCCTGGTGGACCTGAACCCCTCCGCGCGGCGCATGCTGGAGCGCGGAAGCATCGTCAGTTCGCGCGTGCCGGACGTCATGGGGCGACGCCTGAGCATCCTGGCGCCGTCGCTCTCGCCGATCCTGCGGGCTCATATGCCCGCGGAGGACCGTGCCGCCGCCGTCACCCTCGGCCACGGCCGCACCGCCCGCTCCTACCGCGTGGAGGAATCCCAAATCTACAACCGCTACGGCGCCGCGGAGGGCTTTGTGCTGACGCTGCACGACGTCACCGAGGAGATCGCGGCCCACCGCGAGCGCGAAGAGCTCGTCGTCGCGCTGCAGAGCGCCCTGGCGGACGTCCGCCAGCTCTCCGGCCTCCTGCCCATCTGCGCCCACTGCAAGAAAATCCGCGACGACCAGGGCTACTGGACGCAGTTGGAGCAGTTTATCACGCAGCACTCGACGGCCACCTTTACCCACGGCCTCTGCCCGGATTGCGAGCGCCGTCTGGCAGAGCAGGCCATCGATGAAGAGATCAAACGGGCCAACCGCGAGGCTCAGCGGGATGCCGCCGACGCCGCGCACAGCCCGGAGGGTCAGGCCACCTAACGTCGCCGACCGGAGGGATCCACCGTGACAGCCCTATTCAGCGCTCGGGTCGCTGCGCACACTGACGCCCCCAACTCCGGCCTCGCGCCCGTGCACAAAGTGCGGGAGCGCAAGCGATGATCTGGCGGTACTCTCCCTATCTGCTGCCCCTGCTGGCCACCAGCATCCTGTGCGCTGCCTTTGTCGTGGTCATATGGCCGCTGCGCCGGGCCCCGGGGGCGCGTGCGCTGGGCGCCCTCCTCGCGGTGGCCGGCCTCTGGGCGCTGGGCGAGTTCATCCAGTACGGCCTGCAGCCTTTTGAGCCCAAGCTCTTTATGGATACCCTCGCCTATGTGTGGGTGGGCCTTGCCCCCGTCCTCTGGCTCGTTTTCTGCCTGCAGTACACCCGCATTCGCGGCCACATGCGCGGCAGCGAGATCGCCTCGCTGCTCATCGTCCCGGCCATCGCCGCCATCTGGGCCTTTGCGGATCCTCTGGAGGGGGCCGCTCGCACCGTCAGCGGCACCGCGGAGACGGCCGGCGTCCTGCGCATCGCGCGCACGTACGGGCCGGTGCTCTGGATTATGGTCATCTACCTGAACTTGCTCATGGTCGCGGGCACCTTCCTGCTCCTGCGGATTGCCCGCCGCGCCGTCGGCCCGTACCGCGGCCAGACGACCGTGCTGATCGCCTCCGCGGCGACCCCCTGGATCTGCAACACCGCCTATCACATCTCCAGCATCATGGACCGCACGCTGTTCCCGGTCGATCTCACCCCGATGGGCATCGGCATCGCCGCGATCCTGCTGGTGATCGCGGTGCGCAACCTGGCCCTGTTCGATCTGGCCCCCGCCGGCCGGGCAGCCGCCATCCGCGCCATGCGGGATGGCTGGCTCGTCATCGACCACGCCGACCGCATCGTGGACCTGAACCCCGCGGCGCAGGGGATCTTTCAGCGTCACGGGATCGTCAACGCTCACGTGGACGTCACCGGCCGGCGCATGAGCATCCTCCTGCCCGCGCTCTCGCCCGCGCTCCGCGCCCAGATGCCGGATGAGACACGGGCTCAGCCCGTAACCCTCGGCCGCGGCGGCAGCGCCCGCCAATACCGCATCCAGCAGGGCACGATCCAGGATCGCTATGGCGAGCCGGCCGGAACCGTGCTCACCCTCCACGATGCGACGGAGGAGATCGCCGCCCGGACCCAACGGGAGCAACTCGTCACTGATTTGCAGGCCGCCCTGGCGGACGTCCGCCAGCTATCGGGCCTCCTGCCCATCTGTGCCGCCTGCAAGAAAATCCGCGACGACCAGGGCTACTGGACGCGCCTGGAGGAATACGTCGGGGAGCACTCGCAAGCCACCTTTACCCACGGCCTCTGCCCCGATTGCGCCCGCCTGCTCATGGAGGAGGCCGATGCGTTCGACGCACAGCGGGAGCCACAGGATGAGACCGACTTTCGCCGCTCGCTGACGGAGGTCACCCTGCCGGAGCCGGCGCTGCACTGGGGCCTCGGCGAGCATGAGGCCAGCGATTCCGGCCCGGAGGTGGAGGACGATCCCCCCGCCACGGCGGCGGATCCCGGCGCGAGCGCCCCCCGGTAACCACCTCAGGAGGTACACCGCGTTGCCCGACTACGACGTGCTGGGCCTGGGCGCCATCGCCCTGGACGACCTGCTCTATCTGGAGCACTTTCCCGAGGCCGATACCAAGATGCCGGTGCTGGATTCGGTGCGCCAGGGCGGCGGGCTGACCGCCACTGCGCTGGTGGCCGTGGCCCGGCTGGGGGGGCGCGCCGCCTACGCCGGCCTCCTGGGCACCGATTCCCTCTCCCGCGAGGCTATCGAGGGGCTGGAAGCCGAGGGCGTCGATTGCGAGCACGTTCAGCGGCGCGAGGGCGCCGGCCCCGTCAAAGCGGTGGTGCTGATCGACCGCACCTCCGGCAGCCGCACCATCCTCTACGACTCGCGCCACTTTGGCATCCGCGACCCGCAATCCGTGGACGACGCGCTGCTGGCGCGCACCCGGGTGCTCTTTCTGGACGGGCGCATCGCCTCGGCCGGGGTGGTGCTGGCCGCACGCGCACGCCGCCTGGGGATCCCCGTGGTGGCCGACGTGGAGAGGCTGATCGACGAGGGCGTACAGGACATGATGGCGCTGAGCGATCACCTGATCGTCGGGCAGCGGCTGGCGGAGCAAGTGACCGGTGAGAGCGACCCGGCGCGCGCCTGCGAGGCGCTCTGGCGCGACAACCGCACAGCAGCGATCGTCACCGCGGGCGAGCGCGGCTCCTGGTACCGCACCGCGGGCCAGCCCGTGCGCCACCAACCGATCTTTCCGGTGGAGGTCGTGGATACGACCGGCTGCGGCGACGTGTACCACGGAGCCTATGCCCTGCAACTTGCCCGCGGCGAGCCCGTGGAGGCCTGCGTACGCTATGCCGCGGCGGTGGCGGCCCTCAAGGCCACCCGCCCCGGCGGCCGCACGGGGATCCCCTCGCACGAGGGCGTTCGCGCGCTCCTGGCCGAGCGCGACTGATCACTCCCGGCTACCCGGTGCCCCCGGCGGCCTGCCGCTCCCGACATCGCTCGCACCGGCGCGCCAACTCCGCCAGGTTCGCCACCGCGTCGATCTCGGCCGCCGGCAGCGCGGCGATGGCCGCTTCGTCGCTGGCCGTGAGCACCATGGGCGAGCGGTGATTCATCCCGCGCCGTTCGATCTCGGCCGCCAGCGCGTCATGCCGCGCCAGCACCCGGTGCGGGTCCACGATCCCCGCCGAGGTATACCCCGCCACGGAGTGCCCCTGGCGGATCGTCCCCAGGAACATGTGCATCTCCACGTGTTCGCCCAGGAGGTGCTGCCGGCAGAGCACCCGCGGGTCCACGCCCCACATGCGCGTCATGCTTCCCCCACCCCGCAGGATCCATGAGGCAGCGGGTTCCAGCGCCCCTCACGCAAGGGATACCGCCGCGCTAGCACTCCAGCAACTCCAGGGCCGCACCGGCAATCTCCTCCGCCTGGCTGGCGGAGAGGTTACCGGCCGCATACTCCAGCACCAGGTTCAACCGGCCCGCCGCGGTCGCCGCGCCGATCACCAGGTTCACCGTGGAGAGCGGGAACCCGCCGCCAGGCTTTAGGATCAGGCCCTCCAGGCCGAGCGTCCCCTGCTCCCGCGGCCAGTCAAACGCCCCCAGGTTGGTGATCGCGGTGCCAGAGATCCGCGTCTCCAGCGTATCCATCTTGTTGCGCCGCAGCATCCGCCGGACGTCGTCCTCCCGGCGCGCAAAGGCGCCCAGCCGGGCGGCGCGCGGCGCCCCCGCCGGCACCAGGCCGCCCAGCCGCTTGAAGGGAATCGCCTCCAGGAGGCCCGGATCCAGGTAGGTCCAGAGCGCCAGCTCGCCAAAGAGGGCCTTATCCGTCATCGCCCGGCCGATGGCGCTGTGATACCGGGCGGCGTTCTCCCAAAACCCCCGGCGCCCGTCATACCGCAGGCGCGGGCGCGCCATCCCCGCGTAGAACCCCATCCCCTCGCCCGGAGGCCGGGGCATCCGCTCCCGCAGGTTCACCGCCACCGCCACGCGCTCCAGGTCCTCCCGCTGGCCCAGCACGCGGGTCTGCGCCCCCACAAAGGCTGCCGTGAGCGCGCTGTTCACCGTGACGCCATGGGCGCGGCAGCGTTCCACCAGCGCCGCGGTCTCGGCCTCCTCCAGCGCCACGGGATGCACCCCGTGGCCGTAGCGCTCCCAGTAGGCCCGGTGCAGGCTGCGATAGTCCTCCTGAACAAAGGTCATCCCCTCGCGCGCCCAGCGACGGTTCATGTTCCCGATGACCATCCGCACCAGGCCGTTCACACGGGTGCCGGCCGGCACGTTGGCCCGCGAGATCGGCGCCGGATCCGGGACCGGCTCCATCTCCAGGACCGGATTCGCCAGGCGAGCGGCCAGGTCCCGCGCCACCCAGGCCAGGGAGAGCCCGTCGCAGAGGACGTGATGGCAGAGGATCACCACGTCGCAGGCCCGCTGGCCCTCGATCAACAGAAAGCGCACCGGCGGGCGCGCCTCAAAGTCAAAGGGTACCCGGCAGGACTCGTCCACCGCCCGGATCCAGTGATCGGGGGACTCGCGCGGCACGGTGCGGATCCAGGGCTCGCCGGCGCCCTCCGTCGTGAGCCGCAGCGTCCCGTCCTCCCCCGGCGCCAGCCGCGACGCCAGCCGGGGGTACTTGAGCACCAGGGCGGCGACCGCCTCGCGCAGGGAGCGCTCGTTCACGCGCCCGCGCAGCCGCAACACCACCGTCACGATGGCGTAGGGCGCCCGGTGCAGCAAGCGCTCGATGTTCGTCAGTGACGTACTGTAGAGTGCATCCCCGTTCTCGGCCATGCTCTCCGCTCCCTCCATGCCGCTATCGCTCGCTCGCTCCCAATTTACAGGCCCTCGGCGCCAAAGTGCAAGGGGTTGCGCACGCGGTCCTCGGGCGCCTCAGCCGGCGGGCACGGCAGATAGCGCTTGGCCAGATAGGGTGAAGTCATCGCACGCAGCAGGGCCGTGTAGGAAACGTCAAAGGCGACCGCATCGCCCACGTGGAGCCGCCCGGCGCGGTCGGCCAGCACCAGCTGATCGCCGCAGATGCCCACCACCTCCACCGGGATCCGCGGGCGCACGCCATGGAGCGTCACATCCTGCTCACCCAGCGCCACGATGGCCCGGCGCATCATGGCGTCCCCCACGCTGGCAGCCGCCGGCCGGCGCCCCAGCGCGTTCAGACCCACCTCGCCGGTGGGCACGGAAGGCTTGTCCCGGGCCTCGATCACCTCGCCCACCACGGTGAACGCATCCTGCGCCAGGCCGGGAATCGCGCGCCGGCGGGTGGACTCCCGCCCCAGCAGGATCGCCTCGCCGATGCGCAGGTGGTTCACCCGCCCAGGGCTCGCGGCGGACATGATCCAGCCGTGGTTTCCCGAGTTCCCCCCGGACACCGTCTCCATCCGGCGCCCCACGCGCCCCTCGACCTCCTCCACCAGCGCGGAAAAGGCGGACATCACCTCCGGCGTGGGGATTACCCCGTTGAGGCACACCAGGTTGGTCCCCAGGCCGCGCAGGTGCAGGCCGGGGAGCGAGGCGGCCTCCTCCGCCGCGCGGGCCACCTCCGCGGGCAGGAACCCCTCCCGCAGGTCGCCCGATTCCACCATCAGGATCACCTGGTGCACGCGCCCCGCCTTCTGGGCCGCCTCGGCCAGGCGGCGCAGCGTCGCGCGCTCGGTGTTGAGCGAGACGTCCGCCAGCGCCACGACGCGCTCCACCTGGCTGGGACGCGGCGGGCGGATCAGCCAGTACTCCGCCTGCACGCCCGCCGCCCGCATCCGCGCCAGGTTGTCAAGCCTTGAATCCGCCAGCGCCCCGATGCCGCCCCGGACGAGCGCCTGCGCCACCTCCGGGTCACCGCAGACCCCCTTGGTGACGGCGGCGATCTCCACGCCGCGGGCGCCGTACCGCTCGCGCAGGGTGCGCGCGTTGCCCTCGATGCGGCTCAGGTCGATCTCGATGCAGGTGGCGCTCACCTCGCCGCCTCCTCCAGGCGCCCGAGCGCCGCCCGCACGATCTCATCCAGCAGTTCGGGGCCGCCCATCCCGGCTGCACGCGCCATGAACCCGATATAGCTGTGGGGCTTTTCCGCGGGCGTGGTGGTGAGCCCGGCAAAGGTGTTCCCCTCCAGAAGGAAGGGGCCCTCTTCCGTCAGGATCGTGTCGATGCGGCCGTAGTCCCGGAACCCCAGCGCGGCGTAGGCCGCCAGCGCCAGGCGCTCCATGCGCGCTTGCGCCCCGGCATCCAGATCGGCGGGGCACTGGAACGAGTCGTCATCGCGTTCCTTTTTGTCAAAGGTCAGCGTGCGATCGCCTTCGCGGTAGCGGATCTCGAGCGAGGGGAGCACCCGGGCGCTCGCGCCGTTGCCCAGCACGCCGAGGGTGATCTCGCGCCCCTGGATGAACCGCTCGATCAGCACCGGCTGCCCGATGGCCGTGAGCCGCCGCCGGACGCCGGCCTCCAGCGCCTCATAGCTCTCCACCACCGAGTCCTCGTCGATCCCAGCGCTGCCACGGCCGCCCACCGGCTTGATAAAGAGGGGATAGGGAAACGGCGGGGACTCCCGGAAGGGGGCGCAATCCGCCACGGTGCGCGCCACCACAAAGGGCGAGGTCGGCAGGCCGGCTCCCTGCCAGAGCCGCTTGGCCAGCGCCTTGTCCGTGGCCACCGCGATCGCCGAGGTGTCCGAGCCGGCGTAGGGCCGCTGCAGGTCCTCCAGGATGGCGGCCTCCAGCAGGCTGGATACGTTAAAGACGAGGTCGGCCGGCGCCGCCGCCAGCGCGCCGATGATGCCGGCATCCCAGGGGACCACCTCCACCTCGTACCCGGCCTCCCGCAGGGATTCGACGTGGTGGGCCACCTCCTCCGAGGTGGTATCGTGAACGCGTTCGGCACCGGCAAAGCGCGCCTGGATGGCGAAATTGCCCCGGGGCTTGCTGAGGACGGCGATACGACGTGGCATTGAGGTTCCCCCTGTATGGCGCCCGGCGCATCCAGGAGCGCACGCCACGGCACAGGGCCGCGAGCGCGCGAGGCCGATTCCGGCGCGAGGGGGACGGTCAACGCGGACAAGCGTCGCGAACAACAAACCGCCGCCTGTGAGACGGCCTCCGAGCATCGTGGACACGCACGGGGTGAATGGCAGTGGATGGAAGGGGCCCTCAGGGCGGCGGCCGCGCCGCGCCAGCGCCCGGGCCACGTCCATCATGGATGCCCTAGTATAGCACAGTGGCGCCCTCCGGCGCCAGGGGAGGGGCGAGGGGTTGGGGCGAGAGCCTCTAGAGCACCCGCTCGGCGATGAAACGCTGAATCGTCTTGATGTCGTACCTGCCCGAGAACTCGAACTTGATCTTGCCGATAGATGAGATATAGATCTCGAGCTCGGCATCGAGATCGAACGTTCCCGCCGTCTCTATCGAGTAAGTCTGGATCTTGCTGTACGGAATCGAGGTAAAGTCTTTCTTCCTGCCCGTGAGTCCCTGCACGTTGATGGCGATGATCCGGCGGTCGGTGAACACCACCATGTCGCGGATTGCCCGAAAGGCCTGCAGGACAGCCTCACCCGGAATGAGCAACTCGGTGTAGATGCTGTCCTCCGAGTCGCCGACAGGCTTAAGTTTCAGAAACGCCGCGTTCTGGAAATCGATCACGCGCCTTCCTCCTTATGAAACGCCGTGGTGAATAAAGAGTCGTATTCACCGCCGGCAGTACCGTTGATCCCCGTGCGGCCCTTGCCCGATCGGCCAAGTGCCGCAGCAGAATGCGCAAGGTCCAACTTACCCACGGGCCTCACGCCGCCCAGTCCATCGCCAGGGTCTCGGCCTGCTCCAGCACCGTCTCCGTGGCCTTTTCCTGCCTGTCGGGCGGGTATTTGTACTTGCGAAGCAGCCGCTTGACGTGCACCCGGAGCTTGGCCTTGACCGCCTCGCGCTCGGTCCAATCGATGGTGACCTCTTTGCGCAGCATGGTCACCAGCTCGCGCGCGATCCGGCAGAGCAGTTCGTCGCCCATCAGTTCGACCGCGCTGCCGTTGTCGGCCAGGGCGTCGTAGAACGCCAGCTCGTTGTCATCCAGGCCGAGCTGCTCGCCGCGCTGCCCCGCCGCACGCATCTCGTGGGCGATCTCGATCAGCCGCTCGATCATCTGCGCCGTGCTGATGGCGCGCTTGTGATACGCCTCCACGGCCTCCTCCAGCATCTCGGAGAAGGAGCGCGATTGCACCACGTTGGTCTTGCGTCGGGCCCGAATCTCGCCCCGCAACAGGCGCTCCAGCAGCTCCGCCGCCAGGTTGCGGTGCTGCATCTTGCTCACCTGCGCCAGGAAGGCATCGTCGAGCACCGAGATGTCGGGGCGCTTGAGCCCCGCGGCGGCGAGGATGTCCACGACGCCTTCGCCAGCCACCGCCTGCGAGAGGAGCTCCCGGATCGCCTGCTCCCGCTCCTCGCCCTGGCGGTGCTCCCGCACGGTGGGCGCCACGAGCGCCGCGCTCACCTGTTGGAAAAAGGCCACATCGTCCGCCAGAGCCAGCGCCCGGGGCGCCGGCACCGCCAGGGCGTAGGCCCGGCCCAGATCCCGCACGGCCTGGGTCCAACGCGCCTTGCCGTCATCGAGTCCCAGGATGTGCTCCAGTGCCCCCTGCAGCAACTCCAGGCGCCGTTCGGTGCTGCCCGCCAGCCACCCGGACCAGTCATAGCCGTGCAGCATCCCGCGGCAGACGTCATGCTTTTCCACCAGGGCCTCGATGGCCCGTCCCTTGTCGATGGCCGTCTCGCCGTGGCCGCCCGCCTCGGAGTAGGTCCGCACTGCCTTGCTGAGCTGGTCGGCCAGCCCGATGTAATCCACCACCAGGCCGCCCGGCTTGTCGCGGAACACGCGGTTTACCCGCGCGATGGCCTGCATCAGCCCGTGCCCGCGCATCGGTTTGTCCACGTACATCGTGTGCAGGCAGGGCGCGTCAAAGCCGGTGAGCCACATATCGCGCACGATAACGACCTCAAAGGGATCCTCGGGGTCCTTGAAGCGGGTCGCCAGCGCCTCGCGCCGCTCCTTGCTGCGCACGTGCCCCTGCCACCCGGCCGGGTCGCTGGCCGAGCCGGTCATAACGATCTTGAGGCGGCCGCGGGCGTCGTCGAGGCTGTGCCAATCCGGGCAAAGCGCCACGAGCGCGTCGTACAGCGCCACGGCGATGCGGCGGCTCATGCACACGATCATCGCCTTGCCCCGCAGCGCCGAGCGCCGCGCCTCCCAGTGCGCCACGATGTCCTTGGCCACCATATCGACGCGCGGCTGGGCGCCCACCAGCGCCTCCAGCTGCGTCCAGCGGCGGCGGGCCTGGTCGCGCGCCTGTTCCTCCTGGTCCTCGGTGATCTCCTCGAACTCTTGATCCAGGTACGGACGTACGCCCTCGTTCAGCGCGATCTCCGCCAGGCGCCCCTCGTAATAGATCGGCACCGTGGCGCCATCCTCCACGGCGCGGGCGATGTCATAGATGCTGATATAGTCGCCGAACACCTCGCGCGTGTTCCGATCGGCCAGCTCCAGAGGCGTGCCGGTGAACCCGATGAAGGAGGCGTTCGGCAGCGCCTCGCGCATGCGCCGGGCGTAGCCATCGACGAAATCGTACTGGCTGCGGTGGGCCTCGTCGGCGATGACGACGATGTTGCGCCGCCCCGAGAGCTCCGGATGGACGGTCTCACGTGCGCTGTACCCAGCGCCATCATCGGTAAAGAACTTTTGCACGGTGGTAAAGACGATACCGCCCGAGGCGCGGTTGAGCCGCCGGCGGAGATCGGCGCGGGAGGTGGCCTGCTCTGGCGCCTGGCGCAGCAACTCGCTGCACCGGCAAAAGGTGCCATAGAGCTGCTCGTCCAGGTCGTTGCGGTCGGTGATCACCACCAGGGTGGGGTTTTCCATGGCGGGGTGCAGGATGATCTGCCCCGCGAAAAACACCATGGTGAGCGATTTGCCCGCGCCCTGGGTATGCCAGACCACGCCGCCGCGCCGGTTTCCCGCCGGGCGCGAGGCCTCCACCACCGCCTCCACCGCCGCCTGCGTGGCGTGGAACTGGTGGTACCCGGCGATCTTTTTCAGGACCTGCCCGCCGCTATCCTCCTCGTAGACGATGCAGTGGCGCAGATAGCGCAGCAGCCGCTCGCGGTCGAACAGGCCGCGCAGCAGCACCCGCAGCTCCGGATCGGTGGCCGGCGCCACCTCCTGCCCCCCGATGGTGCGCCAGGGCAGGAACCACTCGCCGCTGGCGGTGAGCGATCCCGCGCGGGCCTTGAGCCCGTCCGAGATCACCAGCAGCTCGTTGTGGCGAAAGAGGGAGGGGATCTCGCGCTGGTACGTCTGCAACTGCGCCAGCGCCGCGCCCAGCGTGGCGGCCTCATCCACCGGGTTCTTGAGCTCGATCACCGCGATGGGCAGGCCGTTGAGATAGAGCACGATATCCGCGCGGCGCTTGTGGGCGGGCTGCCCGGGCCGGGGACGCTCGATGACGGTAAGCTGCTCCACGGCCAGCCAGTCGTTGTTCTCCGGGGCGCTCCAATCCACCAGGCGGACCTGCGCGCCGCGCTCGCGCCCCTGGCGGTGGGTGCTCACCGTGACGCCGTTCACCAGATAGCCGTGCAGCCTCCGGTTCTCCTGCAGCAGCGTGGGGTGCTCCACCCGCAGCACGGCCCGCAGCGCCTCCTCCCGGGCCTGCAGCGGCGCCTCCGGGTTCAGCCGCGCGATGGCGCGCTCCAGCCGCCCCGCCAGCACCACCTGGCCCAGGTCCGCCCGCTCGGGCAGGTACCCCTCCGGCCCTAACGACGTGCCGCCGCACGTGGCCCAGCCCAGCTCGCGGAGCCAGTCCATCGCGGTCTTTTCCACATCGTCCTCACGCATGTATCGCAACATCATGCACCCCGCCGGTAGGGGCAGGGTTCCGCCCCCACCCGACCGCCTTCTGTAGGGGCGGGGTTCCACCCCCGCCCGATCCCTTCCTGTAGGGGCGGGGTTCCACCCCCGCCCGACCGCCTTCTGTAGGGGCGGGGTTCCACCCCCGCCCGACCGCCTCCTGTAGGGGCGGGGTTCCACCCCCGCCCGACCGCCTCCTGTAGGGGCGGGGTTCCATCCCTGCCCGACCGCCTTCTGTAGGGGCGGGGTTCCACCCCCGCCCGATGACCCAATCCCCATCTGTACAGGCGGGGTTCAGGCATCCCCATGCACCCTGCCCAGACACGCCCGCCCCGCTGCCATGTTCTGGGCGACCGTGGAAGGTCGCCCCTACATCCGATCCGGGTTCTCCCTATCCACCGACCATTGTGCCGGGTTGTTCTGTATGTATGCGCGTATGGCCACCAGTTCCCGTTCGTTCCGGATGATGT
>Ga0123332_1001008_pt1 | contig 28384 bp, 21 predicted proteins | sample BioC12SIPDNA_4_FD_89958 | JGI IMG/M metagenome (GOLD analysis project Ga0123332, IMG submission 89958) | Anaerobic biogas reactor microbial communites from Washington, USA - Biogas_R2_A C12 SIP DNA | ecosystem: Engineered > Bioreactor > Anaerobic > Unclassified | place: Washington, USA... | reverse complement strand
TGAGAATCAGGTCTACGACATGCTGGGGCAGAACCTGATCAAAGGGGCGTCGCACCTTTCTGCGGGGCAGGAGGCGGTTCCAGTCGGCGCCATCTCGGTTCTGGAGAGGGATGACCTGATCACGAGCACGCACCGCGGGCACGGCCACTGCTACGCGCGTGGGGCTGTGCTGGCCGAGACAGAAGAAGCGCATCAGGATCACTACAACAAGATGCTGGCCGAGCTGTGCGGGCGGACGACCGGCTACTCGCGCGGGCGGGGCGGCTCGATGCACATCGCAGACGTGGAGAACGGGAACTTGGGCGCGACGGGCATCGTGGGCGGCAACATCCCCGTGGCGACCGGCGCTGCGCTGGCCCAGCAGATGAAGGGGACGGGCAATGTTGTGCTCTGCTTCTTCGGCGACGGCGCCACCAATACCGGCAACTTCCATGAGTCGCTGAACATGGCATCGCTGTGGGATCTGCCGGTGGTTTATATCATCGAGAACAACCTCTACGGGATGTCGGTCCCGATCGAGAGCGCGGCGGCCAAGCTGAGCCTTGCCCAGCGCGGCTGCGCGTATGGTATGGAGAACGAGGTTGTCAACGGTATGGATATCCTGGCGGTCCGTGAGGCTGTGGCGCGGGCGGTTGAGCACGCGCGCAGCGGCAAGGGGCCGTACCTGCTGGAGTGCCAGACCTATCGTTGGTACGGTCACTCGCGCTCGGACCCGCGCGCCTACCGCACAAAGGAGGAGGAAGCCGAGTGGAAGAGCCGCGACCCTATCCCCAACTTCGCGGCAGAGCTCGTTGCAGCCGGAATTGCCACCGAGGCTGAGATCGACGCGGTCGAGGCCAAGATGGAGGAGGCGATCGAGAAAGCGACCGAGTTCTCGCTGAATTCACCGATGCCGTCGCCGGATGAGCTCGAGTGGTACGTCTACGCGCCGTTCAAGTGGACCGCGTCCGATCTGGAGCGCGAGAAGGCGCTGCGCGAGCTGGCTCGCAAGGGTGGGCCGGGTACACACGAGGCGACCTATGGTCAGGCATTGGTCGAGGCTATGCGCGAAGAGATGGTGCGCGACGAGAACGTCTTCGTGATGGGCGAGGATGTGGGCCTGTACGGCGGCGCTTACGGCGCAACGCGGGGGCTCTTCAAGGAGTTCGGTGGTGAGCGCGTGCGCGACACCCCAATCTCGGAGGCGACCATCGCCGGTGCTGGTGTAGGTGCAGCTATGGCAGGGATGCGCCCGGTCGTCGAGATCATGTACGTTGACTTCACGCCGCTGGCAATGGATCAGCTCGCCAACCAGGGGGCCAAGAACCGGTTCATGTTCGGTGGCAAGACGATTGTGCCTCTCGTGGTCCGCACGGAGGGCGGCGCTGGGCGGTCGATCGCGGCGCACCACTCTCAGTCGCTCGAGGCGCTATGGACGCACTTCCCGGGCATCTATGTCGTCATGCCCAGCACCCCCTATGATGCCAAGGGGCTGCTGAAGGCGGCGATTCGCGACGACAACCCCGTGATGTTCATCGAGCACAAGATGATGTACGGGATCAAGGGTAACGTGCCGGATGAAGACTACATCATTCCCTATGGCGTGGCCGATGTGAAGCGCGAGGGCAGCGACGTCACGATCGTCACCTACTCGCGAATGGTTCATCGCTCGCTGGAGGCTGCGGAGAAACTGGCGGCGGAAGGCATCAGCGTCGAGGTGATCGACCTGCGGACGCTCAAGCCGCTGGACTTCGAGACCATCGCCAAGAGTGTGCAGAAGACCGGCCGGGTCGTCGGCGTGACCGAGTCCTATCCCACAAACTCCTTCATCGCTGAGATCGCTGCGCGCATCCAGGAGGAGCTCTTCGACTGGCTCGATGCCCCAGTGGTGCGGGTGTCGGCGAAGGATGTGCCGGTTCCGATGAGTGAGACACTGGAGGACGCTGACATTCCGGGCGTCGAAGCGATCATCGCCGCGGTCAAGAAGATCGCCTGACAAGGAGGGACCTATGGCATACGAGATCATCCTGCCCAAGCTGGGGCAGACTGTGGAGGAGAGCCGCATCGTCGAGTGGTTGAAACACGAGGGCGACGCGGTGGAACGCGGTGAGGTCCTCTTCACCGTAGAGACTGACAAAGCGGTGCTGGATGTCGAGGCGACGCGCAAGGGCTATCTGCGCAAGATCGTGGGGCCGGAGGGCGAAGTCCTTCCGGTGTTGAGCGTGGTGGGGTACATCACGAAGACCCCCGACGAGCCCCTGGAGGTAGGTGAAGGGGCGCCGGGGGCGGCACAGCCCGAAGCCGCGGAGGCAGAGGCCGCGGAAGCGACGGCGGTTGGCGCAGATGTGACGGCGGCAGGTGAGGCGCCGGCGGCCCCGGTGCGTGAGGGCCGGTTGTTCGCTTCGCCGCGGGCGCGCAAGTTCGCGGACGAGCACGGCGTCGCCATCGAGGCCGTGCCTGGCACCGGGCCCGGAGGGCGCATCATCGAGCGGGATGTCGCGGCCTACATGGCTGCGCTGCCGCAGGCGACGCCAGTGGCGCGCCATATGGCAGAGAGCATGGGTGTGGACCTTGCGGGCGTGACGGGCACGGGTCCGCGCGGGAAGGTGACGAAGGCGGATGTGGTGGCTGCAGCAGCGCCAGCAGCGCCCCCCCCCGCAGCGGCTCCGGCTGCAGCAGTCGCACCAGCAGCAGCCCCGGCACCCACGCCTGCGCCGGCCACAGCAGCAGTTCCGGCAGACCAGCCGTTGACTGGCATCCGGGCCATCATCGCGCAGCGGATGCATGAGAGCCACAGCACCACGGCGCCGGTCACGCTGACGATGGAGGTCGATGCGACGGAGTTCGTGGCGGTGCGCGAGCGGCTCAAGGCGAGCCTTGCAGATACGCTGGGGTTCAACCTGAGCTACAACGACTTGCTGATCAAGTTGGCGGCGCGGGCACTACGCGAGTTCCCCTACATGAACGCGCGCCTGGATGGCAACGTGATCCGGTACCTGGCCGAGGTTCACATCGGTCTCGCGATTGATACAGAGCGGGGTCTCTTGGTGCCGCACGTGTCGAATGCCGACCGCAAGGGCCTGATCGAGATCGCGCGCGATGTGCGGGCGATGGTGGAACGGGCGCGGACGGGGCGTTCGCTCCCGGACGAGCTGGTCGGCGGCACGTTCACGATCACCAACCTGGGTATGTACGATATCGATGGCTTCACGCCGATCATCAACTATCCAGAGGTTGGGATTCTGGGGGTGGGGCGCATCAAGCCCGTGCCGGCTGTCTGGAACGGCGAGATCACAGTGCGTCAGAAGCTATGGCTGAGCTTGACGCATGACCACCGGCTCGTGGATGGCGCACCGGCGGCGCGGTTCTTGCAGTTCATCAAACGCATGATCGAGGAGCCGTTCTTGTTGCTCGCCTAGGCGCTGCACAAGCTCATCGTTCTGGGTGCCGGTCACTTCGAAGTGACCGGCACCTGCTTCTGGGGTCGCTAGAGATCGCCGCGGTGGGGGCGTAGATGACCTAGCGAGACCGGCCGTGACACTGTTTGAACTTCTTACCACTCCCGCAGGGGCACGGATCGTTGCGACCGGTGGTTGCGAGGGCGTGCTCCCAGGCGGCATCCTCGGCGTTGATCTGGTGCATGACGTTGGCAGGCGCGCGGCGGTTTCGTAGCTCCCCGGCCATCATCCGCATGGGGCGGTCGATGTGCAAGAAGAAGGATTTGTAGCCGCTGCACAGGTAGTTTAGCCGCGGTTCTCCCCCCTCGGTGACGAGAAGACGGTTCTTCGGGCAGCCTCCATTGCAGATGAAGCGTACCTCACACTCCCGACACTGATCGGGTAGCGTCTCCAGCTTTGCGCGGCCGAAGGCCCGTTGCTGCTCGGATGACACCAATTCGACCAAGGGCGTCTCCATAATGTTGCCCAACCGGTAACGGGGCTCGACGTAGTGGTCGCAGGCGTAGAGGTCGCCGTTGTGCTCCATAGCCAACCCCAGGCCGCAGGTGGGCTCGAAGACGCACAGACCAGGGCGCTGCCCGCTCCAGGCGGCTAGCGCGACATCGAAGATCTGAACGAAGACGCGCCCGACGTCGTGGCGCACCCATTCGTCGAAGACGCCAATCAGGAAGTCGCCGTACTGGGGTCCGGTGACCGAGTGGTGGGTCACTTCCAGGCCCTCTTGATGGCCGGTCTCGTTGACACGGCGCACGATCGGGATGAACTGCACGAACTCGGCACCGGCCTCATCACGGAAGAAGCGGTAGACCTCGACCGGGTGGGGGGCGTTTGCGGCGTGGACGGTGCACAGGATGTTGGTTTCCACCTGGTGCGATTGGAGCGTGTGCAACCCATGCATGACGCGCTCCCAGGTCGGTTGTCCGCCCTTGTCCACGCGGAAAGCATCGTGCATCGGCTGGGGGCCGTCAAGGCTGAGGCCGATGAGGAAGTTGTGCTCGTGGAAGAAACGCCCCCAGTCGTCGTCGATGAGCGTGCCGTTGGTCTGCAGGGTGTTGACGATGTGCATGCCGGGTCGCCGGTACTTCTCCTGGTAGGCGATCGCGCGCTCGTAGAAGTCCATGCCCATCAGGAGCGGCTCGCCGCCCTGCCACCCGAAGGTGACTTCGGGGACTTGCTGGGCTTCGATGTATTGGTGCGTGAAGCTCTCGAGGACCGTGTCGGTCATCCAGAAGTCGCTGCCCGGGTACATCTGCGCCTTGGGCAGGTAGTAGCAGTAGCGGCAGTCCAGGTTGCAGATCGGACCGCGAGGCTTGGTCATCACGTGGAAAGCCCGTGGGGCGGAGTGGTGTTCAGCCATCGTTCTCCTTTTCTGTCTCCAGCGATCTGCCGATCTCGGGATCTGCCGATCCTGGGGCGCAGCCGCGGTGATTATAGCGCAAACGGGACGGTTGGGTAAGCGGAGACGCCCGCGTCGTTCGGGGGGCTGTTTGTGGTAGAATCCGCGCTCACAATGGGGCGGAACGGACAGACTGCGAAGGGAGTGAGACGTGCGGGTTAAAAAGGTTCTACTGGTTGGGGTTGTGTTGGTGGCAGCGGTGGCGTGCGTAGCGACGCCGCCGGATCCGCAGAGCGAACTCTGGCCGGGGCCCACGGGAGGCTCCGAGAGCCCGGAGACGGCATCTCCAACCGTCATGTCGATGGCTACGCCGACTGCACCGCTCCCCACGCCCACCATCACCTACCAGTCGCCACTTCCGACGCCGGCGTCCAGCGCAACGGCGGCGGCCTCGCCTACCGCGACACTGCCGCCAACGCCGACACCCGAGGCCCTCAACCCGCTCGTAGTGAACGTCGATGCGACGACGGATGTGGCGCCTTTCGACAAGGGAAGGCTTCTGAACGGCGCGGTGGGCGGATACGCGCCCCTCGCCAACCTCAACTGGTTGCCGGGCGCCTACGATGCCCTGGCGGCGATCGGCGTAGAGATGTTGCGGCTCGATCACGTGACCGACGAGGCGTTCTATCGCGTGGTCTGGCGAACGGCTGACGGGACGCTGCAGTATTACTTCTCGAGGCTCGACCGCGTGGTGGTGACGATGCTGCAGAGCGGGATCGAGCCGGTGATGGCCCTCTCGTATCGACCGGCCACACTAGAGCCGGGTGGCGACGCGACCGTGCCTCCCACGGACTTAAGTGAGTGGGCCGAGGTCGTGCGGACCTTCGTGGGGCACTATCGGGATCTGGGCTACAGCGGCTTGTACTGGGAAGTCTGGAACGAGCCCGATCTGGAGTTCTTCTTCAAGGGCGATGCGCATCAGTACGTGGAGCTGTATGTGGCGACTTCACAGGCGGTGAAGGAGGCGGATCCCACGGCGCGCGTCGGCGGGGCTGCGGACAGTTCGGTCGACTCGCCCGGCGGGAAACTGCGACCGCTTTTGGGGCACATCGGGGCGCACCCGGAGGTGCCCCTGGACTTCGTCTCGTACCATGACTACAGCGACCCCGATGGGGATGGGCAGCCGCCCTTCACGCTCGACTGGGACGCCGATGTGATCGCGACGATGGTGGCTGAAGTGGGCCTGGAGCCGCGGGAGATCTTCGTCACCGAATACAACCTGACGCCCGCGCTCGCAACTGGCGCAGGCGCGCCGACCGATACACACGTGGGGGCGGCTGCGTTGGCGGTGAAGATGTTCACGCTGCTCGAGTACCCGCAGATTTCGCGGGCGTTCCACTTCTCGCCCATCGAGGGATTCCGTCCAGCCGAGGTGTTTAGCGGCGATCTGGGATTGCTCACAGTGAACTACCATCGCAAGGCGGCCTACAACCTGTTCCAGATGATCGCGTGGTTGGGCGACCGGCAGGTTACGGTTGGGGTGGAGGGGGAAAACACCGAGGGGTTCGCCAGCTACGCGCTGGCGACGCGCGACAGCACCAGCCAGAGCGTGGCTGTCTTGATATGGAACTACTGGGACCGCGGGCGAACCGTGGACTTATCGGTCAGCGGGTTGCCGATTGCCGTAGAAGGGAGGCGCATCGAGGTGACGCGCTATCTGATCGATGCCGAGCACGCGAACTACTTCCGCGACTACGCGCTGGGACTTCGCGGCTATACTGTGGGTCCGACGGAAGCTCTGTCGCCGGTGGAGAGCAGTGTGGTCGAACTTGGCGATGCGCTGGTCCGGCGGATCTCGCTTGCGCCGTACAGCGTCACGCTCGTGCTGCTGACGCCGTCGGATGAAGCGCCCACAGCGGGCCCGGTGGTCACGCCTGCTCCGGAGGGGCCGCGCAACTGGGCTGCCGGGGCACCGGTTGCGGTCGATTCGGCGCTGGATGGCGACGGGTGGCACCCACAGGCGCTCGTCGACGAGATCGCGCACAGCCTGCCGAACGCCTATGGCTGGTCGAGCGCAGTGGTGGGCGTTCCGGAGCAGGTGGCGTGGGCGGAGCTCGACCTGGGTGTGCCGCGTGAGATCGACACGGTGAGGCTCTATCCGCGAGACGATCAGGGATACGAGGGCGCGGGGTTCCCGGTGGATTTCGCCATCCAGGGGGCGGTGGATCGCGATGCATGGACAGACCTGGTGGTCCGCACGGCGCACGATCACGGCGCGCCAGGACGCCAGGTGCAGGTCTTCACGTTCACGCCCGGGCTCTACCGGTATGTGCGGCTGGTTGCGACGCGGTTGGGCGCTGTGGGCGACGAGGGGTACGCGCTACAGCTGGCTGAGATGACAGCGGAGGGCGTGGCTCGCCAGTGAAGGGGCTGGTTCGGTGGCCCAGGCGACCGCGCGGTCGTGGAGCGCCGGATGCGTGAGACTGCCCGCCCGTGACGCGGTGGCGCCTGCTAGGCCGATCGGGCAAGCACTGCCGATCGCTTGAGCTAGGCCTCTGCCTCTCCAGGCAACAGGTGGCGCTGGCCGCTGGCGTGCGTCGGCGCGGGCTCGATCCTGGGGGGAGATTCCCCGGCTGCGTCTATACGCCGTAGAAGGCGCCCGCGCATCACGGCCTTGACCTCATCGTAGGCGTCGTAGCCCACCAGGTTGTGGAGCTCGTAGGGATCGGCCGCCAGGTCGTAGAGGAACTCCTCCACGTAGGTCTCGCTTGCCGGATCCAGCCAGCCCTGACAATCGGGGGCGCTGACGCTGTACTTCCAGCGGTGCGTGCGAACGGCGCGCCCAACCTGAGCCTCGCTAATCTGCAGGAAAACCTCCGTAGGCCAGCCGGTTGCCTCTCGGCGAACGAGAGGCAGCATGGAGCGCCCGTGCATGGACGCTGGAACCTCGATCCCCGCGGCGTCGAGAAGGGTCGGCGGGAGGTCAACGAGGCTCACAAGGTCGCGAATCTGCCCGCCACCGCTGAACCCGGGGCCGACGAGGGCGGTCGGGATGCGGATGGCGCTGTCGTGACACGAACGCTTGTACTCGTTGTTGCGGGTCTTGAAGTGGCAGCCATGATCGGATGTGTAGAGCACGATCGTGTTTTCGTCCAGGCTCAGGCTCTTGAGGGCGTCGAGGACGCGGCCCAAAGCTTCATCAAGACGCTTGACGATGCCGCAGTAGCCGGCCACATGCTGCTGCGTGGAGCCCCCGAGCGCTGCCAGGTCGGGAGGGATCCAGCGGTTCTGATAGGGTTCGCGATAGCCATCGGGCGGGACGAAGTCGTCGATGCGGTTCTGGTGGTGGGGCTCCAGGTAGGATACGAAGAGGAAGAAGGGCTCACGCTGGTGAGCCTCGATGTAACGGATCACGGCGTCGGTCTGGGCGTCAACACGGTAGCCCGGCAGCTTGACCGGATGGCCATCGTTGTCGTACATCACGGTGTCGTAGGGCTCGGAACAGAACTCCAGTACGTTGGCCGCAAGCCACTCCTGGTAGCCTCCGCGCTGGGCCTCGGAGACGGCTTGGTGGTCGGCACGGTCGTCGGCGAGGTGCCACTTGCCGATGTAGCCGGTGGTGTACCCGGACTCCCGGAACCAGTGCGCGAGCGTGCGCTCGCCTTCGCGTAGTGCGAGCCCGTTGCGCCAGACGCCGGTGTCGAGCGCGTAGCGCCCGGTCTGCAGGCTGGCGCGGGCAGGGCCGCAGACCGGCTGGCAGGTGAAGGCGTGGTACGCGTGGGTGCCAGCCGCGGCCATCCGGTCGAAGTTGGGTGTGAGGCCCAGCGGGTTGCCGTGGACCCCGGTGGTGTCCCAACGCTGCTGGTCGGTGAAGAAAACCAGAACGTTTGGCCGGTCTCCGGTTCTGCGTGGCATGTGGTCCTCCTTGGTTATTCGCTCTACGATTCGCGTTCCAGAAAGCGCATCAGCTCGGCAGGCATAGGATGCTCGAGCTGGACGTGTTGTGCCCAGAGGTGGTCGCGCAGCGCGCCGGCGGGCACGTCAGGGAGGTCGATGCCCCGGGCGTGGGCGAGCGCGATGGCCGTACCCGCGGCCTGACCGAGCTGCATCATCGTGCGTGAGAGACGGCAACTGGAGGCGGCGAGGGCGCTGAAGCCGGCGCCGCGACAGGCCACGAGCAGGTTGCGGAAGCCCTGTGGGATGAGGCAGCGGTAGGGGATCCCGTAGGGTTCGCGAAGTTCACCACGCCCTGCATCTGCTGGGGGCTTGCCGTGTGTGTCCAGCGCGTGGTCGCTCAGGGCGATGACATCAGGGTGGGTCTGCCCCGAGAGCCCCGAAAGCAGATCGTGCTCGGTGAGCGTGGCCTCGCCGGCGATGCGCCAGCTCTCGCGGATTCCGAGCGCGGGCGCGATCCAGTCGAGATGGTAGTCCAGAAACTCCGGGTAACGGGTCTGCAGGTGGTGCCAATGGGCCAAGACCCGACGCCGCGCCTCGCCGTAGGCTGCACGTGGGCCAAGGTCGAGCGCCTCGCGCCCGGCGAGCGTAGGAAGCATGTTAACGAGCAGGCCACCGCGGGGCATCTGCGCGATACTTGCGGCGGGGAAGCTATCGTGCCACCAGCAGCTAACGGGCATATCGCGGGGCAGGGGGTCGACGGTGCGATGGGGTGACGGGGTCACGCGGTAGATCAGCGTGGCGCCGTTAAGATAGGGCATAGGCTCCGGCGGCGCGCCGGGCTCGTCGAAGGCGGCCCGTGCCTCTTGGCCCAGGTGTGTCGCAGCGCCGCAGGCACGGGCGAGCGCCACGTCGCCGGTGGCGTCCACGTACGCACCCGCGGTGACCGTACTGCCGTCGGAGAGGGTCAGGGATTGCACGTGGCCTGCATCCGTATGGACGGCGGTAAGGGTCGTGCCACAGCGGATCGTGCAGTGGCGGGATTCGGTGAGCAGCCTGTGGACGACCCGGGCGTAGGCTGCCGGTTCGAAGACGACGCCGTGCCAATGGGCGCGCACGAAGTGTTGGTCGTCACGCATCGAGCGCGCTCCGTGACGGCGGAGCGTGTGGACATAGCGCAGGCTGGGGTCGAGGCGCAGTTCGCCGCCGGGATAGGGGGCCGGCTCATCGGGGCCGGGCCAGAGGCAGTGACGTCCGATGGTGTAGATGCCGACGGCGCCGGGCTGGACCCGGAGGTGTCTGTAGATCTCGAAAGGCAACCCGGTGCCGCCAACGCCCATCTCCCAGATAGAGACACCTGCGCGCACGGCTGTGCCGCCGATGGTAGGGGCGGCTTCGACCAGGAGCACGTCGAGTCCGGCGCGTGCGGCCGCGAGCGCCGCCCCTATGCCACCGCTGCCCGCGCCAACGACGATGGCGTTGTAGTGATGATGCATGGATTCCTCCACGGAGGATTGTAGGGGCGAGCAGGGCCGTGGCAAGCGCGGCAGTCGCCCTGGGTCGAGACCCAAGCGGAGGGCGCCGTGCTGTGGCGCGCCTGGCGGCGCTCGGTGTCCCAGCGAGGGCTAGCTGAGTCCTTCGCTTACGTCACAGGCAGGTTGGCGGGGCGCCTCTGGTGCAGCCACCGGAGCGAGCATCTCTCGGGTGAGGTTCTTGAGGCGCACGAGGTGAACGGTTACGCCTATGGCGATGGCGAGGAGCAGCAGGCGCAGGGGCAGGGCGTCGAGAACGTACAGCACGCTATAGCCGATGGTGAGCCACAGAAAGGTGAGGCTAGTGATCTTCGTGCTGAGCGTGATGGCGTGATACTGGCGGTAGACGCGGATGTAGGTGCCAAACCACGGGTGGCCGAGAAGCCAACGATAGAGACGTTCCGAGCTACGGACGAAGCAAGCCGCGGCAATGAGCAGGAAGGGTGTTGTCGGAAGTACGGGGAGGAAGATGCCTGCGACGCCGAGCGCCAGGGAGATGAATCCCGCGATCGTAAGCAGGATGCGTCGCAGAGGTGTCGATGCTCTGGTTGGGCGGTCCTTCGGTGTCATCGTGTCGTCCTCTCGTGCCAAATCGGCCCCGGAAGTATACCAGATCGGGCGGCGCGTGTGGGATGGCCCGGAGAGCGGCCGGTTCGCCGCTCTCCGGGGGGCTGGATGGCCTCACGGTCGGGTGTAAGCGGAGAGGTCGACCGGGACGCGCGTGCCGAGGTCTTCGGCGGCGTCGTAGATCATCTGAAGGATGTACTCGGCGTTGTGGGTGAAGCCGCCGGGGTCCTCGACAACGTAGTGATAGACGTACGTGGCGCGGACCAGCCTTGGCGTCCAGGTGGCGTAGCGGTTAGCGGGACCCGCTTCACCGTCGTCGACAGCGCCGTTGCCGTTGGTGTCGATGCCCCAGTAGGGGAAGGTTCGCGTGTAGATGATGGGCGTACCAACTACGTCGGCAGCGTAGGCCTGGATTGCGTCGTACAGCGTATCGTGTAGGGCGCTGATCTCTGCGAGGATGCCCTCCTCGACGTCGCCATCGCCATCGTAGTCCACGGGATCCTCGCGAATGGCGAAGATGCCACTGTAGTCGACGACGTTTGAGTGACAGGGTTCGCATGTAGCCGGGTCAATGGCGGTGCTGTGGGGGTCGTGACATTCGATGCAGGCATCGAAGTCCGAGACGTGTGGATAGCGGTCGACGTAGGTCTTGCCCGCGTACTGATAACCGACGGCGGCCTCGCTGCCCATCCGGGTTCCGGCACCGACTGCATAGTGCACATTGATGAAAGCAAGGTCGCCAGAGACGGTATCGTCGTCGAGACCGGCGAGCGTTGCGTCGACGCTCGAGGTCGACTGGCGCCCCTGGTGACAGCGCATGCAGTTGGCCTCGCGGCCGAGATCTGGGATCTCCGCGCCGCCCGGGAAGACGACGCTCGTGAGCGTGTGCCCGACCTCATTGTGACAGGCGTTGCAGTAGAGGACGCTGCCAACCCGAGCGGGCGCGTCCACCTGGCGGAGGGCGCTGCCATCAACACCCAGCCAATCGTGGTAGCCGTACAGGCTGTGGCACTTTGCACAGTTGACGGGGACCTCAGGGGGCTCGTCAACATCCCAGTGGACGAACGCCTCGGAGGCGGCGTCGGCGTGGCCCGAACCCTCCCACTTCTCGGTGATGGCATCGATATGCTCCGGCGCCTGGTAGAGACGATAGGCCCAGACGCCGCCGCCAACCACCAAAGCGATTGCGACGATGAGGGTGATGATCTTTCCCCAGCTCATAAGGTGACCTCCTTGCGCGCAGACGATGTCGCCAGGGCAGTCGCCCCTTGCCGTGCGCTCGCGGCGCATGATACTGTCCCGCCGGCCAGTGCAAGAGGGCAAGCTTGCCACTTTAGTCGCTATAGCATAGACTGCATTTCGAGAACAACAAGTGGGATCCTTGGCGGGACTATAGGGCGAATGAGGAGGCGGGAATGAAGCGATCGACGAAGCAGGTGCTGTGGCTGGTGCTCTTCGGTGTGGTATTGGTGGCCCCGATTCTGATCATGCTCATCGCGCCGGAGCCGAGCGGACGGCAGCTCTGGCGCGATGTCGCTGTGGGGCTTGGCTTCCTGGGGTTCGCGCTGATGGGGTTCGTGTTTGTCCCGGGAGGCCGGCTGCGCATGATGACCGAGGTGTTCGAGCTCGATACGCTCTACAAGGTCCATCATACTCTGTCGCGGGCAGCCTTCTTCCTGGTCCTGGCACACCCGCTGCTGTTGATCGTGCAGAACCCCAACAACTTCGTTGCGCTCAACTTGTTGGGAGCGCCCTGGAAGCTACGTGCCGGCGTTATCGCGTTTGCCCTGATGGTATTGCTGGTTATGACTTCGATCTGGCGACAGTGGCTGCGTCTGAGGTACGAGGTGTGGCGTGGGCTGCACAACCTGTTCTCGATCGCGGTCGTCGGGTTTGCCCTATACCACATCTTCCGCGTCGACTACTACACCGCGCTGCCCTTGCAGCGCGCGCTCTGGGTGCTCTATGCCGTGATCTGGGGCGGCATCATCATTTACATACGGATCGTCAAGCCCGCCATGCTTCTGCGGAGCCCTTACGAGCTCGTGGATGTGGTGGAAGAGCGCGGGAAGACCTGGACCCTGGCGCTCGAACCGGTGGGGCACGCGGGCATGCCCTTCAAGGCCGGGCAGGTGGCGTGGTTGTCGGTTGGCCACTCGCCGTTCCGCATCAAGGAGCATCCGTTCTCCTTTTCGTCGAGCGCCGAGCATCCCGAGCGCGTGGAGTTCGCGATTCGCGAACTCGGCGACTGGACGTCCACGGTTGGCACGCTAGAGAAGGGCACGCGGGTCTACATCGATGGGCCTTACGGGTTGTTCGAGATGGCGGATCATCCAGGCACTGGGTATATCTTCATCGCGGGAGGAATCGGGGCGGCGCCGGTTATGAGTATGCTGCGAACCCTGGCGGAGCGCGGCGACGACCGGCCCCTGCACTTCTTCTACGGGAATCCCACCTGGGAGAGCATCGCGTTTCGCGAGGAGTTGGAGATGCTGCAGGAGAAACTCAACCTGAAGTTGATCCACGTGCTGGAACGGCCTCATGATGGGTGGGAGGGCGAGACGGGCTACATCACGAAGGATGTGCTGCACCGGCACGTGCCGTTCGACTGCACCGAGTGTTTCTACTTTATCTGCGGCCCTCTACCGATGATCCGTCTCGTGACGCGAGCTTTGCACCAGCTCAACATCCCACAGTCGCGTATCGACTCCGAGCGTTACGAAATGGCCTGAGAGGAGACACCATGGCGACGGGTTATACTGACTTTGCCGGGTACACGGAGTGCGTCGAGATGGTCAACCGCGACGTGCGCGTTGTGCTGGGCCCACACTACGGAGGCCGCGTGCTGGCGTACGCCTGGCATGGCGAGAACGCGCTGGCGCTTGACCCTGACGAAGACGGCGTGACCTATACGCCCGGCAAGGAGAACCCTATTGGGCCGTCGGGCGGGCGTTTTGACATCGGTCCGGAGATGATCATACCCCCACACCCGCAGTTGTGGCTGGGGGCATGGGAGATCGCGATCACGGGGCCGTGGAGCGCCCAGATGACGAGCGTCAAGGATGAGGCGACGGGCACACAGCTTGTGCGTGATTTCCATCTCGACCCCCAGAGTTCGTGCCTTACCTCTGTTCAGACGATACGTAACGTCTCGGATCACGAGACGCAGTGGTGTCATTGGAGTCGAACCTTCGGGCGTGGCCACGGGATTTGCGTAGTGCCGTTGACAGAGTCCAGCCGGTTCCCCAAGCGATACGTTATGTATGGACCTGGCGCGGTGATGAACTTCGCACCCGAGGATCAGGCCGTGGTCGTGCGCGATGACTACCTTCTGGTGCTCGATACGCCACAGCAGCCCAAGCTGGGACTCGACTCGTACGCAGGATGGTTCGGGTATCTGATGCCCCACGACGTGATGTTGGTCAAGCGCTTTCCCACCTATCCGGGCCGTGTCTACAACGAGATGGCCGCGCTGACGATTTCGCTGTGGTACTACCAGGATATGGTCTGCGAGCTGGAGCCGATTGGGCCGCGTCAGGTATTGGCGCCGGGCGAGTCGGCGGCGTTTACTGAATCCTGGTACCTGACGCCCTATGCCTTTCCCGCCAAGCGGGCAGACGTCGACCCCGTGAAGGTAGCCGCGGCAGCAAAGGCTCTCTGGGCAGGCTAGACCGTGCACCGGCCCCCGGAACAATCTCCGGGGGCCGGTGTTACGCGCCCGGTCGGGCGAGAGGCTCTGGGGGGCGTTGCGGTGCCCCCGCAACTATGCGAGACGGCGCTAATCCCCGAGGGGGCGGAGGTCGCCAGACGAGCTGGAGCTATAGTCCACGCTGGGGTTGCCACGGTAGAGTACGTCGCCGCTGCTGCTCAGGCGGGCGTCGAGGCTCTGCTCAACCCAGACTGTGGCGGAGCCGCTGCTACTGAGCCTGAGCGTGGCTTCCTGGCTTGCCAGGTTCCGCGCGTTGTAGTCGCCGGAGCTGCTCAGCGAGACATTCTGCCGTTCGACCTCCCCGTCGTCGACGTTGAGGTTGCCACTGCTGCTCAGGTGGGCCTCGATCGCGGATGCGCTGAGCTGGTCTATCGTGATGTCGCCTGAGCTGCTAAGGCGGGCGTCAAGGGTGTCGCAGGTGAGGTCACCGATGCTGATATCGCCGGAACTGGATGTGTGGGCAGCGAATCGATCTGCCGCGACGCCGGTCACCACGATGATGTCGCCGCTCGATGCCGTGCTGACGTCGGTGAGCTCAACGACGGTGAGGTAGTAGTCGATCGAGCGGGTCGTGAAGACGCTGGTGTTGGGCCGCATCTCGATGTTGAGCGTGCCGTTACGCACTTCGGCCTCGATCAAGGGGATGATGTTGTCCTCGGCCTCGATCCGCAGGCTCTCCTCGTTGCCCACCTCGACGTGCAGCGTGCCAACTGTGCCCAGCATCACGCCGGTTATGCCGGTGACGCTGCGCATCTCCTCTGCCATCGTACCCGAACCTCGAACCGTGGCCGGGAATTGGACCGTGCCGATCTGTGGCAACTGGCACGCCAGCACCACGGCCATCGTCAGGATTACCACAAGGAATGCCAAACCTCTTCGTGTCATTGTCTTGCCTCCGATTCCTAGCTAGCACACAGTAGGTTATACGCTGCACGCGTTGGGAAGTTGCGCCCATGCGATCCCAGACTGCGGGCCGCCAGAGACTGCGGCCGCCGGGGACTTCGGACCTTCTCAGTCTACCGTCGGCGACAGGCAGCGAGGCGCACAGGACCGCGCGAGCGGCAGAGTGCTCGTGGTGGGGAGGCTGGCGACGGGGGTCTTGCTCCAAACGAAAATCGGCGGTACTCTTCAGGCTTGCAACCTGGCGCCGCTGCGGATGAGCAGTTGCTCCGTGTGCGCCTAGTGAGGAGGATGGGCGATGGCGTTCGCATTAGCATTGGGAGCCTTCTTGGCGGAGGCGGTGGTGATTTCGCTCTCGGGCGTGATGGCGCCCGGCCCCATCACGGCCGTTGCTGTGGGGCAGGGGGGACGATCGCCCCGTGCCGGCATATGGGTCGCGATTGGCCACGGCATCGTGGAGCTTCCGCTGACGGTGGGCGTGTATCTGGGTGTGGCCCGCCTTCTGGGGTTGCCCTACGTGCGGCCCAGTATCGCGCTGGCGGGCGGCGCGGTCTTGCTGTGGATGGGGCTCGGCATGCTGCGCGCGCTGAAGCAGGGTGCAGTCGTGGCGCAGAGCGAAAGCCGGTCTCCGCTGGTTGCGGGAATCGTGCTCAGCCTTGGCAGCCCGTACTTCCTTATCTGGTGGGCTACGGTCGGCGCAGCGCTGATCGCTCGCTCAACGGAGTTCGGGGTGATCGGTTTCGTGCTGTTCGCCCTGCTGCATTGGTTATGCGATCTGGTATGGGACACCATCCTGTCGGTGTTGGCGTACAGGGGTGGCCGGTTCTTCGGAAAGCGGTTTCAGGTGGCCGTGTTCGCCGTCTGTGGCGGCGCACTGCTCTTCTTTGGCGGACGGCTGTTGGTCGAGGGTGCGCGGGAGCTTGGCGTCCTGTGACGCACGCGTAGCCTGGCCGGATTCACAACGTCACGAGACCCACAGTGCAGCGATTCCATGTGGGCCGTCGCTTTCGAAGTGCCTTGCAGAGGTAATGAACAATGGTCAAGACACACTTGCTTGCGGCTTGCGGGCTCTACTGCGGTGCGTGCTATCACTACCGGGCGGGGCTTCCAGAGGGCGCGCATCTGTTGAGCGACGTGGCGCGCGGCGGTCGCCCGCTGGATGGGTACACCTGTCGCGGCTGCTGGTCGGACCAGCTCTATGTCCACTTAGGGTGTCGCGCGTGTGACCTGCGTGCATGCGCGACGCGGCGGGGGTACGCGCACTGCGGCGAGTGCGCCGAGCTGCCCTGCGAGCGGCTGCGCGCGTTCCAGACCGACGGGCGCAAACACCACCTGCCGATTGTGGCGGCGCTGCGAGCCGCGCAGCGGGTTGGCGCGGAAGCGTGGTTGGCAGCTGAGGCAGCGCGCTGGACATGCCCAGCCTGCGGCGCAGGGTTCACCTGGTACGAGACGCGTTGCGCCGTGTGTGGTGCGAGCCTTGGATCGTATGGGGAGGATGTTCCGCTTGTGCGGGGTACCGGCCGATTCAGCCGGTGACCCGACTTCCGGACCCTGCCCAGGGCTGGTGCTCCATGCGGAGCGTCTCCGTTGCCGTTGTCGGGCGCATGGATTATAATAGCCGCATATGAGAAATGGCAGGCGTCTCGACCACTACCTCGCGCGATGGCCCAGGTTTGCCTGGCTCCTGTTGGCGATTGTCGCGGTCTTGGTGGTGGGTTGCGCGCCAGGGCAGGAACTCACTAGCACACCGGGAGTTGATATGACACAGACAACGGCAACCAGGATCTTCGTCTACGTCGGTAGTTACACCCGCAAGGGCGCCGATGGTATCGGTATCTACAGCTTCGACCCGGTCACGGGGGCTTTGACCCCAGCCGGGGGAGTGAAGGCAGATAACGCCTCGTTTCTGGCGATTCACCCGAGCAAGCGGTTTCTCTACGCTGTGAACGAGATCGGGTCGCACGAAGGGCAGCCGACAGGGGCGGTGAGTGCGTTCGCGATCGATCGCGAGACCGGCGCGCTGACCCTGCTGAACCAACAGCCGTCGCACGGCATCGCGCCCTGTCACGTGACGGTGAGCCCAGATGGCAAGCACGTGTACGTGGCCAACTACGGGACCGGCACCGCGTCTGTCTATCCGGTGGACGCCAATGGGCGCCTGGGCGCGGCGAGCGACACGGTGCAGCACGCCGGTTCCGGACCTGATTCGTCGCGACAGAAGGGGCCGCACGCGCACTCGGTGAACCTCGACCCGTCCGGGCGCGTGCTGTATGTGGCCGATCTGGGGCTCGACCGGTTGATGATGTACGACGTTGCGACAGACCCGGGCACCCTGACGCCGAACAGGCCGCCCTACGCCGAGGTAGCGGGCGGGTCGGGGCCACGGCACTTCACCTTTCATCCCAGCGGCGCGTATGCGTACGTAATCAACGAGATGGGCAACACAATTACGGCCTTCGCTCACGATCCGCAGAGCGGCGCGTTGACCGCGATCCAGACGGTGCCGTCCTTACCTGAGGGCTTCGCAGGCAACAACGCCACGGCCGACATCCACGTGCACCCGGCGGGGGGCTTCCTCTACGGGTCGAACCGCGGCCACGACAGCATTGTGGTCTATGCGATCGACGGCGAGACGGGAGTGCTCACGTACATTGAGCACGTGTCCACACAGGGGCGCACGCCGCGCAACTTCGCGATCGACCCGACGGGGACGTATCTGGTGGCGGCAAACCAGGACAGTGACAACCTGGTCGTCTTTCGCATCAATCCGCAGACCGGCACCCTGACACCGGCCGGACAGCAAGTGCAGGTGTCTATGCCTGTATGCGTGAAGTTCTATGTGCCCTGAGGACAACCCTGTCACGGGCATTAGGCAGGATGAGCCTGTGGAGCCGCGCGAGGGCGGACTCACACAGGTTGCCCGCATCTGGGCCGTGGGGGCAGAGCCGCAGGTATTATCGGTGAGGCATCATGTGGGCGCGTTGCCCGTATGAGCACGTGAGCGGCAGGGCCATTGGGGCACTGTCGTAGCCATTGCAGTCGAGAGGAGGCATGACATGGCTAAGGTTGGGATCAACGGACTCGGACGGATCGGGCGGGCGGCGATGAAGATCATCCTGGAGACGCCGGGATTGGAGTTCGCCGGCGCCAACGATATAGCGCCACTTGAGACGATCGCGTATCTCATCAGGTTCGACACGGTCTACGGGCGTTATGACAAGCAAGTTGAGGTGAAGGAGGGGCAGCTTGTCATCGACGGCAAGGCCTACCCCTACTTCAGCGAGCGCGATCCCGCGAACATCCCCTGGGCCAAAGCGGGCGCTGAGTATGTGATCGAGAGCACCGGCTTCTTCACGAGACAGGAGGATGCCGCCAAACACATCCAGGCCGGGGCCAAGACGGTGATCATCTCGGCGCCTGCCAAGAGCAAGGAGACGCCCCAGGTCGTCCACGGCGTCAACACAGCCGCTGGAGGTGCGCAGATCTTCTCGTGCGCCAGCTGCACCACCAACTGCATCACGCCGGTTGTGGAGATCATGCACCGGCGGATCGGGGTGCTAAAGGCGATCATGACGACGGTGCATGCCTACACCAGCACCCAAGGGCTCGTCGATGGACCGAGCAAGAGCGACGTCCGACGCGGTCGCGCCGCTGCCGCGAACTTCGTGCCGACCAGCACGGGGGCAGCGGTCGCTACGACAACCGTGATCACGGACCTGAAGGGTAAGTTCGACGGCGTCGCCATCCGCGGGCCGGTGCCGGTGGGCTCGATCGCGGACATCGTGTTGGTGACGAAACGCGATACGACCGTTGACGAGGTGAACCAGATCTTCCGCGAAGAAGCAGCGAGCGAGCGTTACCAGGGCGTGCTCGGCGCCAGTGATGACCCGCTCGTATCCTCGGACATCATTGGGGACTCGCGGGCCTCGGTCGTCGACCTGCCGATGACGCGGGTTGTCGATGGGAACCTCGTCAAGGTCATGAGCTGGTACGACAACGAGTGGGGCTTCACGAACCAGATGATACGCGAGATCGTCAGCATATCCGAAGCTGCTGAAGGGTTCAAGCTCTCCTAGCGCGCATCGGGGCGGATACGCGACCATCGTGGTGCGCTCAGAACACCCGGCGCCGCCGCGTGTTGTGCGGCGCCGGGCCTGTGTGGAATAGCCTCTTCGGGCCAAGGGGTCTCAAGACGCGAGGTGCTCCTGATTTGGATCGTGCCCAAATGGGCCAAGCCGGACGCGCTCGGGCAGACAGTAGAATCGGTGGCGGCGCTGTATGACTGAGTTCGCCTTCGAGGCCAAGCGGTATCCCGATGAGCCCGGGTGCTATCTGATGAAGGATGTACGTGGGCGGGTCATCTACGTAGGCAAGGCCAAACGCCTGCGGCGCCGGTTGGCCTCGTACTTCCACAAGACGGACCTTCACCCACGCACGCGGCAGATGGTGACACGCGTCGCCAGCATCGAGGTCATCCTGGTGAACACTGAGGCCGAGAGCCTGGCGCTGGAGAACAACCTGATCAAGCGGTACCGCCCGCGCTTCAATCGCCAGTTGATGGCCGACGATTCGGGCTACCACTACATTTGCCTCACCGACGAGGCATGGCCGCGCCTCGTCCCGTACCGGAAGAACCGCATCAACAAGGTCCTGGGCGATGCGCCTGTGGCCCGCCGATTTGGCCCCTACCGCACCCGGGTGTACCGCGACGCGCTGCTCTCGTACGTGGCGGACGGCTTTGGGCTGAGAACCTGCGAGCCGCTCTCCGGGCGGCCTTGCCTGCGCTATCATCTGGGCCGGTGCAGCGGGGTATGCGTGGCACGGGTCACCGAAGACGAGTACGGGGCCCTTGTGGCTGGGGCAGTGACGTTCCTGGGCCAGCCACACGAGGCCCTGGTGGCAGCGATGCGAGCGGAGGTGAACGCCTCGGCCGAGCGACTCGAGTATGAGCGGGCACAGCACATCAGCCTGCAAGTGAAGGCGTTGGAGGCGACGCTGGAGCCACAGGTCGTCGAGCGCGATGTCGGTCACGATCAGGATGTGCTCTGCTTTGGCGATGCGGGAGCACTGGTCATGCAGATCCACGGTGGCGCCGTGATGGGGCTCGTGTTCCACCGGGCGCTCCCAGCACTTGGAGGTGGGCGCCCCGACGTGGCCGAATTCGTCCGGGCAATGTATGGAGACGCGCCTTCTGTCGAGTTGATTGTCGACCAGGGGGCTGCTCTATCGCTGGTCGCGGACCGGGCCGGTGGGAGAGGCCGCCTTGCCGAGACCGCGCCGCGCGTCACGGTGCCGCGACCGGGTACGCCGGAAGCGGAGCTGCTGGCGCTCTGCGAGCGCAACTATCACTATCGGGCATCGCACGAGCCGTAACCAGACGGGACCCGGCTCCTTCAAGCTTTGTGCAGTTCGCTGCTGTCGGTGCACAGAAGTGACCCAACCAAAGGAGGTTGTCATGGCGCTTGACCCCGATTTGCGTCAGCTGGTCCTGAGATTCCAGGAGAACGAGATCACCGAATACCATATCTACCACCGGCTTGCTGCTTCGGTGCCTTCGGAGGAGAACCGCCAGATTCTGGAGCGCATCGCCGAGGACGAGCGGCGGCACTACGAGGAGTGGAAGGAGGCCACCGAGACTGAGGTCAAGCCGAACAGGGCCAAGATCTCACGGTACACGTTCCTCGGGCGTACGTTGGGTATCACGTTCGCGCTCAAGTTGATGGAACAGGGCGAGGAGGGCGCGCAGGCGGCCTACGGGCGCCTGGTTGCGGCGGTCCCCCAAGCTGCAGCGATCCTTGCCGATGAGGATGTGCACGAGGAGGTGCTGCTGGCAATGCTGGACGAGGAGCACCTGCGGTACACCGGCTCGGTCGTCCTGGGCCTGAACGATGCACTCGTGGAGCTGACCGGCGCGCTGGCCGGCCTGACGCTGGCATTGCAGAACACGCGGCTGATCGCGCTCACGGCGTCCATCACGGGGATCGCGGCGTCCCTATCCATGGCAGCATCGGAGTATCTTTCAACGAAGTCGGAGGAGTCGGCGAAGCACCCGGGAAAGGCGGCGCTCTATACCGGCGTTGCGTACATCTTTACAGTGCTGGTGTTGGTCTTGCCCTACCTGCTACTGCAGAACTACTACGTCTGCCTGGCGGTGTCACTGACCATCGGTGTTCTCATTATTGCCGGTTTCAACTACTACGTGGCGGTGGCCAAGGACGAGCCATTCCGGAGGCGGTTTCTGGAGATGGCGGGCCTGTCCTTGAGCATCGCGGCGCTGAGCTTTGGGATCGGTTATCTGATCCGTGTGCTCTTCGGCATCGACGTCTAACGAGTGCGTTTCGTCAGGGCAGGCCGGCAGGCTGGGGTGGCGCGGAGATGTGCTGTAGCGGCTTTTTGATGTATACTGGTGTTGTTAATAGTATTTACCTAGAGGAGGTAACCATGGAATACCGATCATTGGGACGCACGGGTGTGATGGTCTCGCCGCTATGCCTGGGGGCGATGAACTTTGGCGGACCTACAGATGAGGAGACTTCGATCGCGATCATTAACCGGGCGCTCGATACGGGGATCAACTTCATCGATACGGCCAACGTCTATAACAGCGGGGAGAGCGAGCGCATCGTAGGCAAGGCGTTGAAAGAGAGTGGGGCGCGCGACAGCGTGGTCCTGGCCACGAAGGTGCACGGACAGGTTGGCGACGGACCGAACGACCAGGGCAACACGCGCTACCATATCCTCAAGGCTTGCGAGGACTCACTGCGAAGGCTGCAGACCGACCATATCGATCTATACCAGCTACATCGCCCATCGCTGACGATCCCGCAAGATGAGACGCTGCGGGCGCTCGACGATCTGGTGCGTGCTGGCAAGGTGCGCTACATCGGCTGCTCGACCTTCCCGGCCTGGATGGTGATGGAGGCGCTGGCGACAAGCGAACGCCACAACCTCGCGCGCTTCATCAGCGAACAGCCGCCCTACAACCTGCTGGACCGGCGGATCGAGAACGAGCTGGTGCCATTGGCGCAGCGATACGGGCTGGCGATTCTACCGTGGTCACCGCTGGCGGGTGGCATCCTGACGGGGAAGTACACGCTGGACATGATCGACAACGACGCGTACCCTGAGGGCTCGCGCGCAGAGCGCTCCGGGACGTGGTTCCGCTCGCGAGTCACGCGGGAGGGCGTCATCGTGGCCGGCAAGGTGCAGGCGATGGCCGAGGCGCGGGGGATCAACGCGGCGCAATTGGCCACACTATGGGTGAAGGAGCAGCCCGCAGTCACAGCGCCGATCATCGGCCCGCGGACGATGCAGCACCTCACTGACGCGTTGGCGGTGCTCGATCAGCACCTAACGGAGGAGGATCGGGAAGTCTTCGACGGGTTAGTGCACCCGGGGAATGCCGTTGCGGATTTCCACAACAGCAATCCGTGGATGAAAGCGCGGCTGAACGCGTGATGCCGGCAGGCCCGGTTGGCGTTTTGGCACGGCGGAGCCCAGGGCGCCAGGCGGTTGACATAGGCCGGTACGTACGTGCGCTATACAGGGCCGCGCAACACGAGAGCAACGACACATTACGAGGACGCCAGTGAGCAGATTGGACGCTGCGGCGGTGTCGCGCGATAGCGGTAGCACAGCAGCCAGGGTGCTGCTGGTGGATGACGACCTGGTGCTGGTGCGGATGCACCGTCAGATTCTGACTCTCTGGGGATATGAGGTCGTGGGTGTGGCGACCAGCGGAGAGGCCGCGGTGGATCAAGCACGGCAATTAGAGCCGGACCTGGTCTTGATGGATGTTCGCCTCGAAGGAGAGATCGATGGCTTCGAGGCCGCCCGTCGGATTCGCGCGGTGCGGGCCACGCCGGTCGTCCTCCTGACCGGTTACCGCGATCCCGCGATGGACAATGATCCGGAGCTTGGGAGCGCGGATGACTGCGCGATGTTGGAGAAGCCGGTCCGCCCACAGGAGCTGCGGGAGACGTTGGCAAGGCTGATCCGTGCACCGTGAGATGCGCGGGCAGCGTGGCATGGAGGCAAGGATGCGGGTGAAGCTGGCATACGGGCGAGAGGGTTTGGAAGTGGCGCTGCCGGAGACGGCGGCGGTGACGATCATCGAACCCGTGTATGTCGCGGGGTTGGGCGACGAGCAGAGTGCGCTTGCGGAGGCGCTGGCGCACCCCATGGGTGCGCCGCCGCTCCGCGACCTGGTAGGGCGCGACGATACCGTGGCCGTCGTGTTCAGTGACATCACGCGCCCAATGCCGAATGACCGGGTCCTGCCGGTGCTCCTGGCCGCGTTGGGGGCGGCGGGGGTGCCCGATGAGCGGATCACGCTGATCAATGCGCTGGGAACCCACCGCATCCAGACGCAGGAGGAGCTGGACCGGATGCTGGGCGCCCAGGTGGCGCGCCGCTACCGCATTGTCCAGCACGACGCGTGGGATGACGCCAATCTTGTCGCCGTGGCGCGCAACCGAGCGGGGCGGATGGTGCGCGTGCATCGGGCCTACGTCGAGGCGTCGGTGCGTATACTGACCGGGTTTGTCGAGCCGCACTTCTTCGCCGGGTATAGCGGCGGGCCCAAGGCTGTGCTGCCCGGGATTGCCGACATCGAGTCGATTCTGGACAACCACGGGGCGAGGATGCTGGCTCACCCGCAGACGACCTGGGCAACGGCACGGGGGAACCCGCTGTGGGAGGAGATCTGCGAGGTTGCGCTGGCGACGCAACCCACGTTCATCCTCAACGTTACGCTGAATCGCGATCGCGCTGTGACCGGGGTTTTCGCGGGGGACATGCTTGTTGCACACCGCGCCGCACGGGAGTTTGTGCGGGCACACGCGCTCCAGCCGGTGGCGGCGCCGTTTGATGTTGTTCTGACCTCGAACAGCGGCTATCCTCTGGACCTGAATCTCTACCAGGCAGTCAAGGGGATGTCGGCAGCCGCGCAGATTGTGAAACCCGGTGGCGACATCGTCATCGCAGCGGAGTGTTGGGACGGCATCCCCGCCCATGGGGAGTACGGAAGGCTATTGCGCGAGGCGCGTTCGGTAGACGATCTGCTGACGACGATCACCGCGCCGGGTTTCCGCTGTCACGATCAGTGGGAGGCGCAGATCCAGGCGCAGATCCAGCAGAAAGCACGGGTCCACGTCTACGCGGGCGGGCTGACGGATGCGCAACTGCGGGAGGCGCAGGTGATTCCGTGCCGATCCATCGAGGAGCGGCTGACGGCGCTGCTCGCCGACAGGCCCGGGGCTACGTTGGCGGTGCTGCCCGAGGGGCCGCAGACGGTGCCATACGTGGCATGAGGTAAGGCACGGCGTCCGGCCATCCGTGGTCAGACGCTGGCCGCCGGCCGTGGCGCTGTCGACGCTGGATGCGGGCGGCTGGTCAAGGACGTGGCCGGAGCGACGGCCGGGCCAAGTGGCGCCAGCGTCCTAGCGGTGATAGGCGAGCGCCAGGACGTGCGGGCGGGCCAGTCGTTCGAAGTCGCTGTAGGCCATCTGGATCAGTTCGCCGTGGACTCCGGCACGGAATGCGACGACCTCCCCGGCCGCAAGGCCTTCGTCCACGAAGACCTCGACGTCGTAGAGCGGGCCGAATGGCGGCATCGCGCCCACCTCAGCGTCGCCAAACATCCCCTTGAAGTCCTCCTCTTTGGCCAGGGCGGCGAGGCTTGTGCCCGTTGCCTCCTGCAGGTGCAGGAAGTCGACTCGGGCATTGGCGGGCACCACGGCCATCACAAGCCGGTCATCGAGCTTGACCATGACCGTCTTGGCCATCTGCTTTCCCGAGACGTGGGCTGCTGCCGCGACGTGTTGTGCGTCAAAGGCGTGTTCGTAGGAGATGGTCTCGTAGGAGACCCCGTGCTCTTCCAGATATGCCTTGATCTGGGGTGTAGGCATGCCAACCTCCTTGTTGAGACTGCCAGTTACCCAATCCCAATAACGCAGGTGGCGCCGGAGTGATGTGCGTTGCGCGCTATGCTGGTGTCATCATACTGCCAATCGCGGCTGACGGCAACCGGGCGAGCCCGGCGCTGCGGACGCGGTGGGCAGCTTATCCGCACGACGCGGCGGGCGGGCTCTCTAGCCCGATAGCTGCCTAGCTGGGGGGCTCAAAGGGCGCGAAGCCGCGGCCCCGGATGTCTCGTGCGCCGACCAGGATGACGAACGCGTCGGGATCGATCTCCTCGACGATGGCACGCAGGCCCGCCTCCTGAGCCAGTGTCAGCGCGCACAGCAGCAGGTCGCGTGCCTCACCGGTGTACATGCCGGTGCCGTTGAGGGCGGTGACGCCGCGGTGGAGGTCACGGATCAGGCGCTGCGCAATCTCGCTCTTGCGACCGGTGACGATCAGCGCCAGCTGCTCCTGTTCGGGTGCCACGGCCTTGATCGTGGGCGTTGCGCCGAATGCCTTGGGGCGCCCGTCGGTTGGGGCAGGGATCAGGTACAGCGCAGCGATCAGGCCCAAGAGAGCCACATAGATGACGGCCACCGTACCGACGACCCAAGGACCTGGGATCCAGGGTCCGATGGCGGCACGCGCCACCAGCTCGCGAAAGCCCACCACCTGCACGGGATGGATGCTCAGCTTCAGCAACCAGGCGATGACCACCAGCGTGAACAACCAGACATAGTTGCGCCGGTAGCGAACGGCAGCAGCCCGCCAGCGGGGTGTGACGAAGGCAGGCTCGCGCATCGTGTGGCTCAGGGCATCGCCCCAGCCCTCAGCAGGCTGGTAGGGCGGCGAGATCATTGCGGCAAAGAAGTCGGTCTCGATCAGGCGCACGCGATGATACCAGAGTCCATAGTAGCTATAGCGCCGAGCCTCGATGAGCAAGAAGGTGAGGACGAGCAACTGCACCAGAAGTAGCACGAAGTGCGGATTGTTGGCATCGCCGAAGGCGAAGGTCAGAGCTGCCCCGGTGGTCACGACAGCCCAGTTGGTTGTCGTATCGAGGCGAGTACGCCAGACGTTGGCCCGTGTCACCTCGGCTCGGTAGTAGTGGACCATCGCGGTCACAAAGTGGCTGGGGTCGAGGCTGTAGCCTTCGTAGCACCAGACCTGGGGGCTGTCGGTCGTAACAGTCGGGTTCTGCATGGGGCGTTGGGCTCCTCCTTGGTTGATCCTCGTATGCTAACTACAAAGTCACGCGGAGCTGCCGGAAGGTCGGCACGGCGAGCAAGACGGTGCGCCGCACCGGGTCCGCCTGCAGGATTGCGTAGGCGTCGCCGTCGGCTTCGATGCTCTGCGGGACACGGTCGAGCCCGTTGAGGGTCAGTTCGATATGTTCGTACGGCGGGACGTAGTCGCCGGTCTGCTCCCAGTTCAGGGTGAGGAGCCCCGTTTCTTGATGGAGGCGGAGGCGGGTATGCCGGTAGGCGCCCGTCTGATAGGCGAGGCCCTCGCCGGCGTCCTCGTAGAGCTCGCTCACGGCGTCACCCGGTGCGCGGAGCGGATAGATGAACAGGCGCAGGAACTTCTGCTTCCGCTGGTCGGTGTTGGGACCCGGCTCGCCGAGAGGCAACACAGTCCCCTCTCGGATTAGGATCGGCATCGATTCGAGCGGCGCGAAGCTCTCGCGTGTCTGTGCGCCCGCGTGAACGCGGTTGGTCCAGAAGTCATACCAGGCGCCTGGTGGCAACGTTACATCCCTCCGGTCGGCGCCGGGGGCCATCACGGGGGCGATGAGCAGGCCGTCGCCGCAGAGGAAGCTGTCATCGACCTTCCAGAGATCGGCATCCTCGGGCGCCGACCAGGCAACCGGTCGGACAACGGGCCAGCCGCGGGTACACATCTGCCATGTGGCCGTGTAGAGGTAGGGCAGCAGCTCGTAGCGCAGTTCGATGAAGCGGCGGACGATGCTCAGATAGGGCTCGCCGTACGACCAGGGCTCCTGATCGGGCCAGCCCTTGGCCACGTGCGCGCGGAAGAAGGGCATAAAGGCGGCGGCCTGTACCCAGCGCGCGAAGAGCTCGCCCGTGGGCTCACCGATGAAGCCGCCGACATCTGGTCCTGTAAACCCCAATCCCGACAGCCCCAGCGATATGACCATGGGCACCGTCAGCCGCAGCGACTCCCAGGTGCTGTAGTTGTCGCCAGTCCACGATGTGGCGTAGCGCTGCACGCCAGCCCAGCCCGCCCGCGTGATGACGACGGGGCGCCGGTCGGGCGCGAGGCGCTCCAGGCCCTCGCGTGAAGCACGGACCATCTGCATACCGTAGACGTTGTGGGCCTCCACATGGTTACCGCCGCGTCCCTCGAGCGCATGGCGGAGCGTCATGGGAACGGTCCGGAGTTCAGTCGTCGAGGCGAAGGCTGCGGGCTCGTTCATGTCGTTCCAGAAGCCGGCGATACCGGTCTCCAACATAGGGCGGTAGAGCTCGCCCCACCAGGCACGCACCGGTGGGTCGGTGAAATCGGGAAAGGCGCTGCTGCCGGGCCAGACGGGGGCGTGGAAGATGTTTCCATCGGGCGTCGTGCAGAAGTAGTCCGCGTCGCGCCCCTGACGGTAGACATGATAGCGGCCATCGCGCTTGATCCCCGGATCGATGATCGTGATCAGCCGGATGCCCTGCGTACGTAGGTCGGCCGCCAGCTTGGCCGGCGTGGGGAAGGTGCGCTTTTTCCAGGTGAAGCAGCGGAAGCCATCCATGTAGTCGATGTCGATATGGATCGCGTCGCACGGCACCTGGTGCTCCTGGAAGTCCTGGGCCAGCTTGCGCACGCGCGTCTCGCTATCGTACGACCAGCGGCTCTGCTGGTAGCCCAGCATCCACAGCGGGGGGAGCGGATGGCGTCCGGTCAGCTCGGTATAGCGCTCGATCAGGCTGGGCACCGGACCGGCGGCGAAGTAGTAGCGGAGCTCGCCGCCGGCAAAGCGATGGTCGGCGATATCGGGCTCGGAGCCGCCGAGATCGAACTCGCCGTAATGAGTGTTTTCGTAGAAGATGAGGTAACTGCGTACTGTGCCATCGGGGCCGGGAACGGTGCCGACGTAGAC